>OGJZ01000192.1_pt1 | contig 76598 bp, 55 predicted proteins | sample 1572321 | NCBI WGS metagenome assembly OGJZ01 (sample SAMEA2582086, study PRJEB24529) | metagenome | biome: Human gut stool | place: China | collected 2011 | reverse complement strand
AGTTTGAAACACCTCACCTCAAGTCAATGGGTGGCCGGTTCATCAGTTACGAAGAATATATGGAATGCCTGAAAGCAGAATAAAGCCCATCAAAAAAGTCCGATTCCCTCTTTCAAGAGAACCGGACTTTTTTTATGATATTACTGTAAGTATAGCCAATTAGTATGCACGGGCAAACAAGACACGACGTGCAGAAGGTTTGCCAGTCAGCATATCCACACCCGGAGTCAGGCTTTCTTCATCTGCTTCGAAAGGCAGACAGCGGATAGTTGCTTTCGTTTCTTCCTTAATGCGGTCTTCTGTTTCCGGAGTACCATCCCAGTGAGCCAGGATAAATCCACCCTTTTCAATCTGTTCCTTGAATTCTTCGTAAGTATCTACCTTATAGATATGTTCGTTACGATAATTCAATGCTTTCTGATAGATGTTCTGCTGAATTTCTTCCAACAGGTTCTGTACATATTCTTCGATGCCGTCGCAAGAACGAGTTTCTTTTTCCAGTGTATCACGACGCATGATTTCCATCGTGTTGTTTTCCAGGTCACGACCACCCATTACCAGACGTACAGGTACACCCTTCAATTCATAGTCTGCGAACTTGAATCCCGGACGCTTGTTATCAGCGTTATCATATTTCACAGAGATACCCATGCTGCGAAGTTTGTTGACGATACCTTCTACCTTGGCATCAATCTGTTTCAACTGTTCGTCATTCTTATAGATAGGTACGATAACAACCTGAATCGGAGCCAAATGCGGCGGAAGAACCAGACCGTTGTCGTCAGAGTGAGTCATGATCAAGGCACCCATCAGACGGGTAGATACACCCCATGAAGTAGCCCATACATAATCCAGCTTATTGTTCTTGTCGACGAACTGCACGTTGAATGCCTTGGCAAAGTTCTGTCCCAGGAAGTGAGAGGTACCACACTGCAATGCCTTACCATCCTGCATCAATCCTTCAATAGTATAAGTATCCAATGCACCGGCAAAACGTTCGTTTGCAGACTTCACACCCTTGATAACCGGCACAGCCATGTATTTTTCAGCAAAATCGCCATACACGTGCAACATCTTCTGTGCTTCAGCTTCAGCTTCTTCGCGGGTAGCATGAGCTGTATGACCTTCCTGCCACAAGAACTCAGCTGTACGCAGGAACAGACGAGTACGCATTTCCCAGCGCATTACGTTTGCCCACTGGTTGCACAAGATAGGCAGGTCACGGTATGAGTTGATCCAGTTTTTATAAGTACTCCAGATAATAGTTTCTGAAGTTGGACGAATAATCAGTTCTTCTTCCAGTTTGGCAGCCGGGTCTACAATCACACCCGAACCATCTTCTGCATTCTTCAAACGATAGTGAGTTACTACCGCACATTCCTTAGCGAAGCCTTCTACGTGTTCAGCTTCACGGCTCAAATAAGATTTCGGAATCAGCAACGGGAAATACGCATTCACATGTCCTGTAGCCTTGAACATATCGTCAAGGATACGCTGCATTTTTTCCCAGATGGCATATCCGTAAGGCTTGATTACCATACAGCCACGCACAGGAGACTGTTCAGCCAAATCGGCCTTTACCACCAAATCATTATACCATTGTGAATAGTTTTCACTTCTCTTGGTTAGATCTTTTAATTCTTTTGCCATAACTTTATATAGTTATTTTATTCTTTAATATCAATTGAGAGTGCAAAATTAGTAAAAAAGATTTGTTTGCTCTTGATTTTAAAGCAGGATTTATTCAAAACGAATGGATTTTGCAGGATGAATGTGGCTTATCAGATAAGAAGGACCGACCAGCATACCTACCGATACCAGCAAGGTACACACGTTCAACAATACAATCCAACCCAAATGAAGTTCCACGGGCACTGCATTGACATAGTACGTAGCCGGATCCAACTTAATCGGCTCGAAAAAATACTGAATAAGACAACACGACAGCCCGATGACATTTCCCCAGCACATTCCCCTTCCGATAAGGAAAACAGAAAACGACAGGAATATCTGACGAATGGAAGCGTTGTCGGCTCCCAAGGCTTTTAGTACCCCAATCATCTGTGTACGTTCAAGGATGATAATCAGCAATCCGGAAATCATGGTAAAACCCGCCACTCCGGTCATCAGAATCAGAATGACCCATACATTAGTATCCAGCAAGTCGAGCCATGCAAAGATCTGAGGATAAAGTTCTTCTGAGGTACGAGAACAATAGATTGCCCCATAACGGTCTGTCTGCTCCTGAATATGACCACGAATGTCATCATTCACCGAATTCAAGAAACGATAATCCGACACAGCCACTTCTACACCTCCTACTTGGTCCGGTTCCCATCCGTTCAGACGGTTAACCGTATACATGTCAGTTATCAGGAAATAATCATCGAAAGCAGAGAAATTGGTCTGAAAAATCCCGCTCACTGTCAACCGGCGAGCACGTACATTGCCTTCTATGTAATAGGTATAAAGCTTATCACCCACCTTCAATGAAAGTTTGTCAGCCATGGAACGGGAAACCAGCACACGGTTGCTAGCCACGGAGTCCGTCAGTGCAGGAATCTCTCCTTCCTGCAAGTGTGCCTTCAGGTATGTCCAATCGTACTCCTGCGCCACCCCCTTCACAATCATTCCCTGAAAGTTATCAGCGGTCATGATCATGCCCGGTTTCGTAGCATAACGCTGTACATGGCTCACCTGGGGAATATTCTGTATCACCGACAACAAGCTGTCGTTTGCCACCACCGGATTCATCTGGTAAAGCTGTGCTCCTTCTATACTGGAAACCACAATATCAGAACCCATGCCTATCACCTTGTCGCGCACCTGATGCTTGAAGCCAATGACCACCGCCACCGACACAATCATCACAGCCAGTCCGATAGCAATACCGGCCATCGCAATGCGTACGGCCGGTTTTGATACTTCTTTCTCTCCTTCCCTGCTACGGTAAATCCGTCGGGCAATAAAAAATTTCCAGTTGCTCATCATTCATCCACCCTTCCCGGATAGGCCTCGAGCGCCTTACGCAGAATGAACAAAGCCCGTACCAGGTCTTCTTTCTTCAATACATAAGCCACACGCACCTCGTTTTTACCGCCGCCCGGTGTGGTATAAAATCCGCTGGCAGGTGCCATCATGACGGTTTCTCCTTCATAATTGAAATCAGACAAACACCATGCGCAGAATTTCTCGCAATCATCCACCGGCAGTTTAGCCACAGTGTAGAAAGCTCCCATCGGTATTGGAGAATAAACACCCGGTATACGGTTCAATCCGTCAATCAGACATTTACGACGTTCCACGTATTCATCGTATGTTTCGCGAGCATATTCTTCCGGTTCATCGAGCGAAGCCTCAGCTGCAATCTGGCCAATCAACGGTGGACTCAAACGAGCCTGACAGAATTTCATCACCGCCTTGCGCACTTCCGGATTCTTCGTAATCAGCGCACCGATACGAATTCCACATTCCGAATAACGTTTCGATACAGAGTCAATCAATACCACATTCTGTTCGATACCTTCCAGATGGCAGGCAGAGATATAAGGAGAACCTGTATAGATGAATTCACGATATACTTCATCGGAGAAGAGGAACAAGTCGTACTTCTTCACCAAATCCCGAATCTGATTCATCTCCCGGCGAGTATACAGATACCCGGTCGGGTTATTCGGATTACAAATCAAGATACCCTTGGTGCGTTCATTAATCAACTCTTCAAACTTCTCTACCTTCGGCAAAGAGAAACCTTCGTCGATGGTAGTCGTCACCGTACGGATAACCGCTCCTGCCGAAATCGCAAACGCCATGTAGTTGGCATACGCCGGTTCCGGCACGATAATCTCATCCCCCGGATTCAGACAGCTCATAAACGCAAACAGCACAGCTTCCGACCCTCCGGTAGTAATGATAATGTCATCGGCATCCAGGTGAATGTCGTACTTTTCATAATATCCCACCAGACGCTCTCTGTAGCTTCTGTATCCCTGGCTGGGACTATACTCCAACACCTTGCGGTCAATATTTCGAATCGCATCGAGGGCCGCTCGTGGAGTAGGCAGGTCAGGCTGACCAATATTCAAGTGATATACATGAATTCCTCTCTCTTTCGCAGCTTCAGCCAAAGGCGCAAGCTTACGTATCGGCGAGTCCGGCATTTCAGTTCCTCTGATGGATATTTTTGGCATATTTTATAGTTTAAAAAAGATTCTGAAATGCAAAGATAAAGCGAATGTCGAAATTAAACAACTTTGTGCTCAGAAAAATACGTCTACTCCTTTCTTTTGAGAAAAAGGCCCCCCAAGTAAAGTTTAACGCCTTTTCAGGCATTTTCCAAGTCTTCTACCCAAAAAATCCGTATGTTTGCTATCGATAACCAAACACTCAAGCATTATGAACCTTTACCTAATTATATTTACAGCCGGCACATACAAGGTGGAGCAAGTCTACGAAAAGCATAAAGACCTGTTCGTGGAACTGGAAAAACATTTTACCCTTCACCTTGTCAACTATACAGACTCTGAAAGCATTCCCAGTCATGAATACAAAATGGCTTTCATTGCCAGCGGGGGCGTGGAAAATGCAGTGGTGCGTTTTTTCAGCATCCTGCCCTATCCCATCACCCTACTGACAGACGGCTTGAACAACTCACTGGCTGCCGCCCTTGAAATCTCGGCATGGATTCAGTCGAGAGACATGAAGGTCAAAATCATCCATGGCTTAGTGCCCGACATGGTAAATCAGGTACTTTTACATCACCAGGCATTTGCCGCCAAACGTTCCCTGAAGAAAAAACGCATCGGCGTAATCGGCACTCCGGCCTCCTGGCTGGTAGCCAGCCACGTAGACTATCTGTTAGCCGGACAACGTTGGGGAGTGACTTACACGGACATCTCCATTGAGACCGTAGAAAAAGCTTTCCACGAGATTACGGAAGATGAAATAGGACCAGAAGCCTCTTTGTTTGCCCACCGCGCCAAAGGGATTCAGGAGGCTACTCCGGAAGAACTGCTTCGGGCCATGCGCCTGTACAAAGCCATCCGACGTGTATGCAAGGAAGAAAACCTGGACGCTCTTACCCTGTCCTGCTTCTCGCTGATCCAGAGCCTGAAGACCACAGGCTGCCTGGCCCTTTCTTTGCTGAATGACGAAGGAATACCTGCCGGATGCGAAGGCGACCTGCAATCCATCATGACCTTGCTGATGGTAAAAGAACTCATCGGAAAGCCCGGCTTTATGGCCAATCCTTCGTTTGTAGACCTTGACCGCAACGAAGTACTGCTGGCACACTGCTCCATTCCTACCAAAATGGCCGAAGAGTTTATTATCCGCAACCATTTTGAAACAGAAAGCGGCATCGCCATTCAAGGCATTGTACATCCGGGCGAAGTCACCCTCTTCAAATGCGGGGGAGAATGTCTGGACGAATATTATCTGAGTTCTGGACATTGCATCGAAAATACCAACATGGTGACCTGTTGTCGCACACAGCTAAAGGTACGCCTGGATAAGCCGGCTGACTATTTCCTGCATAATCCGCTGGGCAACCACCACATCCTGATTCAAGGGAATTACACCGACCTCATTCAGGAATTCATGCAACAAAACCGCTGCAAACCGAGAATTGACTGATTTTTCAAAACCATTTATTCTCTCATTCAATTTATAATCGTATCTTTGTGTGAAATATTACAAATTGAAAAGCAAGAAAAATTATGATGCATAATTGGTTTGAATGCAAGATCCGTTACGAGAAAGTAGCCGAAAACGGAATGAACAAGAAAGTAACGGAACCCTATCTGGTGGACGCACTCAGCTTTACCGAAGCCGAATCGCGTATTATCGAAGAAATCACTCCGTTCATCAGCGGAGAATTCACTGTATCCGACATCAAACGCGCCAACTATAGCGAGCTCTTTCCCAGCGACGAGGAAGCTGCCGACCGCTGGTTCAAGTGCAAGCTCTACTTCATCACCCTCGACGAGAAAAGCGGTGCGGAAAAGAAAACAGCTACCAACGTACTGGTACAGGCTGCCGACCTGCGCGATGCCGTGAAGAAACTGGATGAAGGCATGAAGGGCACAATGGCCGACTACGTCATCGCATCGGTTGCCGAAACCGCACTGATGGACGTATATCCCTACTCTGCAGAGCCTGACGTAAAACCGGAGTTCCCAGATGCAGACAAACGATAAACAAACACCTACCACACCATGGATATTCAGTCTAATTTAAAAGAAGTACGGGCACAACTTCCTCCCCAGGTCAGTCTGGTTGCTGTTTCCAAGTTTCACCCGAACGAAGCGATTCTGGCTGCATACGAAACCGGGCAGCGCATCTTCGGAGAAAGCAAGGAACAGGAACTGAGCAAGAAGCAGGCTTCCCTGCCCGCCGATATTCAGTGGCATTTCATCGGCCACCTGCAGACCAATAAAGTGAAGTACATCGCACCCTACATCGCCATGATTCATGCCGTAGACAGCTACAAGCTGCTGGCTGAAATCGATAAACAAGCGGCTAAATGCAACCGGGTGATACCTTGCCTGCTGGAAATCCATATCGCAGAAGAAGAAAGCAAATACGGATTTTCTTTTGAAGCCTGTCGCGAGATGCTGGAAACCACCCCGTGGAAAGAGCTGACTCATGTATGCATCAGCGGAGTCATGGGAATGGCCACCAATACAGACGACGAATCACAAATCATCAACGAATTTGAAAGCCTTCACCGTTTCTTTACCGAACTGAAAGCTACCTATTTTAAAGATTGTGACACCTTCAAGGAAATTTCCATGGGCATGTCGCACGACTATACGCTGGCTGTTCAGGCCGGAAGCACGATGGTGCGTGTAGGCAGCAAGATTTTTGGAGATAGAGTATATTAAAAACGAGAAGAATATGGCACAACTAAAAACAACTTTTGCAGGGTTAACTCTGAACAACCCGATTATTATCAGTAGTTCTGGACTGACTAACAGCCTGGCTAAAATTCAGAAACTGGAAGAAGCCGGAGCTGGTGCAGTAGTACTGAAATCAGTATTCGAAGAACAAATCAACATGCAGGCAGGAAGTATGCAGGGCTATGGCTCACCAGAAGCCGACGATTACCTGGGAGCATACGTACGCTCACATGCGCTGAACGAACATATCACCCTGATTGAAGACGTAAAGAAACACTGCAAGATTCCGGTAATCGCCAGCATCAACTGCTATAGTGACAGCGAATGGACTGACTTTGCCCGCCTGATGGAAGAAGCCGGAGCCGATGCACTGGAACTGAATATCCTTTCTTTGCAGACCAGCAAGGATTATACACCGGGAAGCTTTGAACAGCGTCACATCGACATCCTGCGCCACATCAAGAAAGTAATCCGCATTCCGGTTATCATGAAACTGGGCAGCAACCTGACTAATCCGGTAGCACTTATCAACCAGTTGTATGCCAACGGTGCTGCTGCTGTGGTATTGTTCAACCGCTTCTACCAGCCGGACATCCAGATTGACAACCTGACTTTCACTACAGCCAATGTAATGAGTTCACCTTCTGAACTGTCTGACCGCATCCGCTGGACAGCCATTGCTTCGGCAGAAGTTCCTCAGCTGGATTATGCGGTTTCAGGTGGCGTACATAACGGAAAAGGCGTTATCAAGTCTCTGCTTTCAGGAGCAGCTGCCGTAGAAGTTTGCAGCGTTATCTACCAGCATGGCAACCAGATGATTGAAGAGATGAAGAAAGAACTGGCTGAATGGATGGACGACAAAGGCTATGATTCCATTGCACAGTTCAAAGGAAAGATGAATGCCTCAGCCGCAGGTGACATCAACCCGTTCGAACGTACACAGTTCATGAAATATTACAGCAACCACGAAGAATAATTCTCTTCGCGGAAATGCATAAAAAACGGATTCCCTGACTTCGACGGTCGGAGAATCCGTTTTTCATTTATCTACTATCCGAACTTTATCGCTTCAGCAAACCGATTTTCAGATTCAGTTTAAAATAGTACACTCCATTTTCACGTTCCAGATAACCATACTTGTCTTTTTCCGTAGAACCTTTTTCCAAGCGGCTGTTCTGGAAAAGGAAATCGGCAAATGCCTGACGGAAGGCACGCTGGTAGCACAACACTTCCCCGTCACCCGTCACGAAAAGGAATCCCGCAATGGCAGAGTCTGTTCCGTTATACAGCTTTGCCGGACGAAGTCCCATGGCCAAAGCCAGCAGCAGTTCCTTCACCTTATATTCATAAAAGCCGTGCTTCGTAATCAGTTCGTCCTTTATCTTCAGCGGATTCAGCTTTTTGATTTCCTCCGTCAGTTCCGACACCTTCGTGATACCGTCCAACCACATCAGGCGTGTCATTTCCGCCATCAGTCGTCCCATGTGCAAATCAATCATGGACAGGTTACTGCGGAAAATCTTATCGGCCACGTCACTGTACTTCAGCGTGCCTCCCAGACGCTCTATCATCAACATGCGGGATATGACATCGTCCTCCTCACCTTCCGCATTGATTTTGTTGACGGTCGGGGTAGCAAACTTCACACCTGTCTGCTCAAACTTGAAATTAGCGGTTCTCCCTCCGTCAAGCAACGGAATCATCATTCCCAAACGGGAGCGGACACAGAATCCGGTAAGCGGAGCATCTACCGAGTAAAAAGCCACGCTGAAATCCGTGCGGTCGTCCGTCTTGGCTTCCAAATCGAAAATGGCTACCTCATCCAGAAACTCCTCCACGCCATCGGGAGATGTGACATCATCCTCCCGGCTCTGACGAATCGCTGCATAAATAAGCTTTGCCACCGTAGCAAAGTCCTCACGAGGAATCCGCTTGTCTATATTCTCCCCTTTCAGGTGCACGGTATCTTTTTCCAAAATATACTGACGCGTACCGTCATGTTCTTCCCGCTGAACCATTGCCACCGGAAGACGGAGCGCTTCGTTCTTCTTCACATCAGGAGTACCACCATACACGTAACCGTCGGCCAGCAGCCGGAAAAACGCATACAGCTCTCCCCATTCTCTTTTCGTCGCTTCAAATGCCATAATCTGTCTATTTTTTAATTGCAAAGGTAGTAAAAGAAGCGTTAACAAAAACGTTTCTGGCAAATGCAAATTATAATAGATGTTATAAAACAGATTTTAAGGGGCATTTTACTTGCAGAGAAACAGAAAATGCGTACCTTTGCAATGTGTTTTTCATAGTATTAGATTTAAGGTTAACAAAGGTTGGAGTTCAGCGGAACTCCTTTTTTTATGCCCTTATTTTCCCTCCCCTCAAAACGCTTTGGCGTTCGTATTAAAACGCAAGGACATTTCAACTAAAACGTAAGTACGTCTTACCTCAAACGCTTTGGCGTTTGAAACTAAAGACAAAAGCGTTTTCAAAAAGTCGATTTTACATTGAAAATTAGCCTGTCTTTTATACTTTTCTCTCTACTCCTTCTCTCATTGCAAAAGAAAAGAGTATATTTGTCATTTTAGAAGATTCATATCCTGCAAAAATAGGAGTGACAAGACCCAGTGAAAACCATTAAACAAAATCACGGCCATGAACATAGAACCTCACAATCTTATAGACCCGCTGCGCGAAAAGTTCCCGCACTTAATTCGCCACGAAAAATTGTACCGAATGATTCATCGCCAGCTAATGAAAAAATGGTTTCAATATTTTGTATTGTTCTTTATCATCAGTTCCATCTGCTCCATCATATATAGTTCCTTTGAGGAATCGGCTCCTTACCGTAACAGTCTGTATGCATTCAACTACCTGGCTTCCTTTATATTCACCATTGAGTATGGACTACGAATTGCGGCAGCTCCCGTACAATATGCCAGCTGCAACCATGCCTGGAAGGCACGTCTGCGCTACTTGTTCTCTTTTTATGGAATCATCGACTTCGTGGCAATTATCCCGTTCATGGTGATTTATGTGTACAAGGAAACCCCGCACGTACATCTTGTGGTACTGGCCTACGTACTGATTATCTTCAAGCTGATACGCTATTCACGTTCCTTCCAGATGATTGGCACCGTACTCCGAACCGTCAGAGAAGAGCTTGTTACGGCCTATACTGCCTGTGGCATCATGTTAGGATTTTCAGGCATTCTGATGTACTACATCGAACGCTACGCACAACCGGAAGCCTTCGAAAATATCGGCGACGGATTCTGGTGGGCAATCGTGGCCTTCACCACCGTGGGTTACGGTGACATTTACCCGATTACTCCGTTAGGACGGTTGTTGAGCAGTATCATCAGCCTGATTGGTATCGCCATGATTGCCATTCCTACAGGTATCATCAGCTCGGCCTTCATGAGCATGCTGATAGAAAAAAAGCAAAAAGAAAAAAACAATTCATCAATGTAATTTATGGAACAAGAAATCCAACTTAACGCACACAACAAGCAGGAGTATCCTCCTATGCATACCTGCGAACACATTATCAACCGCACCATGGTCAATCTTTTCGGATGCGGGCGGGCTGTATCTGCCCATATCGAACGGAAGAAAAGCAAACTCGATTTTGCGCTTTCACAAGCACCTTCGGAAGACGATATTGCACGCATTGAAACGACTGTCAACGAAGTAATCGCACGTCACTTGCCTGTCACCACGGAATTCATCACACAGGAAGAAGCTACCGGACGCTTTGACATGAAACGACTGCCTGAAGGAGCTTCCGAGACGGTTCGTGTGGTACACGTAGGCGATTACGACGAGTGTCTGTGCATCGGGCAGCATGTAGAGAATACGTCAGAAATCGGCACCTTCAAGATTATCAGTCACGACTTTAAGGACGGTATCTTCCGGATGCGTTTCAAACTGGTTTAATACACGCACACCATGGGAAAGAAAAAGAGAAGTTCATCCACCGGCTCCCTGAAAGGCTTCATACTCCTGCTGCTGATTCTGGGTGGCGGTGTTTATTTCTATCAGAACCAGCAGAACCTGCCGGAAGCTAAGGAACTGACAAAGGAACTTTCGCACACACTGGAGAAGGCACAGAAGGAAGTAGCACAACGCCTGCCGGAAAAGTCGCAGGACGAGACGGAAGCACAACCCTCGGCCAGCCGAATCAGCAGCAAACTGGAAATTCCCGTCATGCTGACCAAACGGGAAGAAATCAAGTTGCAGCGGACAGGGTACACCGTTTCATACAATAATTTCTACAAAACGCCCAACTGGGTGGCCTGGGAACTGACACGGCAGGAGACCAAAGGAAGTGAAGAGCGAAAGAACCGCTTCGTACCCGACCCGGATTTGCCCGAACCCCGTGTGGAGCATGCCGATTATACGCGCTCTGGATACGACCGGGGACACATGGCTCCGGCAGCCGACATGAAATGGAGCAAGAAAGCCATGGAGGAATCGTTCTACATGAGCAACATCTGCCCGCAGAATCAGAAGCTGAACCGGGACGACTGGGGAGATTTAGAGGAATTATGCCGCAGCTGGGCCCGGAAATATGGCACAGTGTACATTGCCTGCGGACCTATCTATGATAAAAAGCAACCCAAGCGCATCGGAGAGCATCGGGTAGCCGTGCCCGACCGTTTCTTCAAGGTGGTGCTGATTTATAACCGGAAAAGTCCCATCGCCATGGGCTTTCTGTTCGACAACAAGGCACATCATCAGGCACTGGAAAAATATATGGTACCGGTTGATTCCGTGGAAAAGGTAACGGGAATGGATTTCTTCTCTAAGCTCCCCGACGAGGTGGAGAACCGAATAGAGGCCGATATTCCGGCACTGCCTTCAGGAAGGTGAAAGCAGGCCGGAACTTCGGTTCACTCCTGTTCTTCGTTTTTGTATTCTTCAATACAAAAACGATTTATCGTGCAATGCAAAGAATCAAAATTCGTGCGGTAGGCTATGACCTTTATTGCCATCCCGTCATTGGCTTCCAGCAGATATTCATGAGTACCGCTTGCATTCATCCGATACCACATACCGTTCTGTCCGTAAAGTATCCGCAAAGTATTTCCCGACGTATACTCCCAGCTGATACGATGTTACTGCGGAATGTCACCCGGCCAGTTTAAGAAACAAGCCTAAACCTTATTTTTAAAGGTTCACTTCCGTTACCACCTGTCCGTCGAAGAGATTAATAACACGGTCGGCAAAACCGGCATCATGCTGCGAGTGGGTCACCATCACAATGGTGGTGCCTTCCTTATGCAGCTCGGTAAGTAATTCCATCACTTCCCGTCCGTTCTTGGAGTCCAGATTACCGGTAGGCTCATCGGCCAGAATCAGCTTCGGCCCTGATACTACGGCACGGGCAATAGCCACACGTTGCTGTTGTCCGCCCGACAGCTGCTGCGGGAAGTGCTTGGCACGATGTGTAATCCCCATCCGCTCCATGGCAGCCTCCACTTTCCGTTTACGTTCTGCCGAAGGTACGCCCAAATACAACAAGGGCAGTTCGATGTTCTCAAATACGTTCAGTTCATCAATCAAATTGAAGCTTTGGAACACGAAACCAATCACTCCCTTACGCAAGGAAGTACGTTGCGATTCAGTATAGCCCCCCACTTCTGTTCCGTTCAAGAAATACTTGCCTCCCGTGGGATTGTCCAGTAGTCCCAAGATATTCAGCAAGGTAGATTTTCCACAACCTGAAGGGCCCATGATAGCCACGAACTCTCCTTCCTTCACTTCGATATTTACATTATTCAATGCCCAAGTTTCCACTTCATCTGTGCGGAATACTTTCTGTAAATTTTCTGTCTTAATCATACTTCAAAATTTTATTTTAATGATATTACTCTTGTTTTATACATTCTACCGGATTTACCCGACTCAATATCCAACCTTGCAGGCAGACAATGACCGCTGAGATGCCCCACACCACCAGCAACGGCCATACAAAGATACCAATTGAAAGCGGGGCACGGTACGCAAACTGCTCCAGCCAATGCAGCATGAACCACCAGCCGACAGGCATGGCCACTACATACGCCACTACAGCATAGATACAGAACGGCTTGTTAAGCAGCCAGATAATCTGCCCCCGTGTTGCTCCATGCACCTTGCGGATACTGATTTCGCGTATCCGCTGACGGGTGGCATACCAGGCAATGCCAAACAATCCGAAACCTGTCAGCAACAGCCCAATCACAGCATAGAAAGTCAGGATATGCGACAAAGAAAGCACTTTCCCGTTACGTGCCATAAAATCCCGGTGCATATCTGCATAACCGAAAGGTTGGTTAGGATTCATTTCATTCCATACGGCTTCTATCTGCTGCAAGGTCTCTTCACGGTTTTCCGGACGAAGACGCAGTTGCAAATAGAATCCTTTCTGCAAGTCACTTGCCGACAACAGCGTGATGACAAGAGGTGTTACCGCTTCTTCCAGCGAATTGACGGAAAAGTCGCGCACCACCCCTGCAATTACAGCCAGACTGTCTTTTGTTTCCGTATCGAACTCGCGCAAGGCATGCCCCACGACCTCCGTACCCGCAGGCACTAACAAGCGGACAAAACTCTCGTTCACTAGTACAGGAGAAGCCTGACGCTCCAACAGACGAGAAGGAGATTCTCCACTCAACTGTTCAATGCGCAAGGTGCGCAACAACGTGGAGTCGCCTTCCAATGTCAGCAGATTGGTACGCACTTCCTTCCCACCGGGACGCTGCACGTTCAACTGACGTATCCAGGCATTAAGCACCGAAGCCTTGGAAAGTGTCATGGATTCAATCCCTTTCACCCGTTTTTCCAGTTCCGTCTTGAAGGGGGCCAACGGAGCACCAAAGGCATCCCCTATCTCAATGCAGCCCTCGTAACGCGAAGCCCGCTGGCGGGTCAGTTCCATCTGGTTGCGTGCTGTCAGCGTAGCCAGTAACAATCCGGTGGAAATCACGAACTGCACTGTTACCAGTACCGCCACAAAACGCTGTTTGCGCCGGCCACTGTAAAGGGTGCGGTACTCCGTGAACGACAAGCGTGACAGGCGACAGCTGATGTACCATGCCGGTATTACCGACATCAACAGAATGAATAACAGCAACCACGGCAACATCTGACTACTGAAGAAGAACGTCATGGTCAACCGCGAGCCTAACAGGTCATTAAACAGTGACAGACAGTCATTGACCAACAGAATGGACAAGCCGAATGCCAACACCACCGTCAGGAAAGCATCCCCGAAAAGTTGCAGACGGATATTGCGCAAGGTAGCCCCCATCAATTTCTCCACATGAATCATACGAAGCTGTTGCAGCAAGCGGCTCAAACTCATGTTAGTATAGTTGCAGCAAGCAATAATCAGTATCAGCACGGCTGCCAGCAGACTGATATAGAGAGTCTGCACGGGTGTCTGACTGACATAATCGAGTGTCTGCTGGGAAGCATCGTCGGGAGTAGTGAAACAAATGGCATCCAGCGGATCCAAGTAATATTTCGTCTGACCGGGCATCAGTGTAGGTACCTTGTCCGCATTCATTTTATCAGCCAGGTGACCCGCATCCGTACCCGGAGTCAGCTTCAGCAATGTAAGTCCCCCCCAGAAAAAATCAGGATCGTGTGCTATCAGCATGTCAAACTGCAGAAGCGATTGTTCGCGCTTCTTAAGCACTGCCGCCACCTCGTACGTACGGGCCTCTCCAAAACGGAAATGTGCCTCCACCTGCTTCCCTACCGCTTGTTTCCCTCCGAACAGACGACGGGCACAAGCCTCACTCAACGCCACCTTCCCCGGTTGACAGAGTACCTGACTCAAACTACCTTCTTCCGTACGATAATCAAAAAAGCTCGTCAGGGTCGTATCGGCCGACAACATCTTAAAATCACCTTCCACCTTCTGCTCGTTCACCTTGCAGTAAAGCAAATCCAGTTTTCCTAACCGGAGAAAGTCCTCTACCTCGACATAGCTTTGCTTCAGCTGCGGAGGAACCTCTGCGCCGGCAAAGGCCACTCGTTTCCCCTCCGTCATCGGGTCATCCTGCCGCAGGAAAAACATACGGCCACGGTCCGGATTATGCCCTTCCAACCCATGCTCATGCACAAAGTACGTCACCAACAAGTTGGTACAGGCTAATCCCAATGCCAAACTGGCTACTGAAACAAGGAAAAACACCTTGTTCCGCCACCAGCTTCGCAAAATCATTTTCAGTGTGACATTCAGTATCATCCATTATCAATTTTAATACGTTATTATTCTGTCAGACGGATGCCTTCGATATAGTATCCCCCTTCCACGTGCTCGCCTTCCGAAAAGTCAAACCAACGGGTATCTTTGGGCAACGGAGCAAAATAGAGCGTAAAATCCATTTCTCCGCTATCGGGCATAAACACTTGCTCGTCTATCGCGAAACCTTCACTGCGCAGGAGCGGATAGTTCACCCCCTTGTCCGACATCAAGAAAGTCGCTTTGTCCAACCGAATCCAATAATTTGGAATATACCGTGCATGCACGCGAAGTACCGTAGTCGAGTCGGTCAGCTCCACCTGACGGATGGTCAGCACCTCCATCTTTTCTGTTTTCTTCCGCGGATGATGCACCACTTTGTGACCGTCCTTCCATTCGATACGCATCGGCTGTTTGGGAGCCATCGAGCCTTTAATTTTCAGTTTCAGCCAACCTTTTGCATATCCACTCCAGCTGTCAACCACCTTTCCTTCCGGCGAAATCAACACAAAATGGGGAATTCCTCTGACACCATAACGGGCATACAGTCCGTTGTTCTCTTCCAAATCGTTCCAATTATTCCAGGTCATGACATGCGATTTAGAAGCCTCTTCCCATCCCTTCCGGTTCTCAATGCTCAGGCTGACCACCTCCAGGCTGTCCTTGTACATCTCACTGATTTCCTTCAGCTCCGGTTGCGACATGATACAAGGACCACATCCCCGGCTCCAGAAGTCCAGCAAGATGTATTTCCCGCGAAACTCAGCCAGGCGGTGAACCTTTCCTTCCAAGTCGTACATATCCGCATCGGCAGCTTCCTCGCCTACTTTCACTACAGTCGGCGGATTCAAGGCCAGGTACACGCTCTTCCCTTCAAAAGTCTCTTTCTGTGCGGCATCCAGACGGTCGTACAACTGCTGCACGTCTTCCTTATACGGATAGTCTTTACGGAACTTCACCGACATCCCCATCCGATACAATTCATCCATCCAGACGGCATTGACCGGCGACTGTTTCATAAGTGCGATAGTATGCTGCGTAATCTGATCGCTCAACTTATCCGTCAGTTGTTGCAGACTGTCTACCTTTGCACGAGCCTGTTCCTTGTTTCCTCCCTGTGCAGCCGACCTCATCAGCTCAAACTTCTGCATGGACAACCGCTGAAACTCTTCCCATTCCTTGCGGGAAGCCTGCATCAGCTGCTGCTGGAACTGTTGTTCCTTGACATCACTCTCTACTTTCCAAGAGTAAATATACGGATTTTCTCCCTGTACGAGCAAACGACTTCCGGGATTCACCCACAAGCTGAGCGACATGGGTGGAAAACTCGTCTTGTCATGTGCCATCAAATCATAGCGTTCCAGCCCGTTTCCGGCGGTAGTCAGCTCAAAACGGAATGTGCCGTTCCGCAACGTGTCGGTAGCCGCCATACTCCCTACATTCCCCTCTCGCTTCATCAAACTGAACACGGTTCCGTCGGAAATGTGCTTCAACTGTCCTTCCACTACAAATTTCTCTTGTGCCTGTGCTCCCAATGCACCTAAGAGCAGACAGGCTAATACTTGTTTTCTCATGGTTATTTATTCATTTTAGGTTATTATACTATTATATTACTCCCGCTTGATTTCTTCTGCCGGATTCAACCGGGATACCTGCCAAATACGGAAAGCTACCGTAAGGGCGACGAACAAGGAGACACTCAGGAAGAGGCAAAAATAGAAAGCCACCCCATGCTGGAAGAACACCGTATACAAGGTACTAAACTGCCTCAACAAAAATTCAACCAACGCAAATCCCAACACAGCCGTCACCGTCAGTAAAGTAACATAAAGTCGGGCAAACAGCCAGACTATCTGACGCATTCCGGCACCGTTAATCTTTCGGATAGCCATCTCCTTCCGCCGATATTCCGTGTCGATGGTCACGGCTGAATACACGCCCAACAACGAAATCACCAGCACCACTACCGAAAAGAACAATACAATTCCGCGGAGCTTGAACTCAAGCGCCTGTGACTCACGGATGTCGTCCATGAACGTGCTTACCTTCACTTCCACACTTTCCGGCAACGTCTTTTTCAGTATCTTCCGGACCTCCTGAGAGACGGTTTCCGCCTGTCCTTCCTTACATTTTATATAGCAATGCCCACAATAATCATCGAACCCGCTCAGGAGGAATATAAATCCTTCACTATCATAATACACACTGGACACAAATGTCTGGCACACTCCTTTAACCGTGTAGGCATCTCCGTCAAAATTATAAAGCGGTTTCCCCATGATGTCCGTTCCGAGACGATGAGATAATGCCTCGTCTATCACCAAATCGGACGATTCACGCGGCGTATGTCCCGACCGCATCGGAATGTGCATGAAACGAAAGAAACCGGAAGTTATACGCATCACATTTACATCCACATAACTGCCTTTATCATCTTTCTCCGTATACGTACCCGTACCGGAAACACCTCCCAAATAATTGATGTCGGCCGGAAGTACCTCTTCGACTCCCGACAAGTTTTTAAACTGATGTATCAGATCCTGCTTCTGCACGGCGTTCATAAAGGAAAAATCCATCGGAATGCTCAAAATCTGCTCTTTCTCCTCCAAGCTCAATGTCCCGAACAAGGTACGTCCCGTTTTATCCGATTGCAGATAAAGTGCCGCTGCCAGTGAGATAAAAACCCAACAGATGAACAGCTGCACTCCCAACAACAGATTCCGCAGCCGTCTCTTTCCTCCCCGGTGCACACCGCCAGTCACCCCTGCATGCACCTGCATGCGACGTACCTTCCACACGACTATTCCACACACCCAAGCACATACTCCCAACAAGCCAGCCAAATACTCAAGGCTCTGTACCATCAGCAGAGAAGCGTCAAACTGCAAATACAATCCGGCCATTTCCAGTCTCAACCAGGGAGCCATCACCTCGATGCAAACACCGATCAACAGGCCGGCCAGCAAAACCAACAAAGCAGACTGTGTAAACAGTTGGACGAAAAGACTGTCTCCAGACGCTCCCGCCACTCGCCGGATACTGAATTCACGCATACGAGTAAGGAAAGACCCCGCGAGCAGATGAAAGAAATTAAGCAAGGCCACCAGCAAAATCAATACCCCGGCTACCATTGTAGTCCATACCATCGTACGAAGCAGTCCCCCATTCCAGTCCCTATCTCCCATCGGATGAGCTTCCACCGCAAAGCTTGTATCATGCATCCGATGCGTCTGTTTGCTGCGATAAAACCACTCATTGAGTTGCTCCAGAGTAAAACCTTTACGCAGCAACGCATACGTAAAGGATCTGATAATGGCATAACGGGCATCATTCTGGATGATTCCTTCCGAATCGTTGAGGGAAAACATATCCAGATGCTTCATAAAAGCAATACTGTTGTTCTCTGGAATATCCTCAATCACTGCCTGAATGGTATAAACCGTTCCACCGGTACGTGGAGTAGAATCCGGCGAAGTGTACAACCGGCGCATCAGTACCAGCTGTTTTCCTACCGCCTGTCGAATATCCCCATATACCCGGCGTGCCATACTTTCGCTCACGACCAATGAATTTGGCATCATCTTGCTCACTTCAGCCGAACCGCACAAAATCTTAGGAGTCAATACTTGGAAAAAGGAAGAATCCGTCTCTGCCACGGCGAAGGAATAAGGTAACTGCTTCCCGTCAGGCATCTCCACGTTGAAAGGCCGTTCTATCGGTGAATAATCCACCACACATAATGCCTCAATCCCATCCGGCTTTTGAAGACGCAGTTCCTCGGCCAACGTCGCAGGAGTATAATTCAACACCTTCCCTTCTTTCATGTCACGAATATTGAGTTCGGCAATCCGTTCATAGTTTGCAAAACAATGATTCATACTGAAAGCATAACGGACCACGTAGAGACAGATACTGAAACACAGCAAGGCCACCCCTACTCCGACCAACGCAATCAGATGCTGTGTCTTGTATTTCCACAAATTGCGGAAAGCCACTTTCAAATAATGTGCAATCATTATAAGTTCATTCTTTTATTATTCACTTTTCATTACTTCACTCGGGTTGATGCGGGAAGCCTTGTTTACCTGCCAAAGCAACGTAGCCACGGAAATCACTGCCACTATCAGGAAGGCTGCCAAGAACAGACCGACCGTCACCGGAGCCTTCACCACCAAATCGGCGGTATAATAATGAATGGCCAGCCAAGCCAGCGGCACTGCCACCACGGCTGCCAGCAACAGCATCCCCACGTAACGGCGAAGCAACAGCACATACAAGTCTTTCAGCATGGCACCGTTCACCTTGCGGATGGCAATCTCCCGATAACGCTGGCGGATATCGAACAAGGAAATACCCAACAGGCCCAAACAGGAAATGACAATGGCGATAAAAGCAAACGCAGTGTAAAGCATTGCCATCCGACGGTCTGCCGCATACATCTGTTTCACCTGGTCGGAAAACAATGTATATTCAAATTCCTCTGTGCCATATATTTCACGTTCCACTTTTTTCAAGTAATCCATCACCGCAGCAAGACGTCCCGGACGGTATGACAACGTATACAGGTCACCGGAAGAGCCACGTCGCACCACAAATACCATCGGATGCACACCCGCACTGATATGTCCGTCATAATAATCATCGATAACCGCTACAATAGGATGCGCTTCCGGGTTTTGAGCCCTCACCTTGTCATCTTCATACATCAATGTAGCTCCTTGACAGGAATCATACCCCAACGCCTTCAGTGCCGCACGGTTCACCACATAATACTCCCTGTTCCAATCTTCTTCCTCTTCCATTGAGGGAAGCGTTCCCTCTACAAAACGCAGTTCATAAAGCCGGAAGAAAGAAGGATTGGCATACCACATATACAAAAAAGCCGTACGCCCGTTGTTTCCTATAAACTTCATTCCATAATCACTGGAGGTCAGCGCAGATTGATCCGCTACCCAATACTCTATATCGGGGCAAGCTTTCATCTTAGCACCAAGTTGTTTCACTCGCTGCACACGTGCCTGTATGTCTTCCGGATTCCGATAGGACGAATAATCCTTCGATTCGTGTGCCAGATGCGCCACTAAAATATTCTCCGTACGATACCCCGGTTCGGTATTCAACAAAGTATCAAGCTGATGGTTAAAATAAAATGCCAGTACCACCAATATCAAGGTAAGTACATACTGCAACAGCAACAGTCCCATCCTCGCCCGTACCGACTGCCCGGCGGTACTCACCAGACGAATGCCGACAGAAGGCAAGATACGCGTGAAACGGAAATACGGATAAAGCGAGGCCATCAGCGGAAGGAATACCAGTAACACCAAGGACAAATACCCATCGAAAGCTGTATAGGAGAAATCAAACCCGAAAAAGCGGGACACGGGCACCCGGGTCAGTTCAATGCATACCCACGCAAGCAACACCGCCAAAGCGGAAAGCAGAAAGTTCTCGGCAAAAATCTGTGCAAAGACAGCTCCTCTTCCTGCTCCAAACACCCGGCGTATACCGTATTCGTGCGTGCGTTTGAGCATAAAAATCATGTAAAGGTTGATGAAGTTCAGCAATCCGGTAACCAGCAGCAGCGCACAGATACCCATGAATATCTGCAACTGTCCCCAATTTCCCCATACATAAATAGATGCTTTATCCCTTATTTCCAAGTTGGAAAAGTAACATTCTTTCAACGGTACAAAACGAAAGGTGTACGCACGTGTATCCTCCGGATAGTGCGGATTCAGACGGCGTGGATGTTTCCCCACCTGGTTGAGCTTACTCATATCCGCTCCGAGCACAAAACGGTACAAATCCAGCGGCATCTTCTTCCACATATTGGAAGAAGTATTTGCCAGAAGCAAATCGAAATTCAGCCAGGTTTTGTTAACAGGAAGTCCTATCACTCCTTTCACCACATATTCTTGTCCGTTGGAATAAGTGATTGTCTTTCCGACAGGGTTGTCCGAACCAAAAACCTCCCGTGCATACGATTGGGTCAGTACTACTGAAGAAGGATCGGTCAGGTTCTTTTCTCCCTGTATCAGCGGATAAGAGAACAATTGAAAAAACGTGCTGTCCGTAGCAAGGGCATCGCAACGGTAACGGTGTCCCTCACTGACCAGAAAATCATTCTCCAACGGAACAAAACTACATTTTGTTTCTATCAGCTCCGGAGCAATCAGCACACTGTCATTCCGATAAGCTGCATAAGAGCCCCAATATACACCTCCAGACACATTCACTTGCACGGCATACACTTTTTCCCGGTCCACACAATGGGTATCGACCGTCAGCTCCCGATGGATGTATCGAAGCAAAATGATGCAGCAAGCCAGACTGAATGCCAACCCCAACAAATTAATCAGTGTGTACGTCCGTGCACGAAGCAGGAAACGTAAAGCATAGCGTAGTGTGTTCATATAAATTTATCTCTCTTTCATTATTCACTTTTCATTACTTCACTCGGGTTGATGCGGGAGGCCCTGTTCATCTGCCAGTACAGCGTGAGGACTGATAATACCATTACCACTAGGAAGGGTATCAGGAACAAGCCGACAGTGACTGGAGCTTTTTCCACAAAAGTGGCAGTGTAATGCTGAATCATCAGCCAAGCCACAGGAGCCGCTACCACAAAAGCAAGCAACTGAACCAAAAGATACCTGCGTACCAACAAAAGGTACAAATCGCGGCGTGTAGCTCCATTTACTTTCCGAATGGCAATTTCCCGATAACGGCGACGAATCTCAAATAAGGAAATGCCCAACAAGCCCAAGCAGGAAACCCAAATAGCCATATACGAGAACAAGGTATAAATATCGGACGTCCGTTCGTCGTCCTTATACATTTCTGCCACTTTATCATCCATCCACTGATAAGTAAAATCATCCGTGTGATACACTTCCTGCTCTATCTTTTTCAAGTATGGCACAAGCTCTTTCTCTCTGCCGGGTACCGCTTTTATCAATGCACCCCCCAATGAATTGGAGGAAATGACCAGCAGCATCGGAGGAACACCATCGGTAAGTCGTTGCGGGAAGAAATCTTTTACCACCGTATTTACCTGCATCATGGACGTGCCGTATTCCACCACCTTTCCTTGCACCATGGCAATCCATAATGGCGAAACACTCCGCACAGCCGCTTTTTCCAAGGTATCATACCCCAAAGTCTTCATGGCAGTCTCATTCAAAGCAATCTGATAATGCTCATACGAATCAATTTCACCTATCTGTCCTTCCTTCACTTTCAATCCTAACATCTTCATGAAATCCGTTGAAGTAAACATAACGTACAAAGGAAACTTCTCTCCTTTGTCATTGATTATATCTGTAAAATAACCACGCAGGAAGTCCCGGGAAGAAGTCATCCAACTTTCTATGAAAGGACACTCATCCAGTTTCTGATTAATGGCCTCCCGGCATGCCCATTGCCTTTGCTGTTGCTCGGATGTAAGACTTTCGTAAGCACTATAGCTATTCTCCCGATACAAATCGGCAGACAAAATTCCCTGTGTAGTATAACCATGAGAAGTATGCATCAGAAAATCAAAGTGGTGCTGGAAGTAGAAGGCAAGTATCATCAGCAACATGGTAATGGCATACTGTATAAACAGAAAGACCTGACGATAGACCGACTTGCTCTTTCCGGCCTGATAGAAGCTCATGCAACTGACTGGATTCTTCAGTCCGTAGCGTACATAAAAAACGAAAGAGGCCAACAAAGGCAGCACAACCAGCAGACTCCCCGTCAGTATCCAGTCAAAAAAGGTGCCCGGCACAGATTCTCCAAACAGGTGGGTGATATAACGGGAAGAAAGTTCTATGATTCCCCAAGCCAACAAGATTGCCCCAGCCATCATCAGCAGATTCTCCAGGTACATCTCGACAAAGAGCCTGCCACGGGAAATGCCAAACACTTTCTTCAGATCGTACATCCTTGTACGCTTCAGCATGGTGACGGAATACAAATTGACGAAACTCAAAATGCCTATTAAAAACAAGAAGATGTCCACACCCAACAAAATATACACATAATTTCGGTTGCCAAACTGAAAGATACGATTGTATTTGTCGGCTATGGAAGATTCGAAATAAAAATCTTTCCAACCTATGTATCTATACCGGTACAACGCACGCTCATCATAAGGATACTTCCGATACACATTTGTTTGCTTGTTTACTTCCTCCAAGTTCAGATGCGAATCCACTCTCATCAATTCGATATTCAGCTTGCCCCAATTAGGCTTCAGTTGACGCGACACCAACAAATCAAAGTTCCATGTAGTCTTGCAGACCGGTTCTTTCAACACTCCTATCACCGTCAGCGTCCACTTACCGTACATCAGTTTTTTCCCGATGGGCGATTCCTTTCCAAAAAGCCTGCGGGCATACTTCTCGGTCAGAATCGCCACATCCGGACGAGACAGAGCCAGAGTTCCTTCTACCACCTGATAGGAAAAGAAATGAAAGAATGTGGAATCTACTGCAAACAAATCCGACTGGAAAGCCCGGTCACCGGAAAAAATGGAGGCGTTCTCCTCCTCCACTACCCGGCACTGTTCGCGTATCCATTTCCGGTCAAGTGCAAATACTCCGTCACTCTCCCGCACCGGATTCTCCCCTGGATATACCGTCCCCTCAATGTCCCGAAGCGGCACCACAATGGTTGACAGATCCTGTCCATGCGCATCGACCGTCAGTTCCCGATGGATGTATCGGAGCAAAATGATGCAGCAAGCCAGACTGAATGCCAGCCCCAACAGATTAATCAGTGTGTACGTCCGTGCACGAAGCAGGAAACGTAATGCATAGCGTAGTGTGTTCATATAAATTTCTTTATTTTTATTTCATTCTCTCTTTATCACTTCTGCCGGATTCTGCCGGGCAATCCGTAAGATACGGAAGATAACGGTCAGGGTCGTAACTGCAGCCACAGACATGAAGATACCTACCCAAAAAAAGAAGCCGTAATCAAAAAACACGGTATACATCCGCTTCCATTGTATCAGTACCAAGTAAAGCAAAGGAAAGGCTAATACCGCACTTCCAGTCAACAAGATAATATACAAACGGGCAAAAAGCAGAATAATCTGTGAAACACCTGCTCCATTCACTTTACGGATAGCCACCTCCTTCTGTCTTCGTTCTGTATCGAGTGTAATGCTGGAATATACTCCCAACAAAGTAAGGATGATGCTGACTATAGCAAAGAACAGGACAATGTCTTTCAGTTTATTTTCCAAAGGTTGATTCTCACGAATATCGTCCGTCAAAGTATTTACCCGTACAGAAACACTTTCCGGCAAGCTTTCCCGAAGTACCTGCTCCACCCATGTCCGAACAGCATCAACCTGTTCGCTCTCACATTTCAAGTAGCAATGTCCGATATAACCAGAATTTTCACTGCTGATAAAAACAAACCCGACACTCTGGGTATATGTATCGTTCTGGAAGGGCGGACAAATTCCACATACCGTATAGCCATGCTGCAAATTATAAAGAGACATACCCATCACATCTTTCTTCATTCGCTGCTGCCAGGTACGGTCGGCTACCATGTCTGTCGCCGTATTCAGACCGTGCCCCTGCTCCAGCGGTATGTTCATGAATGTAAAGAAATTTTTCGGTACAGCCATAATGCCTACCTCTATCCATGAATCTGGATTATCCTTTTCAGTCATCATGGAATTGCCGGAAATGCCCTGAAGATAGCCGATATCCGTCAGCAGAACATCCTTGATAGCGGCATGGTTCCTGAAACGGTCTATCAGTTGTTGCTTGTCTGCCTGAGCCAGAAACTGATAGTCTAATGGAATACTGAGAATGGAAGCCTTCTCCTGCCTGGATAATGTACTCAACAACGTACTGCTGGTCTTCTCTGCCTGTAGATATAGTCCTGTAGTCAATGTGACAAAAACCCAACAGATGAAAAACTGTACCCCCAACATCAGGTTGCGTCCCCGATGTCTTTGCTGGTAATGCTGCTCACCCCTCAAACCAGTCTGTATTGTCATACGCTGTATACGTATCGTAGAAACCCAGCAGATAACAACACACAGAACTATCAGCAAAAAGATATATTGCACTGCCTGTTCCAATAGCAAAGCCTTGTCGAAAGTCATGGAGAAAAATTGAAGCGAATAGTCCATCCGTCCTTCTGATAGTTCGATGCCGCACAGCATCAACAACGAGGCCGCCAACGTCACAAGCAATGATTGAGTCAGCAACAGGCAAAAGAGCTGCCAGTCTTTACATCCGTTCACCTTCATCAAACTGAATTCCCTAACCCGGTTGAAATAAGACCCAACCAAGAAGTGAAAGAAATTGAGCAATCCTACCAACAAGATAAGCAAGCCCATTGCAGCGGTTATTCCACTAATAACAGACAGTCCCCGACTAAACGAAGGAAACTGTCCGAGAAGAAAAGCTTTCACCTTATAAGTTGTTCCATACAATGTCCAGGTAGAATGCCGTTCGACCAAAACCGTTTCCAGTTTCCACAAATCGACTTCAGGCCTAAGCAAAGCATACGTGTTCCCTCCTGTCATCTCCCGGTTTTTGGAACTCTGAATCACTCCCTCACTATCATTCAAGACCAACATGTCGACCGATTCCATGAAATGAAGGGAATTATTCATCGGTGTATCCTCCATTACAGCCTGTATGGTATATGCAATACCTCCGTCACGAGGAGTTGACTCTGGTGAAGTGGGAAGTCTTCGGGTCATGGTACAGGTTTTACCGATAGCTTCATTTATATTTCCGAAGATACGGACTGCCGCCTCACGAGTCATTACCAATGCATTGGAAGTATGACTGGCCGTTTCCCAACTTCCGGCCAGAATACGGGGAGTGAACAGACGGGCATACAGGCTGTCTGTCTCCATCCGCCGAAGTTCGTAAGGCAATGACTTGCCGGGCTTCACTTCAATGTCGAAAGGGCACTCTCTTGGGTAGGACACAAACGACACAGCTTCAAACTGGTCAGTCCAGCTACGTAGATTGTGCGACAACGGAGCAGGAGTACCAGAAAAATAATGCCCGATTATGGGATCATACAAATGCAACTCTGCAATCCGTTCGTGATTAATAAAACAATGGTCTCTTGACTCTATGAAACGGCTGCAATAAAAACAGACAGTAAAACTGAACAGTCCCACCGCCAGCCCGATAATAGAGATAATACTCTGTGTGCGGTATTTCAGCAAGTTACGCCAAGCTATTTTCAGGTAATGTGCAATCATATCTTTTCACTCATTCGTGTCAACAATTATAAAATCAGGTATTTTTAATACCACATTATATCGCCTTCAATTTCCAATCAAAAATTGAATCGGTTTCGGAAACCTTCTCCTTATTCTCCACCTTCATGAGAAACTCCAGCGCATGGTTATGCCCTTGGGCAGAAGCCTGTTGGAACAAATGTTTTGCCTTGGCATAATCCTTCTCAACACCTTTTCCGAAATAGTACATCAATCCCAGATTGAACTGCGCCGCGGGAGAATTCAATTCAGCCGCCCTTGAAAGAAGTTCTGCTCCTTTCGATAAATCTTTGGGGTATCCATGCCCTTCTATATGAAACACAGCCAGATTAAACAATGCGGAAACATTGTCTCTTGAAGCAGATTTTTCAAACCAGTATATGGCATCGCCCGCGCTGGTTGAAGTTCCGTAACCGAATGTGTACATATATCCTAAATTATTCATAGCATCAGTATTATCATGTGCTGCAGCCTTTTTATATAGCTTGAATGCTTCCGAATAGCTCTTGGTGACTCCCCAGCCATGCCTGTAAAGACTACCCAATCCCACTTGCGCTTGAGAGTGTCCTTGCAAAGCAGCCAGACTGAGATATTTTCTGGCTTTAGAATAGTCGATGTCTGTTCCTATGCCATAAGCATACATATAGCCCAGATTGTTCTGAGAATCCGCATTGCCGTTATCTGCCGATTCCAGGAATAACTTCATGGCCTTTTTGTAATTCCTTACCCCGGTCTTACCCTGATAATATATATCACCTAAAATAAACTGGCAATGTTTTGCTGTGTCTATTTTTGCCAGTTTTGAGTACAGAGTCTCGGCATCCTCGTATCTTTTCTGTCTGTACAAACTATCTGCCTGCATATAAAGCGTCTGAACATCGCCCAAAAACCAGGTATATATAGTATTACGGTTTTTAAGCCCCAGTACAATCATTGCCAATAAAAGACAGATTCCCAAAGCAATAGTTATGTGTTTTATTTTCCCTTTCATAAATCAATAATTATATTCAACTATAGGATACTCCGGAGAGTCACTGTTTCCAATATTCACTATTAATTTCCCAACTTTCTGTAATTCTTCACTTTAAGCGTTCTCAGTACTTCCTTTGCAGTACTCCAGTACTTCCCTGAAAGTACTACAGTACTTCTTAGGCAGTACTCCGGTACTTTCGGAGAAGTACTGGAATCAGGTGAAAGCATCTGGTTCATTCACTTAAACACCAGCTCTTCCGCGTCGCCAAAGTTATCATATCCTGTGGTAATCACCCAATCGCCGGGCTGCAAACCTTCAGTTATTTCGTATTGCAAGGGGTTCTGACGCCCGATTACCACCGGAACCCTTCTCGCCCGGGTCTTGTCGGCATTGAGTTTGTAAATCCACTGCCCGCCGGTCTGCGAATAGAAATTACCGCGCGGAATTACCAAGGCTTGTTCCGGTTGCCCTAACTCAATCTGTACCCGGAAGCTTTTTCCCAGACGGACGTTTTCAGGCATTTCTCCCGTAAAGACTAAGTCCACATCAAAGGTGCGGTCTTTCACCTCCGGCACCACCTTGCTGACTTTCAAGGCATAGCGTTTTCCCTGATAAGTTACGGATGCCGGCAGACCTACCGTCACCCGGTCTACGTAGTATTCGCTCAGGGAAGCATGCACCTTGAACTGCGACATCACTTTCACTTCCGCCAGATTCTCTCCGGCTGCCACCTGCTGGCCCAATGTGACCTTCACAAAACTGAGCTGCCCATCGGCCGGTGCACGTACCACCAGCTCTTCCATCCGCTGCAAAGAACGCTCCAGCTTCTTCTGTTCCCGTTCCCGGTCGTTTCGCAACAGCTCTCTGCGAATGACCGTCATGGCCGAATCGCTCTGCAGGCTCTGCATCTTCAGCTGAGTAGAAGCCGTTTTATAGCGGTACTCATCTTCCGACACTTCCAACTGCGCCTTGCTGCGGATGCCCATGCGGTATTCTTCCTGCTCCAGTGCAAAGCTTTTCCGTATCTTGTTCAACTCGTAAGCAGCCTCCAGCGTCTGTTGTTTCAAGGTCAGACTTTTCTGTTCCATCTCAAGGGCCTTCTCCTGATAAGAGATGCGTTGCTTCTCCCATTCATCCCGCTGGTCGTCTATCTCGCGCAACAAGTCCGGATTGGTCAGCAGCAAGATGGTATCTCCCTGCTGTAAAAGGCTTCCCTCCTCGGCTACGATGCGGGCTACATTACCCGACTCGCGGGCATTGACCATCAAAGTCAGAATGGGATGCACCACTCCTTCCACGTCCACGTATTCACGGAAAGGGGCCTGCTTCACCTCGGCCAGTTGCACAGAGTCCGCATCAATGCGTAAACGCTGGGGGCCGGAAGCCAGTATAATCACATAAATCAGTCCGGCCAGCAAGAGTACGCCGCCCGCCAGATAAAGACGATAGCGAACGTACCAGGGTTTCTTTTTCAATTGTATATCCATAATCGGTTTGTGTTATATTTCAGGTAAAGTTTCAGTCAGCGGACAGTTCCGGTAAAAATCATATTGTGTCAGGCTGCGAAGTCCGTAATACAGCATCCAGTAGGTTTTCAGGGCCTCAATATAATTGCGCCGGGAGGTATCTTTCTCCGTAGTGGCCGCATTCAAATCGAGTACCGAGGATTTGCCCATCAGGTAAAGGCGGAGTGCCACTTCATACCGCCGGCGGGCTGTTTCGTCGGTACGAGAAGCGACTTCCACCTGCCGTGCCTGAAGATTAAACTGCCGTACCATCTGACGCACGTTCAGTTCAAAATCATTCATACCCTGTTCCACCTGGGTATTGACCAGCTCGATGTTCGATTTGGCCACACGCACTTTTCCTTTGCCTCTCCCCCAGTCCAGTATCGGAATCACTACGGACAGGCTCACGTATTGCTGGTCAAGCGGGTCACGATAAGAATCCCGAAGACGGGCAGCGGTCTGCGAAAGTCCGAACTGGAAGTACAAATCCGCTTTTAGTCCCCGACTGGCACGAGCAGAGGCCAATTGGCTACGACTCTCCAACTGCATCCGCCGGTAGGTCTCGATTTCCGGACTGTGAAAATGTGCCTGTTCCAGTGCCTTGTCCAAAGGCACTTCAAAATCCGGCACACTGTCATGCGGAATCACCTCTATCTCTTCTTCCTCCCGGATACCTAAGAAAGAACGAAAAGTAAGCATGGCATCTTCCACACTGATACGAGCTTTCATCAGGTTGGTTTCCTCGGTCAGTTTGTTCACTTCCAGCTGCAACATCTCATTTTCCGTAATGCTGCCGATGCGATACCGTCCGCGGGCATAGCGATACAAGGTATCGGCGGAAGCATAGTTGGCTCGGGCAATCTCCAAGTCGGACTGGGCAGATGCCAGTGCAAAAAACAACTCGCATGTTTTCGAAGCAATCAGCTCCAGCGTCTCACTATATGTTTTCTTAGCCTCCTGAAAACGGACGGGCTCAATGCGGCGGTTCCACTTCAAGGAGTTATAGCCAAAAAGCGACTGACGGTAACCTACCGTGAAAGGCTGGGTGTTATAAGCCGTGCTTTTCTCGCCCAGTTCATCCATACGCTGGGCGGCCGTCTGCATGAACAAGTTACCTCCCGTGAACCAGACGTTCTGGCTGACGGAAAGCGTCAGGTCGGTAGCCAGCTGGTTCTGGCGGAGAAACAGTTCAGTACCGTCAGGCTGGGTTACCTTATTAATCTGCCGGTTCAGATAAGGCGATGCAGACAAACTTACCTCAGGCAGGTAGTCTGCCCGAAACGAACGGTAACTCCAGTAAGCTGCCCGGTAGGTATGCCGAGCAGCTTCTGCCTCTGGAGAGCTGGCCTGCGCCAACTGAATAGCCTCTTGCAGCGTCAGCTTCTCTCCCCACACAACTTGCCCGCAAAAAAGCAGGCAACTCATAAGCCACAGTATCTTGTTTCCCATCTTCATACGCATAGTTATCTGCTTTTTTATATCCAAAAACTGTGCCATTCAGATAACGCACTGATTATGTAGAAGATAGAGGAATCGAGCAAATTCACACCGTGTGCGCATCCGCACAAAAAGCGTGCGAAAATGCACATACAGCACATGCAAAAAAGCATTATCTTTGCGAAAGACACCTTGATATTGTATGGAAGAAAAAGGAAAAATACTCATCATTGACGATAACGAAGACGTGCTCTTCGCCTTGAACCTGCTGTTAGAGCCTTATATGGAGCAGATTCGAGTAACTACACAGCCTACACGGATTGAACATTTCATGACTACCTTCCATCCCGATGTGATTCTGCTCGACATGAATTTCCAGCGGGATGCCATCAGCGGGCAGGAAGGGTTTGACTACCTGAAACAGGTTCTCCGTATCGACCCGCAAGCGGTAGTGGTATTCATGACGGCCTACGCGGATACGGGAAAAGCGGTGCAGGCCATTAAAGCCGGGGCTACTGATTTTATCTCCAAACCATGGGAGAAGGAAAAGCTGTTGGCTACATTGTCGGCTGCCGTCAAACTCAGCCGCTCACGCCAGGAAGTAGGACGGTTGCAGAACGAGGTACAGGCCCTGAAGGGAGACGACCGCATTCCGGAACTGATTGGCAACTCCCCCGCCATACAGAAGGTAAAAGAAACCATCTACAAGCTTTCTGATACGGATGCCAACTTGCTCATACTGGGAGAAAACGGTACCGGGAAGGACCTGGCTGCACGCATGCTGCGCTTCTTCTCTCCCCGCCGGGAGCAGGTCTTTATTCCCATCGACTTGGGAAGTATTCCGGAGCAGTTGTTCGAAAGTGAGCTCTTCGGGTACGAAAAGGGGGCCTTTACGGATGCCCGGAAAGCGAAACCCGGCAGAATGGAAACAGCTTCAGGGGGTACGTTGTTTCTGGATGAAATCGGCAACTTGTCCCTGCCCATGCAGGCCAAGTTGCTGACGGCCATCGAAAAGCAGTGTATCACCCGACTGGGAGCAGTCAATCCGATACACATCGATGTACGGCTGATTTGTGCCACCAATGCCAACCTGCATCAGTTGGTGGCAGAAGGAAAATTCCGTCAGGATTTGTTGTACCGCATCAATACCGTGGAACTTCACATCCCTCCTTTGCGGGAACGTGGAGAAGATATTCTGCTGTTAGCCACGCACTTCCTGAATCAGTACAACCGGAAATACCGCAAGGAAATCAAGGGACTGACACGAGAAGCGAAAAACAAGTTGCTGAAATACGAATGGCCGGGCAATGTGCGTGAATTGCAGCACACCGTAGAGCGTGCCGTCATCCTGAGCGAAAACGGCCTCCTGAAACCGGATGATTTCTTGTTTCCACAAGGGAATGCTGCCGCTCACCAACCTGCACTGACGGAGGAACTCAACTTAGAGAAACTTGAAAAGAATGCCATCGAACGGGCCTTGAAAGTGAGCGCAGGAAACATGAGCAAGGCCGCCGAACTATTAGGAATTACACGTTTTGCACTTTATCGGAAACTGGAAAAATGGGGCTTATGAAAACGTATGGATACTACCTGATACTGCACATCTTGGGACTGACAGGTCTGATTATCGCAGGTGTTTTAGCCATGCTGCATGGACTGTGGTTCTGTACCATCATCTGCGGACTGTTGCTCATTGGCATCTGTTACAGCCTGTACCGCATACAAATCCGGCAGACTGAAACCATGTATAGGCTCGTGGAATGCATGAAACAGAATGACCTGGGACAGCGGGTTTGCGCACCTTTTGCCGACCCGCAGATGCAGAAGTTAGCAGAAGAACTTTCACAGGCTCTGAAGAACCTGCGCACCCGTATAGTAGATGAGGAGGTAAAGCACCAATACTATGAAATGCTGCTGAACAAGGTAGATACGGCCGTCCTCGTCACCGACCGAAGCAACCGGATGGAATGGATGAACAAGGCAGCCCGCGAACTATTGGGACACTGCGCCCATCTGCCCGAAGAAATCAGCACGGCCATTCAGGAAAACCAGCAGGTGGCTCACCTGCAAAAAGGAAACGCCACTTTCGACCTCTCCCTGTCGGTCACTCACATCCAGCTGCAAGGACGAACCTGCCGGCTGATTAGCTTGAAAAACATCCACGGCGCATTGGAGTACAAAGAAATGGAAGCTTGGCAAAAGCTGATACGGGTACTGACGCATGAAATCATGAATTCCATCACCCCAATTATCTCTCTGGCAGATACATTGAATGAACGAAGCCAGGAGCATCCTGATGATGCACGTACGCATACCTACATACAGCAAGGGCTACAGGTCATCTACCGCCGGGGAAAAGGCTTGCTGGAGTTTGTAGAAAATTACCGGAAACTGACCCGTATCTCGGCCCCGATGAAGACGGAAATCCCACTGGAACAGTTTCTTTCCGACCTGCAACGACTTTACCCGGAACTGGAAGTGCAGTATAAATGCCCGTCTTCCCAGCTCACCTGGTATGCTGACCGCACACAGATGGAGCAGCTATTTATAAACCTGCTGAAGAATGCCCGTGAAGCATGTGCCCATCGCTCCCATCCGGACATTCGCATCCAGGTAGAAACTCATGCCCAGGAACTCATTTTCGAAATCAGCGATAACGGAGAAGGTATGCTGCCGGAAGTGACGGAACGTATCTTCGTGCCTTTCTTCACCACTAAGAATAACGGTTCCGGTATCGGCCTTACCCTCTGTAAACAGATTATCAGCCTGCACGGGGGACAAATCAGCGTACAAAGCACAGCGGGGAAAGGAAGCCGTTTCCGCCTCTCTTTCCCCGCCGTATAAGTATATGGTTTAATTACTTATTTCATAACCCATTGCAGACAAACCGGTTTATCGGTATGGATAGTCTTGCCAGTATCCTGCAAAAGACCGGTTTCTGCATCACGCGCAAACACCTGAATCTCATTGGTATCCCGGCAAGCTACCAGCAGAAACTTGCCGTTCGGTGTAATCGTGAAATTACGCGGATGAATGCCCGTCAACTGATAGCCCACCTTGGTCAGTGTACCATCGGAAGGAGAAACCTTGAAAATAGCCACGCCATCTGCTTGCAGACGGTTGGAAGCATACAGGAATTTTCCATCGGGCGACAGATGAATATCCGCACTACCTTTCGCGCCCACCGTATCTGCCTTGATGACTTGCTGCTGTATCAGGGTCTTTCCATCATACGTCCACACCACTACTTCGCCAGACAGTTCCGTCAACAGATACGCATGTTTTCCCTGCTTGTCAAAACAAGTATGACGCGGACCTGAACCTGGAGCCAACTCAATATCAAAAGCAGCCGCTTCATCCAATAAATCCGTTCCTTTCGTTCCTGGAGTTTGTTTTACCGGAAAAGCGTGAATACGGTCCAGTCCCAAATCGTTTGCCAAAAGCAACTTCCCGTCGGGAGTGAAATACACACAGTGCAAGTGAGGCTGCTCCTGCCGTTCCTTATCGGCTCCTTTTCCCTGGAAGGAAATGACATGCCCCTCTCCTAACTTTCCATCCGCCAGACGAGGGAAAACCGTAATATTCGCTCCCATGTAATTGGCGGTCAATACAAACTTGCCATCCGGACTCACCGTAATATAACACGGTGAAGCTCCACCCGTAGACTGGCTGTTCAGCAACGCCAGCCCCGAAGTCAACGTATCCAATGCCAGCGCATTAGCCGTAAACCCTTTTTCCGTCTCTCCCACGGCATACACATGCGTACCGTCTTCCGTCGGCACTAAAAACGACGGATTCTCAATTCCCGACAACGTACTGGCCAGCACGGCCTCTCCCGTTTCCTGATTGAAACGATACGCCTTTATACCTTCCTGATTGGCACTTGCATAACTGCCCACCAGCATTAATAAAGTATCCGGCTCTTGTGACACACTCATTTTCTGCTCACCTTTTCCAGCACAAGCCCCCAACAAAAGAGAGCCGGCACATAACGACATTAAAATGTGCTTCCTCATAGTTCTATATTATCTAAGTAAACAATGTTTCAAAAATAAACTCATAAAAAAACGAAGAACCTTGACTCATTAAACCCAAGATTCTTCGCTTTTTAAAAAAAGGAGAAGCCGTACCCGAGGCGTGACGAAACTCCGAATGACAGGTTTTGAGTGCTCCCCTCCTTTGTAATCCACCGGCATAAATGCTACCCGAAGGCGTGGCCCGCCATTGGAAGTAGAAGCTTGTCTCGGTATTTCTTTAGATTTGATGAGTTTCCCGATTCTGCAAGTACGGCTTCAATTTTGTATTACAAATATACAACAATTATTTGAATATACAAACATAACAAACAAAAAAAGGATGCCTTTTTTAGGGCATCCTTTATACATTGTTTCCGTTTCCGGTGAGATTAAGCAGCTTTAGCTTTAGCAACCACAGCCTTGAAAGCTTCAGGGTGGTTCATGGCTAAGTCAGCCAACACCTTACGGTTGATTTCAATACCTGCTTTGTGCAATGCACCCATCAACTTAGAGTAAGACATACCTTCCAGACGAGCAGCTGCGTTAATACGCTGAATCCACAATGCGCGGAAGTTACGTTTTTTGTTCTTACGGTCACGGTATGCATAAGTCAGACCTTTTTCCCAAGTATTCTTAGCAACGGTCCAAACGTTCTTTCTTGCACCAAAATAACCTCTGGTTAAACCTAAAATTTTCTTTCTTCTTGCTCTAGAAGCAACGTGATTTACTGATCTTGGCATAGTTTTAATTCTTTTTTGAATGATAGCGCCGATATATTCTCAATCGGACTTGAGGCTAATGCATTCGGTTAATAATTTAAAATGATACGTTTTTACGCTTTTGTTAAGATTACTTCATGCAAAGAAGTTCTTTTACCTGAGCTAAGTTAGCATTGTCAACTAAGCCCATGTGGCAAAGGTTTCTTTTCTGCTTTTTAGTCTTCTTAGTCAAAATGTGACTGTGAAAAGCGTGCTTTCTTTTGATTTTACCTGTTCCGGTAAGAGCGAATCTTTTTTTAGCACCGGAGTTAGTCTTGATCTTTGGCATCTTGTTAAAATTTTAATTATTATTATTCACATGGTAACGCACTATACCGGCGCGTTACGCACTTTCTTTTTTATTCTTTGGTTTCAACCACCTTCGCAGGTTCTGGTTTTGCAGCCTTTTTCGGAGTTCCCGGTTTTTTCGGAGACAATGATATAGTCATTCTCTTTCCTTCGAGCAACGGCATCTGCTCTACCTTTGCATAGTCTTCCAAATCGTTGGCAAAACGGAGCAAGAGCACTTCTCCCTGTTCCTTGAACAAAATGGAACGTCCTTTAAAGAACACGTATGCTTTTACCTTATCTCCATCCTGCAAGAAACCGATGGCATGTTTCAGTTTGAAGTTGTAATCGTGTTCGTCGGTCTGAGGTCCGAAACGGATTTCCTTCACGTTTACCTTCACCTGTTTAGCTTTCTGTTCCTTTGCGCGTTTTTTCAGCTGATAGAGGAATTTAGAATAATCTATAATTCGACAAACTGGAGGAACTGCGTTAGGTGAAATTTCGACCAAGTCGGCTTCATGTTCTTCCGCAAGTTTCAAAGCCTGCGCAATCGGATATACCGCCGATTCAATATCATCTCCCACAATACGTACTTCTTTGGCGCGAATCTGTTCGTTGATTCGGTGTTGCCCTTTTAACGTGTCATTTTTCATTAAAAATAGTGTCTTCCTGTTTGTTTTTTGAATTTATAAATTATTTATTTTAAAGTCCGTTTGCCGCAGAATTTTGATTCTGTCAGCAAACGGCTGCAAATTTACCATTTATTTATCATATTATGAACTTCTTCTGCAATATTTTTTGCAAATTCTTCGATTTTCATGGTTCCTTTGTCTCCTTCACCCTGCTTACGTACGGCAACTTCACCATTTTCGGCTTCTTTTTCGCCCACAATCAGCATGTAAGGGATGCGTTTCATTTCGTTGTCGCGAATCTTACGGCCAATCTTTTCGTTACGGTCATCTACCAATGCACGTACATCATACTTTCTCAGTTCCATGCGTACCTTATCGGCATAGTCATTGAATTTCTCAGAGATAGGCAGGATAGCCACCTGATCCGGAGTCAGCCACAACGGGAACTTGCCGGCAGTGTGTTCAATCAGCACAGCCACGAAACGTTCCATTGAACCGAACGGAGCACGGTGAATCATTACCGGACGATGTTTCTGGTTATCTGAGCCCATGTATTCCAACTGGAAGCGTTCCGGCAGGTTGTAGTCCACCTGAATGGTACCCAGCTGCCAGCGACGACCGATGGCATCCTTCACCATGAAATCCAGTTTCGGACCGTAGAATGCAGCTTCACCATATTCCACTTTCGCCTTCAAGCCCTTTTCTTCGCAAGCTTCCACGATAGCCCGTTCTGCCTTTTCCCAGTTTTCATCGCTACCGATGTATTTTTCGCGGTTTTCCTTGTCACGCAAAGAAATCTGTGCTTCAAAGTTTTCCAGACCCATAGAAGTGAACACGATAGAGATGATGTCCATCACGCGGAGGAACTCATCTTTCACCTGGTCAGGACGGCAGAAGATGTGCGCATCATCCTGTGTAAAGCTACGTACACGAGTCAATCCGTGCAACTCACCACTCTGCTCGTAACGACATACCGTACCGAATTCAGCAATACGCAGCGGCAAGTCACGGTAAGAACGCGGAGAGTTCTTGTAAATCATACAGTGATGCGGACAGTTCATCGGTTTCAAGAAGTATTCTTCGCCTTCTTCCGGAGTATGGATAGGCTGGAATGCATCTTTACCATATTTTGCATAGTGACCTGAAGTCACATACAACAGCTTGTTACCGATAGGCGGACACATTACTTCCTGATAGTCATAACGTGCCTGGATACGACGGAGGAAGTCCTGCAGACGGATACGCAAGGCAGTACCTTTCGGCAACCACATCGGAAGTCCCTTACCGACTGTATCCGAGAACATGAACAAATCCATTTCCTTACCAATCTTACGGTGGTCACGTTTCTTGGCTTCTTCCAACATTACCAGATATTCATCCAGCATTTTCTTTTTCGGGAAAGTGATACCATAGATACGTGTCATCTGTTTGCAGTCTTCCTGACCTCTCCAGTAAGCACCAGCTACTGACAGCAGCTTAATAGCCTTAATCGGAGCAGTAGACAGCAAGTGCGGACCACGACAAAGGTCGGTAAACGCACCCTGAGTGTATGTACTGATGTGACCATCTTCCAATTCAGAAATCAGCTCACACTTGTAAGTCTCACCTCTGTCACCAAACATTTTCAAGGCATCTTCCTTTGAAATGCTCTGGCGAACCAGTTCTTCCTTCTTGGCAGCTAGTTCAGCCATTTTCTTTTCAATGGCAGGCAGGTCACCTTCCTTGATCACAGCCTCACCCGGATCTACGTCATAATAGAATCCGTTTTCGATAGCCGGACCGATACCGAACTGAATACCCGGATACAATTCCTGCAATGCCTCAGCCAGCAAGTGTGCACTTGTATGCCAGAAGGCATGCTTTCCTTGTTCGTCTTCCCATTTATAAAGAACGAAGTTTGCATCTTCGTTGATAGGACGATTCAAATCCACAGTTTCACCGTTCACCCCACAAGCCAATACATCCTGTGCCAGACGGGAACTGATGCTTTCTGCAATCTGCAGACCAGTAACTCCTTCGTTATACTCGCGAACGGAGCCGTCAGGAAAAGTTATCTTAACCATAGTCTTTTTGTATTAATCTGTTATTGAGACGCAAAAATATAAACTTTTTAGTTAAAGAAAAATATTGCATCCAATTATTTCTCCTCTATTGTTGTAAATCGCTTGATAATATTGTAGGCCGAGAATATTCCCAGTTCACCAGCCTTACTCAAATCCTGAATACCCTGGCGGTTGTTACCCAAGAAGATATTCGTCAGTCCGCGATTATAATAGGCATCCGCAAAACGGGAATCCAGTTCAATGGCCTTGTTGTAATCTACCAACGCAGCCCGATAGTCTTTCATCACTGCCAGAATATTACCCCGGTTATAATATGCATACACAAAATCGGGAGCCAGTTCAATTACACGATCCAAATCTTCACGCACCTTATTATAATCATACGAACGCACCTGCAGGTTCTGTTCCTCTACCGTTTCCACTTCAAACTTCCGGTCGCGCTTGCGGTATTCCAACTGCTTGTAGTAAATCAGTGCACGACTGAAATAAGCCGGGAAGAACGTAGAGTCACAACGGATAGCCTCATCCAGGTCCTTCAACGCATTGTCAAAGTCCTGCACCAGATAGAAGTCGAGTGCACGGGCATAATAATACAACACATTACCCGGTTCCTTCACAATGGCAGCCGTCCGCTCATCAATGGAAGCAAAATGCTGCTTCACCTGCTCCTCCGACAACGAAGCCTCATTATTCGTAATCAGCAGACGATGCGGAAGCACCCTGCGTGCATTCAGGTCGTCGATACCTTTATAATAATTGACCTGACGCTTCACCTCTTCCGGACGCTCGTAGTAATTCAGGGCAAACATCGGCTGTGGCAAAATCGTCACATTCTTGTCCTGCACCCTTCCACGGTAATCCGTCTTGTAACGGTCGTCTTCCGAATCATTGTCGGCCACCACAATCTTGCGGTAGTTTTCCACGTTCTTATCCGATTTCTTACGCGTCTTATCGTTCGAAGCCGTCTGCTTTTTCGTACCGTTCTGCGCTTCAATCTGCGCTTTCAGCACCTTAAATTCGTCGGCATCCGCCCCTTTCAGGTCGCCCACCTTTCTTCTGGCCTGCGCACGATACTGGTATCCAGCCAAGAAGTTGGGATATTCTTCCAGCACCGCCGAATAGTCCTCGATAGCTCCGGGATAATCACCCGTACGGTCGCGCAGCAAGCCCCGGTTGAAACGAGCCATCAGGTTGTCCGGCTCCATCTTGAGCACAAAGTCAAAATCCTCAATCGCGCGGTTGTCATCCCCTACCTGTGCACGAAGCAAACCACGGTTATAGTGTCCGATAAAATTGTTCAGGTCTACATCCAGTGCCAGGTCATAATCCGACATCGCCCCTCTCAGGTTATTCTGATGGTATCTTGCCAGTGCACGGTTGATATACACGCCCGCATTACGCACCGACAGACGAATTGCCTCTGTCAAGTCCGTTTCCGCATCCTTATACTTTCCGCGTTGCAAGAACAGCATACCGCGCGACGACCATGTATCCGGATTATAGCGGTCCATCTCGATAGCCTTGTCCGCATCCGTCATGGCCTGCAGCGTATCCTTCTGTTTCAACGACACCTCCGTACGCATCAGGTACGCATCCGTATAACGCGGAGAGATACGAATCAACGTATCCAAATCCGCACGTGCCTGCGCATATTCCTCCTCGTGCATCCGGCACAAAGCTAAGTTATGCCACAGACTGATATTCTCCGGATCCATCTTCAGGGCCTTACGGTAATCCTGGATAGCCCCCTGATAATTCTGCTGACGGATACGGGAAATACCGCGAATCTGATACGCATTCACCACAAAAGGATTGCGTTCCAGCGCCTGCGAACAGTCAGCTTCTGCCCCCTGATAATCATCCAGGTTCATCTTGGCCAGTCCACGATAAAAATACGGCTCAGCCAGATACGGTTTCGCCCCGATTACCTGATTGAAATACTGGATAGAGAGGACATAATCCTCAAAATAAAGTGCATTTTTCCCGATGGTCATAACCCTGTCCGTATTAATCTGCGACAGGGCAACCACCGGGAAAAACATACCTATATATAATATGTATAGGATTCTTTTGATCATTTCACTGTTTTCACTTTATAAGAGCAACGAGCTTTACCATTCACCATACCGTTCAGCTTGCCACGAATCATCTGTTTGCGCAAAGCCGACAAATGATCGATAAACATGGTACCATCCAGGTGGTCGAATTCATGCTGCATCACACGGGCCAGATAGCCTTCCACCCACTCATCGTGCGGCTGCATGTTTTCATCCAGGTAAGTCACGTGAATCTTGTCCGGACGCTTCACACTTTCGTGGATACCCGGCAAGCTCAGACAGCCTTCTTCCATCGAAACCAGTTCACCGCCTGTTTCCAGAATATGCGGATTGATGTACGTACGCTTGAAATCCTTGAACTCCGGCATATCATCCGACAGTACATCCAGGTTCACCACTACCACACGGATAGGAAGTCCCACCTGAGGCGCAGCCAGTCCCACCCCGTCGGCACGGTCCATCGTTTCAAACATATTTGTAATCAGCTCTTTCAAGCCCGGATAATCTGACGTAATATCTTGAGCCTCCTGACGCAATACAGGCTGCCCGTATACATAAATAGGTAAAATCATATTATTCAAAAAATTATTAAGTTACATTCTTCTCGATTCCAAATAAGATTGCAGAATAATCGTGGCACTGATTTCGTCCACCAGCGCCTTATCCTGACGCGCCTTTTTCTTCAGTCCGCCGTCAAGCATCGCCTGATGTGCCAGCACAGAAGTAAACCGTTCGTCCACCAGTTCCACCGGCATGTCCGGCAGTTTCTTTTTCAGCTGCGCCACAAACGGCTTGATATACTTCATGTTTTCGGAGTCCTCATTGTTCATCTGCTTGGGATGCCCCACCACGATGCGTTCCACCTTTTCCTGCGCCACATACTTCAGTAAAAAATCCATCAGCTCATGTGTCGGCACGGTAGTCAGCCCGTTCGCTATAATCTGCATCGGATCGGTCACTGCAATTCCGGTGCGTTTTCTGCCATAATCTATTGCCAAAATTCTGCTCATACGGCGACAAAAGTACAAATTTATTCCTTACTTATTTACATATAAAACTTAAAAAAAGCATACCATAAGGCTTTCAAAGCTCCAAATGACAGGTTTCAGCCTCAAATAAAATCAAAGGCCACATCGGATTTAGGAAAAATATACGTACCTTTGCACGCATAGATTACATTTTACATCACACACAATATGCAGGAAAAAATTATTATTCTTGACTTCGGTTCACAAACCACGCAGCTTATCGGCCGCCGTGTGCGCGAGCTGAACATGTATTGCGAAATTGTTCCTTACAACAAGTTTCCACACGATGACCCGTCGGTTATCGGCGTAATCTTGTCGGGAAGTCCTTTCTCAGTGTATGATGAGAAGGCTTTCAAAGTTGATTTAACCAACATCCGCGGAAAATATCCTATCTTGGGTATCTGCTATGGTGCACAGTTCATGTCGTACACCAACGGAGGAAAGGTAGAGCCGGCTAACACCCGCGAATACGGACGTGCACACCTGGCAACTTTCGACCATCAGAACCCGCTGCTGAAAGGCATCCGCGAACACTCTCAGGTATGGATGAGCCACGGTGACACCATCACTGCCATCCCCGACAACTTTGAAATCATCGCTTCTACCGACAAAGTAGCCATCGCCGCTTACCAGGCAAAGAACGAAAAGCTCTGGGGCGTACAGTTCCATCCGGAAGTGTTCCACAGCGAAGACGGAACTTTGCTGCTGAAGAACTTCGTAGTAGACATCTGTGGCGGAAAGCAGGACTGGAGTGCCGCTTCTTTCATTGAAACCACAGTAGCCGAACTGAAGCAACAGCTTGGCAACGACAAGGTAGTGTTAGGACTGAGCGGTGGCGTTGACTCATCAGTAGCAGCCGTATTGCTGAACAAAGCCATCGGAAAGAACCTGACCTGTATCTTCGTAGACCACGGAATGCTTCGCAAGAACGAATTCAAGAACGTATTGCACGACTATGAATGCCTTGGTCTGAACGTAATCGGCGTAGATGCCAGCGAAAAATTCTTCTCAGAACTGGCAGGTGTAACCGAACCCGAACGCAAACGTAAGATTATCGGTAAAGGCTTTATCGACGTATTCGATGAAGAAGCACATAAGATTCAGGATGTGAAATGGCTGGCACAGGGTACTATCTATCCTGACTGCATCGAGTCATTGTCTATCACCGGTACCGTTATCAAGAGTCACCACAACGTAGGTGGTCTGCCGGAAAAGATGAACCTGAAACTCTGCGAACCTTTGCGTCTGCTGTTCAAAGATGAAGTACGCCGCGTAGGTCGCGAACTGGGTATGCCTGAGCACCTGATTACCCGCCATCCGTTCCCGGGTCCGGGCTTGGCTGTACGTATCCTAGGCGACATCACTCGTGAAAAAGTACGTATCCTGCAGGATGCCGACGACATCTTTATCCAGGGCTTGCGAGACTGGAAGGTGAAAGATGAAAACGGTAACGAAACTTCCCTGTACCATCAGGTATGGCAGGCCGGCGTAATCCTGTTGCCGGTACAGAGCGTAGGAGTTATGGGCGACGAACGTACCTACGAACGTGCCGTAGCACTGCGTGCGGTAACAAGTACAGATGCCATGACAGCCGACTGGGCTCACCTGCCCTACGAATTCATGGCTAAGGTTTCGAACGACATTATCAACAAAGTAAAAGGCGTGAACCGCGTTTGCTATGATATCTCGTCAAAACCGCCAGCCACCATCGAGTGGGAATAAGAAACACACTCATCCTTTAGTATAGCAAATAGCCCCAGCGTAAACTGGGGCTATTTCTTTTTAGTTCAAAGCCAATCTCTTTTTCCGGATAAACAACCAGTAAGCCGTAAGCACCAGCAATCCGGTAACCACCCACGACACCGGGTACACCATCATCAGCACATCGTATCCTCTCCACACCGGCGATACCCCATACACCCAGACAATACGCAACAGGCAGGTTCCAAACACTGTGAGCACAGCCGGAGTCAGCGACTTTCCCATTCCGCGCAACGATGAACCGGCAATCTCATAACTGCTGGCAATAAACTGACAGGCCAGCACAATGTGCATGCGGATAGCCCCGAAATGATGTACCATCGGCACATCCGAAAAGAAGCCCAGGAAGAAATCATCCTGCCAGGCAAAAAGCCAGTTGAAGGCTGCACAGAAAGCCAAGCTTGAGCCCATGCAAATCCAGAACACCCGATGCACCCGGTCCATTCTTCCGGCCCCATAGTTCTGGGCAATGAAGCTGATGGCAGCCCCGTTAAATCCCTGAATAATGAAATAACAATAATACTCAAAGTTGAGTGCAGCCGACGAACCGGCAATCGCATCGGCTCCGTAGCTGTTGATAGACGACTGCACCACCACATTTGAAATGGAGAAAATCATACCCTGCACTCCTGCCGGCACTCCGATGCGCAGCATACGACTCAACTCTACCCCATGAATCCTCATCCTGTCGAAATGCAACCGGAAAGGTTCTTTCTCCTTACGCAGCAAACGAATGATTAAGGTAGCACTGACCGCATTGGCTATGCCCGTAGCTACAGCCACTCCTGCCACTCCCATGCCGAAGCCTATCACGAACAGCAGGTTCAGCAAGGTATTGACCACACCAGCCATGACCAGAATATACAGCGGACGCCGTGTATCGCCCATGCTTCGCAAAATAGCAGCACCGAAATTAAATGCCATGATAAAAGGCATTCCCAGGAAATAAATACGCAGGTAAGTCACCGCCTCATCCAATACATCCGGCGGAGTACCCATCCATGTCAGAATCGGCCGGGCAGCCACCTGCCCCAACACCAGCAAAAAGAATCCGCTGAGAAGTGCCACCAACTGCACCGTACTGATGGAATTGCGTATGCTCCTGTCGTCCTGCTGCCCGATGTGATTGGAAATAATGGCGCAAGCTCCCATGGAAACGCCCATAAACAGGTTTATCAATAAACCGATGACCGGCGCATTACTTCCCACGGCTGCCAGGGCCCTGCTTCCTACGAAGTGGCCCACTACTGCCACATCCACCGAATTAAAAAGTTCCTGTAACAAACTGCTGGCTGCCAGCGGAAGGGCAAACAGCAAAATTTTCTTGAACAACGGCCCGTTCAGCATATCTATCTCATTGCTTTGGGCACGTTTTTTAGTCACACTGTTATCCATCTTTTACCTTCTTCAAAATGCGCGGCAAAGTTACGGTAAAATTGGATAAGATGGATTATTAATCTCCTGATTCGTTTCTTTTCTGTTTCAATTCATCCATAAATTCTTGATAAAGAGCTACAGAAACATAGCGCCATAACTTGGTGGTTTCGTCGGATAACCTTTTTTGTGTTTTTGATTATCCTATTCTAAAATTTGCCAATAACCTTGTTTTCGACCTCCCACACGTTTCAATAATCCAAGTTCCTGAAGGCGTGAAAGATTATACTTTACACCATCCTCAGTGATGTTAAGAAGATTTTCCCTGATTTCCTTTCGAGTTGCCCCTGGATATTCTTTTAGGAAAGATAGTATAGCCCTCTGTTGTTCCGTCAAGTTTAGCCCAATCTTTTGGGTAGTCTTTTGGGTAGTCTTTTGGGTAGTTGCTCTTTCCGGATACTCAAATTTAAATATCGTCCAGATGCCCGAAGCATCACAACGAAACTCAGGAGTAGAAAAGCCATCATTTTTGCAAGCTGTTATGATACGCTCAATACCACGCCCCCATGCTTCAATCTCTCCAGAACGAAAGAACGCATTAGCAATATCTGGATTGTAAGGAAAACTACGATGCGAAGACAGCAAAGTCTCTACAGTCCAACCATCCGGCAACACACCTCCATTCACTATTTCCATTTTATTCTCATATACGCGAATTTGTATGGGAGATGGCTCTGCATAATCTTTATTGATGCAAGCATTTAATAACGCTTCGCGTAGTGCTTCCCTCGGTATAGGCAATGTTTCTATACGCTGTATACCCTCGTAAGTAATGACGGCTTTCATATACTTAGTACACAGCAAATCCATCAGTTTCGCAATTTGTTGAAACAGATTACCATGAACTTCATCCTGATACACCAAGTCCATACCTTCACGAAAGAAACCCGCCTTTACAAACGCTCCGGTTACATATCGTTCCGGGTCGGGATGGAAGAGCAAAGCTGCTGCCCGTTTCAGATAATTGCCTTCATAAAGTCGTAATTTCTCCAACAAGCCATGATTGTCATCCATCAAGTCTACCTCTTCCATACGTCCACTTCGCTTGGCATATTTGCGAAACAAATCAAACGTGGCATTATCCAACTCTTCCTCTTTCAAATATGGAACAGGAACACCATCCCATGTCTTTCCCTGCTTACGAAGCATAAAACGATCAAGCGCAGCACCTTTCAATTCCTGATTGGTAGCTCCGCTCCGTTGGTAGTACTTGCCACGAAAACTAATTGGATAAGGATATGCCTCTGTAATAATTTCTATATATTGCTTATCGTCTTTCTCTTTCAGATTAACATCAACCAGAATTCCGAGCATATCGCGTACCTTATTAGGTATATCTTCCATTAGTTTTTTTGCATCATGCACACCACAGACTTCACCATCGTCTTTTATGCCGATGTAAAGTACACCACCTTGTGCGTTGACAAAACCACATATCCATTTCAGATAATCATCTCGCCAGCTTTCTTTGAATTCTATATTTTGTGATTCGGTATTCATCATATTTACTTTTCTTCTTTGAAGAATAATTGATAATAATACATTTTTCTTTCTTCATCATAACCTCTAACTATATATTGCTCTCCACCGTGAATGTTTATATCAAAATTCCGGTCCAACTTGATCGTTGTCATTGTACCTGTAGCCCTACGTTTTATTGCAGCCGATTCTGTTTCAAAAGTGTCATCAATTTCTATATCACGCTCCCTTTGATAGGTCTCTTTATATTGCTTAAATTCAGAAACTAACTTAGGCGTTTCAAAAACTCGTTCTGCAAAAGTATTTATATTAACAGACTCCTCCTTCAACGCTTCAACACTTCTATTCATATATGTTGCCTTTTCTACTTTGCCATTCTCGCTAGGCAATTGAGAAACAAAACTCTTGCATAGAGATAGCATATTTTGGGTCTGATTAAAACTATCTTTTCGAGGGCATACATGTAAAAAATCATCTGTCCAATATTTTGCCTCTGCTCCTTTATTGGTATTATCTACAACCGCAACTATATAACCATTTTCTTTCTCAATATTAAATATTAAGCATCCTTTATCAACTTTATTTATACTAACACCTTCGTTCTGTTCAAGATTAAACCCATTAGGTGTTGTATATACCTTTATAAATTTATCTTTTGTTTCTGATTTAAATAAACCTATTGCATCAATTGTCTCTCCATTCAAAATACAATTTTTAAAATACACGACATAAAGTTCTCCACGTTTAATACCAGGATGACGACTGCATTCATAAAGATAAAAAGCTATTTTTTTTGACTCTTCTAAAAGGACTCCTTTATTGGCAAATATATTTGACGAATACCGAAATACTTCATTTAAGTCAATATCAGAAGAATGAAAAAAATGATAATAATCATCAGTTTTAAACGGACTCAAGAAATAACTTCTTAATAGGTCTTTTAAATCTTGATCAATATTAACAAGTTCTTTAGAATAGTGAACTCCTTCTTGACACGAATTACTTCCGATTTGATGAAGTACCAAACTTTCAATATGAATATATTCTTTAAAAAGCATATAATATTTTAGTCATTATGGTTTTAATAGTTGTAACAACAGATATATTATTGAATATAAACAATATAGACAACCCAACAAATAGTATTATTATTGAAGCAATCCATAATATGGAGAACCAAATTCTTTGCCATTCAATATAAGACTGGTGTGCCCCATATTTATCTGGATTACACTCTTCAAATACATTACTTAATTCAACATCATCTAGCAATACCCTATACCGTTCTTTTATTTGTTTATAATGTTTATGAAATAATTGAGTCTTTTTCTTTAACTCATTATATGAATATAACCAATAAAAAAATGATATTAATAAAAAGCACCAAGACAGCATAATGATTTGGTTAGAAAAATAAACCAATGGAGAGGCTTCTGATATCACACCCAAAACTATCACAGAAGTAAAAAATGAGACTAAAACAAGAAGATTACTCTTAAAATCCGAAGTAAAATTTTGAGCAATATCATTAATCTTGGTTTGTAAATCTATCAACAAATTTGATATTTCATTTCTTAATCGAATATATTGTTGAACATTTTCTTTCTCGAATATTCTAAAATTAGACTTTATAGCATCTATAATAGGTGAAGTAATACGAACCTGGGGGATTCCTAGATTTAATGAAAGTATATTACGTGCAATACTGAATTTATCAACAATATGCCCACTACTCATACACCAACTATATATTTGAAATAATTGAGTAATTGTATCTTTATCAATATTAATTGTAGATAATTTAATAGTATCTATCGTGTAATTCAATGACTTAAATCCACACAATTTCAAAATCAATGTATTGCTATTAACGGCAATATGATCGAAAAGATACATCATCAATAAACATGCTGATGCCTGACTAAAAATGTTGTATAACGGATTTACATCATTAGATGAATATATATCCTCCGGTAATAACTGAAGTTTATATGTACCCCAATGTATAAGTCCTTCGATTGATTGAATACGTTTCACTCGGTCACTTATCCCCGTAATATTAGTACTTTCGTCCTTAGATATAACAGATATAGATGCAGTATTTAATGTTTCTACGTTATCATTTATACATTCTAAAATTAAAGTTCCTTCCAACCTTTTATTTAATGCATTAAAAAACGAATAAAGGGACCCTTCGCTCAAATATTTTTTAAAATAATCAATGTTATAAATTGATAGTTTGCCATATCGCATATTTTTAGAAATGATAAACTTTATGGAAACAGGCAATCCTCGATAAGCTTCTATCTCATCGAAGTTTGTTAATTCACCAGATGTTGAATGTATTATTAGAATAGTATCACCATATTCATCAAGAACCTTAAACTCCCAAGAATCTCTAACTAGTATTAATGGGAAATTTGTTAAAAAAATCTCCACATTAGGTATACTGTCCAATATTATAGGAACTGTAACATCCACAAAATCCCAAGACTCAACATAATTAATGGAAATATTCTCATTTTTGGAGAATAATCTAATCAGTTGTTTAATCTGGCTCTTCATAAATTAGTTAAGACCTTTAGCATACGAATAACCCTCATCACTCTTTACCATAATGTATTTCTGTCCCTCGTCATCCTCGCCAGGTTTTATAATATTTTTTAAACCAGGATTCCCATTATCGACAACAGACAATGATATATCTTCTGTCAAAGATATAATAGTTTTCATTCTCTTCTTAATAGCTTTAGGTACTTTGGTGAACTTTCCATCAAAGTTTCTTGATTGAGGAAGTTCAAGAGCTTTTTCACAAAGAACTTTAATTTTTATTTTAGGATTTAGAGGTTTGTATTCACCTAAGATTTTATTGGCATAATGATCCATATCAAATTCTCCATCACTGCGCATATAACGTAAAGTGGAATTATATAAGCACCAATAATCATCACTAGAGACCTTTCTTATCGGTGTTAGTATTCTCGCATTAATTTCATTAAAAGCCTTTTTTGTATTAGTCTCATCATCAAGTTTCGCTTCTAAATCCAGAAAATCATTATACCAATATTTTGCTTGGGATGAATTTACATCAAATGTAACCATTTTCGAAATGTTATGTGTTCCTCCAACAATCGTTACATTCGCAATAAATGATTTGAATATTTTCTTTTTTATAGGAAGTCCATTTTTCCTTTCTCCAGATGTTTCTTCTAAAAATTCTGAGTAATCAGCCTTTGATATAACAATTTTATAATCCCTATCTGTCATTTGACAAAATGCAAATAACATTATACCCTTTTGAATCTGAGTAATATGAGCATATTTTGTTTGAGCTTCCTGCTCTTTTATAAGAAGTCTATTTGCTATATTATTAACAATAGCATTTTTATTATCTTCCTGAATAAAACGATTCAGGTATGTTTTCATTGTTTCTTCTCCATTTTTAAAGGTAAATTCACGCTCCCCAATATTCTCAGATATTGTTATCAACATATCCATCACATATTGTTTGATATTCCCCTGTTCGTCAATAGGCTCTGTTGTGACACGATTATTTTCATGATCAATTTTAATAAGTTGGATGTAAAGGACTTCCATATTATTCACCAATTATCATTCGTTCTACATTGCGTTTTGCACTCTCTAAAATATCTTTTCCTTCTTGTTGTAATGCTTTTGCTTTGTTTTTGATATTAGTAATATTATCAACTATTTCTTGCTGTTTTTGGAGAGATGGTACAACTATCGTTTGGGATAAAAATTCGTCTGTAATTAAGTTTCGTATACCATTAGTTTGACTTTGCATAGATTCTGTAACGCCAATATTATACATTGTCTTTAGATAATAATACAAATAGCATGGATTAATATCTTTTACTTTTATCTTTAGTAAGAAATTACTAAATGCAATATTACCCCTTTGGAGCAAATCATAATCAATAATTGCTACCCTACCGACTGGCTGATCTTTACTTCCACCTGACTTTTCTATAATTATATCATTTACTGCAATAGACATTTTATCATAAACATCGTATTTAATTAATCGATATTTTACTTTATCGGGATTAATCTCAATATTATATTGATTATCTATTTCCGTAGATCTTAATGTAAGGCATTTGATATAATCTTCATGCAAATTCCCATCATCTTCAATACCCCAATCACCCGAACAGTATTCTGAAATCAAGGTACTTAGTTCTGTTTTATGATAAGTAGAAGCTTCTATTGATGCATATAAGCTACGAACTTGAGGCGAATATTTTTTCGGATCAATTCTCTTTCCTGTAATATTCTTATAAGAAAAATGAAATATACGATTTTCTAATGCTGTATCAACATTGGGAATTACTATGCCAAGTTCATTTAAAAGATAATCATTGATACTTTTTAAAAGTATCTGTGACTCTGTTTCTTTTTCTAGTTTTTGTGCATATGCTGCATTTAAATACTCTACGATTTCTTTTTGCTTATGTAAATTTGGAAGAGGTATCTCTAGAGACTGGTATTCTTCTGCATTTATATTGGGCTGTGCACTAGGACGTTGGATTGCATTTACCCATTCTTTATAAGGATTTAACTGTGTGTATATAAAAAAATAATCTGGTAATATTTTCTTAGCATCTACGATAAAACGAATCAAGTAACCAGCATACAAACATGTATATGGTAGTTGTTTATGTATATATGATTTACCTACAGTTGCTCCACTTCTTGCAAGCACAATGTCATTTTCATTTAGGACATACTTATCTTCTACATTTGTTACAGTTGCTCCCAAATCATTTTTTGATATTAAACCATTCTCATCAATATCCGTAATCCTAATGTATCTTGGCTGCGAATTATTATTACGAATAAGACCTACTTCATTAGCTCCATACTGTGGCTTACTTAAAAGTAGACTTTTAAGTTTCACCATTGGATATAAAGCATGCTGTACTTTTTTTTTGTAGAGTGTCATCTTAGGATCTAATCTTCCTTCTATTTCCGATCTATTAATAATGAAGATTCTGTTCCTATCTATTTTTTTAGATACTTGATATATCATAACTATTCTGTTATAAGCCCATAATTATTTTTTAAAATCTCAATAATGTTTTCCCTGATGATTTTACAGAGTGAAATACTCCTACATGTATCATCATATTCATGGTACGTATCATTCTGTATATCAGATTTTACAGGACTACAATTCTTTCGTTTTACAATTACTACTTTTTTATCAAGAGCTCTAGCCCATCCCATTTCATACAAAACATTTGCATTGTTGTCTGTTATATCTGCAAAAACTATTTTGGCTTGTTTGATTTTATTTATTATATCTTGAATTTGGTCTCCTGTAGCCCCTTTGTTACACATTATCGGGAATAGAGAAATTTGAATGTTAAATTCCGATGCAATCTCTTTAATAACATCATCATAAATTTTATTGTATTCCGCTATTACTTCATCGTTACCATCAAAATATGGCATAGCAACAAACACGTCAATTCTCTGTGATATCAATTTATCAAAAATCTTAATAACGCTTCCAGCTTTTACTTCTTTAATTTCAAATATATGATTACTTAGTATCCAATTTCTAAAGGCGTTATACTTATCAAGTCCTTGGATGTGATACCAAAGAAACGATGTTAGTAATCCAAAACTATCATTAGCTTTTAAACAAGCATTATCATTGTATAGTTGATTAACAGCTTGTAATGAAGTAATTGTCTTTTTTATAGCATCAGGCTCCTCAAGTCCATCATCTAATAGTCTTTTAAATATATCATTAAAATAGGTTCTATAATTGTTTTTTATTACATTCTCGAAGCCTGAGAATAAGATTGTAGGATCAATCTTTTTCATTAATTGTCTAGTTAAAACAGCCTGTCTTCCTCCAAAAATACTTTCCAATTCTTCGTCTGGAAAATTCTCGTTATCATCAATGAGTACTTTTAAATTTTGTTCAGAAGTTAGAGGTATTGTTTTAGTGTTAATATTATAAAAGAACACCTTTACTGCCTTATCAAAATTTTTTGTTTCTTCGTTCTCAACTTGTCCAGTAGAGTCATAATATTCTGTACCTAATAGTAAACAAAATGGAATAACCATTCTTTCAACTTTTTCACTCTTGGATATTTCAGCTGCATTTAGTCTGTGATTTCCATCAATTCTGTGAAATGGTTTTCCTGCATTGTCGTTTATTGTTAATTTAACAACTTTGATAGATTTTGTTGATAAATCTTTTTTATCATCAAAGGACTTAACAGAAATTAAGTCACCATTAATAGCTGATTTATAGTTTTTCCCGTTTTGAATAGCTATTAGTGGAGGAGTATTTTTAGGCTGGCTTCCTTTTTTCGAATCAAATTGATGTTTAAATTTATAGCTTAATATAACTTCAGGAAAAAATAAATATTCTTGAGTTTCTAAAAAGTCTGAAATATCAGTACGATCAAGTAGTGGTCTTTGGTATGAATAGTCCGCTTCGGAGAACATCGCCAACTCTTTAATATTTGCAAAACCCCGAATACATAATTGTCCATTCAATGAATTATCTAATATACCTTGAATAACCATCGTTTTTTGATTTTTAAAATAATTTGATAAATTTTCCCAATTCCTCTCCTATCACATCTAATTCATTAAGAATTGTTTTCCTTCCTGTTGCATCATAACCAATATTTTCGGCAATAGCCATAAAAATTGGATAATCCACCAACTCATTTTGTTTTGCCTGCTGATATTCATCTGCCAGAAGACTTTTAAGTTCATCTATTTTATGGGCATATTCTGCAAGCAAATCGGTATTCCAAATTTTATACTCTTCAGTTTGTTTTGCAGCAGTTACAGAAATATTCTGTTTACTCTTTATTTCGTTTGCTTTTTCCTTTTGCTTTTGTTTAACTTCTTTATCCCAATTTTGTCGTTGAATCACATAGCAGTTGTCATTTAGCAGTCTTTCTTCAATGCTTTTTTTAGTATTTATAAGTAATTCAGTTTCTTTCTTTGTCCATTTCTTTAAAAATAAGACAGAACTCTTTACTCCTGCACCATTAGCCATAAATGCTGTTTGTGGCATGCTTACAACTGCAACAATACGAAACCAATCCTCGATTTGTGTTCTGACATATTGCATCGTGCTGTTTGTTAAAATTCCATCTGGAAGAACAATAGCAAGGTATCCTCCCTCTTTCAAGAATTTATAATCCTGCTCAATGAAAAGGACTTCCGTACTTTGTCCATCACGAGTACCTTGAGAGCGTGTAGCAATAGCCAACCAATCTTCTTCTTTTTTGCCTAACTGATAAGTTTTTAAATATGCTTGCTCACTTTGACGGATAGTACTACCAAATGGTGGATTAGTTATAATAAAATCAAATGTTCCATATTTAAAGCCATGATTATTTGTCTTTGCAATAATGGATTCATCAGATATAAGACCATCTGAGGTAATAACATTTGTATGCCCGTCATCATGAATGATCATGTTCATCTTGGCAGCACGAGATATCTGTTCACTAATTTCTATACCATAAAGATTTTTTTCGGCAAAATCATGCCAATAGGAAAACCAATGCTTATACTGTCTCGTATCCGTTTTGTATTGAGGATAAAGTTCAGTCGCCTTATTCCTTACTTTATTCAGTGCATAAAGTAAGAAGCCGCCACTACCACATGAAGTATCAAGGACCTTTGAATCATGCTCAATAGGCAAAACATCTATTATAAATTTAACAATTTCTCGGGGTGTAAAATATTGTCCGAAATTACCTCGGAAAAATGAACCCATAAATGTTTCAAAAGCCCTTCCTTTACTATCCAAGTCTGTTTCTCCAAGATTAACACTTTCAAGATATCCTACAACAGTGCGTATCTTCTCTGGTGTTAATCTGATATTGTCACGAAAAACTTCTTTATCTTTCTGCCGACCTTCTTCATATAAAGCCATGACACGTTTATATAAATTGTCATTTTCAATAAGACGCCTTTTTGTTTCACTTTTTTCCTCTTCTTTGGGAACCGTGATTATCTGAAAATCATAGGGCTCACCCATTCTTCTCGGTTTACGTTCATCCCATATTTTACAAAAAATGAGTTTGTCCAATTCATCAAAAGCTTCAGAAGGATTTAACTGACCGCCAGCCCAAAGAGCTTCATGAGCTTGTTTAAATCTTCGTGTAAGATCTGATTGTTCAATTATAGAAAGATCGAAAAAACGTTGTTTACCTGATTCTTCTGGTAAATATTCTGCTCCATATACATATTTATATGCTGCCACATTTTTCACTCCAAATTGAGGAATATCTGGCATCTGATTCCTAGAATTTTGATTCTTATCAACCTCAAAATAGTCAGATTTAATTCCTGATGTAACCCAAACATACTTTACATCACAAGGCAGAGCAAAAGCGTAGCTATATGCTTGTTCTATGGCTTGCTGATATTCAGCCTCACTTACTTCCTGACGTTTACATTCCACTAAAATATGAGGACTCATGCACATATCATCATCATAAATAACAATATCTGCTTCTTTAACTTCCCGTCCCATTGTTACAGGAACAAACTGCTTTATTCTATTAACTGGATAATTGTAATCAAGTATCAGTCGGAGAAAAGTTTCTGCTTGAACTTTCTCTTCAGGATTATTGTAATTACGTTCTTTCTTTTGAAACACATAAGTAATCCGCGACATATCTTCATTAAAAGATATGAGATTTTTCTCGATTCCAATTTTTATGTAATCTTTCATATACTTATTTGAGTATTTATATCAACTATTGTTTTGTAATAACGATTAGTTCTCTTGTATCTACATCCAAGACCTTTGCAATGTTCACTAACATCTCCAATGAGGGTTGCATTTTGTTAGAACACCATTTAGATACAGTAGAAGGATCTTTTCCTAACTGCTCCGCAAGCCATTTACCCGTTTTCTTTTGCTCTACCAAGACGACTTTTATTCTATTTATATCTTTCATTATGTATCCTTTTATTGGCGTATATGGCAAATATACTGATAAATTATAAAAATAATGCTTGCTCCCTAAATTTATTTTTATTAATAGCCACTTACCAAACCTCTAAGACCTTATTAAAAAATTCCCCAAACGCTTATACAAAAATATCTCGACACGAACGTGTCAACCTCTCCGCACGTACGTGTCGAGACATCAGCACGAACGTGTCAAGACCTCGTCACGTACGTGTCGAGGTAAATTTAACTATATTTTTAAGAAATGGCCCAGGTTCATTCAAGTTTCTCCGGGCTTACTTTATCATTTTATCCTTCAGCTCCTTAAAAAGTTTACAAGGCTCCCCTAACCTTTCCGATTAACTCTCCGCCTAAACGCAAAAAAGCCGAAAGTCTCCCGACTCCCGGCCTTTCCATTTGGATAATCAAAAACAAAACTATTTCTCGCTCATTTCAAAATGCCATTCTCCGGCAGCCAGCGTCAGCTGACGTTCGTTTTTCGGTTCGCCGTTCACACTCCAGCGCTGGAATTCGGCAGGAAGCACCACCTGTGCGGAAGTTCCTTCCGGTACTCGCAGATACATGGTTCCACTGTGAGCCGACTTGTCCATTTCAAATACGATGCGACGACCGCCCGACAACGGTACCTGGGTGCGGATGAAGTTCAAATGTGCCGGATGAGGTGCCACACGGAATGTACGGAAAGCCGGTTCCAGCGTTTCAATGCCGGCGATGTATTGTGAAAGGATGGTCAGCGGCCCACCGCTCCAAGCGTGGTTGTAGGTACCGCCTCCGAAACCTTCACTGCCGATGCCCCAGCCCTCCCACAGCGTGGTCAGCGGACTTTCTATCATGGCGCGATAACGCAGCTTCATGCGGTTCAGGGCGTCCTGATAATAGCCCATCGTGCAAAGAGCTTCGAGCACGTATTTCTCCATGTACGGACTGGCGTGATACCAGGTAGAGAAGAAGGGACGAATCACCGGATACAGTTCTTTAGGCAAAACTCCGGATACGACGGCCAGTGCCTGCGCACGGTCATCGGGTTTGCCCTGATAACCCGGAGAGATGTAGTATTTTCCGTTCCAGAACGCACGGTGGAACTCTTTACGCAGCTTGTCGGCGGTGGTGCGTGCCCAGGCAGCTTCTTCTGCCTCGCCAGCCAACTGGTTCATTTCTTCGTATCCCTTCAAGGCAATCACATACCAGAGGTTGAACAACAGGGTCATGTCCTTGTTTTCTCCCCAGTCGCCCCAGGTCCATCCGCCGGAACGAGGTATCACCAGCCCTTGAGCATCCGTTTTCCAAACGTGGATGTATTTCTTTACCCGTGGAAGCACGTCGGCAATGGTCTGACGGTCGCCCGTACCCATGTAGTAGGTCCAGAAACCATAATGGCTCACACTGGCCAGCATCTGCATGGGCAGTTCATCCTTATAGTTTCCGGCTGGAACAGGTGCAAAGATGGTGCTGTCGGCCCGCTGCCATCCCATCAGTTCATGAATACCCTTGCGGGTCAGCAGGTGAGCCTTTTCGTCGAGGGCATAGAAAGCTTCGCCCAACTCGTTCACCACGTCGCCCCACCACTGGGCACGCTCGCGGTCGGGACAATCCATATAAGTGTCGCGCATGGTGATGTAGAGCGTACGCTGCGACTTGTCCCACAAGCGGGTAAGCATCGGGTCATCGCAGGAGAAGCTTCCGGCAAAGGAGGTGTCGTAGCCCGTTTCACGGTACTTCACATCAAGCACTTCCACGCCTTCCGGAAGTTCATACTGCACATAATGGCCGTTCATCCAGCCCTTGCATTCGAATGTCTGTTCTCCTTCACACGTGCGATACTCGGCAAATACATTGGTGGCCGAACCGCCCCGGTAGTTGTCCGTGCGGATACGGATGCACTTGCCTGCCGGTGCTTTCAGGCGGATGTAGGGAGTAATCTGTGCATTGTAAGGCAGGTAAGCCCGCAGCAACGTATCGCCCTGCATCTCTGTCTTCGCATAAGGCTTCAGCCCGTAGTCTTTCCAGAACGGAATGGGGCGGTCTACCAGCTGATTCCATCCGGCTTTTTCCAGTGATATTTCCGTGGCTTTCTTCCATTTCTTGTCATCATAATCGGGCGACATGAAAGGGATGTCTTTCACTGCATCGAACCCGCTGTTTGACTCTGCCAGACGATAGTTGGGCTGTTCACCCTGCGGCACATAATAGGCCGGATGCTTTTTCACCCGCCATTTTGCATCGGGTTCCACCTCCTTTCCATCACAAGAAAGGGAGAAACTGATGCCTGCTGTAGGGGAATTGCGATGGCTGAAACCATCCTTACCAAAGTACCATACTAACAAAGCCACGGTATTCTCGCCCGCACGCAAGGCAGGAAGCGAAGTAATCACATCGCAATAGGTATCTGAAGGGTTCGGACCGCGTTTCAATCCTCCTTCCGACACCTGCAACTCGCCGTTCACCCAAAGCCAGTATTTCGTATCGGCAGCCAGACGCAGTTCCAGTGAGCGGGGTAATTCTTCCAGCGTGACCGTATTACGGAAACACCACCATGTGCCGGGGGCAGCCGGCTCTTTCTCTTTTAAAGTCCATACCTGTGCCTGCACATAAACAGACAGGCAGCAGACTAACATACATAACCACTTTTTCATTTCACTTCTATTTTTTCTGTACGGAATGGAAGCACCGGCATACCCGCATCTGTACGGAGACTGCCAATGGTAGCTTCATCAAAACAATAATATACCTGATAAGGTGCTTTCAATCCTCGCAGGGGAATCTGCAAGGTCTTGCCTTTCAAGCGGGCATTGACTGCAACCTGTTTCCCTGTACCGTCTACGACCGTCAGACCTGTCACCTCTTTGGTGGCGGAATGCAAAGTATTGAAATTCCCCTCCAACGTGACTTCCAGGTTTCGCTTCACCACCCGGGCTTCATGCAAACGCGGACTCTCGTAAGCACCGGTAAACTGACCGTAGACTTTGTCCATAACCAGACAGGCCAGACGTTCTCCGATGGCCCGCTTATTACGCGGATGAATGTCTTTTACATTCTCCACCAAATCGGAAATATTGATCATGGCAGTATTCTTTACCTGCCCCAGCATGAGTTCCTGCTGTTCACGCAATAAAGCCGGGGTGTTGTTCTTCGCTCCGTACGTATGAGGCGCAATCTGCACATAATAGAACGGAAAGTCCCATCCGAAATCTTTTCGCCAGGCCTCCACCATCTTGGATACCAGACGGGCATACGACGGTGCATTCTCATGGTTGCTTTCTCCCTGATACCAGATGCATCCGGCAATCTGATAAGGCACCAGCGGATGAATCATCTGATTGTACAATACTCCCGGCTTTATCGGCCACCAGGGATAGTCTTTTAATTTATTCTTTGAAAGTATCTCGTCTTTTTCCACGATTTCGGCCGGTGTCCACACTTCAGCCGGTGTACCTCCCCAGGCAGAGACTAAAATGCCTACAGGTACTTTCAGGTGTTCGGTCAGGTAGCGGGCAAAGAAGTAGGCAGTAGCACTGGTCTTGCGCATACTTTCGGGAGTAGCTACCTCCCACTTCGTACGGCAGTCGGTCTGAGGTGTATCGGCTCCTTGCTTGGGATTATGAAAGATACGCACAGACGGGCAAGCGGCCTGTTTCACCTCCTGCTCGCCGTTCATGATTCCCATATTGGCCGACCATTCCATGTTCGATTGTCCGCTGCACAGCCAGACTTCACCCAGCATTACATCCGACACTTTCCGGCTGTCGTTTCCACCTTTCACTTCAAGCGTATACGGACCTCCGGCACGCCCGGTTGGCACCTCTGCTTTCCAGCGTCCCTGATTATCGACTACCGTACGCACGGTGTCTCCCGGATTCCATCCGGAAAGAATCATCAGGGTTTCAGACGGATTTCCCCATCCCCATACGGCTACCTTACTGTTTTGCTGTAATACCATTCCATCGGAGAAGACCGACGGAAGCTGAATCTGTGCCTTCGCCTCCATTCCGAAAGTCAAGGCCAGCATTCCTAAAATAAGATGCGTTGTGCTTTTCATTGTTTTATTTGTTCATGTAAAAAAACCTGCAAACAAAGGTAGAAGAACTACCCTAAGTTTGCAGGAAAAAATGATGTTTCTGTGGTTATTTTTGATTTTTGGCGGAAGACAAAATACTTAAATCTTTCGCATCAACTTCAGAAGAGGGATTGAAGCGGTCACTGCACATGTATTTCTTCAAGCTGTAGAGTAACTGACGGGCTTCCGTACGCTTGTCCATATCCTGCCAGAAATCGATTCCTGATACAAGCAACTTGCCCTTACCCACCTTCGCTTCAAACAGCAAAGCCAGCGGACGGTTCGTAAACCAGTCGTCGATAACCCGTACAATCGGCTGCAAGTTCTTGTCAATCCTGGCCACTTCGATGGCACCGGAATGACTCATGGCATCCCACCACTGATAATCACTGTAATACTCTGTAGGGAACTCTGAAAGTGCCGGATGAGCGGGGTTACAAAGTACTCCCATGGTACCAGCCTGATTCGGGAAATGTACCGGACTCCAGAATATCGGTACAAACTTTCCTTCAATGCCTTGAAGTGTACGCCAGTCAGGGTCGAACAGCACTTTCTCACCTTTCTTGAGCAACGCCATTGCTTCGTCGTAACTGCGGGTGTATTTCACGTCTCCCCATTTTGTGTCTACAGATGACGGATAAACCCATACGTTCCAGCGGTTACGGTATGCTGTTCCGTCAAGCGACAAACAAACTTCTAATTTCGAAGCGTTGGTTACCTGCTGCAAAGGAAATGAAATTTTTCCCAGTCCACCGTTATGACCGAAAGCCAATGCAGCTGCCGGAGTCTTTCCCTTGCCTAACGAGCGTCCGTCTGCGGTAATCTCCCAGGAAAGAGTGCTGTTCTTCAACTCATCCTTTCCGTAATTACAAAGTTCTATTTGTGCTTCGAATGTTTCATTATTCGTATATACAGCTTTCGGGAAACGCAGCAATGGAACTACCGGCGCGCAAAATTCACGGAATTCTTCACCTGTAAGAATACCTTTGCTTTCCCCAAATGCATTGAGCAGTCCTACCAGTGCCGTTCCCTGTCCCGGAAAATCGTGCAGGTCGAGCAACTGGAATCCGCTGATGCCCGGCGTTTTCAAGGCACGTTCTATTTCTTCTTTATAAAGAATGGCAGCCAATTTTCCAGAAGCCTGTAGGTATTGCGGGGCCTTGTCTATCAATCCTTTTTTCTCCAAGTCTTCTTTCACTGCCATAAAGTTCAGCGGCATCAAAGTTCCTGTATATTTAGGAATTTCCGTAAGATCCGGATAGACAGAGTACTGTCCTACTTCGTGAGTCACCAAAGGTACCTCCATACCATCTATGGATGCACGGAAATCTTTATCGAATGACGGCAGTTCCTGATTGAATACTCCCTGTCCACGTACCCAGCCTTTCTTGGTCCACTGAGTGACGAAGAAATCATCCTGGTTTTCCGACCAGTCGCCGTGACCTTTTTCGAATGTAAAGGAAGTGGTGGTATATAAATGGCGGTCGTCTGCAGCCTTCATTTCACCCAACATGGATGCCAAAATATTGAAATCATACTGCAGCTCATTTCCGATGCTCCAGAAGCAGAAAGAAGGATGATTGCCATATTCCTTACTTATACGCTTTGCTTCGGCACGCAGGAACTCGACCGTAGCAGAATCTTTTCCAAGCGTCACACTCCATACTGGAAGCTCTACCTGTACATAGAATCCCATTTCATCGGCTACATTGAACGCTGCCTCCGGCGGACACCAAGAGTGGAAACGGAGATGATTCATTCCATATTCGCGTGCAGAAGCATAAAGTTTTTCCCACGAAGCCTCATCTGTAGAAGGTGTGCCGGTCAAAGGAAAAATGCAGCACTCCAATGTACCACGAAGGAATATCGGTTTTTCATTCATCACCAGTTTGTTTCCTTCATGCCGTATATCGCGCAATCCGAAAGTTTCGGTTGTAAGTGAAGTCGATTTTCCGGATGCTAATTCTACAGAAGCATCGTAAAGATAAGGATTGAATTCATCCCACAGAGGAGCATTATCCCCTAATTGGCAGGTCAGTTCTACCGTTGAATAGCCTTTTACGGCTTCTGCTTGAGTTTCGACAGAAGCGTACGATTTGCTATCATCCTTTCCTTTTACCTGCAGGCTAAGATTAACCGGTACAGTCTGTGAAGACGAATTATATACAGAAACTACAGCCTTTACTGTACGTGAAGCAGCATCCGGATAAAGCTGCAGACTTTCTACGCGTGTTTTCTCCACGGCCTTGATGTACATGTCGCCCAAGATACCATTCCACTTCACCTGAGTGGCATCTGTATAGGCATGTGCCAGATCATTCACCGACATATCATAGCGCTTGCGGTTGTCCACTCTGACAGTCAGCACCTGTTTTTTCTCGGGCTGAATATAAGGAGTCAAGTCATACTCATGCGGAGTCGTCAGACTTTCTTCATGACCTTCTACTTTCTGCCCGTCTATCCATACTTGTGTATCCCATAACACACGTTCCAGATGAAGGATACAATCTTTTTCTTTCCAGTCGGAAGGTACCTGAATCTCGCGTGAATACCAGGCCGGACCTACATAACTGTAGGCACGAGTAAGATGGAGCAGCTGCGGTTTCTCCAATGCAGGTTTCAATGTGCATTTAGTGCCCAGATGAGCTTCATCCGTTGTACCCGGAAGTGTAATGGAGGTATCAAACAATTTTCCGCCAAAAGAAGCATCCATCCCCACATCGGTACTATCCAGACATACCGTCCACTGTCCGGAAAGATCCATCTGTGTAACAGGACTTGTACACGAAGCAAAAGGAAGGCAAAACAGCCAAGCGATGAGTGTATTTTTCATGATATTTTCTGTTATATTATATTACGGATGCAAAATAACAAAAAACAAACAGGGCAGGAAATGGAATATTTACCGGATAAGATGTAAAAAACTGCGAAAAGACAGGCTCTACCGATGAAGTGGGAAAAGAATGGTCAGTCTGCAAGGAAAAAGCAACTACGTTTTCCCAGTACTTCCGTGGAAGTACTGAAGTACTGCAAAGGAAGTACTACAGTACTTTCAAAGAAGTACTGCAATCCTCCTTAGAAAGGACTGCGAACTGACTTTTCCTGATATAACTAGACGTTTTTTCTTTTTATAAACTGGAACAGTAGACACTTTGCATAAAGTCATCCTAAAAAAATAGACTATTAAGCAAAAGTTGTGCTGTTTTTACAGCTAAGAGTTCCGGACACGCTTTCACCCGGAGCTGTTGTTTGACTTTGCAATGATACGGCATTTTCTTCATTCAATAAAAAAATTTTAGTGTATTTTACCTGTTTCCACATCCTTTTCTGTTCTCCCTCTTCCAGATGCACCTGAGCCGGTGTTTTATATCCTATACTCATGTGCGGACGATAATTGTTGTAAAAATGAATGTATCTGTCAATTACATTACGAGCGTGGTTGATGTTATTGAAGCATTTGCTTATCAACATTTTCACTATCCGCTTAAAACATGCCATTCAAATTAGTTTGTTTGTTTTGGAATTTTGGTTTATCTTTGAATAAAATCATAAACATCAATTGCCCAATGAGCCCTAAATATAAGCATATACAAGAAGAAGAACTAAAGAATAAAGTCGCACATGATTGGTTCTCAATCTACGATACAACACAAATAATCGGGAAAATAGATTTTTGTATTGCTATGCCTCGTGACGAAGCAGATTTATTCGAACCTGAATCATTACTTTGGGCAGAAGCCAAAGCTGGTGTAAAAAAAGATATCTACGAATCATTTGTACAACTCATACTTACTATCGGAAAGGGACGTACACTAGATGAATATGCACATCCTGATTTTTTAGGGGCTTTCGATGCTGAAAAAATCGCTTTCATACACTTTGATGCCATCGGAGAAATTTTTTCACAAAATGATTTTAACTGGAATGTTACACCAAGTAATCATACAACCAAAGAGTTTCGCCAAGTATACGATATAGTAAAAAGTACTATAGAAAGTAACTTACTTTTATTTCATTTCGAAGCAGACGAGAAAGATCTTCGAACTTTTATCCGCAATAACTTTAAAAAAGATCATAATCGAATTGCCAAGAAACGTATCACACCAGCCAGTCTTCCACACATCTACCGTCAATGGTGTCGCACAGTTAAGCCATCTATCAATATAGACTGGCAAACTGCAAAAGATGGAGGTATATTAGATGCTGATTTCTTTCTTGCAGATATACTATCAAAAAATGACCTTACACTCAAAGAAAAATTATTTGTTCTGCTCCGCAACAACCGATATATATTAGATCGCAAAATAAACGATGCCGGACTTACAGAACAACAAATTGCAGAATTTACAGATGGAGGCATAGCACACACCCAGTTTTGGAACCGATATGCCCGTCCTCCTAAACAAAAGTACTGGGATATAATACTAAACCGTCGTGACAAAATTGTACCACAAGATGTACGTGAACGAAAAGGTTCTTATTTCACCCCTCCACAATGGGTCGAACTTTCACAAGAATACCTCGCAGCTGAACTAGGAGAAGACTGGCAAGAAGAATATTATATTTGGGATTGTGCTGCAGGCACTGGAAATTTGCTTGCAGGACTTACAAATAAGTACCATATTTGGGCTTCAACACTCGACCAAGCAGATGTAGATGTAATGCATGAAAGAATAGCCAATGGTGCAAATCTTTTAGACAGCCATGTGTTCCAATTCGATTTCCTCAATGATGACTTCAGCAAGTTACCTCAGCCATTACAAGACATAATCAACAATGAAGAAAAGAGAAAAAAATTAGTAATATATATCAATCCTCCTTACGCAGAAGCCGCAAACAAAAAAAACGGTCACCGGACATGGAGAAAATAAGACTAACGTTGCTGTGCAAAATCTAATGTACAAAAAATATCTTCCTTCCATCGGCATTGCCGGACGTGAATTGTTTGCTCAATTTTTTATTCGAATTTACCATGAAATCCCTTCTTCGGTGCTTGCAGAATTTTCAACTTTGAAAATTCTGCAAGCACCGAACTTCCGCGATTTCCGAAAAATCTTCCGAGCGAAGCTCGGTCGAAATTTTATTGTTCCAGCAAGCACCTTTGACAACGTAAAAGGAAAATTTCCTATAGGATTCTTCATTTGGCATCTCGATCAGCAAGATAGTTTTAAAGAAACAACATCAAATGTATATAATGAAAATGCAGACTTTATAGGGAAAAAATTTATATGTGTCAAGAATGATGCTAAAAGCATTAACGACTGGATAATTTCTACGCGAAACAGGCAAAACGAGATGAAAATTGGATACATGTCAGCTAAAGGCAATGACTTCCAAAACAACAATTACAATTTTATCATTAATAACAAATCTCAACTTCCTCATCCACGTGGCACATGGATAACAGATCAAAACCTAAAAGAAATAGCTATTTATTTTGCTGTCCGTCATTGTATTGAAGCCACATGGCTGAATGATCGTGAACAATTTCTGTATCCAAATGATGGATGGAAGCAAGACCCAGAGTTTCAAACTGACTGTTTAATTTATACCTTATTTAACAATAATATTCAAAGTGAATACGGTACCAACCATTGGATTCCTTTTACAGAACAAGAAGTTGATGCTAAAGAAGAATTTAAAAGTCATTTTATGAAGAATTATCTAAAAGGTATCAGTTCTCAGCCACAAAAATATACTCAAGGGGTATTAGACTTTGATGTAACCGAGCAATGTCTCAAGGAAAGAGTAAGCACTTCCACCCCATTATTTCTTTCATCTGAGGCACAACAAGTCATGGATGCTGGTCGTAAAATATGGAAATACTATCATTCACAACCGGAAGCCAACCCAGATGCAGCTCTTTACGACATACGTTTGCACTTCCAAGGACGAAATACGAAAGGAATAATGAATAATTCCAGCCCTGATACACATTATATGAAACTAATAGCTTCCTTACGCGAACAACTCAAAGTGCTTGCCGGGAAAATAGAGCCTAAAGTATATGAATATGGCTTTTTATGAAAATAACCTTCATGCTCTCATAATACAACAAGCCCGCTCCTCCACAAGGAAGAACGGGCTGCATACCTGTAGAATATCAGTTTCTACTTAATCGTCAATATCAATTACGCGCATCTGGCTGTCGAATGTAATCTCCCATCGGTTAGAGAGTTTCACTTCATATTCATTGCGTTTGCGCTCTATCTGAATGATAGAAGCGTCAGGGTAATTATTCTTTACATACGTGCGGATGGCCGACGGAATAATCTGAGTCGGTACGCCTGACTTGCATTTCACTTCTGTCCAGTCGCCGGACTTGTCAAACTCAATCTTTTCGCCGCTGGTGAAAATCACATCGTATGACTTGCTGAACAAATCGCTGTCCTGTTTTGCCAAAGCTACCTTGTGGCCTTTGAAGTAAGTAGTGATGAAAGTCTGCGCCTTCGTAGGCAACTGTCCTACCTGAATCGGTTTTTCGTTATCTGCCATTGCTACGGTTGACACTGTAAACACACACACCAGTAAAAAAACTAACTTTTTCATAATGTTCTATTTTTATTAGATGAATACTTTAATGATTTATTGTACTGCAAAAATGGGATGCAAATCTGAAAAGAATCTGAAGATTTCCCCTTTTTCAACAAAAAAATCAAGAAACAATAGAAAAAATATGCTGCCCGTCTTCAAAGGTATATGAAAGAGTGAGATGATAAGCCTTACAGATGGAGTCTACCAAGGCCAGTCCAAGTCCTGTAGAACCCTCGGCTTTTCCTTCTTTATAGAAACGTTCAAAAATACGGTTCTTATCCAGTGAAGCATCTCCGGTATTGCTGATACGGAAAGAGGAAGCCGTGAAAGAAAGAGAAATCACTCCCCCCTCCGTCACATGCACAAACGCATTCTTCAGCAGATTGGTCAGCAGGACGGTAGCCAGCGACTCACTCATTTCTAAACGGAAACATTCTTCTACGTGCACTTCCACTTGCACATGACGGTAGGCATATACTTCCTTGTAATCATCCAGATACTGCAAAAGCAGCTCATTCAGGCACAAAGATTTTACGTCTGTAAACTGACGATTCTCTATCTTGCACAAAAGCAACAACGACTTATTCAGGCGTGTCAGATTTTCAAGTGTCCGATGGGTCTTCATCAGTTCGGAGAGCTGTTTCTCGGTCAATGTTTCATCCTCCATCAGCATTTCCAGGCGGTTGCGGCAAATAGCCAGCGGTGTCTGCATCTCATGTGAGGCATTTCCGATAAAAAGTTTCTGCTGTTCATAGAGTTTCTCACTACGTTCCGAGAACATATTGGCCGCCTCATTCAATTTCCGGAATTCCACAATCCGAAGTGATTCATCGAGCGGTTTCTCCTTCGTTCCCAAACGATAATCTTCCAGCCATTTCAACAAAGTATAAAGTGGCCGCATATTGCGATGGAACACCCAGGCATTAACCGCTAAAATCATCAGGAACAGCAGCACATAAAGAAAGACAATCCACCCTAAAACGGCACGCTGAAGGTCGAATTTCTCAATGGTAGGAGTATAGACCACCAGCTCCATGTATCCCCCATCCTCCTTTTGGAAAATGGTCATTAATATTCTAGCAGGTTCCGTCTCTCCTTTTTCGGTAATATATACCATTTCGTCCCGATAGGATATATTAGGATAGGAGGCTGCATATTCTGGAGTGACCTCATACAGAAAATACTGATTGTTCGAGCCGTTGCTTGTATCAGGCATCTGTTCTCCCGACAGGGAACGGATAATCAACGACTCGGCATAATCGCTCAAGGAGTCATCCACTTCGTCGTTTACCTCCTCCATAATGGCCAGGTAAAACAATACCGCCCAACACGTCAGTATGACCACTAAGATGGTGGACATACGCCACATGACCAGATAAAACAGTTTCATTCTTCTACCAGTTTATAACCTATACCATACACAGCTTTCAACTCAACCGTAGCACCGGCTTCTTTCAGGTGTTTACGCAGATTCTTGATTTGTGCATAGATAAAGTCAAAATTATCTACCTGGTCAATATGGTCTCCCCATACAGATTCAGCCAGTGTGGTTTTGTTTACCAATCTTCCGGGACGCAGCATAAAATACAGCAGAATATCGTATTCTTTCCGGTTCAGGTCCAGTTCCTTCCCTCCTACTGCAACCTTAAAATGGTCTGGGATGACTTCTACATTGCCATAGCTTACCTTCTTTTCTCCTTCCCGTTGGTTACGACGGAACAGACTCTTCAATCGCGCATGAAGCTCGGCCAAATGATAAGGCTTAGGGAGATAATCATCCGCTCCTAAATCCAAGCCTTTGACTTTGTCTTCCAAAGAATCCTTGGCCGACAGAATAATGACATTGGTCCGTTTTCCCAACGCATGCAGTTCTTCCAGCAAATCAAGTCCGGAGCCGTCCGGCAACATTATATCCAGCAATATGCAATCGTAGTCGTAATCCTCTATTTTACGAAGTGCCGTTTTATAATCGGGTGCCTGCGACACGACATAGCGTTCTTTCTCCAACGAACGGGTGGTAATTTCCCGCAAGTCTGCATCATCTTCAACGATTAATATTTTCATGGCATATAGTTTTTGAAAACAAAAAAAGCCATTCCGAATATCAAAATTATCCGGAATGGCCTGTTTATATGATTATCTGAACAGACAGAGGTCTTTATTCATTAAACCAGCGTACATAACAGAAGTCCTGACGGTGAGGCAGTGCATCGTTCTTCGGGAACATACGGTAAGCTACCTTAAAACTACCCGCATTTGACAAACCTGCAATCATTTCGAAAGTAAACAAGTTGCCTTCACGTTTCACCATCTTCATCGGGTTAACCGCATAAATGTATTCACGGCCTTCTGTATTGGTATAAGTAACCACCTGTTCGATACCGATGGCATCGTCCAGACCCTTTTCATCTACCACGCAAGTAAGCTTATAGTCTTTACCGCTTTCTACGTTACCGTTGCACAAATCCTGACACTTGTTGAATGAAACAACCTGAATTTCATCCCATTTAGCGGCTACTTCTTCCTTCCATGCAGCCAGTTTCTTCACTTGTTCGTAGTTGTTTGCTTCAAGCGCGTGGAAACGTTCAGCTTCCTTACCATAGAACTTAGCGAAGTAATCATCCAACTGACGTTTCATGGTATAATGAGGAGCAACCTGAGCGATAGAGTTCTTAATAGTCTTTATCCAACCTTCAGAATATCCTTTCTTGTTTCTTGCATAATACAACGGCAGGATTTCTGTTTCCAGGATACTGTAGATAGTAGCAGCATCCAGCTGATCCTGATGTTCCTGGTTCTGGTAAGTACGTTTTTCAGTCAATGCCCATCCGGCACCTTCACGGTAACCTTCCAGCCACCATCCGTCCAATACAGAGAAGTTAACCACACCGTTCATCAAGGCTTTTTCACCTGATGTACCAGATGCTTCCAACGGACGAGTCGGAGTATTCATCCAGATATCTACACCAGATACCAGGCGACGAGCCAGCTTCATATCGTAGTTTTCCAAGAAAATAATCTTTCCTAAGAATTCCGGACGGTTAGAGATTTCAATAATTTTCTTGATCAATCCCTGACCAGCACCATCGTGCGGGTGAGCTTTACCAGCAAACAAGAACTGAACCGGATAGTCAGGATTGTTTACAATCTTAGCCAAACGATCCAAGTCAGTGAACAACAAGTGTGCACGCTTGTAAGTAGCAAAACGACGAGCAAAACCAATCAGCAAGGCATTCGGGTTAATCTTATCCATCAAAGATACCACACGTGACGGGTCTCTCTGGTTCTTCAACCATGTATCACGGAACTGATCGCGGATGTAGTTAATCAGTTTGTTCTTCAAAGCCACACGAGTCTTCCAGATTTCTTCATCAGGCACATTGTAGATGCGTTCCCAAATTTTCGGATTTGACTGGTCGTGCATGAAGTTCTTATCAAAGTATTTATTATACAAAGCTTTCCATTCAGAAGCACACCAAGTGGGGAAATGTACACCGTTAGTTACATAACCTACATGATTTTCTTCAGGGAAATAGCCTTTCCAGATTCCAGAGAACATTTCCTGAGAAACCTTTCCGTGCAACCAGCTTACACCGTTCACTTCCTGACAAGTGTTGCAAGCAAATGTAGACATACAGAAACGTTCATTCGGATCACCAGGATTGATACGTCCCAAGTCCATCAAATCCTGCCAGCTGATTCCCATACGCTGCGGATAACCGCCCATGTACTTACCGAATAGTCCTTCATCGAAATAGTCATGTCCAGCCGGAACCGGAGTATGTACAGTATACAGAGAAGAAGCACGAACTACTTCCAATGCTTCGTCAAATGACATTCCGCTTTCTACGTAGTCACACAGACGCTGTACATTACACAATGCCGCATGTCCTTCGTTGCAATGATATACATCTTTCTTGATGCCCAGTTTCTTCAGCAACAGCACACCACCGATACCCAGCAAGATTTCCTGTTTCAAGCGGTTTTCCCAGTCACCACCATACAACTGATGAGTAATAGAACGGTCGAATTCGCTGTTCATTTCATTGTCTGTATCCAACAGATACAAAGGCACACGACCTACATTAACTCTCCATACGTATGCATGTACATAATAGTTCAAATAAGGTACATCCAATACCATCGGCTGGTCATTTTCATCCTTCACGCGTTCCAAAGGAAGGCTTCCGAAGTTCTGAGCTTCATAGTTAGCAATCTGCTGACCGTCCATTGAAAGACTCTGTGTGAAGTAGCCGTAACGGTACAAGAAACCGATACCGCACATATCCACATTACTGTCTGAAGCTTCTTTCAGGTAGTCACCGGCCAAAATACCCAGACCACCAGAATAAATCTTCAGTACATGAGTCAAACCGTATTCCATACAGAAATAAGCTACAGACGGACGGTTCTTGTCTGGTTCTACAGACATATATTCAGTAAATCTATCATAGATTGCATTAATCTTACCCAACATTTCTTTATCTACAGACAGAGCTTCCAGCTTTTCGTAGTTAAGACGTTCCAGCAAAGCAACAGGGTTCTGTCCGACAGCACGCCACAATTCCGGGTCAAGTTCTCTAAACATTTCAGTAGCATCATCATTCCATGCCCACCAAATGTTACGAGCCATCACTTCCAGCATCTTCAAAGATTCCGGTATGCGAGATTTCACATTAATTTCTCTCCAAACAGGAGTATTAGCATAGTTTGTTTTGATTTTCATATCACTAATGTTTTATAAGTTCATTTTTGTTTATAAGATTTGCAACGTTCTTTTGCATTACGCAAAGCCACGTCGTATGCTTCATAATAATAGCGTATAAAATGTTTCCACAAAGCCTTTTCAGCAATGTCGGCCGCATTTTTTCGAATTATCTGTACTTCAGATTCCGGCAACTTAGCAAATTCGGTAATCGTATCACGAATTACATCTGCCACTTCCGAATAATTGTAGTCGGTACGATGAATAACTTTTACACCGTCTTCCAATGTGCCGGGACGACCTTTCAATGAATTTACCCACAAACCGAATCCTGCCAGATCCGTCGTTATAGTAGGCACCTTGAATGCCACACTTTCCAATGGAGTATAGCCCCATGGCTCATAATATGACGGATATATGCTCAAATCCGCCCCTATAATCAAATCGTAATAGGTTTCATTCAATATTCCGTCGTTGCCATCCAGATAGCAAGGTACAAATATAACCTTTACTTTTGACTCCGGAGAGTTAGACATGTTCAAATACTTCAACATATCCAACACCTGATCATGACTCATATTATGCAACCAGTGCGTAATAAAAGGACATTCCAGCGGTGTATTGTAATCTTCATTGCTTTCCAAACGTTGTTTCAAGTCTTCACGGGCATCGCCTACCCATCCTGGCACATTGACAAAAGCCACGACTTCACGGTTCAGGCTCTTTTTACGTGTCAAACGATTCAGAGCTTCCAGATACACGTTTATACCCTTATTCTTGAATTCATAACGACCGTTTGTTCCTACAATCAGCGTATCATCGCCCAAATGAGTACCCAGCAACTTATTAGCCAAATTCAGCAACAAAGCACGGGCATATTTTCTTTTCTTCTCAAACTCTTCTCCTTTGGGAACGAAATCATCTTCAAAACCATTTATCAGGACCACGTCCGCCTCTTTGTCCAACAATTCCTTACATTCATTGTTGGTAATATCGCTGACTGTAGTAAAGCAATCTACATGATGGGCTGTCTGCTTTTCAATAGAGTGCTTTGACTCTACATTCAGTTCACGGGACATCTGGTCACCATTATAAGCAAACAAGTAATCATAGAGAGGTTTATTATTTCCTGCAATGGAACGCCCGATAGTAGTAGCGTGTGTAGTAAAGATTGTAGCAATTTCCGGAACGTGTTTTTGCAAGTATAGTGCGCCAAGGCCAGTCATCCATTCATGAGCTTGATATATGACCTTATCGCTCATTGTCAGGTTATAACGATAAAAACTTTCAACTACTTTTCCCGCAGCATACGAGAACATAGAAGCTTCATCATAATCTCCATAAGCATGCAAGGAGTCTACTTGAAAATCGATCCATGCCTGAGTATATATCTCATTTTTATCCTTATAGAAAGGAGTGAAATCGACTAAAATAGCAATCGGCTTACCTGGAATATTCCAACGCCCTACGCGTACTTTCAAATCATCTTTCTTGACTGCATGCTCTCTCCATGCCTGAAGAAGCTTTGAATCTTCCACAAACAACGGATTTTCCTTACCCGACCAGAAATCTGGTCCTATAAAAAAAATTCGATCAGGGAAAGTATTCTGCAAGGTTTTTGCTCTTGTAGACAATACAGTGTATATGCCACCCACTTTATTACATACTTCCCAACTGGATTCGAAAATATAATCAGGTGTTAGTAACTGTTTCATCATCGTCTCATTAATATCTTCTAAATCAGCCGCGAATATACAAAAAATATTTAATCGGAAGAAAAAAAAGGAAAGTTTTGTATTGCTACACTAATTTATGCATGCCAATAGTAACGAAAAGATACAGAGATGTTTCTTTTTCAATACGATACGAAATCATATTCCACCATAGAATCATACATAAAAAAGTCCCCGCTGTACACGAACAAAGAGTGTGCAGCGGGGCAAAGTAAATACATTAAAGAATTCCGAAGATTATGCCAAAGCTGATCCCATCAAGAAGGTAGCAGCCAAAGCTACGATTGCATACAATTCAGGGAATACAGCCAAAATCAATGTATTACCGAAGACGTTGTGTCCCTGTCCGATTGCCGCAATACCATTGGCACAAACTTGTCCCTGACGGATAGCTGAGAACAAAGCTACCAAGCCCAAGCCAATACCTGAACCCAATACGGCACAAGCCTGAATACCGGTAATTTCTGGAGTCAGTACACCAAAAATACTCTGGAACATAAAGTAACCGGCAAATCCATACAATCCCTGAGTACCAGGAAGAGCTGTCAATACCAGGAAGTTACCAAATGCACTGTCGTTCTTCTTCAATGCACCGATAGATGCGTTACCTGCAATAGTTACACCATACGCACTACCAATACCAGACAAACCTACCATAATTGCGATGCCAATATAGGCAATCAAAAGATTCATTTCCATAATTATTTGTTTTTTAGTTTTTAATACTTTGTTTATTAATTCTTGAAAGGATTATATTCCTTTCCTCCTCCTTCGTATCCGGCATTCTTGAAGAATTCCACGAAGGTCAGACGCATCGGATGTACCATGGCTCCCAACACGTTCATAAAGATATTAATGGCATGGCCGATGACAAAGATCAATACCATCACAATCGGACCGGCAATCACGTTGTCCGGGCTCATACCTACCGCCAGACTGTTAAACACACTAGCCAGGATACCACCTGAAAGTCCTAAGGCAAACAAGCGGACATACGACAGAATATCACCTAACAGACCGGTAGCCATATTATAGCTATCCCACAATCCCAAACCGATATTCACAAAAATATTCTTGTCAGGACTGTTATACAGATAAGCCATCAAGCCTCCTATAGCCAATAATATCAGATGTACTGTTCCTCCCATTGCCATCAGTCCGGGAGCTGCAAAAGCTACTGCCGTACTAACCAGAATCAGAATCCAGCCAATAGTCGCAATCGCATACTTCACACCAAACTGAATAGTCTGGTTTACCGCCTTCAGTATCATACCAAAAATAATCTGCACACCTCCCAAAATCAGAGAAAGGTTGAACATTTGCTGGTTGTCCAGCGAAATAGTCTCCTTTAATGTCTGGAAGAAAGGAACCTGAATGTCATACAGATTAAATCCAAAGCATGTACCCGTGAGTAAACCACAAACCATTGTCGAAGCTCCTAAAATCTGCACCAATGTCAGGATGGGCTTCATTGAGGCACTCAGTTTCTTGGCAAACAGACGATACAGGGTTACCGCCAATAACATGAACAAGCCATAACCGGAATCGCCTAGACAGAGACCGAAAAACAACATAAAGAACGGAGCAAAGAACGGTGTCAAGTCCAGTTCATTGTATTTCGGCAGCATATACAGACGCATAATGGGTTCAAACAGTCTGAAGAAGCCTTTGTTTTCCAGCAAGATAGGCACATCATCCTCCGGTGTCGGAGCTGCCGTTTCATAATAGACCTCCTGTGTACGAAGGTATTCGGTCATTTCCGGCAAACGTTCCGAAGGAATCCATCCTTCCAGCAACATCAGTTTATTGTCGGCCAAAGCATCCGTGCTGAGTACGACTTTCGAGAACTCAATCTGAGAATGTACCTGATGCTGGGCAGCCTTCAAATCAGGAATCACCGTTACAGCCAAGTCTTTCAATTTTTCCTGAAGAGCTGTCTGCTGTGCTTTCAAATCGGTCACCTTTGCTTGTAAGGCTGAAAGTGAACTATCCGGCAACTTAGCCATTTCTATTTCCAGTTCCGGCAACACCATTCCTTTTGTCACTGTGACAAAATACATCTTCGAGCCAATCCGGTTGATGACTGTTGCGTGATACAAGTCTACCCATTCCGGCTTAAACTGCTTTTCGGAGCAAATATAAAAGCCCATCTGATAGCCAGCTTTACGCAAACGAGATATATTTTGTGGATCAAAATCACCCCATGGTTCCAACGTAGCCAACTCTTTCTCGGCAGCCTGTACACGATGCGTAAGTTGCTGTGACTGTTGCAGCAACTCATCAGTCTGCTTTAAAGCTAGTTCTCCTTTGGCCGCATCTCCTTCACGCACTTCGGCAGAAGCCGTTTCCATACTCTGCAGCAATTTGATAGCCGCAGCATAACGTGCAGACAAACGGATACTTTCCTGCAAAGCTGCATTCTCAGCACCTCCCTGTGCTTTTGTGGCTACATGTACCACTCCCAGGTCACGGATATTTTTCAAAAAGCAATCATACTCTTTATGGTATACCAAAAAAGTAACTTTTGTCATTTTTGCAATCATTCTTCCGCCTCCTTTCTTTTCTCCTGGATAGACTTCAAAATCTTTTGAGAGGATTTTGATAAGTTTTCCTCGTCTTCCATAAAACGTTTGATTTTCCGCAAAGCGTCCTGATAGCCCGGAATCTGCACTTTTTCAAAAAGGTTTACTTTCTGAGTCGTTTTCTTACGTGCATGTTCCAGCAAATCCAGCTTGGCAAGAGCAAACTCTCTTTCAATGGCAGTCTGGGCAAGTTTTTTCAATAGATGAATACCGTCGGCATACCACTTCGGGCTACAGAACAAACTAAATGGCCGGATATCAAACTCCACCTCATCCAGCAACGGAACCCGGACACCCGCAATCTTCCGCACACCCAGATGCACATCTTTCACCCTTACCAATGAAGCGTCAAACTCATTCCAAAGGGCATGCATGTGCTCGTATGACGAGATTTGCGTTTCCAGTCGCTCCTCCAGTTCGGCAGCTTCTTCCTTACAGCGTTTCACTTCCATGCGCAGAGCACTCTCCTTATTTTTAATGATAGGGAGCGTACGCACACGGACCTTCAGCTGCTTTTCAAGCTGTTGCAAAGAGGTCTTGTTATACTGAAATTTTATTGCCATTTTAAAGTCTTATAATTTTATTTCTTCCAATACTGATCTACGAACTCTTTCTTGATGTTCACTTCTTCCGGCTTGAAGTATTTGCTGAACAAGCCCCAAGTTACATCCAGCATTTCTGTCGTATTCAAGTTCACATCAATAGCCAGCAGCTGGTTGGCATAATCCTTGGCAAAGGCCAGCGCACGTTCGTCGTAGTTGGTCAGGTCGAAACCGTTTTCCATCTTCGTCTTGGCATTCGCCGCATCGGCATACAGACGTACGGCCGCATTCATCACCTGCGGATGATCCTTACGTGTCTTCTTACCACTTACCAGCTGTTTCAAACGTGACAATGAACGGAACGGGTCGACAATTACCTTACCAATGTCACTATCACGACGCAAGAAGAGCTGACCTTCTGTGATATAACCGGTATTATCCGGAACTGCATGAGTAATATCACCACCGGAAAGAGTAGTCACCGCAATGATGGTAATAGAACCACCGCTCGGGAACTGTACAGCTTTTTCGTAAATTTTAGCCAAATCAGAATACAAAGAGCCCGGCATAGAATCCTTTGAAGGAATCTGGTCCATACGGTTAGACACAATAGCCAACGCATCGGCATACGAAGTCATATCGGTCAGCAGTACCAATACCTTCTGGTTATGTTCTACGGCAAAATATTCAGCCGCAGTCAATGCCATATCTGGAATCAACAGACGTTCTACCGGCGGATTCTCTGTCGTATTCACAAAGCTGATGATACGGTCCAGCGCACCTGCATTCGAGAATACATTCTTAAAGTAGAGGTAGTCATCGTTTGTCATACCCATACCTCCCAGAATAATCTTGTCTGTCTCTGCACGCAGAGCTACGTTCGCCATTACCTGGTTAAAAGGCTGGTCAGGGTCTGCAAAGAACGGAATCTTCTGTCCGGATACCAGTGTATTGTTCAAGTCGATACCGGCAATACCCGTAGCAATCAGCTCAGACGGCTGTTTACGACGGACCGGATTCACTGACGGACCACCAATTTCGACTTCGGTACCTTCTACTTCCGGTCCCCCGTCAATCGGTTCACCGAAAGCATTGAAGAAACGTCCGGCCAGCTGGTCACTCACTTTCAGCGTAGGAGACTTGCCCAAGAATACCACCTCTGCATTGGTCGGAATACCTTCCGTACCTTCAAACACCTGCAGAGTCACTTCATCTCCGGCAATCTTCACCACCTGCGCCAGCTTGCCGTTCACCATAGCCAGTTCGTCATAACCAACCCCTGTTGCTTTCAGCGAACAGGTAGCCTTGGTTATCTGGCTAATCTTTGTATATATTTTTTGAAAAGCTTTTGTCGCCATTTTCTACCCATTTATTGATTTCACTTATTTTACTTTTCTTTCGGCAACCAGCTCCTGCAACTGTTTCTGGAATTCCACATATTGCGGAGAACGGAACTGTGCATAGTTCATCTGCTTGCAGATATTGATCATCTTCTTGAAGAAGTCCATTACTTCCACGAAATTATCAAAGCTGAAATCGGTATGGCAAATATCAATCACCATATTTACGATTTCTTCCTGACGTTCCATCGGAGTTACCGCATCCACTTCATCAAAGGCATCCTGCTGCAAAA
>OGJZ01000179.1_pt1 | contig 78761 bp, 48 predicted proteins | sample 1572321 | NCBI WGS metagenome assembly OGJZ01 (sample SAMEA2582086, study PRJEB24529) | metagenome | biome: Human gut stool | place: China | collected 2011 | reverse complement strand
GTCAGTGAAGACAAAACAGTTGCAATAAAGTATTTAGTTCTCATGATATTCATTTATTACTTTGCATTAAAAATTAAGTTTGACTCCTGCCCAATAACTCCTTGTTGACGGATAGGCAATACCAAGTTGTTCAGGATCGACAAAATGGATATTGTCCAATGAGAACAGGTTGGTGCCTTGCACAAAAACTTTTAGATCGGCAAAGCGGGTTTGCGCTCTAGGGAACGTATAGGCAATTAGCAGATTACGTAATTTTATGAATGAACCGTCGCGGTACCACAACGAACTGGCACGATAATTATTTGCGTTATCCAAAGTCGTCAGCCTGGGCATTGTCGCATTGCTCTTGTTTTCCGGTGTCCAGCATATCTCTTCGTCCAGAAAGGTTTTTGAAATGTTGCCATTGCCTGTGAGTGGTTTGTATAGCGGACTGTTGAGTAATGAAACTGTTATGCCTGTCATTCCCTGGAAGTCTGCGGAGAATTCAAATCTTTTATAAGACAGGTTCAGGTTGAACCCGAAATAAAAGCGGGGAAGTGATGAACCGAACATTTTGACAACGTCTTTGCTATCAATACGGTTGTCTCCATTCTGGTCTTTGTACTTTATATCGCCCGGAGCTACGTCCGAGAAAGTTTGTTGAGGACTGTTGTTGATTTCTTGCTGGCTATTGAAGAAGCCGATTGCTTCCAAACCATACATTTGTCCTACCGGATTACCTTTTGTGTACAAATAGTCGTATTCCTGATAAGCTTGGTTGACATTGACAATTTCTGTAGTGAGGTAAGACATGCTGGCCCCTATATTATAATTCACTTCACCGATTTTGTCGCTCCAGCTCAAAGAAGCGTCAAATCCTTTATATTTATAGACGCCTTCATTAACCTGGCCTACGGTGATACCAATGATACCGGAAGTTGAATTGGCACCAGAGACAAGCATGTCCGAACGTTTTTCATAGAATCCGTCTATCGTCATACTCAAACGGTTATTGAAAGCTGTCAGGTCGAGTCCGATGGTGGTTTTTTCAGATTTCTCCGCTACCAGCCCGATTACTGGCAGGCTGCCTTCACTATTACCACCGGTTCCGGTAGCGTTTGCCCCAAAGTTATAACCTGTACCACTGCTACCATAACTTTGGCGCCATAGTTCATGTGACAGGCTACCGTCCCAACCGGATAATCCGTAAGAAGCGCGGAACTTGAGAAAGTTGATAGGAGTGATATTTTTCATAAAAGCTTCATTGGAGAGAATCCATGCGGCAGATATGGCAGGATAGCTGTCGAATTTGTCTCCATCCGGCAGATAGGCAGAACCGGAATGATTGAGCACCGCATTAATCGAATAACGATTATCGTAAGTATAACTTGCATTCGCAATGACCGACAGATTTTTCCGGCTATTGTTTCTGCCGTTTTTAACAATGGACTGCATGTCGTAAATGAGCGCGCCACTTACATTGTGTTTGCCGAAAATACGGTTATAGTCAATTTTTGCCTGAAAATCACTGCGCATCAACAAACTTTCGAACGGTTGGCTGTGTCCCAACGTTTCGGAGTCTTTTCCATAAATCACCGGAGTGGTAACTAAGGTACCGTCATCCGTAATGCTTGCATAGCTGTTCATATAGCGGTATTCCTTGCTACTGGTTTCGTTCATTCCCCCGATATTATCGTATGAGATAGCTACTTCGGCTGCCAGTCCCTTGGTCAGTATATCGAGTCCCTGACGCAGACTTAAGTCTGCCAGAAGCGAACCGTACATATTTCTTATATGTCCGTAATCCTTTAATAAGGCTACCGGATTTTTAGCTCCGTAAACCGTATTTCCACCATAAATTCCATTCTCATAGCGGATTGGGAATACGGCAGAAGGAGTATTATAGATGGGTGTGAAAATGGCGGCGCGTCCATAACGGGTACCGTTGAGCTCTTGTAGCTTTCCTACGACTCCTGCTTTCATATACGTACTTTTTGTGATATTTACGTCAAGATTGGTACGGAGTAAAAGACGTGTGTCAGTCGGTTTGGTGTTATACCGGTCGTCTTCCGTGTTTTCTTTCAACATGGAGCGGTCACGATAATAATCAATAACCGTATGATAACGGAACTTGTCGTTTCCACCATTGAAAGACATTTTCAGGTTGTGAGTGAATCCGGCTTTATTTAATGTTTCATCCCACCAGTTTACATTCGGGTATTCGTATGGATAAGTGCCGTTGCGGAAGGCTTGCAGCTCTTGCGTGGTATATTGTGCAGCCAGTCCGTCGTTCCCCAATGCGGTATTTAGTGCATTGGCATACGTATAGGCATCGGCAAATTCCGGAGAGCGGAACTGGGTATTGACACCGAAATTATAGTCCACATTGACTTTCAAACGGCTGTTCGCCCCACGTTTAGTCGTAATCATAATTACCCCGTTGGCTCCCCGCATGCCATACAGCGCAGCAGCGGCAGCGTCTTTTAAAATGTAACATGATTCTATTTCCAGTGAGGTGAGGTCACTGATAGAACGGGGAAAGCCATCGACCAAAACCAAAGGGGCATTTCCGTGTATGGTGAGCCCGCAAACATTATCCGGAGATGCGCCGGTATCCTGACGTACATTCAGTCCTGCGATTTTGCCGTATAATGCTTTGCTTATATCTATATACGGAGATTTCTCGAATGAGCGGGCATTAACCCCGCTAATGGAATAACTACTTGTACGGGCAGATGTATTCATCTGATAACCGATGCTCAACGTGTCAGGCAATTGCGTCTCTGCCGCAATCCCCGGACGCTGTGCGTTCAAGGAAACAGAGCCTCCTACAAGTAGTACGGTTAATATATAGTTTATTTTCTTCATTTTCTTTAATCAATATTAGTTAACATATCATTTACCAACCTGGATTCTGAGTCATTCCGTATTTCTTGTTGATTTCATTTTGCGGAATCGGAGTCAGATACCATTTCGTATTCCAGTTATGTTTCCAGTACCGTTCACTCAATTCCACTTTCTTGAAGGTGAAGGCTGTAGGATGGTTAAGGTCATCTCCTTTGCTTTGTAGTCCGTACAATGTTTTCGTAAAATCCGCCTTACGCATTCTACGTACCAGGTCGAACCAACGGACTTCCTCGAATCCGAGTTCCAGTGCCCTTTCCTTTAATACAACTTCAATGAACTGGTCATGGTTTAAATCGGACAATTCCGATAAGCCGACTCTGGCGCGTACTTCGTTAATCATCCGGTAGGCTTCGTCTGTCGGGCCGCCATTGGCTTCATTGAGCGCTTCCGCATACCCTAACATAATTTCCGGCAAGCGGGTATGAGGCCATTGTATCGGTCGGTTGGCCCTGTCGCTACTTTCCCGCAGTACGAATTTCATGGTAAGGAAGCCGCTTCCCATTCTATATAGCCCATGGTTGGTATATACAGGGGCAGTGGTTCCATTATAATAGGTATCACCGGGGCAAGCCACATTTTCGTACAAGCGGGGGTCGCGTGTAGGAATCAAGGTCTTTTCTGCTGCCGAATAGAGGAAGAAAGGTTGTTTGGGCGGATTCACCCAATCGAAATCTTCCGGAAATTCGTCACCATTTTCCCAAGGGAACATGTCTACATAGTTTAATGTCGGTCCGTTATAGATACGTCTGTCAAGAAACAATTGGTGTACTGAGACTGCGTAACCTCTGCGTGTCGAAATCAACACTTCTGTACCACCTCGGTCATAGTAGGCCTTCCGATAGGCTTGCCTTCTGGCTTCATGAGTCGGCTCTTCCGGCTGGATGAGTTCGTATCCTCCCCATTTCTTTATTTCATCAAAAAATACCTTTCCGGCTTCAGCCGCATCTTTCCAGCGTTGTTCGCTGTAGTTACCATAGCAGGTATATTCGTCAGCTTCCGGATGCCATTTCTCATTGGAGTTGAACATCGGACTGGCAGCCCATAGCAACGTCTTGAACTTCAATGCCATCGCACCGGCTCTGCTCATACGTCCGTCGTTCACCTCGTCTTGCTTCCAATTCAGGTAGGGGATAGCTTCGTCGAGAAGCTCTACTATCCTGCTGATACTTTCGGCAAATGTTATCCGTGGGAATTTCATCGTTTCATTAGTTTCTACGGCATGGTCAAGCCAAGGTACCCCACCTATATATCTGAGCATTTCAAAATAGGAAAGGGCTATCAACATTTTGGCCTGGGCTATCCGCTCGTTCTTATCTCCATCGGACATATCGGGTACTCTGTTGACATTCTCAATATAGAGCCATGCATATCGGATGGTAGTCCAGTCCAATTCTCCACCATATAGGTAAGCTGCCTTGGTGTCTACGACATTAGGACTTAAGGCTCCATTATAGTACATCTTGATGGGACCGTCACTTATATTGTCATGGAAACTGCAACCTAAATCTGTGATATATTCAAGAAGGCTTCCTCCCAATTTGTCATAACCACCGGATGAACTGGTAGGCAGTCCGTAGGGTAAGCCGGTATAGGCCTTTGTAAGTACTTCTTCGGCGGTGATTCGTGAAGAGAACATCTCTTCTATAGTAGCGCCGGAACTTTCCGGTTGCTTGTCCAGAAACTTGTTGCCAAAGCTGAGTTCCTGACAAGATGCGATGAATGTGCAGCCGAGTATTATTCCAAGTCCTTTTGATATAATATTATTCATGATTTTGTCTCTTTAAAAATTAAGATTTAAACCAAAACTGTACACTTTTACAAGCGGATAAGTCCCTGAATTGTTGGTCACTCCCTCCGGATCAATATATTTAAGCGGTGTAAACGTGAGCAGGTTGTAACCACTGAAAGTGATTCCTAAAGAGTTGATACCTATTTTCTTGAGAAATTCTTTTCCTGAGATGGTATATCCTATATTCAGGCTTTTCAGGCGAAGATAGGAAGCATCTTCTATCCATAGGGTTGAAAGTTCGGAATTCCAACTTTCCGATGCTTCCGCCGCTCTCGGGTATTTGGCTCCCAGTTGGTTTTCCGGCGTCCAGCAACCGTCATAGAAATAAGTCAGCAATCCGCGTTTGCCGGCATTGGTGAATGGAATACGATAGTCTACCTCGTATTGTTTATCAACATTTGTAGCTCCTGTCCATTGCATAGAGAGGCTGAACCCTTTCCAGTTAAATCCCATATTCAAACCGAATGTATATTCCGGTCGATTGGAATATCCCGTCACACATTTGTCGTTTCCGTCTACAATGTTGTCACCGTTGAGATCTTGATACATTGCGTCGCCCGGATATACTCTTTGGTAAGGTTGGGGGAGTTCGGGATTCAGTATCAATTCTCCGTTGGCATCTTTAATAAAGTCACTGTATTGATACAGGCGGATGTACTTGTAAACCCCGGTGTGCCGTCCGGTAGGACCACCAGTTTCATTCATATAGTCGTATAATTTAGGAACTTCATCCTTAAAGATAATTTTGTTTCGTGCAAAAGATACGTTGGCATCTACATAATAGTTGAATTCTTTTCCAATCTTGTCTTTCCAGCCAAGTGCGATTTCATATCCGTGGTTGTCCACCTTGCCAAGGTTCAAGTTCGGCAAAGAGGTGGCGATAATACTGGGAGTGGATTGCGGAGAAATCAGGATACCCTTTCGATGTTCCATAAAATAATCGAACGTGAAAGACAAACGGTTATTCAGGAAATGAGCGTCAATACCGTAGTTTTGTTTGTCTGCCGTCTCCCAGGTTACTTCCGGGTTACCCATTTGAGACATGGCGAAGGCTTGTTGCGCTGTCGGGTTGTTGACGCCGAAACTGTAACTGCCTGACGACTGCCATACGGAAGGCATATACATGAAACGGGTGTTTACCCCTTTATCGTTACCTACGCGTCCCCAGGAAACCCTGAATTTAAGATAGTCTACGATTTTCTGGTTTTCCATAAATTTCTCAGCGCTTGCCACCCAACCTGCCGAGAATGCCGGAAAGACTCCGAAACGGGTTTTACCGGGCGCAAAGTTCTCCGAACCATTGTAGCCGACGTTTACATCAAACAGGTATTTGCTTTGATAAGCATAGGTGGCGCGACCCACCAACCCCACGTAACCGCGTGGTATGAACTGGTATGGGGCGTCTGAACCATCTGATTTTTTCGGGTAATACTCGCGGGACTGGTTGTAGAGCAATAAACCGGACACTTTATGGTCGCCAAAAGTACGGTCGTAGTTGATACGCCCTTCTATATACCATTTTTGTCCCCGTCCTTGTGATTCTGCATAACTTAGAGGCGTGTCGCTTCCATTGGGTACAAAGATATGGGTCTTGTCATAATCAGGATCGGTCTGAGGCATTGTACCGTTCGTGTCAAAATAAGATTGGTAATATACAATCTGGCTTTCTACACTTCCGCCCTGACGAGTCTTGAGCAAGTTGAAGTTGTTATCATAGGCACCTTTTACCGAAGCACTTAAGCCTTTTGTCAGGACATCCAGTTTTTGCGTGATGTCCACATCAAGATTTAGTGTTGTTTTGTAATTCTGTTTATAACCTTGTCCGTAGAATGCGAACATACCGTCGCGCATGGTGTCACTGACCGGAATAAAGCCTTTGGGGATTAATGTGCGTACTCCGTTGATAAATCCCGGGCCGGAAAACGGGTGTGACCAGATTTGGGTGACTACCCATGCGTTTTTCACGCCTTCGATGGTCAGCGGTTCTTGTGTTTTTCCTAAGTTACCGCCGATATTCAACTTCATATTTGTTGTTTTCGTCAGTTTGGCATCGATATTGGCACGGTAGTTATAACGATCATAACGGTAGTTGTTGCTGTAATTTTGTCCGGGAAGGTCTTTTAGAATACCGTTTTGATAGAGGTAGCCCACTGAAATAAAATATTTCACGTTGTCGCTTCCTCCCGATATATTTACGTTATTCTTGCTTTGAAGAAAAACGTCATTAAATACGTAATCCATCCATTTCATATTCGGATACATAATCGGATCCGACCCCGTACGGTATGCTTCAATCTGTTCCGGTGTAAAATACAGTTTCTCTTCTGTGACTCCGTCCAGCCTGTTCTTCATGTTCCAGAAACGTGCGTATTCGTAGCTTCCGGTCTGTTCTACCAATGAAATAGGTTGTTGCAAGCCTAATGAAGTACTGACGGAAACCTGGGCTTTCCCCTGTTTTCCTCTTCGGGTAGTCACCAGGACTACACCATTCGCTCCCCGTACTCCGAATACGGCAGTCGAAGATGCATCTTTCAGAATGGAGATACTTTCAATCTCATTGGGATCGATTTGGGAAAATTCACGTTCCACGCCGTCTACCATAATCAGTGGCTTTGACATCGAATTATCCAAACCGCCGGCACCGCGTACATAGATATCCGCTGCGTCATTTCCCGGTTGTCCGGTTGTTTGTACAGAAGATATGCCGGGCAAAGCTCCTGCTAATGTATTACTGACACTTGCCACAGGAGATTTTATCAGTTCCTTATTGTCAATGGAAGAAATGGCACTGGTGACCAAGCCTTTGTCCTGGCTGCCATAGGCGATTACTACTACTTCATCAAGACTTTGCGCATCTTCTTTTAAGTTGATGTTGATCGTCCTTTGGTTGCCAACTGCAATTTCTTGAGTTACGTATCCTATAAAGGAGACGACCAGAACCGAACTTTTGTTTGGAACAACAAGACTAAAATTACCATTAAAGTCAGTGATTGTCCCGAGAGTAGTTCCCTTTACCTTCACATTGGCTCCGGGAATAGGTTCCTTCAGTATTTCATCCATAACTCTACCTTTAATAGTAATGCCTTCCGGTGGAAGTGCATATCCTATAGATAGGAATAGAAGAAACGTGACAAGAAAGCAGGATCTTAGATTAAACGTGTTTCTCATTACTGTTTACTGTTTTAATTTGTAGATTAATAATGTATTTACTGGCACAAATTTAGTTAGCGAATGTAAAATCGACGTGCAGTATTCGCCATATTAGGTACACAAATTGCTAGAAATGTTATCTGCTGTGAATATATGAACTGTTTTGTTGAATTGTAGACTTGGTTCCTTGAAATGTTTGAGGATGTGCAATACTGTTTCATATAGGAGAATTTTAGATATGTTTTTCGCTTCTTTTTGGGGGTTATCCGGTTAGGATAAACTGTTGCTAAATTATAGCTAATTCCGGGGATGGATGTTATGGATTGTTTTATTGTATTTTGAGAATAGGTAAGTAAGTTAGGATTTATCCAAAATAGTTTAGAATTTGTCCGGGGCAATATTCTTTAGATAGTTGGTAGGATAAAATTAATTCTTGGTTGGCATAGATTAATATACATTTATTCTACGTACATTTGCCTCATTAGTATGCTGATTTTCGTTCAACAATTGTCAAGCGATAGCTTGACAATTGTTGAACTATCGCTTGACAACTGTCAAACGAAAACTGAATAGTGAATTGAATAAATAGTATATGAGAGGAGCGAAATTAATCTTCCCTAATTAAAAGCTAATTAATAATGAGTGTGAATTATGACCTTTATGAGACTCCCAATCCGGATAAGAATGGAGAAGAACTACCTTTGCATGCACGGGTCGTTTTAAAAGGCAGTTATACAGCCGAAGAGTTTGTAGAACAAGTGACTGTGCTTCAGCATATGCCTCATGCGCAAGTAGTGGGTGTTATAGAAGCTATATCAAAGGAACTAATACATTTACTTTTAAAAGGATTCTCTGTAGAACTGGGAGATATCGGTTATTTCACTCTTTCATTGAGTGTTGACAAAAAAGTGATGGATGGAAAAGACTTGCGTTCACCATCCGTATCTCTGAAAGATATAAATTTCCGTGTCAACCGGCAGTTTAGAAAGGACATAGAGAGCGGACTTGAGTTGCAACGTTATCATTCGCCGTTTCGTGTGAAGAATCCGTTGCCTGAGAAAAAGTGCCTGCAACGGTTGGAAAAGTTTTTAGAAGATCACCCCTGTATTAACCGGCATGACTATGAGATGCTTGTTGGAAAGACAAAGACGCAGGCGTTACAGGATATCAATGCTTTTGTCGAGCAGGGGATATTGAAAAAATATGGAGTGGGACGTTCGGTGGTATATATAAAAGCGGTATAAACTCACATTATCCTGATGAATCAAAATTAAGTAATTATGAATTATCGTAATATACTTCTACTTGCCGGATGGGTCATCACATTGACCGCTTGCCATTCTTCATCGTCTCCTGTTCTGAAAAAGGCTATGCAGATGGAGAATGTTTCCGTCGATAGTATTTTCTTTTATTTGCAACAAATAGACAAGCCGGAGAATTTATCTTCCGAAGAGCAGGGAGATTATTACTTTCTGTCCTATAAGGCTACTTTATGGAAGACCGGGAAACCCGTAGATTCTTTATTGCAGACTGCCATTCACCGCTATACGGAAAATGGACAGTTATACCAACGCATGCAAGCGCGTATAGAGCAAAGCGCTTCCTATTTATATCGTAACCAACCTGATTCTACACTGCTGGTTTCGGATGCTCTTCTGCGGGAAGAACTGCTGAACGATACATTAAGAACACAATTGTATGGTCTTAAAAGAGCGGCGTATTCCAGGAATAAGGATTATGAACAAGCATTGATGATGGCAGACAGTAGCCGGCAGTTAACTCGTAAGTACAAGGATACTCTTGCCTATTTTTTTGCAAGCAGGCCTTACTTGCATCTTCTGAAAACAGTGCAGGGCTATGAGAGATATACACAAGAATCTCTACAACTGATGGGAGAGTTTAAAGATTCTCCCAATTACCAATATTTGAATTATCATATACTGGAGAACTTATTGAATACCAGTTTGGAAAGGAAAGATTTCCAGACAGCACAATTGTACCTCCGTCAATTGTCAGCCCAACGTCATAGCCGTCATGTCATTCCGCACTATTTTCTCCTCCGCGGTAAATCTTATGCGGCCTTGAACCAAGTGGACTCTGCCAAGTATTACTATCAACAGGCCGCAACTTCTTCTTCAGACTTTGTTGCTGTGGAAGCCAATGTGCTTTTATTTAACTTAATCAATGAGAAAGAATATCCGGAACAGGCTTTTTATATCAAGCAAAAAGAGAATAAGATTAAGGACGATATACTGACTAGTACCAAGACGGAAATACAAAGAAGAGAATATAATGAGCTTAAATTAAAAAACGAACTCTACCAGTTGCACTTGCAGCAACGCGAAAAAGAACTATGGATGCTGGGTATTGTAACAGCTTTGCTTGGTGTCGGTTTTATAGTGTTTTTCTTTTATCAGAAGGAGAAGAAGAAACGATTGCAAAGGGAAAATCTTTTGTTGCATCAAGAGGCGGAGCTAAGCGGACTACGGGAGAAAGAAATCCGTTTGCAAAATAAAGAAGCGGAATTGCGTGAGGCACTTTTCAGACGGATAGCCTTTTTCCGGAAATTACCTTCGCTTCATAATGATGAAAGTCAGGATGAGGTGGCTTCTAGTCGAAAGATAGTGGTGACCGATGCAGAGTGGATAGAGGTGATTTCTGTTGTCAACGAAGCTTTTGACCATTTTGCGGTAAGGCTGGAACAAACCTATCCGTCATTGAATAATAAGGATATTGGTTTCTGTTGTCTCGTCAAGATTAATGTTAACATACAAGACCTTTCGGATATTTATTGTGTTAGTAAAGCAGCCATTACAAAACGCAAATATCGTATTAAAACAGACAAGTTGGGGATTACGGATGAAAATGTAAGCTTAGACAGTTTTCTTAAGGCCTTTTAGCTGTTTTATTGGGGGCTTCAATGGACTTGTCCGCCTCTTAATGAATGCGTGGTGTGCTTATTGTGTTGATAATCAGTGATGTGGTGGGAATTTGTGTTACCCTTTTTGTCCACCGATTTTTTTGTTTCCCAGTCAGTTTCCACCTACTTTTGTCCCAATATTCATTTGAAACTAACTAAATACATGTTCGTATGAAAAAGAAAATTATGATTTTGGGTTTGTGTACTTTTTGTCTATTTTCATTAGTTGCTTTTGTATGCAACAGTGAAGTAGTAAGAGATCCTTTGGCTTTGTCGCCAATTGTGGGTAAACGAATCCCAACACCTACCGGGAAACTGATTTCCTGTGACTTGAAAGCATTGAAAGACACCGTGGATATTCCACTCAGTTATTTGACCGAAGAGCTTCAAATTGTGAAACTGGACAATCGGGATGAGGCGTTGGTAGGGGGATGGGTTCGTACTACAATCGGTGATAAATATATCTTGGTGAGTAACAAAAAGCAGATTCCATACAAACTGTTTACTCGTGACGGTAAGTTCATTACTACTATCGGTGCTTACGGAGAAGGACCGAATGAGTATGCCAATACGTATGCCGAGCAATTGGATGAGGCGCACAACCGCATCTATATCTTACCCTGGCAAAGTAATAAACTGTTGGTATTCGACCTGAAAGGAAATCCTCAGCCTTCCATTCCTTTGTGTCTGCGCGTCCCTAAAGGGCAATTCAGAGTCGACACCGGGAAGTCGGAAGTAACGGTGACAACACTGCCTTTCCAGGGTTCTCCGGCTGTAGTATGGACGCAGGATTTTGAAGGAAAACGCAAAAACTTTATTCCTGCCCGGCATCTCACAGTTCCGCATGATTTCAGCAATGAAGTATTTATGGACAAGAACACTCCCGATTACAGCGTTATGTTGATGACTATCGTACCTTCTCCGCGTGTGGATAGCTTGTATCATTATAATGCGCAGCAAAACAGGCTCGAAGCCCGCTTTACTACCGAATATCCGAACAAGGAAAAGATTCCATGGCATGGTTATACCGAATATCCGCGTCACTTTGTCGGAGATGTTTCTGTTCCGGTACAAGTGTCGGCAAATATCTGGAGTGGAAGTAAACCGGCCAAATATATCGTGGACAAACAAACCCTGCATGGCAGCTATTTCCGCTTATATAATGATTTCCTGGGAACGAAGAAGATGCAAATATGGCCTTCGTTCGGTAATGGATATTATATTGCCAACATGGAACCTGTCCAATTGAAAGAGACACTGGAAAAAGAACTGGCACGGAAAGATCTTCCGGGTGATGTACGGAAACGTACCCAGGCATTAGTGAACTCGTTGGACGAAGAGGGAAACAATGTGATTCTCTTTGCTAAAATGAAAGATAAATAGCAAGCTCGCCGACAGAAGAGATACAGGAATTGTAAATCCCGCAGTTTACAGAAAGTGTCTTACTTCAATTAGTTTAATCCCGTTAGGATGCTAATTGAGGTAAGGCACTTTTGGCATAAATACATTGAAGATGGATACTTGGATAAATATTGGTGGAAAGCCCTGAGTGGCAATTAAAAAAAGGGAGCTTTCCTATTTTCCCGTTCTTTTGTACGGGATTCGCCTGGATAATTTGTTTTCTCGTTTATCTTTGCGAATATCATTTCACGATTTACTTCGACGGGAATCCATTCTGATAGAAATTGTAACTGTCTTCTATGTTTTCAGGAGTATCTGCTTCTAATACATAAAGTATTTCACGGCAGAAATCCAGTGGTGCAAGTCCGTTGGCTGTTACAATATTGCCATCTCTTACGGCTTGTTTGTTGATATAATTGGCTTCGCCGGTATATCCATTTCCGGCATATTGCTTTATATAGTCAAGTCCGTTGCTCGTATGTTCCACATTATTGAGGAATCCGTGCGAGCCGAGAAAAACGGAAGCGTTGCATATTCCGGCAACTAACTTCTTTTCTTTTAATGCTCTTTCGACCAAAGGGACTATTTGCTCTGCTTCGGGCGAAAACCAACGCATACCGCCGATTAGTATCAATCCTGCATAATCTTCAGGCATATCATTTATGCCGTAATCGGGCAAGACTTTGAACCCGCCGATGGATACGACGGGCTCTTTACTTATAGATAAGGTTTTTACTACATAATTAATGGGACTTCCGGGCTTGACGCCTGCATTCAGGTTGGATGCAATATAAGCTCCTTCCCAGTCTGCGAACTCGTTCAGCAGTACAAAAATTATTTCTTTCTTCATGTTTACTGTATGGGTTAATTTCAAACAATCATTGACACTATTCTTTGATTACTTCCCTCCCCCTTAGAACCGGAAACTCAATCCCCCTAAGAAATTGAATCCTTGGGCAGGATAACCCAAATAATATTGATATTTCTTATTCAACAGATTATGTACCTGTGCATAAACGGATACTCCTTTGAAAACATTATAACTGGCTCCGATATGCAAATCATTGATGGCAGTCATCTTTGCGTATTCTTTTACTTCCTTTCGGTTGATATAATCATAACCCAGATTTATATTGAGAGCAGAAATCGGGTGGATACGTACATTGAAAGACATTTCGCCGACTGGTTTCACTGCCAACAGATACTTTTCGGTTTTACTGTCCCAATTGCGATAAGTGTATTTGGCTGATATTCCCAAAATGTCTTTGTAATCATAGCTGATTTCACCGCCGAGGTAGAAGTTATCCGTATTGTCTTGAGCAAAAGTGAGATAAGAACCCGAATGATTTGTTTTGCTTGGGTCAAATCCCAAATACGATAAGTCGTTTTTTAGATTCTGATAGCCACCGAACGCGTTAAACCAAAGTCCCGGATAGGGGCTCGCTTTAAACCCGATTGTACCATTGATTTGCTCGTAAGTATCATAAGGACGTTGTACATATCCCAAAGTAGCAGTGGAATTTACATCCGGCAATTCGCCGTAAGGACAGATATTCTCCAGTCTGCGGAAATCATTCAGTTGCTTGCCGCCTGTCGCTTTTGCATAAAGCACATAACTGTCAGAGAAGATATATTGTGCAGTAATATCTGGCGAAACACGGAAAGATTTGTCGAATCCGAAAGATAAGTCTACATTGGCACCGATATGCAATTTCCAGTCGTCATTGTCCAGTTCATAATAAGGATTCAGAAGAAGCGTTGTATAGTTCTTGAAATACTCGTCTCCGGTAGAAATATTTTTTGTATATCCACTGTATAGGAGATTATTCATTTCTAAAGCGATGGTTATGGACTGTTGGTCACCGATAGCTCCCGTGACATCGCCTTTGGTGCGTACAATTGTCTCTTTAAGGGCTGTATTGGCATCATTCTCATTGAACATATTATGCTGACGTTCATACATCAGCAGATTCGTTTCGGCATTGAAACGAAGCGGTGCTGTTTCATCAATGAAATGGATGCCGGCATGGAAGTCACCGGAAGTAAATTTCTGTTTGCTGTTTACACTTCCCGGTCTGAAGTTGAAGTTGCTCAGGCCGAAGTTTCCGGCAATATTCAAATCCAGTTTATTGAATTGATGTGTATAATCCACATTAGCACGTGTGCGATAGTAAAAAGCATTCCATTTCTCACCATCTGTGAAAGGAAGAGTCAACTTACCATCCATTCCATCCATTTGGAAACGTACGTTCAGCCTGTCTTTTTTTGACAGACGGAATAAATAATTGGCAAGAACATCCAGATTACCTAAATTACCGTATCCAGCACGCACATATCCGGGAGTTGTTCCGGGTTGGATTTCTTTTCCGGTATAAGGATTCATCAAACCTGCCGGAACAGAAGTTGCCGGAAAGAAAGTCGTGGCATATTCCACCTCTTTCTTGCTCACTGTCGGCTCTTCCACTTTGGGCAGGACGTTTACTTTGGATGCGTCCATAATATCCGGATTATATTCTTGTTCCACAACAACGGTACGATTCATGGTCGTATCTTTGGGCTGGGTAGTTTGGGCTTGAAGGACGGATGGCATGGAAATTGCCAATGCAAGTCCGCCTATTATAGATAGAGAATGTTTCATCTTATTCTTTACTTTTTTATTTTCAACTTTTAATTTGCACCTTTCAACTTGGCAAGCCTGCTTTCGATCATACTTTCTATGTCATCGTTGCCTTGGTAATTCTGTTGCAGGCTCAGCAGATATTGGCGTGCGTCGAGGTCTTTACCCGTAGCGGCATATACATCGGACAAAAGGACGAAACTACGTGCCAGCCAATAAGCGTGCGGTGTACTTTGTTCTATGTAGTTGAGCAGTTCTTTTTCTGCGGCAGCATACTCTTTAGCGTCAAACAAAGATTGTGCAACCAGATATTTAGCTTCCGCTCCGTATGGATTACGGGTGTCTTTTGCCAGTTCGCGGAAATCATCCATGGCTTTTTTATCCGCCTTTTGTTTGACATAAGCTTTAGCCCGATAATAAAGAGCTTCATTCCGCAGTTCAGGACTCAGTTTAGGTTCAGCCAATAAATCGGTAGCTGCATGGATGGTCTCAATATCATCCCTCAACAGGAAGGCGCAGCGAAGTATCCCCGTTTCGGCAAGCTGGCGACGTTCTACGTTGGTCGCTTTCTCTTTCAGCATCTTGTAGCTCGCCAGTGCTTCTGCTGTCTGTTGTTGGTTGAACTGCACTTCGGCACGCAGGATAAGGGCTTCTTCCGCAAACGGATTATTCGGATATTCCAGCAATTTACCGGAGTGGAGAAGAATCATATCATAGTTTTTCTGCTCGTTTCCAATCAGGCATAGATAGTAATGTGCATTCAGGCTGAATGCTCCTTCCGGGAAAGTCTGCAAATATTTGTTGAGACTTGTCTTGGCTTCTTCCATCCGTCCACGCATATAAATCTTTTCTGCGGCAGCATATGTCAGTGAATCCTGTTCGTTGGTATCGAAGCGGATATGTCCCGGCATGGCATTCGCTAAAGCCGCGAATTCATCTATACGGTTCAAGTCTACATAAATTGACTTTAAATCACGCATAGCAAGGCGGGCTTCTTCACTGCCCGGATATTTCTCGATGACTTGCTTATAGGCTTCGATAGCCTGATTGTAATCCCCCTTCTGATAATAGAGCAGACCGATTTCCGCCGCAGCTTTCCGGCTGACCGGGCTTTCGGGATATTTATTCAGCAACTCCTTGAAAGAAGTGATTGCCTGGCTGTTATTATCCATCAATACATAAGACCGTCCTTTCTCGTAAATAGCATTTACGGCATAAGGAGAAGCCGGATACTTTCCTACGAGACGGTTCAGCAAGGTAATCTTACCAGTATAATCTTTTTGTAGACCGGATACAAGAGCCAGTTGATAGAAAGAATAGTCTCCAGAAGGAGTATTCATTTGTTCGGCTTGTGAATAGTAATGCTTGGCTTCCTCGAAGTTGCGTACATTCAAGTGACAGTCACCGATACGGTTGTATGCATCGGCTAAAGCCGTTGCGTTTTCGCCTTTCTCCAGTTGGACATACTTTTGAAAATAATTGCTTGCTTGCGTATAGTCTTTCCGGTGGAAAGCGATGTATCCTAGGTTATAATTGGCAAGCGCATACATCTCGTTATTGGGCTGGGTAGTCAGTTGCAGATAAGCGTTGAAGTCGCGGGCTGCTTCCATCATCCGGTTGAGACGGTAGTAAGATTCTCCACACCAATAGTAAGCATCTGCTTTGGTCTGGCGGTTGTATTGTCCGATGGCGATGGACTGATTCAGGTATTTCAGAGCCTGTTCGAAATCAGCATTAGCAAAGGACTGCGTTCCTAATTGGAACAATATCTTCTGTTTGGCTTCCAATATCTGTGCACTCGGTTTGGCAATCCGGTCAATTGATTTCAATGCAGCATCGTAGCTGCGCGTATTCATATAGACTTCTACCAGATAGCTGCTGACTTTTTCTGCATAAGGTGAAGTCGGAAATTCGTTCAGGAACTTTTCGAAAGCAGTGACCGATTCACCAAAAGCGGAGAAAGAAGTCTCATGCAGACAAAGGGCATAGTTATAAGCTGCCTGCTCCTTGATTTGCATATTGGCATTGGACGCTGCCGCTTGTTCGAAAGCCATGCGGGCTTTGTTCTTTTCTGCCAGTTGCAGATAGGAGAGTCCCATATGCAGGTAAGCATTCTGTGTGAGCGCATCATTGGTAGTTGTCACTTTACCGAGTGTCTCGGCTGCTTTGGAATACACTTTCGTCTGATAGTAAGAAAGTCCCAGCATATAAAGGGCATCGCGGCGGGGAGCCGAATGGTCTTTGTTCAAATAATCATTGAATGATTCTACCGCTTTATGGTATTCTCCGAAGTGATAATAAACATCTCCGAGAATACGGTACATTTCCGCTGCATGTTCATTGTTCGGATAAGCCGATAGATAATTCTGTGCTACAATCTGTGCCTTATCATAGTTTTTGAGCTGTGCATAGATTTCAGCGATATAATAGGGTACGAGAGCCTTGTATTTTGGATCGTCTTGCAGCGGAAGGAAACCTTTCAATGCTTCGTTATAGCGTTTCTGTGTATAGCGGATATAAGAAATGTAGTAATCGCAATCTTTTGCATATTTGGGACTGTTGGCGCGCAGCGTCTCAAACCAAATAGCCGCTTCTCTCAGATTATCAGTTTTCAGATAGCAGGTAGCTAATTGATACGTGCGGTCGTCGCGTTCTTCGCTACTGAGCAAGTCGAGGTCGGTAGAATTGAAAAGCGCCATCGCTTCATTGTACTTTCCTTCGTAGAAATAGCAGGAAGCCAGTAATGAATAGATACGGTTGGCAAACGGAGTATCGGGATAGCGGTCGAGATATTTGCGGAGCAATTCGATACGGTTCTTGTCATTTAACTCGTATGCCGAACTGACCAGCATATACTCCGCATCTTGAAGCAGGCTGGCTGTTGGCTTTTGTTTTACAAATGCCTTTAGTGCCGGCAAGGCAGCGGCATAATTCTTTTCCTGGAAAAGTTCTTTCCCTTCTTTATAAAGGTTGTCAGCCGAAGTGAACTTGTCACCTGTCTGGGCAAATCCTATAATGGGTGCGCAGCAGATAGCCGCGCAAATGAGTCTAGTAATTTCTTTTTTCATAATCGGGTATTTATGCAAAAGTACTACATATCTTTCAAAGACAATCCTTTGAAAGTTATTTTATAATCATTTAATTCTTTATGTAAAGTTTCGCTCTTCTTTTCCAACACGGAGATGCTTGTTTTTCTGGGGTTTCTTTTTACTTCTCCGATAAGGGAGGTTTTATTGAATCGGTTGAGGGCTGTCGGGGCTATCGCTATATCTTTCTTTCGGTCATAAAATTTCATATTACAGGCTTTATTCTTAATGGTGGTTAATTGAATGGCCATTAAATTAATGATGATTACAAAGATAATGAAAGTCATGCTATTATTCTCACTTTGAGTGGTGTAATATAATTATTTAAGATGGACTGATTGTGTGCCTTGGTCTTAAATGGTCTTTTTATAGGTTTTGGGCTAAATCCAACTTTTCATTAACTTCTCCGCTTTCCGCTTTCAGTTTCTTCTGTAATTCCCTATTCATCGCTGTTTCGGCTGAAAGCACTTGCTGAAATCACCTTGCTTTGCTTTCAGTTTCCCGATTTTGCTAAAACAGAGGCTTTGTTTAATAAAAATACGGGTTCTGTTCCTACAAATCAGATAGGGTGTATCATTTTATTTTCCAGTAGCCATTTGAGTCTTTCTTTGTTGGCTTGCGAATAGGTACTCTTAGGGTTTCTTGGTGTGAAATGCTGAATTTTATGTTCTTCATCAAGTGACTTTATTGTACTGTCAATCCACTCGAAGCAAAGTGCTTCTTCAACGGCACCGTTGTCTGTAATATTTTTTTTCTGCCCGAAGATTTGCTGGAAAATACAAACCAAATTTCATTGGCCGTTTCAAAATTGTCAGTCAGCCACTTTCGCCACTCTTTTCTATCTTTAAAATATTTTATTTCTATTGAGATGGCAGCAGGTCATTCTTAGAATTATTATCCGTCCCTCTACTTTGGAAATAAGCAATAGTTCTTTTTGAGTATTGTAACTACTTCGAACGGCTTGAGATTCCGGAAATCAGAAATTGGGAGAAAGGACATTACGCCTCGGTAGCCTCTGACGACGAACCATATTCCAAAGAACTTCTACTTATTTTATACGATTCTCTTCTCTAAATTGTTTGGGAGTCATTCCTTTCATTTGTTTGAATGTTGAACTAAAATATCGGGGATAAGTAAAACCTACTTCACTGCTTATTTCATTTATGTTTAAATTTGTATTGGTAAGCAGTGAAATCGCTTTTTCGATACGTAATCTGTTTATATAGTCATTGACTCCCAAACCTGTTATAATTTTTATCTTATTGTATAAGGAAGAACGGCTAATTGTCATGATATCTGCCAATTGCTGGACGGAGAATTCTTCGTCAGATAGGTTTTCATGTATAATTGTATTTATTTTTGTCATGAAATCCTCATCAGCTTTACTGTTTGTTAAAGTCTGGAGAGAGGTCGACTTGTTGATAGATATGTATTGATTGCGTATTTTCTCTCTATTTTTTAAAATATTTCCGATGACGATCTTTAGAGAGGCTAGATCAAATGGTTTGGGGATGTAAGCATCAGCTCCGGATTTATATCCGGTTGTTATCGCTGTCTGGTCATAACATGCTGTTAACAGTATTATAGGGATATGGCTTATCTGGATGTCGTTTTTTATCTGACGGCATAATTCAAAACCATCCATTTGCGGCATCATCACGTCACTAATAATAATAGAAGGCTGTTTCTTCTGACAGATTTCTAAGGCAGAGACCGCATTGTCTGCCGCATAAACTTTCTTGAAGAACTCTGCTAAAGAATTTATGAGATATTCCCTTAACTCCTTTTCGTCCTCTACAATAAGCACAGTCTTTCCGGTACAATCGAAATGTGTATCTTGGATGCTGGAAGGGAGAGGAGAGCCTTTTTGCTGTAAATGGGTGGATTCTTCTTTTTTATTTGTATTGAGAAATGGCAGTTCCAAATAGAATGTAGCTCCTTTGTTTGTATTATTATAGGCCCTTATAAGCCCCCCGTGCATTTCCATTATTGTTTTGGCATAATATAATCCGAATCCACTTCCTCTCTCTTTGTGATTACCTTTGTGAAATTTAGTGAAGAGATTTGCCATATCCGAATCTTCTATACCACTTCCTTCGTCTATAACAGATATTCTGACTGTGTTTTCAAGACGTTGCGTGCTTACTGTTATATTGCTGTTTGCCTTACTGAATTTTAGTGCATTCATCAGTAAGTTTGATAGTACTGTTTGACACTTTTGTTTGTCAAACCATACCTCCTCTATGTTGGGATCTATTTGTAATTGTATGCATATCTCTTTTTCTTTTGCCTCATTCATATAGTCTTTGATAACCTCGGTTACCCATTCGTTTAATTGAGTTTTTTGTATTTTTAATTTATTATAGTCTGCCTCCAAACTGCTCCAGTCCAACACCATATCTACTATTTCCCTCATGTGTTGTGCTTGGTTGAATAGTAGTTGTAATTGTGGTATCAGATGCTGAGGTAATCCTTGCATCTCACTTTTGTCCATGAGACGTTTTAGTGGGGCATAAATCAATGTTAAGGGAGTACGTAATTCGTGATTTATGTGAATAAGGAAATCTATCCTCTTTTCGTTCAGATATTGTCTGTATTCTTTTAGTCTCTTTTGTATTCTTGCTTCCTTTTTTATATTAAAAATGAATATTCCTGCAATACCCCCTCCTATAAGACTAATACAACATAATATTATAAACCAGTCTGTTTTATACCATGGTGGGGTAATATGGACATTTGTGAGAAGGATAGGAGTGGTATAATTTCCGTCTTTTGTCATACATGCTACTTCAATGCGGTATTTACCGGTAGATAGGTTGGAAATATCCAATATCGGATTATATGATTCGATTATCTTATCAACATTTCCTTTTATGATATATCGGAATGGAACTCGCTGGAAAATATCTTTATTTTTAATATATACCCGTAGGGCGAGTGCATTATGTTCCCATGGAACTTTTATATTTTGGGTGTCTATACCGGATGTATACGGTTGCCCGTTAAGTTCTATGCTGTAAAGTGCTATTTCCGGATCTGGTTCATTAGGCTCTGGGATGTCTGTGTTTATTCGGACCAGTCCTTCTATGCCACCAAAATAAAGATATCGGCTGTTTTTTTCAGCTCGTTGTTGATAAGTAAATATTATTTCATTGGGATAAAATCCGTCGCTTCTGTTCCATTGAATAAATCTGTTTTCTTTTATGCAATAAGAAAATAGTTGGTTTTGTGCACAGATCCATATCCTTTCTGAAGAAGGCTCATAACGGAGGGCGGTAATATCATTGAATAACTGTGACCTGATTTTAAAATATCTTTTCTCTTTTATATCATAATATCCCATTCCTGTTGTTGTTCCCACCCATATCTTATTTATTCCGTCGTAATCAATCGCACTGATAACTTCTTTTTCGTCCAATTGAAAAAGAAGATCAATGCTGTCATTCTTATTAATGATTCGGAATACTTTGTTTCCATTCATTGCCAAGGATATCTTTTTGTCGCAGTAGGCTATGACCGAGGCTTGTAATTGATAATTGTTATCGTTTTTGATTGGAGAGAATTTTTTATTATTTATATTATATACCCATAGATCCTTACTAAATATATATATTTTGTTTTCTGTCACTCGGTGAGCGCGTGGAAGATATCCGTAAAAGCACTGTCTGAAGTTTATACTGTCGTTTATTATCACAAACGGTCGATAAATGCCTGTGTTTTTTTCAAACAGGAAAAGTCCCTTTGTGTAAACAGATACCATTAGTTCTTTTTCTGATACCGGGGCTATGGAAATCACTTTATCCCCATAGGTAGACGAGAAGTGCTTGAAATTTCCCGTTTGAGGATCATACAAGTTTATTCCGCCTCCGTCCGTACCAATCCATAACTTTCCATTGGCTTCCTCGTAAAAACTCGTCACAGATTTTTCGCTCAATCCATTATTATATCCTAAAGGACAGTCTTTATAAGTACGTATGTAATTTTCTTTGATATTGAAAACTCCTCCTCTAACACTTCCCGCCCATAAACATTCGTTGCTATCCTTATATAATACAGTAATAGAATTGACAGGGAGTGAATTCTCATCTCCAGCAATATGATAGAGGTTAGAGAATTTTTCATTGCGTAGTTCCAGACGATTTAATCCTCCGCCATCAGTTGCTAACCATAGATATCCTTTCTTTTCTATTATATCCAATACATAATTGTTTGTCAATCCGGAGTTGTTGCTCGTATATTGTTTTATAAGTTTTCCTGTTTTCTCATAACAAAACAGGCCTTGTCCCCAAAAAGATAAATATATGTATCCGTTTGAAGCCAGACATGCTCCTTGCAAAATATTGTTTGGACAAGAGAAAAAACGCTTTAATTGCATATTGGGGTAATTCAATATATATATTCCATCCCTTCTGGTGACGATTAGCACCTCCTTTTGGGAAACTGCTATAATTCTTTGTACCCTATATTTGGTAATGTCACTGTCCGTAGCACCTTTGGGGTTGATACATACTGCTTTAAAAGAGCGTTTTTGGTAATCATATTTGTATATTCGATTCTCACTTCCGAAAAGTACTCCTCCATTTATGCATAAGGAAGAATAGATGATATCATGATTGAAGGGAATAAAATTCCCGTGTGTCTCATCATATCTAACCATACCTTGTCTGGTAGATATCCATATGTCGTTAAGGGAATCTTGGGTTAAATGTATAATGTGATTGCTTGGTAAGGAATATCTGTCGTTGGGGTGGCTTTTGAATATTTTCAGATTTTGTCCCGTATAAAAATTCAGACCATTTTTTGTTCCTATCCATAATTTCCCTTTCTTATCTAAAAGTATGGATTGGGCGGTAGATTGAGACAATCCTTCCGCTACGGAAATAGACGTAAACTGGTAATTTATGTCATGACCTGATGTAGATGATATGCAAAGTAGTGTTAATATTGCGAATATACCAAATAACCTGTACATTTTTATCTTTTCGTGTTGTTTAAAGCTGATTTTTTTCTATTTAACAACGTATATACATAAAATGTTTATTAATTATTCTGTTTTTGATAAAAAAATGCAGTATTGGATGATATATGACTTTTTTTAAATGCTTTCTGACTATGTTTAGTTTTATGTGTTCTTTCTTTGCGCTTGTAAATAATAACCCCTAATTTGTTAAATATGATTTTCTTTATTCCTTTGTTTATACCTCCGTAATTTGTGATGTTTTTGGAGTGGATATATGGTATTTGAACGCCTTTTGTTGATAGGTGTTTTAAACATGAAAAACATAAAAGAGTATGAAAAAGAGTTTTATTTTATTTGTTTTTCTTCTGTGTTCGATTGTAGTTGTGGCACAGCAGAAAAGTATTACGGGCATAATAACGGATACTGCGGGTGAGGCGGTCATTGGTGCCAGTATTGTGGAAGTTGGAACAACAAATGGCACTGTTTCTGACGTTGATGGTAATTTTACACTCTCGGTTTCTGATAATGCCAGTATACAGGTTTCATTCATAGGTTTTTCTTCCCAGACTTTGAGTGTGCAAGGAAAAATGAATTTTAAGATAATTTTAAAAGAAGACAGTGAGCTTTTGCAGGAAGTTGTTGTAACCGGTTATGGCGGAAAAGTTTCACGGGCAAAACTGACGAATTCTATATCGACTGTCAGTCCCCAGATATTAGAGAAGGGTATATATACAAATCCCTCTCAGGCACTGTCGGGTTCTGTTCCCGGTTTAAAGGTTTCTCTCACTTCGGGAAATCCTACTTCATCTCCTAAAGTTATATTACGTGGTGGAACGGAATTTGATGGTTCGGGAGGTCCCCTGGTGATAGTGGACGGACAGCTTCGTGATAATTTTGATGATATCAATCCTCAGGATATTGCATCTATGGATGTTCTGAAGGATGCCGGGGCTACGGCCATATACGGTGCCCGTGCAAGTAATGGTGTAATTTTAATTACAACAAAATCTGGCCGGGCAGGACATCGGGAAATTAATTTCAGAGCAAATATAGGTCTCGGTTATGTTAATAATCCCTATGACTTTTTGGGTGCGGAAGACTATATTACAGTCCTTCGTACAGCCTATAAAAATACCCCGTGGGCAGCTACGGCAAATCTTACAGGTTCTACCGCCTTTGGTACGGGGAATAAGCTCGGTGCGAATATGGTGTGGAATATTATGGGGAAAACGGATGAAAATGCCTATCTTTTGAATATGGGCTGGCGAGAAATGCTGGATCCTTTAGCCCCTTCTAAAACAATCATTTATAAAGAGACAAAACCGGAGGAGTATAATCTTCGTAATCCGGTAGTGACACAGGATTATACGGTTAGTATGTCGGGGGGGAATGATAAAGGAACTTATTATGCAAGTTTGGGTTATAACGACTCCCCCGGAGCTCCTATCACTACCGAATATAAACGTTATAATTTCACGTTCAACGGTTCGTACAAAATTGCAGATTGGTTGAAAACGACTTCCAATGCGACTTTCAGTCGGGCTAATTATGTATGGTTAAACAACGCCTGGGGGACGGAAAGTGATTATTTTGGTCGGGTGATGAGCACTCCTCCTACTGTTCGTTTTGAAGACGAGGACGGTAATCCGACATTGGGCCCTAGTCCCGGGGACGGCAATCAGACTTATGTTGCAAAAAGTTACGATCAGGATAATGAACGGACAAAGTTTACTCTTATGCAGTCATTAGAAGCTAATTTATTCAAGGGATTGGTCTTGAGGACTTCTGCCAGTTGGTATTATTTTCATACTGTAGAAGAAAGTATGCGCAAGGACTATGAGACGGTTCCGGGGCAATGGAATCGAACCCGTTCAACTAGTGCAAGCTATTCTCGTCAGTTCTCTCAGACCTATAATGCTGTTCTAGATTATACGACTGTATTTTCTGCTGTTCATAATTTGAATATTATGGTTGGTAGTGAATTTTATGATCAGTATAATAACGGTTTCTCTGCATCCGGTTCTGGAGCTGCTACCGATGATTTTAAGGATTTAGGTCTGACCGATGCAGGTGAGGGTAAACGTCAGATAGATTCGAATCATAGTCGTTACCGTATTCTTTCTTATTTTGGACGCTTGAACTACGACTATGAGGGTAAATATTTGTTCTCCGGGGTATTTCGTTATGATGGTTATTCTTCTTTGCTGGGTAAGAATCGGTGGGGATTTTTTCCGGGAGTTTCCGGTGGCTGGGTTTTTACGAAAGAGGATTTTATCAAGGAATCACTTCCTTTCCTCTATTATGGAAAGCTGAGGGCTAGTTACGGTTTGAACGGTAATGCCAGCGGAATCGGTCCATATACTCTTCAAGGTTCATATAATTCTAATAAATACCATGGTAACAATGGTTTTCTGATAGGTACTTTGCCTAATCCTTCTTTGCGTTGGGAAAAAACTGCCAGTTTTGATATAGGCTTGAATGTAGGACTCTTGGGAGGACGCTTGAATTTGGATATCGATTACTACAATCGTTTGACATCTGATAAGTATGCAGACTTCACCCTGCCTTCGACCACGGGATTCTCTTCTGTTAAGAACAATAATGGAAAATTACGTAATAGCGGAATCGAATTACAACTCTCTGGTAAGGTGTTGGATGTCAATGATTTTACTTGGGATGCTTCTTTTAATATAACTTATAATAAGAATAAGATTATAGCCCTTCCTGATAACGGGCAGGTACGAAACAGACAGAATGGACAGCAAGTGTATACCGGTCGGAAGGTTGTAAATCCGGGTACAGGTAAGTTGGAAGATGAGAAGGTGTATGTCGGAGGTTTTCAGGAGGGAATGGAGTATGGGATACTTGTCGGTTACCAGGCCGAGGGTATTTACAGAAGTGTTGATGATATTCCGGGAAATTTGGTTGTGACCTCGGGGAATATTCAAGGTAAATATCAATATGGTCCTGAAGCTTGGAATAAACTTTCTGATAATGAGCGGGCAAAAGGCATAGAGTTAAAACCTGGAGATGTGAAATGGAAGGATGTAAATGGAGATGGGGTGATTGACCTGTATGATCAGGTTGTAATAGGAAATACTACTCCTCGTTGGTATGGTGGTTTTAATACCACAATGTCTTGGAAGGGACTTAGTTTGTATGCCCGTTTTGACTTTGCGCTTGATTATTGGGTTTATGATGATAAGACTCCTTGGTTTTTAGGATGTATGCAGGGGACTTACAATACGACAAAGGATGTTTTTAATACATGGAGCGAAAGTAATCCAAACGCAAAATATCCCCGTTACGTATTTGCTGATCAGGTGGGAGCTGCCAATTACTATCGTACCTCAACTCTGTTTGCTTCTAAGGGTAACTATTTAGGGATTAGAGAATTGTCTTTGTCATATACTCTTCCTCAAGAATTGTCTAAAAAACTGTATATGCAGAAACTGCAATTCTCGATAACGGGACAGAATTTGGGCTATTTAACTTCTGCCAGGACGGTAAGCCCGGAGATTTCGTCAGGATATCCCTTGCCACGTACCGTTATATTTGGCGTTAATGTTACATTTTAATAATTCGAAGTGAGATGAGAAATTTAAAATTTATACATATTATGGTGTTGAATATAGCTGCTATAGTGGCTACATCATGTGGGGATATGCTGGATCTCGCCCCGATAGATAATTATGGAAGTACCAGCTATTGGAAAACAGAATCCCAAGTCAGTGCATATATTGACGGTCTTCATAAACAATTGCGAGATATGGCGGAACAGCATATTATCACTTTTGGTGAATTAAGGGGCGGACATTATAAGGATGGCACAAGTGCAGATGGTCTGGCTATCTCTAGTGGGGAAATCCGTTTACAAAATCTGTCTAAGGAGACTCCCGGAGTTACCAAGTTTGGAAATATTTATGGCTGTATAACCAATATCAATCTTTTTATAGCTCGTGTAACTGATGCTAATTTCATTCCGGAAGCTAAAAAGAATTATTATCTTGGACAGGCGTATGGTCTTCGTGCCTTTTACTATTTTGATCTTTATAGAGTCTATGGTGGGGTACCAATTCGTCTTGGCGTGGAAGTTATCGATGGAGTGCTTGATCCGAATAAACTTTATTTGGGGAGAGCTAAACCAAGTGAAGTTATGTCACAGATTAAAAAGGATTTGGAAACCTCCCTACAATATTTTGGAGAGAATTCTGATTTTAATTCATATGGACATGGTACCAAGGTGTATTGGTCAAAGGTGGCCACAGAATGCTTGGCTGGAGAGGTATATTTATGGAATTCCAAAGTAACTATCGGTGATAATAAAGCCACCGAATCGGATTTGTCAAAGGCCAAGAAGTTCTTGAAAGATGTAGAGGGTAATTATGGACTTCAATTGCAACAAGATTTTAAACGTATATTCAGTGCTGATAACAAAGGTAATAGTGAGGTGATAATGGCTGTGTCTTATATGGAGGGTGAAGCAGAAAATTCCCTTTCTCGTGGATATACCTATTCTCTTGTTTCCGGGACGACTAATAAAGATAGTTTTAGAGAAAATGGAACGCCATGGGATGATGCGCTTGATATACAGAATAATGGTCAACAGAAATATGAGTATAAACTTTCGCTTTATAATAGTTTTGAAAAAGGTGATACTCGTTGTGACGCCACATTTATGCCTTCATATCGGAAAAAGGAAAGTGGAGAATTGTATGTATATGGTACTCATGTATGTAAAAATTTGGGCTCTCTCAATGCTCAGGGAAATAGAGTCTATGATGGTGATCTTATTCTTTACCGTTTATCTTGGGTATATCTAGCATTAGCCGAGATCGCTAATATGGAGAGTGATAATGCAAATGTTGAGAAATATATAAATTTACTCAGAAATAGGGCGTATAAGTCTGAGGCAGGTTCACATATATATAAGGCATCTGATTTTCTAACTAATGAATTAGCTATTTTACATGAAAAGGATAAGGAGTTTGTACAGGAAGGACAACGTTGGTGGGATTTGTGCCGCATGAAGAATGCGAAGGACGGTATTCCATTAGTGTTCTGTATAGAAGGTGATATTGAAAAAAAAGCTGCTATTCTTGATCAGAAGACTGAGGCATATAAAGTTTTATGGCCGTTGGATCAGAATATACTTGATAATGATTCGGCATTGGAACAGACCCCCGGTTATGAATAGAAGAAGATATGACGATAATATGTCCGGTTGGAAGGGAGGAGTTTCGTATTCCGGCTAGATATACTTTTATATCTGTTTATGGTAATATAAAGATAATATAAAATAATACGAAGTTGAGTTATGAAAAAAAGTATAATACCCTTATTAGCAGTTTTATTTTTTGGATGTTCAAACGACTTTTCTGACAGTTCCATTGATGTGCTGCGACCAGAGAAAGAAGATTCTGTTGAAAGAGTGGATAAATCGTGGGTTCTGATTTTTTCAGATGAATTTAATATCGATGGGGCCGTTGACTCCAAGAAGTGGAATTATACTCCCAGGGGAGATGTTGCTCATTCCTATTATTATAAGCCGAATGATACATCTGTTGTTTGGTGTGAAGATGGCTTGTTGAATCTCAAGTTTATGAAGGATGAGACAGATCCCCGCGGATATAAATCTGGAAGTATACGCACTGATAGTGGAAAGTTTGATTTTACTTATGGTAAAGTAGAGATTAAAGCTAAGTTTTCATCAGGGAATGGTTCGTGGCCGGCTATATGGATGATGCCTGCCAGTTCAGAACACGGAGGATGGCCTGCAAGTGGTGAAATAGATATAATGGAGCATATAAAAGATTTAGATGTTGCTGTACAAACGGTACATACTACTGGTACGGAGCAAAAGACATATCCTTTTGGACATTCAGGGTCTAAATTCAAGCAGGGTGAATGGAATATATGGGGAATAGAATGGAACGATAAGAAAATTGATTTTATGGTAAATGGAGAAGTTTGCGCAACCTATTATAACAAAGGTTTGGGCGCAGTACAATGGCCCTTTGATATTCCTTTCTTCTTGATATTGAATGTTGCAGGTGGAAAGGGGATGGCTGGTCCTATAAATGAGAAACATTTGCCTTTTACCATGCAAGTTGATTATGTGCGGGTATATCAGTGGAAATAGTCTTTTGTAAAATAGATTTATAGGGCCCTGAATGTAATCTATGATTTAGAATAATATTTATGGTGTAAAAGTTTGTTTTTGAGGTGACAGTGCCTGTCGAAGGGAGTTGTCAGCACTCTTGTGGTGACAACTCTTCTTTCGATGAGGTAATATTGTTTTTGAAGAAAGAATGGGTTTTTAATCTTTTTAATTTATAATCATATGAGATCAATTTTGTGCTATTTATTGTTTGCTATAGGTGGGACTGTTACTTATGTATGCGCAGAAGAAAAGGAGCAAATCGGATCGGATACACTTGAAAATATTTTATTTGTTGATGATTTTGATGCGAAATGTGTTGTGCCCGATACAGCAATCTGGAAACTTTGTACGTATGCCAACAACGCCTGGTCACAGTATTTTAGGGGTGTGGATGGTTACGAAAATGTAAAGGTGGAGGAAGGCTATTTGAAGTTGAGGGCCTGGAAGGACAACGGGACTTATAAAAATGGCGGGGTGTTTTCCAAAATAGGTTTTCCCTGTGGTACACGTTTGGAAGTTAAGGCCAGATTAACCAAATTGGTCCGTGGAGGTTTTCCTGCTATCTGGCAAATGCCTATAGGAGCACCGGAATGGCCCAGAGGGGGAGAAATAGACCTTATGGAATGGGTACAAGGGAGTCCTAAGCAGATCTTTCAAACGGTACATACTTTTTATATAAATGGTGAAAATGGTTCTGCAGGAGTAACGAACAAGGAGCCTGATAAGAATTTTGATGTAACTAAAGATCATGTATATGCAGTGCAGCGGACTGAAAAGGAATTAATATTTTATGTCGACGGCAAAGAGACTTGGAAATATGAGAACCAACATTTGGATAAGGAGAAATTACAGTATCCATTTTGTGAATATCCCTTCAATATAATTCTAAATTTTTCATTGGGAGGTGAATTGAATGGCATGATGACATGGCCGGGAGAAATCCATGATGAAGATTTGCCGGGAGAAATGTGGGTTGACTGGGTGCGTGTTGTGTTGTTGGATAATAATAAAATCAATGAATGAATATCACTTCTGAAAAACGTATTTCTAAGAAGGGGGAGATATGCTGAAATAGGTTCTTTATGTTATGTAATTATTTCCCCCGCTTGAATTATAGCCTAAACTATGAATCTCCAAATTATGAAGCCTCTATATAAATGATAGTTGTCTGATGTATAAAATATAATGTCGTTTATTTGTAACAGATTGAGATAGGAATTGCCTTCTTTTGTAAAATGTTATACAACGTTTGATCTGGTATGAGATAGCTGATTACAATTGGTTCACTTTGCCGGATTAGTGTTTGTTGAATATGGAAAAACAACAGAAAAATATGGCTTTACGTAGAGGACCGTAGAATCGTGGTCGTGGGTAGGTTCCATTACAGCAGCTGAGAAAGACGTACATAAACATAGATACTCACAATGGGTTATTTTGTTTTGTATTGTAAATGAAAGTAGTAGTTAGTCAACTATATAGCTAAAGGTAGAATGTTGGGAATGATATATATTTCAGCCCCAATTCTGTTAATAATAAATTTAAATAAGAATTATGATGAAAAAGATTTTTGCAGGCTTATTGCTATCTGGTATTGCCATTTGCCATGTAAGTGGACAAACAGCTTTGGAAGGAAACAAATTTGCGGATAATTGGTCAATAGGTATTAATGTAGGTGGCGTGACTCCATTGACTCATCACTCGTTTTTTAAAAACATGCGTTCGGCAGTTGGAGTTCATGTAAGCAAGCATTTAACCCCTACCTTTGGATTGGGTTTTGAGGCAATGGGTTATTTTAATACAACAAAAAGTAAAACAGCATTTGATGAATCAAATGTAAGTTTGTTAGGATTGGTGAATTTAAATAATCTTTTTGGAGGTTATAACGGTATTCCAAGAAGTTTTGAGATTGAGGCTGTGGCTGGTATTGGCTGGATGCATTATTATGTTGGTAGAAACATGGGGGAAGATCAAAATGGTATGTCTACTAAGTTAGGATTAAATTTTAATTTTAATTTAGGGGAAAGTAAGGCGTGGACTCTAGCTCTCAAACCGGCTCTTGTATATGATATGAATTCTATGGGTACGAAACCTGTATATTTTCATTCGGGGCGTGCCGTGTGGGAGATTAGTGCTGGTTTGGTATATCATTTCAGATGTAGCAATGGTGAACATCATTTTACTAAAGTAAGACCTTACGACCAGTCTGAATTTGATGCATTAAATGCTCAAATAAATCAACTTCGTTCAGAACTTGAACGCAATGATAATGTATTGCAGGATGCTAACCAAAAAGTGACAGATTTAGAAACAGCTTTGGAAGAGTACAAGAATCGAGAACCGAAAATTGTGAAAGATACGATTGACAATAGTAAAAAAACACTAGAGTCTGTGATCACTTTTCGTCAAGGTAGAATAACTATTGATAATTCTCAATTGCCTAATGTTGAACGGATTGCAATTTACTTGAGAAACCATAAGGAGGCAGGAGTTGTAATCAAGGGTTACGCTTCTCCGGAGGGTAGTGAAGAACTTAATGAGCGTATTGCGCGACAGCGTGCCGAGGCAGTTCAAAATATGCTGGTTAATAAGTATGGGATCTCAAAGGAGCAAATTGTTGCTGAAGGACAGGGAATTGGCTATATGTTTGAGGAACCGGATTGGAACCGGGTAAGTATTTGTACTATTAATTCTAAATAAGAAGTGATAGAAAAATAGAAGATATATAATAAATAGAAGCAGTTCTGCTTTATAATCATCAGACTTCCCCATTTATCATAATAGTTTATGTGGTGGGGGAGTTACTTGTATTTAGGAAGATATGTAAAATGAAGTAAGTGTTTATAGAATTACAGTTTTTGTTTGTAGTTTAAAAGTATGTGTCTTTAAAAAACAAACATAGTAAGCGAAGCGAGTTATTTTAAAATTAAACTACTTAGATTATAACATGAAATTACTTTATTTGTCGGAACATCATTCCTGTTTTAATTATGGAATTAAAATTGACAGTGGTTTTACCCAATACAGATTGGCTGCGCAAGAATCCGGACAGATTGATAATAGTTGTTGTTTTTGTATTTTATTTCTTTTGAAAGGAGAATTATCCGTTAATATAGGCAGGGAGCATAATATACACCTTTTAGAGCATAACATGCTGCTTATACCGCGTCATGAAGAAAATAGGGTTGAAGGTATTGTGTCGGCAGAATGTCTGTTGTTGTTTTGGAATAAGCAGATAACGGCTTGTGACAAAATGTATTTTGAATCAATCTCACATGTAAAAATGGAGAACGGTAATAATTGCATTTTATCAATCCGAAAGCCTCTGTTACATATTTTGAGGCAGTTACTTTTTTATCTGGATACAGGATTGTTATGTAGGCATATGCATATCCTTAAGCAGCAGGAAATCATTCTTGCATTGAGGGGATTTTATACTAAATCAGAACTTACTGCCTTCTTTTCTAGAACGACTGGAGTAGGACGGAAGTTCGAGGATTTTGTACTGGATAATTATAAGAATGTGAAAACGGTGAAAGAATTTGCAAGTTTGTGTTGTGTTTCGGAACGCTCTTTTAATCGTAAGTTTCAAGAGAGTTTTAGCCAGAGCCCTTACCGATGGATGCAGGAGCGGAGGGCTGAATTGGTTCGTGAGAAAATTTGTGATCCGGATATTGCTTTCCGGGAAATAGCTATGGACTTTGGGTTTAGCTCTCCTGCACATCTGACTTGTTATTGTAAAAAGTTATTTGGAACAACTCCAACTGAACTGAGAAGTAATTATAATAAGGGAAATGAAATTTAGACTGCAATGTGTTCATAGTTCTTGTCGATATGCCCGGTGCTCAGAAGAGGTATGGGTTGGGGCTAGAATATATACATGCACAGCGCAGACATCAAGCTGTTTAGTGGGTATATATATACATTGTGGTGGCTATATATGTACAGCACGGTGGCAATATATATACAGTACGGTGAATCTATATGTCCAATATGTTGGTTATGTAGACATATATTAGGATAGATGTATGTGTTTAATTTATTTGTTGATTTTGCAGTTTTTTGAGAAGCTGAAGGCTGAAAGGCTATTTTTATGAGCGCTTTCAGCCGGGATGCCGATGAATAGGGATTTGCAGAGGAAACTGAAAGCTGAAAGCAACTTTCTCTACTTTTTGTTGGGTGGGATAAAAGGTATCAAAAGAGCCTGCTCAGATTTAAACTAAATACTTCTTCTATCTGATTCGTCTACTTCATTTGTTAAAGTCTTGTACTTCTTCTGTCTCGTTCTTGTACTCTACTTTATCAGCTCTTGTACTTCACTTTCCCAACTCTTGTACTATTCTACAATCCACCTCTCAATATTCCTTGTCTGACTACTGAAGTTAATCCCTATCTTAAATAACCTACGAGGGTCGGCTGCAAAAGGCTGTGCATAATTCTTTTCGTTTATTTGTCTGAGAGCCTCTTCGGCACTGCCTTCCAGTTTAAATTCCATTACATATATGAATTCATCGGTTTGCAACACGAGGTCAATACGACCTTGCGATGTTTCGAGCAGGTCTTCTTCCAGATTGTCATGGATTTCCTCTTTCGTCATGCCACATATTGCTGCATAACGCTCATCCATAGATAAGTCTATCAGATTGTTCAATGCGCTGAATACACTTACTTTGCCGAACTTGGTGTAGAAATATCCGTCTCTGCGAATCTTCTCAAAGTTCTGTATTCCGATGGGGTAAATCTTGCTCATGACCAGGATAGATTTAGAATTCTAATGCTACAAAGATACCCCCTTTTCCGCTTAAAACGCAATTTGCATACCGAAAGTTTAATGAAGCCTCCAGTTAGTAATGTTGGCTCAGAAACCGTATAAGTCCCCGTCGGATAGAGTCCAACCCGAAATCTTCCGGACATATCTCCGATAAAGGCAGGAAGAAGGAATCCGCCACATCATCCATTGCTGAGAAATGGCTCATATCTTCTACGGTACAAAGAAAGAACATATCAAGCGTGTGCACGGGAAACCCGGAGTAGATGTAAATATTGGGAAGTGAGAATTGGTAAATGGCTTGCTTCACTTTCAATCCGGTTTCTTCCAATACTTCGCGGGCTACACCTTCTTCACCGGTTTCGTTCATGTCGATAAATCCACCGGGAAGGTCGAGCGTACCTTTGGCGGGCTCTTTGGCGCGTCGGCAGACTAGCAACTCCTTCTTTTCATTCAGAATCAGCGCCACGGTAGCGGCGGACGGGTTGAAATAATAGACAAAGCCGCAATCGGCACATTTCTTGGATTTTTCATTGTTGACCTCGAAATGTGAGGAACCACATTCTGGGCAATATTGGAATTGGTCGAGAGGATGTTTCATAATCGTATATATATGGTTTCAATTAGTATGTTTCCGCATGCAAAATTATAAAAAATATCGGATGGGGCATTGTCCCGGTCTACGAATCATTCTGTATTTGTCCGGAGGTTGATTGATAAGTTTCATCTATCACCGCATAGAATTATTCGATTGGACTTTTTTTGCAAAGGCGGGTCTTCCGCCTTTATCTTTGCATCAGAAACAAGAAACAAAACGAAGTTTCTGATGTTATAAGTCAAATCAATTAATAACAATAAAAGCAATAAAGATTATGGAACCAATTTTAAATTCTCAACTTCCTGAATTCAGTGTTCAGGCTTTTCACAACGGAGCTTTCAAGACTGTAACCAACAATGACCTGAAAGGTAAATGGGCGATTCTGTTCTTCTATCCTGCCGACTTTACTTTCGTATGTCCTACCGAATTGGTGGATATGGCTGAAAAGTACGATCAGTTCAAATCGATGGGCGTAGAAATCTATTCGGTAAGCACTGACTCTCACTTCGTACACAAAGCTTGGCATGATGCTTCTGAAAGTATCCGCAAGATCCAATACCCGATGTTAGCAGACCCGACCGGCGCTTTGAGCCGTGCGTTGGGTGTCTATATCGAAGAAGAAGGTATGGCTTACCGTGGTACATTTGTTGTCAACCCGGAAGGAAAGATTAAAGTGGTGGAATTGAATGATAACAACATTGGCCGTGATGCGAGCGAACTGCTTCGTAAGGTAGAAGCTGCACAGTTTGTAGCCAGCCATGACGGGGAAGTTTGTCCGGCCAAATGGAAGAAGGGTGAATCTACCCTGAAACCAAGCATCGACCTGGTAGGTAAGATTTGATAGAACTTTGATAATGATGATGATGGAAGGCCGGTAACGGGAAACGCTGCCGGCCTTTCTTTTCAAAAAACGAAAGGAGAACAGGTATGTTAGAATCTGCATTAAAAGAACAACTGAAGGGTATATTTGCCGGACTGGAGGCGAATTTTACTTTTGATATATCGGTATCATCCAGTCACGAGAACAGAATGGAATTGTTAGAACTGCTGGGAGATGTAGCGGATTGTTCCGACCACATCACTTGTGAGGTGAATGAAGGAGGCGGGCTGAAATTTACTTTGTTGAAGAACGGCGACCGTGCAGGAATAACCTTCCGTGGGATTCCCAACGGACATGAGTTCACTTCGCTGTTACTGGCTATCCTAAACTTGGACGGCAAAGGGAAGAACTTCCCCGATGAGGCTGTCTGCAACCGAGTGAAAGCACTGAAAGGCCCGATACATTTGGTGACTTACGTCTCACTGACTTGTACGAACTGTCCTGACGTAGTACAGGCTCTCAATGCTATGACTACGCTGAATCCTTCCATCACCCATGAGATGGTAGACGGTGCGCTCTATCAGGATGAAGTGGATGCATTGAAGATACAGGGAGTACCTTCTGTCTTTGCAGATGGCAAACTGCTTCATGTAGGTCGTGGTGAATTTGGTGAGTTGCTTGCGAAACTGGAAGAACAATACGGTATTGATGAAACCAAAGCGGAAGCGGAAGTGAAGGAATATGATGTGATTGTAGTCGGTGGAGGCCCCGCAGGTGTATCGGCTGCCATTTATTCCGCCCGTAAAGGATTGCGTGTGGCCATTGTAGCCGAGCGTGTTGGCGGACAGGTGAAGGAAACAGTCGGCATCGAGAACTTAATCTCTGTACCCGAGACAACAGGAAACGAGCTTGCCGACAATCTGAAAACTCATTTATTGCGTTATCCCGTAGATTTACTTGAACATCGTAAAGTGGAAAAGGTGGAAGTTATGGGAAAACAAAAGCTGGTCACTACTTCTGTCGGCGAGAAGTTTCAGGCTCCTGCCTTGATTATTGCAACCGGTGCAAGCTGGCGCAAACTGAACGTTCCGGGAGAAGCGGAATATATAGGTCGCGGTGTTGCTTTCTGCCCTCACTGTGACGGGCCGTTTTATAAAGGAAAACATGTAGCGGTAGTTGGCGGCGGAAATTCCGGTATCGAAGCAGCTATAGACCTGGCAGGTATCTGCTCTAAAGTTACTGTCTTTGAGTTTATGGATGAATTGAAAGCTGATAATGTACTTCAGGAGCGACTTAAATCATTGCCGAACGTAGAGGTTTTTGTAAGCTCTCAAACTACGGAAGTGATAGGAAACAGTGATAAACTGACTGCCCTGCGCATCAAAGACCGTAAAACAGAAGAAGAACGTCTCTTTGAACTGGATGGTGTGTTTGTACAAATCGGACTTTCTGCGAATAGCAGTGTATTCCGTGAAGTGGTGGAAACCAATCGCCCGGGTGAAATTGTGATTGATGCACATTGCCGTACTAATGTGACGGGTATCTATGCAGCCGGAGATGTTTCGACCGTACCATATAAGCAAATCATTATCTCTATGGGAGAAGGAGCGAAAGCTGCGCTTTCCGCATTTGATGATAGGGTGCGGGGTATTATTTGAAACTTGCAGATATAATAGTCACACACAAACAATTCATGGTAAAAGCTGCAAAGGTATGGACACATATCTTTGCGGCCTTTTGTTTTTTCACTACCTTTGAGCCGCTTAACATTAACCCCCAAAATGAGAAACATGAAAAAGAATCTTTTATTAATTATTGCTACTCTATTTATTTTTCCGTTACAGGCTCAGAATACATTAAAGCTGATGACCTACAATATCAAAAATGCAAATGGCATGGATAATGTCTGTGATTTCCAGCGTGTAGCGAATGTGATAAACAACGCTTCTCCCGATGTGGTGGCTATACAGGAAGTGGATAGTATGACAAGTCGAAGCGGACAGAAGTATGTATTAGGAGAAATTGCCGACCGCACACAAATGCATGCCTACTTTGCACCCGCCATTAATTTTGATGGTGGAAAATATGGAATTGGACTGTTGACGAAACAAGTTCCCATACGTCTGCAAACTATACCTTTACCGGGAAGGGAAGAGGAACGTGCCCTGATTCTCGCGGAGTTTGAGGATTATATTTACTGTTGTACCCATATGTCGTTGACGGAAGAAGACCGAATGGAATCATTGAAGATGGTGAAGTCGTTTACTGCTCCTTATAAAAAGCCTCTTTTCCTGGCCGGAGACATGAATGCCGAACCTGAATCCGGCTTTATTAAAGAATTGCAAAAGGATTTTCAGATACTTTCCAATCCCAAACAGCATACTTATCCGGCTCCTGAACCTAAGGAAACGATAGACTATATTGCGACATTAAAATCCAATGCAAACGGTTTTGCTCTTATATCCGCACGAGTGTTGAATGAGCCTATGGCTTCCGATCATCGCCCTATATTAGTAGAACTCCGAATGACCGAAAATGCAAATAAAATATTCCGCACTAAACCTTATTTACAGAATCCGGTTGGTAATGGCATAACTGTGATGTGGGAGACTACCGTTCCTGCTTATTGCTGGGTGGAGTATGGGACAGATACTACTCAATTAAAACGTGCACGTACGATTGTAGACGGACAGGTGGTTTGCAATAATTACTTGCACAAAATACGTATAGATGGTTTGCAACCCGGTCAGAAGTATTATTATCGTGTATGCTCACAGGAAATGCTGCTTTATCAGGCATATAAAAAGGTGTTCGGCAATACGGCACAGTCGTCTTTCAGTGAGTTCACCCTTCCGGGAACGGATACAGACTCTTTCACTGCCATTGTTTTTAATGACCTGCATCAGCATACGCAAACTTTCCGTGCCTTGTGCAAGCAAATACAGAATATCAATTATGACTTCGTAGTTTTCAACGGTGACTGTGTAGATGATCCTGTCGATCATGAACAAGCTACTACTTTTATCAGCGAACTGACAGAAGGTGTTCATGGCGACCGTATACCGACTTTCTTTATGCGCGGTAATCATGAAATCCGCAATGCATATTCTATTGGTTTGCGCAATCATTACGACTATGTAGGAGACAAGACCTACGGCTCTTTCAACTGGGGAGATTCCCGTATCGTCATGCTCGACTGCGGAGAAGACAAACTGGATTCCCACTGGGTATATTATGGCTTGAATGATTTTACTCAACTGCGTAATGAACAGGTCTATTTCCTGAAAAAGGAACTGTCCGCCAAAGAATTCAAGAAAGCGAAGAAACGTATCCTTATTCATCATATTCCGCTTTACGGTAATTATGAAAAGAATCTTTGTGCCGATTTGTGGACTAAGTTATTGGAGAAAGCACCTTTCAATGTGAGTTTGAATGCACATACCCATAAATATGCTTTTCATCCGAAGGGTGAGTTGGGCAATAATTATCCGGTCATTATTGGTGGTGGGTATAAGATGGACAGTGCTACTGTGATGATTCTGGAGAAGAAGAAAGATAAGTTGCAGATTAAGGTGCTGAATGTCGAAGGGGAAGTTTTGCTGGATATTATAGTCTAATCTTAACTATATGAAAAATAAAAGCCACAAGAGAAAACTAGTCCGGTTATCCTTGTGGCTTTTCTGCATATAAGATGCTGTTAATTGATATCGGTTTCTCCTCCCGAATTTGTTCCGTCCCACGTTGTATTGACCCGTATTTCGAAAGAGGGGATATCTCCTGTAAACCGGGTGGAGATATCCAACAGTTGATTTCTCCGGATTGTCAGCGTATCTGTGACGGTTTCGTTATACGAAGGTTCTGTCTCTCCATTTCTGTACAGGCTTAACCGATAAACAGAACGCATTCCAACTGTTGTCGGAAAAGTTCCTAGCACAACAGAGATATCTTCATCTTCATTTGCTGCACGCATGAGTTTCTCTATCGGGATAAATTTGGTTACTTCCATTTGTCCGGAGTAATCTCCGTCAATCATTTTTTTGTTTCCTAAATTGGTCATCGTCATCTCGATTCCCGTCAAGTCTTCGGGTATATCGCTGAATGTATAACGAATTACTCCATGTGCACGCTCCATATAAGCGTTATATTCGCTTTGGCAATCGCAATCTATCCGGAAGGGAAAACAGACAGCGAAATAATCTTCTTTATTTTCTACACCTGCATAGGTAAAGAATAGGTCGGTAGGTGCATTCCCGCCTACGTAAGCACTACAATTACTCACAAGGGCCAGGCAATAGTCTCCAAAGGCAAGTCCTTTACGCTGAAAAGTATAGGGTGAAGCTACGTAGGTTGTGCAGTCCGGGATACGTCCTTCTTCTGCCAGGGCGTTGTCTTTGAACAGGAAATAATGAATGTCTTTGATGCGGGTATTGAAAGAGACTTCCATGTCTGTCCGGTAATCATGGGTGACTGCCTGGAACTTTTCTACGTAAATGTTGATTTTCACATCTCCCGTAGGACATGGATCCAATGTCTCACGAACACATCCTGCAAGCAGTATTATAGACAGCAAGAATAATAATCTGGTATTCATATCAAAAGAAATTAGGGTATGTTACATTCATAATCAGAATCGAACAAATCTTGGTTGCTTTCATCCTCCAAATATTCTAATCCTACTTGCAATTGTGGGTAAGCGGCATCCGGGTCGACTTCATCCGTTGTTCGGAAAACGAATTGCCGGATGGCGTTGTTTTTCAATTTTAAACCGGAAATCGGCTGCGAATATACATAGGTGAAACCACCCTGACCGGATTGTCCGGCAATCTTGAACGCTTCCAGTTGGTAGTCAACTTGCCGGGTGTCATCCGTAAAAACAAAAGGAGAATAAATTGTCACATGACCGGAAATCATTTTGTATTGTATTCCTGTTTTGGCAACCCGCCAATTCGGGTCAATATTGGTACATATCTCGATCTCCGTGGTCGGAGTGCGATGATTGTAATAAGCGTCTCCCCAGCAATCCAGACCGTCACAAAAAGGATTTTCCGTCTGGGTGGCTTTTAATGTGGCATATACGGTATGCTGGGTTGTTACAAAGTTGAATTTATTTTCTTTAGATTCCTCGTCTTTCAATAAGAAACGCAGTTGTGCCACTTTGCGTGCGAAAGCGATGTGGGTATTTCCGTTCACGGGATTTGAGTGTAGTCCGGATGTTTTTTCCACTGTAAATTCCGCTGTTCCTGCAAAGACCTCATAGCGTACCTCCCGTTTGCCGATATTCGCATAAAAGGGATCTGTCTGGTAACTGTATGTATAGGCATGAGCAATAGTATCAGCCGCACCCTTGACGATTGCTCCCGGAATCAAGTTGGGATTCCAAACAGTTGAGCGGGGATTTAGTACTACCAATACCCGATAGTGTCCCGGACGTAATGTCAATTGAAGGTCATTGAAACGGGTATCGTCTGTGATGGATACTTGGGCATATGTTCCGGCTGTCGTTAATTTCCGTTGGGTCAGTGTATCCACATACCATTTATCGCCAATCTCTTTTATTACCAGGCATTTGTAGGAGTTGGCAATAATAGAACGGATATTCCCTGCTGCCCGTGAGGACATTGGGCGATAGTCCGTATTACCTTCCAACTGCATTTCCGGTAATGACAGGCTGAGGGAGACATTCACCTTGTCTTTTCCCATAATGTTTCTGTTTATCAGACTATCATTTTCGTCCGGTTCCGAGCATGCCAGCAACAGGATGAAAATGCAGACCAGCATTCCGATTATCTTTTCCTTTATCATACTCTTTCTATATCTTTATAAGTTAATTCCATGCGGTATTTACCTCTATGTCCGATGTATGGTCAATATCTATTATCCGGTTGCACGGGAGTCCGGCATTGTTGACGGTGAAGTGATCCGGTAGTATGTCCAGTCCCGGTGATTCGGAATTTTGAGGTAGACGGAGTGACAGAAGTCCGGTTGTGAAACATTCTGTCCCGTGGATATGGGCGGTTTCCGTGTGGTTACATATCGGAGTGGTATCGTAATAATGAAAAAACATTGATACCCGAACCTCTTGTCGGGTGGGCAGTAGGCAGGTACCTTTTAGTATAGCCCCACCGGGAATAGAGTCTGCCACTTCTACCGGAACATTTGTTTGGGGAAGCGGAACCTTTTGTCCTTCCGGGGTCAGGGAGAAATGAATGGTATGGTTCAATGTAATTTCCGAACCTGGCAAGACAACCGGGTGATTGCCGGAGTCAAATGTTATCAGACGCGGCACTCCTTCATAAGTAATGTCAATAGAAGAAATCCTGTCCATGACCGATGCCACTGTTTTATCATTCATCGGAACCGGGTCACTGACGCCTCCCGGACCTGCCTTATAAAAACAAAACAACATCTGTCCCACTAGCCGTGTCAGTTCTCCCTGAATGGTTCCGGTTTGTAGAATTTCGTTGCCTGTGAGGTCTTTAATCCCGTAGTAATTGTCTACTGACAGGCTGTCATTTGCCATTTCTATCGCCACCTTTTCCCATTCGCTACCAAAAGCGAAAGGAGAATTGTCGGAATGTCTCACGTGTATTTCGGGAGTTTGTTCCGGAGTGGCGATAAAAAGGAACCGGTAGTTCTTTTTATTCAGGTCGGCCAGACTGATCTTCAGTCTGGTAGAACTGCTGATAACTTGTGGCAGGGAGTCGGAAAGACGATAACTGTTGCCGCTTTCACTGCTGAACACATAAAGTCTGGTTAGCAAGCCGTTGCCGGAGATTCCTTGCCGGAAGTCCGTCCGGAGTGATATGTCCGGTTTGCTATCCACCCAATCCGGTGTGAACGACTGTGATTCCGTGCAAGCGTGGAAAAATCCTCCAATGATAGTTGCCAAACCGGAAAAGACGATGTATTTTACGGGTATTTTCTTCATAGGATGTTTGGTTTATATGATTTTTATTATTCCCATATTCCTTCATCTCCATTGGTTCGTCCGGAAATGGGAAGGTTTTGGATAGTTACTCCTATATCAAAGTAGGAAGAGGTGAGCCATAGGCTGACTTCCAGTTTACGGTTGGCCTCAAGCTTGCCGGACAGTTGAAGGGGCGGATAGGGCTCTCCCGATACGGGGACGAGTGTGATGTTCAGGCCGGCACTTGTCCCGGTGGCGGAGGGAAAGACAAAAGGACCTGTAAACGTAGCGAATCCTTGCGTGTCGATACTTTCATATTCGGCAGCGGAGTAGTTGCGGATAAGCATACCTTCTCCTGAAGTATTCAGATAATTGCATTGTCGGGCAATGCCTGTTAGCTCGACCCGAAGTTCGCGGATATTCTCCAGTACATGATGTCCTTCACTATAAGGTTGGGGAATGTAGTCATCCCCTTCTTTGTATCCTCTTTTCAATATGAATGTCAATTGGGCGACTCTTCTTTTTAACGTACATTCAATCTCATCGCCGCCGGCAATGGTATAAACAGAATCAGCGACGGTAGGTTCCGGAAGAAAAAGTTCACCGGCGGGAAGAATATTCCCGGGATGTTCGCTGTCTGTGAGGGTGGCGAAGCAAAGTTGCTCGAAGGTGACTGTATGATCCAAGGAAGCCGGAAGCACATTTGTCTGATTATCTAACGGACCGGTAAATAGGAACTTATAATCGCCTACCAGAAGCCGGGCAGTCATTGTTCCTTCTGCCGACCAACCGCCGGTTATCGTCGAATCATACCGGAAGCTGTTTCCTTCCTTACGGAATATGTACACACACTGTGGTTGGGGGCCGCTTTTGAAAGCGACCCTTGTAATCCCTGCCGGGATATTCTCTTCCGGCATGCCGGAACTGGTTGTCAGTTCCTCTTGTCCGGAACAGGAGAATAACAACGGCAGGAATGCTAGAGAAACGATAATTAACCGCATACACATAAGTATATAAACGCTGTTTTTTTAGTTTATCTCACCGTCAACAGAATTGGCTTCCAACCAAGCCGTATCAATTGTTACGTTGAATTTGACATCCGTGTTGAATACGGTTCCGCTTAAAACATAAATTTTGACGAGAGTCACCTTGTTACGTTCCAACGGGAGATTTTTCGGAGCAACAATGGTGCGTTTGTCTCCTAAGCCGTTTGTTAGTACTAAGGTAAGGTTTGTGGTATTGATAGCCTCATCGTATGGTAGCAAGTAAGCTCCATGCACATGTGCGGAACCGGCCTTGATGTCATCCGTCTTGATATTATCGTAATTTAGAAAACCGGTGGTACCTATTTTGGTATCGTCAGTAGAGGTACCGCGGGTGACTGTATTTCCCAGGTCGGGAACAGTGAAATTCTCATTAAACAAAGAGCCTTCGTCCGTTGTTGTTTTGGTACCGAGCAGGTTGACATTCCTGTTCAGTCCGGTAAACTGCATTTCGATGTCGGCAAGTTGTGATACTCCAAATACATCTGCGCTGTCGGAAACTTCGGTATAAGTTCCGTCATCGTTTTTCTTGGCTTGGATGAACATGATGTCCACACGTGACACAGCGCGGCTTAATGATGCACTGACAGATTCGTTGGCTGTAGGATTAATGCCTAATGTGTAGGAATGCAGATCTTCGATCGTACCTTTCTCCAGGAAGAACACAGATGAACCGTCTACCGTTCCATGGCTAATGTTGAGGTCGTCGGTCAGTTCTGTTGTCACCGGAGTAAGGGAAGGGAGAGTAAACCCGCCGTCTTTTGCCAGTCCGTAGGTGGAGACAAACTTGTATTCGCCTATGGGCAGGCGGACGGTTCCGGACAAAACGTTATTCTCGTAATTCATACCGGCGGTCGGGATGTCCTGTGCGTAGAAGTATCCTTCGCCGGCGGGTGTTTTCTTGAATGCCATGATGCGGAAGTTATCCTTCGTGATGGCTGCCGGGTTAACACTGCGCGAAAGCGGTGAATAGTAATTCCCCGTATTCGCATTCATCTCAAATTTGACGGTGGTTGTTTCACTGTTGTCCGGTAACAGGGTGTTGTCTACCGTTGCGTCGTCCGAACAAGCGGCCAGGCATGCAAACATAGCCACTAACAAATTGGTCTTTTTAATTTCCATTTTTAAAAAGGTTTAGGATTAATAATTAATATAATTGGTGCTATTGAATAGCCATAAGTGTATTGATTTCCTGTAAGTTCGCTACTGCTTCCTTACAGCCGCAGGCACATGCTTTCTCGAAGCAGTGTTTGGCATCATTTATTTTTCCTTCCCGGTAGAGCAGGATGCCAAGATTATTCTGTACTTCCGGTGAGTGGCTGATTTTCTCGAGGCAGGATCGGGCGCGTCCCATGTCCCCCATTTCAATGGCTACGGCAGCCAGATTGTTTCGGGCGGCAATGTTATCGGGATAAAGGGTGAGCATTTCGCCGAACAGTTCATTAAACTTCGGTGAACCTGCCGGATAGCTTTGTGCGATGATATACATTTCGTTCAGGCTTACCTGTTCCGGATGAGTGGCAAGCCGCTCTTCGGCTTGTTCTCTGGTGAAAGGTTTCACTGTATAGCCGGCATCACATACCACGCGGCGTAAAGACGGGTAAATGTTGTGTAACAGGCTGGCGTAGACGGCACCGTTGTCAAGCCCGCGGATATAGCTGTCACGTACATCCGGATTTGAGATGCTGTCGATGATCGCTAGCAGTTGGTCACGGTAAGGAGGATTTTCTTTCGTGATACTTCTGCGTAGTCCGTCCCAGTCCTCGGAAGCGGCGACGGTGTTCAATATATATCTTTTCGGAGTGTATCTTTTTTCCAGAAACACCTTCAATGCTTGCGCACGGTTGCCGGAAAGACGGGTGTTATAGTCATATTTCCCTTCCGGAGAGGCGTAACCGACAATGCTGATTGAATCGACTGTGATATACGGGTCATTTGCCAGCTCGGAAATGAGGCTGTCCGCTTTGGCCAGTTCAAGATGATTGTTCATGAAGTCGGGCAGAATATCCCATTTGGCCTGATGAAAGTTAAGGTAAAGGGAGACATTCTTGTGAAGAACTTTCTGTTCGGCTTTGGGGATAATGTAGCTTACATTCAACTTCTTGGGAATGTATGCCAGAGATATGTCTTCCAGGTCATGCTGACAATCGGCACAACCTGTGACTGTGCTCTCCAATACTAACCGGCTGCCATACATCCAGGAATGGAAAGGAATCCGGCGTGAATAAGCTATTTGGGTATGACCCGATTCTATCAGTTGTTTCATATTATAGTCAGGGAACTCGCTTGTTGCTTCTCCGTTGAAACGGGCAAGTCGATGATTAACTTTATTCCGGACTTTTCCTGTGAACAGGAGAGGAGGCAGGCGGAGAGTGTCGCTTTTCCCAATGAGAACCGGGTGCACTGTGAGTTGTTCGTTAGGGGAAATAGCGATGCCGTCACATTCGAATAGAATGTTCAGTTCTATGAGATCGCCTTTATGGAGGGCGGTACAGTCAATGACTTTCAGCTCGGACTTTTCTGCTGCATAGGCAGAAAGGGATAGTAGGGCAAAGAGAGTGTAAAGTAGTATTCTTCCCATGGTTTTCAGTATAAATGTGATATGTAATTATTTGATGACATATATAATGCTGACGGCGGCTTTGGTAGGACCAAAGTAATTATGATGTCCTTTCTTTATCATATCACCGCAATCGGCACAAGGATATTTTTTGTCTTGCAGGTGTGCATAGCCTATTCCCAGTGAGAGTTCCAGATTCCAGTGGTCATTCAGGATCCATTGGTATCCATAAGAAATGCCACCGCCATACAGATGCCCCTGATAACGGTTGTGCCTCATATTGCTGTTGAAAGGCAGTCCGCCGACATTGTATTTTCCGTAGAAACCGTGAAGTCCGAAAAAATGTCCGTTGAACTTTTCGCAAGTCCAGTAACGCAGTTCCGGTTGAATCAATCCGTGCTTCAGCCGGTAATCATGAAACCGCCACGGATTATAGTTGCCCGATATATCCAGCGTCATTTTAGTTCCCAGACCTATTTCTACCCCAAGGTTCAGGGTCGTTGTAGCATCATACAGCAAATTGGTTTTCACGGCTACCTCTTGAGCTTGACCGGTAATCCAGGTTCCTGCTGCCAACATAAGGGTTACCGCCAGTTTATTAATTCTGTTCTTCGTAATACTAAAGAATTTTAAGTAAACCATAGATATAATTTTTTAATCGTTTCAAGTTTATAGATGAGTTTTTATGGCTCATATCGTTCCGGATGTCATATAAATGATACCATTCAAGAACAAATGTTCTGATGAAAGTTTCAGATGAATATCTTAACGATTTTAAAAAAATAGCTGCTTTTAGGACCTACTTCTAAAAATAACTGAACTTAGGGGGTAGAAAAAACAGATTTTACTACATCGGATTATTTAAACATATGATTTCATTGTATATAAGAATGAAAGGTCGGATTATTATTTCTTTTTGTAGTCTTAATAATAATAGTGATAGAAGAAGTAACAGGCAGGTTTATATATATATGCATTGTTTCTCTTGTTTATCTGCTTGATAAATAGATGAATAAAGGTGATACCATTTGTTTTGTATTTATGGAAGTAACTCAATATTTGCCATTTACTTACGGGGAAACCGTCTATTTTTGTATAAAATAGTAAAAAGAAATGTGATATGTATAAACTGCTTATTTCAATGGCTCTCTCACCGCTTGTTGCGATGGGAGGGGAGAAGGTGTATAAACCTTCTATAAAACGTCCCAATATTATTCTGATTAATATGGATGATATGGGATATGGCGATTTGACTGTTACAGGTGCACAGGGGTATAGCACTCCCAATATTGATCGTCTTTCTTTTGAGGGTGTCCGTTTTACTCAATTTTACAGTCCTTCTTCAGTCAGTTCTGCCTCACGGGCTGGATTAATGACTGGATGTTATCCGAATCGGATTAGTATTTATGGAGCTATTAAGCCGGAAACTGGTATTGGTGTACATCCTGATGAAATTTTTATATCACAGATTGTCAAGAAAGTAGGTTATAGGACAGCAATTGTGGGAAAATGGCATTTGGGTAGTGAGTTTGAGTATTTGCCTTTGCAACGAGGGTTCGATGAATATTTCGGATTACCTTATTCGAATGACATGTGGCCTTATGGTTATTTGGTACGTCCCGGGGAAGTGCCAACCGAACGGGTGATGAAACGTCCGGAATTGCCTCTTTATAATGGTAATGAAATCGAAAAGTATATCAAAACCATGGATGATCAAAACTCATTGACAGAACTTTATACTAAGTATGCGGTTGATTTTATTCATCGACAACGGAAAAAGCCTTTTTTTCTTTATTTTGCTCATACAATGGTACATGTTCCGTTGCCTGTTTCAGATAAATTTCGAGGTAAAAGTGAACAAGGGCTTTTTGGTGATGCAATGATGGAAGTGGACTGGAGTGTGGGGGAAGTCTTGAAAGCTGTTCGTGAAGCGGGTTTAGAAGAAAATACATTGGTTATATTTACATCCGATAATGGAGCTTGGATAAATTTTGGAATGAGGGCTGGTTCTACAGGTGGTCTGCGGGATGCAAAACATGTTACTTATGAAGGTGGACAACGCGTGCCTTGTATCATGAAATGGCCGGCGCAGATTCCTGCCGGATGGATTTGTAATCAATTGACAAGTGGTATTGATATTCTACCTACGATAACTGCAATTGTTGACGGGCAATTACCGGAACGGAAAATTGACGGTGTGAATATCCTGCCGTTAATGCAAGGGGATAAAAGTTTTAAGCCTCATGACTATTTTTATTATTATGATCAAAAGAATCAATTGGATGCTGTCCGTGACGAACGGTTCAAATTGGTCGAACCTCATCTTTATATAACTTATGATGGTACGTTGCCTCATGATGACGGTACACCCGGACCGCGAACGAAAGCTTATACGGACTGGGCGCTTTATGATTTGCGACGTGATCCGGGGGAACGGTACGATGTTAAGAGTCTTTATCCCAAAGAAGTAGAGCGGTTGAAACAAGCTCTTGAGGTTATGCGTAAGCAATGCGGGGATAGTAATATGCATAGGAAGGGGAAGGAAGTTCGCCCTGCTGGAAAGATACAATGACAAATTCAATGAGCTGATGTATGTCTAAAAATATAGATGAGGGTATCTGAAAAGGGACCCTCATCTATATTTATAATTAGAGAAATTGTTTAGGACTATTCATTACTTTGTTTGTTTTGCATTTTGAGCTTGTGATTTTAAGTAATCCATTATCCAATCCCATGCACTGTTCATTTGTTCCGGATAGGTGTAATGTCCTGTGTTTTCTGCAATAAATAACTTTTTAGGAGCATCAATCACATTATAAGCGGAATAAATGGTAGTAGGCGGACAAGTCATATCATTGTATCCGAAAGAATAGAATCCCGAAACTTTGATTTGACGTGCAAAGTTCACAACGTCGTAATATCGTGCCGTTTCTATATTTTCGGGAGTGCGTCTCTTTCCGTCCTTAAACATTTGGTGGCATCCGCCTGCACGTCCGTGTATATATCCTGCTATATCACACAGTCCCGGATAGAATGCTGCCAAGGCTTTCACGCGCTGATCCAGTCCGGCAGTAATAATGGAAAGCGCTCCGCCTTGACTACCGCCAAAAGTCGCCAAGTCCCCATTGAACTCAGGCAATGAATAAATGAAATCAATAGCTTTCACGCAACCCATATAAACACGTTTGTAATAGTAATTATCTTTATCACTTGAATTCATGAAATAATAATCTTTCAGAGCCCCTTTATATAAGTCCTGATAGACTGTTCCCGGCATATTGACAGGAATGCCATGAATCCCTATTTCTAAAATGATAAATCCTTTGGAAGCTCTTGCAATTTCTCCTTTGTATGCACTGACTCCTGCGCCGGGAAGTTTCAATATAGCCGGATACTTGGCCGGAACTTTAGGTATGCAAAGGATACCGTATATCCGTGAATTGTTACCGTTGTTTTGGAAAGAGATGTGATAGACATTCACCACATCCGTACATCTCTCCGGCAACAGTGTCATAATAGGCTTTAACGGATATTTCTCTGCTTCTGCCTTATTGGTATTCCAGAATGTAAGGAAATCTTTTGGAAGAGAAGTGACAGGCTGAAGTTTTTCAGGGCTGAACCCCACCGTAGATATTCCTTTGTATTCATATCCCTGATAGTCGGCGAAAACCTGGCAACGTAGAAATCCTTCCTGTTTCATCGAACCGGCATTGATTTCCGCTATACCGTTCTTGAGCAGTGTTGTCCCGGTTTTGTGTGCTTCCATCATGTCCTCGGATATTTCATATCGTATTTCTATATCGTCCAAAGGTATGCCACACCTTAATACAGCCACGTTGAACTGTACTTTTTCTCCTATTTTATATAGACAGCTTTTATGTGCGGGAGTCACTCGTATTTCTATTAACTTTAGAATAGGAGCTTTCCCGAACATATTTGTCCACATGCAGGAGAATATTATAATAGAAACAAGCTGTAAATACTTCATGATAAATAAATTAGAACTTTTGGAAACCACTTGCTTTTTCATAAGCTTTTTTCCCTTCCGTATCTTTATTGCTTGTATATCCGGGGCCACCACCGGCAACGTATCCATTACTTTCGCCATTAGTACTTGGACTTACCCAAAATGCGTATAAATCACCATTTTTGAGCTTGAATCTGAATCTGACTTCTTCTCCTGCCAAAGAGGATAAGTCACTGATGCCATTCCATTCCACTTGTTGAATAGTAGAATCAATAGTAACAGCTTTACATTTATCGGCCGAGAAGCCATCAATAACTTTGTTGTTTTTATCCAGGATTTCTACCTTGAGTTCACCTGCCGGACAGTTGACATTGACAAACATATATTTTCCGCTGAATTTGACAGGGCGGGTTGTCAGGCTACCTTCTCCAGTTGTCGACATGGAAGCAAATCCATCTCTGCGAAGTGTTGCCATACCGGTAGCACCGTTCGAATGCATATAGCTTGAGGGATCTCCACCTTTGAATCCGATATAGTAGAATCTTAGTTGGTCGCCTACAACTGTACAGATTCCCCCAACGGATTGCACATAACCACGATCCCAACTGCCGGCTGTGCGGGTAGCCGGAATAAATGCCTCTCTGTAAGGCCTGTCCCAATGGAAACCGTCACGGCTGAAAGAAACTTTCAACTCTGTGATTTTAGGCCTGTTGGCAGCTTTGGCAATTTCATTCTCATCCAATAGAATCTGATGCAATCCCAGCATGACACTTTCATAGCCAACAGCATTCAGATTATAAAGTTCCGGTGGCAGATTGAATTCCGGATCCGGGGTGTCCTTGTTATCCGCATTGCACCAAAATACAACATCGGCTTTTGTCCAGACAGCACCGGCCAGGAAGTCGGAATGTTCCCTATAATATCTGGCTCTACCATGTGGGGAGTTACCCAATACACCGAGGGTACGTATGCTGAATACCCATTTTTTGCGGAAAGGATTATAAAACATGGTACTTCTATCACCACATGGGCCAGTTTTAGTAAACCAGCTCCATTGCTTTCCATTCGAAGAAATCATGCAGTAGCCGGCATTGTCCGTTGCGTCAGCGTTCGGCGAGCGTAGGAACATCTTATATCTTTCATTGTCGGATGCATCGTAATCCAGTACGACTGCGCATGAATTTGCGGGGAATCTGGATAATGTCAGAAGTTCGTTCGAACCATTATTCAAATCCGGGCGCATCCAGTTGACACCGTCTTTACTGGTTGCATAAGCCATCTTATTGAGCCATCCGGCTTCATACCACATTTTGAATATCTGTTCTCTAGGCTCCCACCATACTCCGCCATCCTTGGCGGAAGCACCGGGAATCTTCGATGTTTCCAGAGCCGTTTCAGGCTTTAGTATAGGGTTCTGTGCGTATTTCTTAGGTTTATAGAATTTGCGTTCCAAATCGGTATTATCTATCAAGAAGTTATCAAAAAATAGCTGACGTCCTATATCAATAGGAACTACTTCCGGGGGAGTTTCCAGATAAGGAACTTTCATAGGTTCGTACGAACTGATATTTATATTTTTCGGTGGCCATACGGAAGGTAATATGATTCCATTGTAGAGGGTTCTCCAATCATCCGACGGGTCGTCAGGATCCGGTGCGGGGTCTGTACCGGAGTTTCCCGGTGGTTCGGATATTCCGTCATCCGTACCGCCACAACTGTAAGATACTAAACAACATAGCAAGAACATGATAATGCTTGCAGGTAGTTTGATTAATCTGCGAAATGAGTCTGTATATTTCATAATTGTTCAGTTTATGTCTTTATTTTTCGATTCAGCCATTAATTCGTCCGTCATATCCATAGTTTTGGGATTCAGCACTTTCAATTGCAGGAATATGGACAGACATACAGAGAGGATCATTATCAAAAAGACGAGGTCTTTATAATTAGCTTCGAACGCTTTGCCCAGTTCGTTGGTGATAATAGCTCCGGCAGCAATTCCGACAAAATTCATGAGCCCGTAACCTGTGGCACGATAACGCGAGGGAATGAACTGACAAAGAATCGGCATATTATTGGTATCATACATACCGAAACCGAGTCCGAAGAGTATGGCTCCCGCTACAATGAATACGATATTATTTCCATATACCATCATCAAAAGGGCAGGAACGATCAGTGACAATCCGGTAGCACTGGTGTAAACTCTTCCTTTCATATTCTTTTGCACCCATTTGTCGGAAATAAACCCGCCGAGAAATACTCCGACGAATGAAGAAAGGGCTAAAGTGGTAGTGGAGAGCGGGCCTGCGAACTCCATATCCATATTCAAGGTATCGGAAACCATGGTCGGTAGCCAGTTCTTGGTTGTCCATCCGGGGAGATTGAGAGCTGCAAAATAATACAGCATTACCCAGAACGCGATATTGCTGAACAATACGGCTAGTCCTTTGAAGGTCATTGAAAGGTTTTCTTTGATGCTTCTCCGTTGTTCGGTTTGTACTACATAAGTTTTTTTTTCATGTAATAATGTGATGAGTACAAAACTATAAATGATGCCAATCATTCCGAAAGAGTGGAAAGTGAATTGCCAGGAAGTATGGGCAGCTACTGTAGCTCCGAATCCGCCGATGGCTTGCCCCAGATAAATTCCCGAGGTCAGTACACCGATGGCAATAGACCTTGTTTTTCCTTGGTGATAGTCGGCTGTGAGAGACAAGGCGGCAGGTATGTAAAATGCCTCGCTGACTCCCATTAGCGCTCTTAATATATACAAGTGGCTGATGTCATGTACATATCCCATCATAAGAGTGACGGTAGACCATACAAACAAGCTGATAACAATCAGCCATTTACGGTTCAAACGGTCTGCAATCATTCCTGATATGGGACTCATAAAGGCATATATCCAAAGGAATATAGCCATCAGCCGTCCGAAATTGGTGATAGATTCCAGCTCTTTGATATCCACCATGATGAATGGACGCATCGTAGCCAGCATCTGTCTATCTAAATAGTTGAGTAGAGACACTACAACGAGCATCCCTACTACCATCCATGGATAAAATTTCTTATCTTTCAGCATATCTACATTTTGATTTTAATGACTATTTTCTTCACGGTCACTCCGTCCTTGTCTTTTATACTGGGACGGTGTGCATCTTTAGGAAAGAAAATATAGAAAACTTCAGGAGTTGCCACTTCATATATGGCCGGTGCGTCAGGCTTGAAAAAGATAATGTCCTTCTTCTCGTCATATTCGCCGATTGGGGCAACCTTGTCTAGTGTCGTTACTCCCATTTTTTCTTTTCCGCTAATCAGGTATTGGAAGTCGATATATTTTCGATGTGCTTCAAAGTTACATTCTGCTTCTTCTTTAGGAACATACTCACTGACAATGGCATACACTTCGCGCCCTATGATTTCGTGTTCACCGGGAGAAAGCTTGCTCAAATCCGTGTTTTTTAAATATTCGAATGTGGCTTTCCATCTTTCGGGATATTGGGCCTGATGTTCTTTTAAAGCATCCATGTCAAGTGCCGGGCTGGCAGATACCGTCCATCTGTATTTCCAGTCTACTTCCGTAGAATCAGTGCCGGATGCGACAGGCACAGCCTTTTTTCTAGTATTTCCACAGGAACAAGTCATAGCAATAGTTATTAATAGAGTGATTAATTTGAATGTTATTTTCATAATACCTGAGAGATTTGTTGTTTCAATTCTGCTACATTCTTTCTGATTGTCTCAAGGTCAGTGCCGTTTACTTTTTGTAAAGGTTCGCAGATGTAGTCGGTTATCAATCCTTCTGTAAATAATGCGGCTTTCAGCCCTTTAAGGAAGGATACACTCGATTTATCAACAGAGTAAACTCCGGTAGAAACCTTCATTACCAGCTTTTGTAGTTTGAGTGTTCTTTCCGTATCCTTTGCTTTGCAAGCTTTGAACAGGTTGACATAAAGTTCGGGGAACAAGTTGGAACCGGAGTTTACACCGCCATTGCCACCTAACGCCATTGTAGAGGCTAACATTTCATCCGGTCCTACGAGGATGGTGAAATCCGGATGCTCAGCTTTCACTTCTGCAAGTAACGTATTGAAATAGGTACCGTTGCCGGAACTGTCCTTCATGCCGATGATGTTCGGATGTTTTGCCAATGTCTTGACTGCTTCGACGGAAATCATTAATTTGGTTTGCGCCGGGATGTTGTATAAAAACAAGGGTAGAGGTACATTATCGGCAATCGTTGTATAATAGTCGATAATTTCTGTCTGAGTCAATCCTAAATAGAACGGAAGTGCAGATACCAGATAACTGGCTCCACATTCTTTTGCGTAACGAGCCATATTCAGGCTTTCTTCGATGCAACAGTCGGCGATACTGACAAATACGGGAACACGTCCTTTTACATATTCTACCGAATATTTGATTAGTTCCTTTCTCATTCGGGGAGAAATGCTTGTTCCTTCCCCTGTAGTGCCCATGAGGAAAACACCGCTGACTCCCCCGTTTATCAGGTGGTCAAGCAATTTTTCCAAGCCTTTGAAATCTATATTTTCTCTGTTGATAAGGGGCGTCACCATCGGAGTTATCACGCCTTCAAATAATTTTTTGTCCATCATAGTCTATTTTTTTTGTTGATTATTATCTTAACATCTTTCTAATAAGTTTGGGAAGGCTTCTGCTTTTTTGTAGGCTCTCTTCCCTTCTCTGTCTGTGCCGCCGTCGAATCCCGGGCCACCTGCTGCGTTGTATCCGTTGCTGGCACCCTCTGTGTCGGGACTTACCCAGAATGAATACAAATCACCATTGGTAAGGTAGAATTTGAATCGCACCGGTTGGTTCTTTAAGGCGGACAGGTCTTTTTTATTTTTCCACTTTATCTGTGCGATAGTACTGTCTGTCGAGAGAGGTTTGCAATCATTTGCGGAGAATCCCGGCATTACATTATTATCTGCATCTAGAATTTCCACTTTCAGCTCCCCGTTCGGGCAGTTTACGTTTACAAACATGTATTCGCCGGTGAATGTTACCGGACGGGTTAGTAATGTCCCTTTTTCCTTGTGGGCAGAGTAAGATACAAAACCGTCTCTGCGCAATACGGCTATACCGGTACTTCCATTGGCGTGCATACCATTCTTTTCATATACCGGACTTTTCTTTCTCTTGTTTCCTTCGAAGCCTATATAGTAGAACCAAAGTTGGTCACCTACGATAGTGCACAACCCGCCCACGGATTGTACATACCCTCTATCCCATGAGCCTTCTTTTCGTTCGGCAGGGATAAAGGTATGGCGGTCGGTTCGATCCCAATAAAAACCGTCACGACTATAAGCCACTTTCAGTTCGGTGATTTTAGGGACTCCTGCCTCTCTGCATCTTTCGTTAGATGGCCCCAAGTGTATCTGGGGCAATGATAGCATGATACTTTCGTAAGGCACAGCAGACAAGTTGTATAATTGTGCCTTGTCACCGATATATGGATCCGGATCATCCCGATAATCAGCGCCAAGCCAGAAAATCAGATCTTCTTTTGTCCATTTAGCTCCTTCCAGAAAATTAGAATGCTCGTGGTAATAGCGGAAGCGTCCGATAGGTACGCGGTTTATGTTTTCCGGATTCCGGAGACTATATACCCATTTCTGTCGGAAAGGATTATAGAACATTGTGCTCCGGTCTCCGCATGGCCCTGTCTTGACAGGTTTTCCCCAATGGATGCCGTCCCGCGAAACCATGCTGAATCCATAATTGAAGCGTTCTGTGGAGCCGGGAATCGAGTTGGGAGAACGCAGGAACATTTTGAAACGCTCTTCGGGATTTTTTGTAAAGTGATCCAGCCATACAGTAGAAGAGTCAGCTACAATTTCCGGAACGATTTGGTTGGTTCCCGGTACTACATCCAGATTAGGACGTTCCCAATGTATCCCGTCTTTGCTTGTGGCGTATGCCATTCTGTGCAGCCATCCGGCTTCATACCACATTTTGAAGAGTTGGTCTTTCGGATCCCACCATACGCCGCCATCTTTGGCACTGGCTCCGGGGATGCCGTAAGTCCCTTGTTCCAGTTCCGTCTCCGGTTTGAGTATCGGGTTGAGGCTCATTTTGCGAGGTCTGTATGACCTTCGCTCCATATCTGTCCGCTCAATCAGAAAATTGTCTACAAATAGTTGCCTTCCCAAGTCAATAGGAATAATTTCCGGACGATTGGTTAGATAAGGTACCGGCATTGGATCGTAATTCATGCCGATATTTTTGGGTGGCCAAACGTCAGGTAGTGTGACACCATTATACAGGACATTGTTTAGAGGAGCACCCCCTCTTAAAAAAGAGGGGAATGCTATATTAGGGACAAATGCTGCGGATAATGCCAAACCTGCGTTTTTTATAAAATCACGTCGTTTCATTTATATACTGTTTTATGATAAGTTAATTAATCGGAAGGACTGTCCCAATGCGGATTCTGTTTCAGATTCGGATTGACAACAAGTGCGGAGCTAGGCAATGGAGCCAGGTAATCACGTTCTTCATTCCAGATCTTTACTTTATCCGTGTTGACCACTTTGTTACCGGAGTTTCCATTGCTCAGGAAGATACCTACATTCAGTCCGATGGAATTCTTTTCTGTAAGATTGCTGGGGCGTTCACCTATGTAAATGTGGAAGTTGGCATTTCTGACTGTGTATGCAGGTTTATCCAAATCATATTTGGTTGAAGGTGCGGTAACTGTTGAGAAATAAACTCCCTTGAATTGTTCGGTAAACAAATGACCGGCCTTCCAACGCATGATATCGTCATAGCGCAGGTTTTCCATAACCATTTCTACTCTGCGTTCTCTTCGGATTTCGAGGATTACTCCTTTGTTGCTGCCTGATACAAGCGGATATTGTGCGGACAATACCGGATCCGGATTAGCATTTGCTGCCGCCATGTTCATATTCGGCATTCCGACACGATCACGTATTAACTTGATACTTTGTTCCAGGTCTGTCTGGACAAGTGTACCTAATTCGGCCTTAGCTTCAGCGTAGTTCAACAGGACTTCCGCATAGCGGTACAGGATAATATCATTCTCATTACTGGTCTGCTTGTCATGGTCGCCGGATTGTACATATTTAATCGGCATATATCCGGTGGCAGAGATTTGCATGGCTTCATACAATCTGTTTACGTCATGACTTTTTCCGATGCGGGCATAACCGGGACATCTGACTGTCTGGAACATACGAGGGTCTCTGTTTTCAAACTCTTCACCGAAAATCATAGTCTCATAACCCGGCCTGTCTGTGAAACGGCTGCCGTCATTCATCAGATAGGAATCCATAAATGCTTTGCTGAGTCCAATCTGGTTTCCGCTGGCGTTGATGATGGAATAGTTCGTGTTATGCTTTATACCTAACGAAATACTGTAAGCATAAGCTGTGATTACTTCCACATCACTGGCACTGTTTGTGGCAGGTTGCGCAAACAAGTCCCTATAAGCTACATCTGTGCCTTCTCCCTTGTCAATGGTATATTTTCCCGAAGCCATTAGTGCCTCAGAAGCCGATACACACTCTTTTAGGAACTTTTCCGAACCTTCTATATTATGGTATTTTCTGAATGTTCCTTCGAACAGGCAGAAACGGCTTTTCAGAGCCAATGCAGTCCATTTGGTTATTTCATTCAGACTTTTGGCTTCTACACCGTTTTTTATGGCTCTATCCAAGTCTTCCAGTATTTTGTCTGCAATCATTTCCCGGGAGTCACGCGGTTTGTATAGTTCCGGGCTGTTGTCTTCGAGCACAGTGTCGTACCAAGGTACCCCACCGAATGTTTTCAGCTTGTCATAGTAAAACTGTGCTCTCAAATAGTATGCCATAGCGTTATATTTCTCGCGGACTGTCTCGTCGGGGCAGTTTACAGAGTATTTTAAGAAAATATTAATCTTTCGCAGATTGTCCCAGTCCCAGCTTCCGGCCGATTGTGTTGAACTTCTTTTGCCGGTCATATAATCGGGAAGTGTAGGCCATATCACATCGTCGGTCTTTTCCATCATTCTTCCGGCGGCTACGCTGGCACCGTTGTCTACATTGGATGCTCCGGACAACATGGGCAGAAGTCCGTTAATGTATAACCTGAGCTCCGTTTCATTCTTCAGGGAGTTTTCCGGAGTCATCTTATCTTGTGGCAACTGTTCCAAGTCGCAGGCACAGAATGAAAGCGATAGTGAACTTATCAAAAAGGCTTTCTTTAGTATCGTTGTTGTTTTCATACTTATAGATGTTTAGTTTGAAGAAGTTAGAAAGTCAGATTTACACCGACAGATACTGTTTTTGAGAATGGATAGATACGTGCATCATTGGCGGACATGGCTTGTTCCGGGTCTATGTAATCGGTCTTGAAAGGTGACCAGTAACATAAGTTCTCACCGGCGAAATAGATTCTCAGCCGTTCGATTCCCGCTTTGGTTGTAAGCTTGGCAGGCAGTGTATAACCTATCGATAGATTTTTCAAACGCAGGTATGCCAGATTCTGTAAGTATCTGTCGTTGACAACTTGCATCTGTCCGTTATCGTTGTAAGCTGCACTACCACGTTCGAGTCGGGGGAAGTAGGCTCCTTTATTGTCTTCCGACCAGGCTCGTTCGGCAATTCCTTTAGGAAGAAAAGCACTGTTGACACGTCCCCATGAACCCCAGAATTTTTCCATTTCTTTGTTCGGATACAAATCTCTTTTTCCGATACCCTGGAATGAGATGGAGAAATCAAACCCGTACCAGTTGATATTTGCTCCGAAACCATAGTTGTAGCGCGGTGTCTCATTACCGATTACTTCGAGGTCGCCATGGTCGTCGAGTGTGTTTGCTCCATTGTTGATAATGTTATTGCCATCTTTGTCGAGATATTTCACATCCCCACCACGGGCAACCGACCATTTGCCTTGACTCTTTAAAATATCCCTGTTTACTGCCGACTGGTCTATTTTGCTAGTCCATTCCGTAGCTTCCTCATCCGACTGGAATAATCCACCGGTTCTGTATCCCCAGATTTCACCGATTTTCTTTCCTACATAATAATCTGTCAGGATATTCGTATCGTTTCCCTGATATTTGGTAATCTCAGAGGTAGCGTCACCCAAGGAACCGAATACCTCATAACTCAGTGACTTTCCGGCCAGTTTGAAATTGTCGCGCCAGGTTACGGTTAGTTCATATCCTTTTGTCTTCATTTCTCCGGCGTTTTGCCTGGGAGGATTTGCACCGTAAACAGCAGGGAGCGTAACACCGTCAACGAACATGTCAGACGTTTTCCGGATAAAGTAGTCTCCGCTAAAATTCAGTCTGTTATCCAGTACACTGATATCTATGCCCATATTGAGAGTACCTACCTTTTCCCAGGTGTAGTCACCTGCTACGGGAGCAGGGGTGGTCAGATAATAAGCCAGTGAATTACCTATAATATAAGAGGATTGTTTTTGGGTAATTGTGGAATAGGGATACATGCTTACTCCCAACTGGTTTCCAAGTACACCGTATGAGGCTCTTACTTTCAGGTTATCAAAGATATTCAATCCTTTCATGAATTGCTCTTCACTGATTCTCCATCCGGCAGATACGGAAGGGAAGAAACCATATCTGTTTCCTGATAGGAATCTGGAAGAACCGTCATATCTTCCGTTCACTTCCAGCAGATAGCGTTCCTTATAATTATAATTGGCTCTGAAGAAAAGGCCGAATAGTTCATAGGCAGATGCACCGCCTGTGGCTTTGAGATCTGACGCACCGGTTCCAGTTGCCAGATTTAGGTCATTCAATGTCTCGGATAATACATCTGTACGATAGCCGAGCAAGTCGTGGTTCTGTTGTTTCTCATAGTTCATACCTACTGTTGCCGATACGTTATGCACTTTCGCGAAAGTGTTGCCGTAGGTAGCGTATGCATTGAATACATGAGAAGGATTGTAGGACATTGATTTTTGTATATAGTCTTTTTTATGTGTGGAAGTGGTGCTTAATTGTGTTTCGTTGGCATATCCGTTTGAGATAGATACCACCCCCTGGCGTTTCCAGTTGTCATCCATGGTGAAACCGAATGTATAATCGGCATTTACGGATAAATTCTTGATGGGGGTAACTTCGACAGAGAATGTATTCCGGAAACGTCTTTTTCCTACATTACCTTTGGATACGCCACCGTAGATATCCGCAACACGCCCTTCGTTGATGACTTTTCCGTTTTTCATCAGACCGGTATAGTTGCCGTCCGGGCCGATGGGTACGTAGTAAGGTGCACAGTTTATCATGGTTCTGGCAAAAGCTGCATTGGCTGCATTTTCACCGGGATACGTGTGGGAACTGTCAAAGTAGTTTGTCTGGTTTCCGATTTTCAGCCATGATTTTATTTCAGCACTGAATTTGGAAGTTAATGTGTATTGTGTGTATTTTTCGTCTACCCGTTTCATCATACCATCCTTCGTGTAAAAGTTTGCGGATACGTAATATTGGATTTTATCAGTACCGCCCGAGATGCTTACATTATGGGATTGCGATGGCATTCTTTCTTTATACATCCAGTTCCACCAGTCGAAGTTGGCGTAGTAGTTGTACTTCTGCCTGCCGTCGCTTTCTGTGGTTGTGACTACCCAGGGGCGATCCGGGTTCTCGGTCGTATCATACCGGCGGGCTTCCAATTCTTTGTAATCTTCTTCCGTATATCCGGTGGCAGCTCCCATGAAGCCTTTTTGTCCCATGTAAGAGGTATCATAAATATAAGCATGGTCATAGCCGGAAGTGACAAAGTCGGTAGAAACTGTCGGCTTCGACCAGGAGAAATAACCGTCATAAGATACTTTGGCTTTCCCGGACTTAGCTTTCTTTGTGGTGACCAAGACTACACCGAATGCGGCACGTGCACCATAGATGGCAGCCGAAGAAGCATCCTTGAGGACGGAAATAGACTCTATGTCATTTGGATTCAACTGGTCTATACTGCCGGGGATACCGTCCACCAGAATAAGGGGGGAGCTTGAATTCACAGAACCCATTCCACGGATTGAGATTGTTCCGCCTGCTCCGGGGCTTCCGGTATTTACCTGGATGTTAACGTTGGGCATAGCTCCCTGTAACATTTGTGTGACGGAAGAGGTGGAACGGTTTTCCAGCACTTCGGCTGTAACCTGACTGACAGAACCTGTCAGGTTGACCTTTTTCTGGGTACCGTATCCGACAACGACCACCTCATCCAACAATTGATTGTCGTCGTGCAAAGTTACATTGATAACTTTCTGGTTAGCTGGTACTGTTACCGATTTGAATCCGACAAAGCTGAATTCAATGGTAGCGTTCGGATCTGCTTTCACTTGATAGTGACCATTGAGGTCTGTAACGGTGCCGGTAGTTGTTTTTCCATGTTTAACGATGACGGAAACTCCGAGCAGGGCCTCGCCATTACCATCTCTGACGGTACCTGATACCGTATTTTGAGCATACATATTCATTGAGAAGATGAATAGGCAGCTTAGTAACAGTATAAGCTTATGACTTATACTGCCAGTTGCTGACAGAAGATTTCTACCTGATAGAATGAATCGTCGGTTCGAGTAGGTTTTCATGTTCATTAAATTTAAAAGTTGAGCGATAAGGTAATTCGTTTTTTAGGATGAAGTGGTTTACTTCTTCGAGAGTAGGGATAGATGGTTGCGCTCCCGAGCGGGTGACGGCAATTGCCGCTGCCGCATTGGCAAACTTGAGAGTTTCCATGTCTATCTCTTTTTGAGCACACATTACAGCCAGAGCGCCACAGAATGTGTCACCGGCTGCAATTGTGTCAATGGCATTCACTTTGTAACTGGGAAGCCGGGCGCTTGTATAAGCGTTTTTCATATACACGCCATGGCTTCCCAGTGTTATCACAACATTTTGCGCACCTGCGGCAATTAATGCTCCGGCAATTTCTTCCAGATTGTTTCCTGTATGTCTGATACCTGACACAAAAGCTGCTTCTACTTCATTGACTACCAAAATATCAATAGCTTTCATCAGTTCTGCATCGATCAGGCAGGCAGGTGCGGGGTTAAACAACACCTTTTTACCTTTTTGCTGTGCTAACAGGGCAATACTCTTAATTGTATTGTAAGGAATTTCGGCTTGCATAACTACTATTTCCGTCTCGTCAATTACTTTGGAAAAGCGATTGATAGAGTCGGGAGATAGAGAGTAGTTTGCTCCCGGGGCTACGGCTATACAATTTTCTCCGCTATCCGCCACGAAAATAAGTGCGGTTCCTGTCGGGTGTTGGGTATCATTGATTATGTAATCCGTAGTGATTCCCTCTTTTTCAAAATTTTTTCTGAGTATGTCGGCATACATGTCATTCCCTAATGAAGTGACAAAAGTGACGGAACCACCCAACCGTGCTGCAGCTACGGCCTGGTTCGCCCCCTTTCCACCAAGGGATTGCATAAAAGAGGCATCGCCGACAGTCTCGCCGGGTGCCGGTAGATGGTTGACTTGGGCAACCATGTCGATGTTTGAGCTTCCAATAACTACTACTTTCATTGTGAATCAGATTTATATTTAACCTAGGTCTTTTTTGTTTTTTATAAAGTGACTTCCATTTTATAAGGGATGGCACTCTGTGCGCCGATACGGGTAACGGCAATCGCTGCCGCTGCATTGGCAAATTCTACCGCTTCCGTCAGTGAATGTTTTCCGGATAGGTAAACACTGAATGCGCCACAGAATACGTCTCCGGCTCCGGTAGTATCGACTGTCTCCACTTGTTTGGCGGGAATCATGACGTATTTGTCTTTCTCCTTCACGTAAGCACCGTCTTTTCCTAATGTAATGACAACGTTCTCTATACCTTTATCTCCGATTGTTTTAGCGGCACGGTGAGCGCTTTCCATATCCATAACTTTAATTCCGGACAGCATTTCGGCTTCAATCCGGTTAGGAAGTATAGTGTGAACATTTTTTAGGAACGTATCACTCAAGGTAGATGCGGGCGCAGGATTGAGTATTACCTTTTTGCCATATTTATTGGCGATAGTGGCTGCATATTCTGCAGTTTCTATCGGAACTTCAAGTTGCATAAGGATAATATCAGCTTCCTTGATTTTTTCTTCAGCTTTGTTGATATCTTCTTCGGAAAGTGAACGGCTGGCTCCCGGTGCGACGATTATACTGTTTTCTCCGAAAGAATCAACGGAAATGAGTGCTACTCCTGACGGACTTTTTTGGTCAGTGAAGATAAATTCGGTATTAATCTTTTCCGACTTATATATTTCCAGTGCCTGTAATCCGAACAGGTCATATCCGATTTTGGAGATGAAAGTAACCTCGGCTCCCAACCGGGATGCTGCGATAGCTTGGTTGGCTCCTTTACCACCAGGATTCATATAGAATGTTCCGCCTAGTACGGTTTCTCCCGGCACTGGTAGCCGATTGGCTTTTACAACCATGTCAGTGTTGCAACTTCCAATCACTACTACTTTGGGTTTATGAATAGATACAGTTTCCATGGTATTAAAAATTAAGACGATACAAATGAAAGAAATAATAGTGTATAGTTTTCGACATTAATAATTGATTTATATAATTTCAAAAAGGATATAAAATGATAAATCTCTCTTGATAATATGGAGAAATAAGGTAAATATATAAAGTGTATTTATATAATTACAAAGAGAAAAAAAGAGTTTTGGAAGTGCTTTTTTGTGATGAAAAAAGAGGGCGTCAATCTTTTGTTTTAAAGTTCTTTAGCAATCATACGCCATCCCAGCACCTCGGAAAGTTTTTCTTTCCGGATTTTCGACTCCATCCATGCAGTGAAATCGAAGATGCGTAAAAGCTGGTTTTCGTATTTATCATTATATAATTCCTGAACTTCCGGAGATAACTTTTCCCAAAAGGCTTCCCGGTCTTTGCGCAGGATAGGGAGGTTCCTTTTATTTAGAAACCATAGAATAATCCGTTCTGTCTTGAATGTCTGCTCTTTCGGTGAAGACAGACTGCGCGTAATGGAGCGTGATTCGTGCTTTATCAGTTCAAATTCCTGTGTTTCATAGTATGCTATAAGACGAACCAGACGAATCGTCCTCATTAGCGGCAAGTATTTGATATTATGATCTATAATGGCGTTGCTTATATATTTCTTCGCTGCCTTGTAGTTCTGATTGCCGATGTGTATAAGAGTTGTGTAGAGTAATAGCTCGCTTTTGCGTATAGGACTCAGCCATGCTTCTTTGTCGTATAGTAACTCCTGATAATGATTCATGAGCTCTGTGCAACTGGAAAAATCACCTTTATCCAAATACGGGAACAGCTCGTATTGAAAGAGCAGGCAGGTGGCGTTCACTTTAAACTCCAGTGAAGAGTCCGCTACGATTAGTTTCTTTAATTTCTCCAGGAAATACGGCATTTCGTTGTAGTTGCCCACTGAACGTAAACTGCCGAGCACCCCTTCGAGCACTGACAAATAATAAATAGGTGGATTCGACCAGAACTGTTGGTTCTGCTCAAACAAAGAATTCAGCTCTTTGTATGAGTTCAGGGCGGCTCTGTAATCTCCCGCTCCCATTAAATAATTTGCCTGAAAAAGTTTATGATTTCTTGTCAATTCAAAATTCCCTTCCGCGTCTGAAGAAGCGGCTATATACAGTTCGTTGACCATAAGGTCGTTCATATCTTGTTTTTGCTTCGCAGTACGTATGGCTCCGATATGAGAAAGACGGTATTTCAATAAATTGTGCAGAGAAGATTGCTCCGTTATCTTCCGAATTTTCTTTAAAGATTCATTTTGGATAAAATGTTTGTGAAACAGTTCCTGCTCTGTCATATTGGGGAAATTCAGCCGTAGCAGATATTCCAGTTCCTGTTTCTGTGCAATTGTCAGAATCTCATTGTTTTCGTAGAATTGCGCCTGCTTTATTGTGTTGGACAGTATCTCGAAACACTCTTCAAACAGGGAACGCTCATATAGCATACGGGCTTTGCATAGGTCGTTCAACAAATCATAGTAGATATCTTTCTTCTTTCTTAATGTGAGTAATGTATCTACCAGTTTCTCATATAAGTATTGAATGGACACTTCAAAAGAACCTTTCGGCCTGCGCTTATAAAACTCTTCTTTCACCGCATTTCCGTCAGGCTGCTTACTCTTCGTGATAATATCGTAAATCACCAGATAATCCTTCTCCTCCTTGTCTTTGACGACCTGCAAGGAGAAGTGTTTCTTTTCTGATTTCGATAGTGAGTATATCAGGGAAATAACGGAGTCGACTCTTTTCATGAAGCCCTTTCGATTAGTATTTATGCTGCAATATTCGGGAAATTCTGTGAAATAAGCAAATCTTAGGTATATTAAAAAATCCGGCTTGAGTACTCCCAAACCGGATTCTTTTAAATATTAATAAACAAGAGAATGTTTATGCTGCCGGGTCTGGCGTTTCACCGCCATTTTCACCGCCACCTTCATTTCCGCCGCCACTAGGCGGAGTAGAAGCCTCACTATCCGGTAGCTCCAGTTTTTGAATACTGACAGTTTTTATCATCCCTTTCAATAGACTGCCCGGAGTGAAAATGATTTTACGGTTCTTCAACGTTTCCGTGGTTACTCCTTTTGCATTATTTTGGCTTTTACATCCAAAGGAAGGGCGGAAAGTTCCAAATTCTCCAAGACTGACGGATGCCCCGATTTCCATGTATGTTTTCAGGGAATCAATCAATCCGTCGAGTACAGACTTTACTGTACCGCGTGGAACGAATCCGACTTTGGTTACCTGGTCGCATAACATTTTAAAATCCACAGTTACCACATTGAACGGGCGTGCTACATATTTTTCGGCTTTATTCTCATCAAAGCCAAAGGTTGTTTTCTTGACTACATATTTCAGTGCCATAATCTTTAATAGTTTTAATCGTTAGTAATTCTAGTTCTTATTTTGTGATCACGATGCAAAGATAGGGTAACTGAATTTACCAGGCAAGTAATTTTGAAGAAGTGCATGAATAAAATCGTGAATATTGGTGTAATGAATTGAACTATACATATTTATCCGTTCTCTTATACTTACATCACTATGTTTCCTTATGTTAATTCGTGATTTTATGTTTCTCCATATACTCTTTAGGACTCTGCCCGAATCTCTTTTTAAAATCATCGCTGAAATAGCGCCGTTCCGAATAACCTACCATATAAGCGATTTCGGTGATATTCAGTTGGTTTTGGACAAGCAGTTGCGCGGCTCTTTTCAATCGGAAGTCCTTCACGAATCCGATAACTGTCATGCCCGTAAGCGCTTTTATCTTTTTATACAGGTTGGAATGGCTCATTGCCATCGTACCTGCCATTTGGGCGATATTTAGTTCCGGTTCTTCAATATGTTCCTCGATATAGCTGACTAACTTGGAAAGAAAGATACTGTCCTGTGACGTCAGGCTTATCTCCTGCGGATTGATAATCGCTTCCTTACTAATTTGTTCCCTGATTCTTTTCCTGTTTTGCAATAAGTTGTTGACTCTGGTCAACAGGATACGTTCGTTGAATGGCTTGGTCAGATATTCATCGGCTCCGGTTTCAAATCCCTCGATAATAGAATTGACCAAGGTTCTGGCAGTTAACAGAATAACAGGAATATGACTGATTCTCATATCACTTTTTAGTTTTCGGCAAAAAGTGATGCCGTCCATGACGGGCATCATAATGTCACTTATAATAATGTCGGGAACAAGCTCCAATGCCCTTTCGAAACCTTCCTGTCCGTTTGAAGCCTCGTATATCGAATATTGTGGCGATAGCAGGTCGGTCAGATAAGTTCTGATGTCGGGATTGTCTTCAATCAGTAATACGGAGAACTCCTTTACCTCCTGTTCCGGTAGGCGGTCGGGAGATACCTTTACCTCGTCATCCGTGAAATACTCCGACAGAATACCGGCTTTTGAAGGAGATGATATAAACTCAGCGTTTTTTAAGTGTTCTTTTCCCGGTTGGAGATGAATGGTAAATTCAGAACCCTTTCCTCTGGTACTTTTCGCCTGGATATTACCGCCATGTAACAGTACGATTTCACGTGTAATGGCTAATCCTACGCCGAAACCGTTACCTTCAGCCTGCTTGTCCACCTGGTAGAAACGATTGAAGATATGGCTGATTTCTCCGGCTTCGATTCCTTCCCCTGTGTCGGCGACTGAAACTGTCGCTTCCCCGGCATCGGTATAATTGACTCTCACTGAAATTTCCCCTTTTTCGGGAGTGTATTTGAATGCGTTGGAGATAAGGTTGCAAACGGCTCTCTCAAATTGCACTTTATCTATCCAGACGCTGATTTCCGGTTGTGAATATTCGAATTTATACGCTATATGCTTGTTGATGGCAAACTGGGTATAACTGATGTAGATTTCTTGCACAAACTCAACCAGATTTTCCCTGGATACCCGAAGGGTGACGTTTCCTGTTTCCAGTTTTCTGAAATTCAGTAATTCTCCGGTGAGGTTTAGCAGGCGGTTGGTATTGGTTCTTATCAGTTTCAGATATTTCTGTTCGGCTGCATCCATGTTTTCCCTATTGAAGAGTTTGTTGATAGAGCCTGCAATCAAAGTGAGCGGCGTACGGATGTCATGTGAGATATTCGTAAAAAAATGCTGTTTCAGTTCGTAGATATGTTCTTCCTGTTCACGCTTGAATTTCTCAAGTTTCAATTCATTTTTGATTTCCGACCATTTTAAGGTATATTTGCGGAATAGATACAGGGTGATTATGATAAGAGATAAATAGATAAGGTAAGCCCACCAAGTAAGCCAGAAGGGTGGAAGCACCTGAATTTCAATTTGTGCGGGTGTTGCCTGCTGATAAGAAGGCTCACCGGCGGGACGTACCATAAAGGTATATTTGCCGGCCGGAAGATTAGTGAAAGTAACTGTATTCTGAGTACCTACACTTTGCCAGTCCTCATCCCTGCCGGCCAACTTGAACTCATAGTTTATATTCCTGGAGAAAGAATAGTCCAAAGCGGCATATTCTATGGAAAATACGGTCTGGTTATGTTTGAGAACTATTTTCTTCTCAAAACATATCTGTTGTTTCAGTACACTTCGGGCATTTATGGCTACAGACTTGCTGAACAGTTTGAAGCCGGTGAGACATATTGTGGGAACGGGTGTCTCAAATTGTATTTGGGAAGGATAAAAAGCCACTACCCGTTCGTTGCTGCCGAAGTACAGCTTCCCGTCTTCATCTTTAAAAGCGGATTTGAGACAAAAATTGTCATAAAGACCGGGGATAAAACTCACCTGATTATCATCCTTTTGAATACGCATGATTCCTTTCTGAGTGCCTGCCCAGATGTTCCCGTCTTTGTCTTTCAGCAGGCTTACGGTGTTACGGCGTTGCATATCAGCCCCATTCATCGGAATCGTTTCAAATTCTGAGGTCTTGGGATTGAAGCGGACAGGGCCTTCTTTCGTAGCCAGCCATAGACAGTTGTCGTCTCCACGCAGCAAGGCGAAAATGTAGTTGCTGGCTAGTCCGGGATAATCTTCAACTTTGTAATTCTTGAATTTCTTGGTGACCGGATTATACATTGACAGCCCGTCACCATACGTTGCCAGCCATAAGCACCCGTCGCTATCAGGACTTAATGCCAGCACATTATCCCCGCCGAGTGATGCCGGATTTCCCGGTTCGTGCTTATATGGCCAACTCATCTGAACCTTGGTGTCGAAATAGACAAGCCCGCCGCCCCAGGTGGCTATCCATAAGTCGCCGGAAGGCAAGACAAGAATGTCCTGAACGTTGTTGTGGGAAACGAAATGACGGGGAATGGACTTTTCTGTTTCATCGCGGGTATTTTGTATTTCCGGATAGAAACGGTGCAGCCCCTGGGCATAAATGGCTATCCAGAGACTTCCGTCATTGGCAGGTTTGATACATTGGATGAAATCGCCTACATATCCGTTGTTGGTCGCTTTACAGAAAAAACGGGAAATCTCGTAAGAAGCCTTCTCATGCTGAGGTCTTAATAGAGTCAGCCCTTCTCCGTCAGTCCCTATCCAAAGTCCGTGCTTGTCGTGAAAAACAGAAAGGACAGGTATCTTATATTCCCCTTTGCCGTCGCTATAATACTGTTCGATATTTGTAGTTTCCTTTTTTATCAGGTTGATACCTTTTTTCGCGCTGCCTATCCAAAGATTGGATTGCCGGTCCTCGAAAAACACATTAATAGTATTTGAGGAAAGAGAATTGTGCACGTTATGGTTGTTCTGGAAGTTTTTAATTGCGAGCGGCTGTCCGGACTTTCTTTTGAGGTGCAATATGCCTAGCCCGTCGGTGCCTATCCACAGGTTGTTGAGTTTGTCCTGCCAGATGCATCTGACGATGAGCAGGTCGTCATACGGAGTACCTGCCAGATAGTTTAAAATTCTATTTTGTTGGAAATCGAAATATTTCAGTCCCTGTCCGTTGGTTCCGACAAGTAAGTTCCCTTTCTCGTCCGTAAATAATGTATTGATATAATCGGTATTGTCCTTTAATCCGCTGAATGGCCTTGTGTCGAAATGCGTGAACTCACCCGATTTCTTATCGAAAAGATAAAGCCCCGAGCCGAATGTGCCAATCCAGATCCGGTTGGCAGGTGCTTCGAGCATGGCCCTGATATCATTCTTGTTTGATGAATCGGATTTGTCCTCTTTCAGTTGGTAATGCCTGGATTTACCTGATGCATCATACGAGTAAAGCCCTTTTTCGGTGGCAATCCACATAATCCCGTCCTTATCTTCATACAGTGCGTGGATTTCCATGTAGTGATTGCTTCTACCGGGAGAGGAGTCCAGGGATATGGGCTGGAAGGTATCGTTGAGAGGATTGTAGAGGAAAAGACCGTCGCCGTTAGTCCCTACCCAAAGACGGTTCCGGCTGTCAATGTTCAGAACGGAGATATCGTTTCCAATTTGATAAGGTTGGTGTTGGGAGTAGACTTTGAAGTTGGTTCCGTCATACCTGTTTAATCCGTGCTTGGTTCCCACCCAGATAAATCCGATGCTGTCTTGGGCAATGCAGGTGACACTACTGTGCGAAAGACCGTTCTCGACGCCTATGTTTAGAAACTCGGTATGCCGGAGTTGCGCTTGGGCGTTTGTCAGTATAAGGAAGAACAGGAGCAGGATTCCTGTAAACAGTGTGTTGTTTTTCATAAGAATCATCTATTATCGGATTTTCTTTTTAAGGAATGATGATAGCAAAACTACAATATTTTTTCAGAATTTCCTGTTTTTATTTGCCCGAATATCCGCCGAAATCCCCTGTTTACGAATTTACAGCACCTATTGTACGAATTTGTATCCCCTTTATAGCCCACTATTGCCGTATTTTGCGAATCGAAATCACACAACGGTGGTCATATTCTTAGTTAACTGAATAATAATTAAAAATCAAAATGCTTATGAGAAAATTGGTTTACAAAAAAATCCTTTATTTTTTGTTACTTGCAGCTTCTTTATTGCAGTACGGCTGTAAAGAGGAAGAGCAGGATATTGCGCTCGAAAGTTTCACGTTAAATACGTCGGATATATTGATAGGTATTGATGAAATACAGTCTGTTGTAGCTGTTGTGTCTCCGGACGATATGACGGATAAGCTGAGATGGGAATCGGCTGATCCCGAAATAGCGCAGGTGCAATCCAATGAACAGGGATTGGTATCGGGCATTATCGGGCTGAAGGTGGGAACCACTACCGTAACCGCCTCTACTACGGACGGAAAAGTGAAGCAGTCGCTTCCGGTCAGGGTGATTGTGAAAGTGACGGGAATAAAGTTGTCGCCTGAGGTTCCCATAGCTCCGGGGAAAATACGGTATGATGTCCTTTTCACACCGGCGGACGCGTCTATTCAGGATTTGACCTGGACTTCGAGCGAGCCCGAAGTAGCCAGTGTCGATAATGGCGTGGTGACAGCGCTCTCGCGAGGTTCTTCCATCATAACAGCCACTACGGTGGAAGGTGGACGAAGTGCGTCCGTCGAAGTGTTTGTAAGCGGCAATCCGCCGGTGTTCGGCAAAGAATATTGTACGATAACAGGTTATGGCGACTATTGCCCGGATGAAGTACGCACCGAGGGAGCTGCGCAAAATCTGTCACACGTGAATACTGCCGTACCGACTAATAATTATAAGTACTATCCCGAAGACCGCCTTGTCGTGAAGAGAGGCAGCGACTTTACCCTTCATCTGGTACAATCGAACAACTGGTCATGCAGTGCTGTGTGGATAGACTGGAACGGTGACAGGAATTTCACGAATGACGGAGAACGTATTGCAGTGTTCGGCGAGTTTGAAGGAACAAACGATGGGCCGTATAGCATATCCGTGCATGTTCCGGCAGATGCATCACTTGGTGTGGTACGTATGCGTGCGGCTACTGTGGACTCATGGGGTGTCGACCTTTCTGTTTTCGAACCGTGCGGCAGCGTGAGATTTGGTACCGTCAAGGACTTTGACGTGGAGATTACGGACTAAACTAATAATCGGATAATATGAAAGATATGAAGAAAATAGTATTATTAATCATGCTTGGGCTGATTGTTTCTTTTTCAGCCTTTGCACAGCAGACATTAAAAGGTACGATACGGTCGAAAGCCGATAAGCAGCCGCTTCCGGGGGTATCTGTTGCAATAAAAGGGACGCTGACAGGCGGAATCACCGATTTGGACGGTAACTTCTCTATCCATGTGAAGTCCGGAGATATACTTGTAGCCAGCTTTATAGGCTATAAGACACAGGAGATACCGGTGGGTAGCCGGACGAATATGGATATTCTGCTGGAAGAAGATGTCGCTTTGTTGGATGAGGTGGTCGTTGTGGGCTATGGTATCCAGAAAAAAAGTGATATTACCGGTTCGGTAAGTTCCGTCAAATCGGAAAACATACGGAACGCAGCCTTCACGCGTACCGATGAGGCACTTCAGGGGCAAATAGCCGGAGTGCAGGTAGTCAATAATGATGCCTCTCCCAATTCCAGTATCTCCATCCGGATTCGTGGGGTAAATTCAATCAATGCCGCAAGTGACCCGCTGGTTATCATCGACGGAATGCAGGGCGGCTCAATGTCGAACGTACACCCCAATGATATCGAGTCTATTGAGATTCTGAAAGATGCCTCGGCCACTGCCATTTATGGCTCGCGGGGAGCCGGCGGGGTTATTCTGATTACGACTAAAAAGGGCGACAGCCAAAAGCCGGTTATCACTTACAATGTATTCGGCGCCCTTCAGCAAGTACGCAAAAAGCTGGATATAATGAACGCTTCGGAATATGCGCAATATATTAATACGAACAGGGAAGCGAGAAAACTGCCTGCCGTATTTGACGACGTGTCTGTTTTTGAAAATAACAGCACCGACTGGCAGGATGAGATATTCAGAACCGGGATGACCCAGAATCATCATCTTAGTATCAGCGGGAAATCGGGGATTATCTCTTATAATATTGCGGGAGATTACCTGGGATCCAAGGGAATTGTCATCAACTCGAAATTCCAGAAAATGTCGCTGCGCTCGAACCTCTCTATCGACTTGAACAAAAGAATCAAACTGAACCTGAATACCTTCTTTTCTTCGTCTAAAGATAATCCGACGGTTCAGAATGCACGGGACGCTTACGGAAGCCCTATCTATGCCGCTTTGAATTTTGCGCCGACAAGACCCGTGTATGAGAGTGACGGCACTTATTCGCAACCGGGAGGCGGTTACGGTTCGAATACGGAATATAATCCGGTAGCGCTTGCCAATGAACAGACGAATGTATATCGCCAGAAAATGAATATCATTAATCCTGAAATCGTTGTCCAACTATTCAAAGACCTTAAGTTCCAGTCGTCCGTCTCCTGGCAGATGACAGACGGGGAGAGTGACTGGTATTACACCGAAAAAGTGATTAATGGGGACGAATCGACACGCACAGCCAGCATAAGCAATGACAAGTGGATGCAATTCCAAAATACGAATATGCTGACCTACGACCATACCTTTGCTGGTAAACACCATCTGATTGCCACTGCGGTTCTGGAACAGCAATTATCTAAATCGACTTCCAGCTATGCTTCTTCCAAAGGCTTCTTCACGAACGAGAAATTATATAATAACCTGGGACTCGGAAATGAAACCATTCAGCCCGGTTCTTACAGGGCCGACCAGACGCTCTTATCCTATATGGGACGAATCAGTTATACGTATTCCGACCGTTACTCGGCTACGGTGACGATGCGTGCAGACGGTTCGTCGGTATTTGCGAAGAACAATAAATGGGGGTATTTCCCTTCTGCCGGACTGGCATGGAATATTTCAAACGAGAAATTCTTGAAGGACGTCTCCGTCATAGATAATCTGAAGTTGAGATTGAGTTACGGAGTGGTCGGCAATCAGGCTATTTCCCCTTATCAGTCATTGGACTTGTTGGTGACAGGCTCTAAAGCGGCTTATGCATTTGACGGTGAGAAACTTCACCAAGGCGTTTCATTGTCTACTTTGGCGGGAAATCCGAATTTGAAATGGGAAACTACCAAACAGTGGAATGCAGGTATCGACCTTTCCTTATTTAAGGGCAGGCTCAACCTCACTGCTGATGCCTACCGGAAGATAACTTCGGACTTGTTGTTTGAAAAACAACTGAAAATGGCTTCCGGACAAGCCACTCAACTGGTGAACGCCGGAAAAATCCGCAATCAGGGAATAGAGTTGGTTGTGGGCGGAACACCTGTACGGACGAAGAACTTCGAGTGGACTACCAACCTGACTTATGCCGCCAACCGTAGTGAAGTGCTGGCACTCAATGAAGGAGTGGACGAAATGATTCTTGGAGGAGCCGGTATGCCCGGATTCTCGGATGCAGTCCGCCTGGAAGTGGGGCAGCCTATCGGTCTGGTAAAAGGTTTCAGGTATGACGGAGTATGGAAAAGCGATGAGAAGATTCTGGCAGGTGCGTATGGAGTCACTCCCGGCTCTCCGAAATATTTCGACAAGGATAATAACGGAGTGATAGATAGTGAGGATATGGTGACAATTGCTAAAACACTGCCGGACTTCACGTATAGCTGGAGTAATAGCTTCCGTTATAAAGACCTGTTCCTGAATGTACTGATTGTCGGGGTGCAGGGAAATGATATCGTGAACCTTGGAAAGTTTATGTTGGAGGGAGGCGCGGACGGAGTCGGCAGAAACCTTCTGAACCGCTGGACGCCTGAAAATGAAAATACGAACGTTGCGGGGCACGATGTACTTGGAAATCAGCGGAACTCCAGCCAGTGGGTAGAGAACGGATCGTATCTCCGGGTGAAAAACATCACTTTCGGCTATAATCTACCTTCCAAATTCCTGAAGAAATTCAAGATAAACGCAGTGAAAGTATATGTGACCGGGACGAACCTGTTGACTTTCACCAGCTATACGGGATTTGACCCCGAAGCCAATAATGCTTCCAGCATTGCTTCCGGCAATAACTCGGGACCGTTTACCGGATTTGACATGGCTTCCTATCCTTCGCAGAAACAGTATGCAATCGGTCTGGATATTACTTTCTGATAGTGTTGGCAAAAAGAATTAAAGAATGATAATCAAAAAGATATACATTATGAAACTTATAAAAAACATTGCACGACTTTCCTTGTTGTGCCTGACAATACCCTTAGTCGTTTCGTGCGTGGATTTGGACGAGAATCCGCCGTCAGACTTGTCGCCACAAAATTTTTATACCTCGGAAAGCGAGTATAACGCCGCCTTGACGGGTATTATCAAAGCCCTTTACTCCGACTGGTCGGGATTTGATTATGGATATGACCTCATCCTGGCGTCCGGGGCAGAGGATATTCGTTCCGACGCAGACCTGTTTAAAAATTTCGACCGGTTGGTTCCCAACGACCGTGAACTTGTCATTCACGATTTCTGGATGAAATGCTATCAGGCTGTCTCCAATGCCAATACGTTGATTAGCAAACTTCAGAATGCCAGAGACGTTCCGGCGGAAAAACTGGATGCGCTTGAAGGACAGGCAAGGTTCCTGCGTGCTTTCACCTATTTTTATCTGGTTCGCTTTTTCGGTTCTGTGCAGGTGACGACTTATGAGAATCAGAATAATGTTGAAACCGTAAGACAGTCGAGTGTAGCCGAAGTGTATGACGCCATTCTTGAAGACCTGTCGATAGCTGAAGTCAAACTGCCTCTTTCATTTGCGGAGAAAGGCAGACCGACAAGAGGGGCGGCGAAGACTTTGATGGCTAAAGTGTATTTGACTATGACCGGCTGGCCATTGAATGATAAGTCTTATTACGTGTTGGCCAGAGACAAGGCTGCGGAAGTGATGGATGAAAAGTATGGATATGACCTGGAAGAAGATTTCGCCGATTTGTGGAAACAGGCTAATAAGCTGAAATCAAAAGAGTTTATTTTCACTTTCTACGGTTCGGTTGCAGAAGACGGGGTGGCTGGAAGCCACATGGATTTGGCTACAAGATACTTTGGTAACGGCGAAGGCGGATGGGGAGACTATTTCAGTGAAACCCGCTTCTTCGACGCTTTTCCCGAAGGTTCCCGGAAAGATGCCACTTTCACTTCTGTATTTGCCGACGGTACGACTTTTACGGAAGCGGGTGTCGAACCTTTTATAGCCAAATATCGTGACGGTGGTCGCCGGGTGAGTACTTCCAGTGAAGGTTTCCGTCCGATGTTGCGTTTCGCCGATGTTTTGTTGATTTATGCGGAAGCGGCTAACTATGTGAATAATGGTCCGGACCAGGCAGCGTTGGATGCATTCGACAGGGTATATAGCCGGGGACGGGGTGAAAGTTCCCCATATACACTCCGGACATCCCAAAATGAATTTGACAGGGCAGTCCTGGAGGAAAGGGCATGGGAGTTTGCTTGCGAAGGGGACAGGTGGCATGACCTTGTCAGAAGAGAAATGGTAGTCACGGCCAATGCGGAACGTTTGCCGAATGTGAAAGAAACTGCCCGGTTGCTGCCCAAACCGGGTACGGAAATAATCCCGGGCATTCTCGACCAGAATGAGTATTAATCAAAGTTATTGAATAGATGAAAAATAGTATTAGTTTAAGTATATATGCGCTTTGTATGTCCGCTGCTCTATGTGGCTGCGGACAGGCGCAGTCAGGAGGAACAGTCCGTAATCAGGTAATGGATCCTGTCACCGAAATTCCTGAATGGTTGAAAGTGACGGTGGAGTCGGCCTTGCCTTCGGATTCATTGAATGTATGGATACCTACCGGGGAGCTTGCGACATCGTCATTGATACGGGTTCCCAGATTTCCTGCGCCCAAGCATGAGAATGACAAGCAGCCTTCGCCGTTTGATATCCTGCCTGTTGACTTTTCAGCCATTCATTCAATTACGGGCGTGCGTAACGAGCAGCAGTCTTTTCAACTCTCGGTTGCGGCGGTTCACGAACTCACCGGACTTTCTGTCAGGGTGGAAGATTTAATTTCGGAAAAAGGGGATACGCTGGATGCCGGTTGTGTGAAAGTCAGGTATGTCCGTTATGTACCTGTGGAGCGCGCCCGTAGCGAATATACGTGGACTGCCCGTCAGGAAGATGTCTATGGTCAGGAAGTGAGTGGGACAGGGGCGCCGGATGTCGTTGCCGACCCTTTGATGGAATTACCGGCGGTAGATGTGCCTGCTTACCGGGCGCAGCCTGTCTGGTTCACGGTAGAAATACCGGCATCTGCCGTTCCCGATATTTATCGCGGGAAGCTTGTGATTCATACGGACCAGTATCAGGAAGTAGCCCTTAATCTGGCTGTGAATGTGCTGGATCCCACATTGCCGTCACCCGAAAATTATAGTTTCTTCCTGGATTTATGGTTTAACCCCAATGCAATAGCTGTTGCTAATGAGCTGAAGCCGTGGTCGGAAGAGCATTGGGCACAAATAGAATTGTATTTGAAAGACTTGGCTTCAAGAGGTGCGAAAACAGTAACAACGCTCATTGTACCTGACCCTTGGACTATAGGCTGGATTGATGGCAGGCATTCACAGACTGGTATTGGCTACCTTAGTATGGTCAATTGGCTACGTGATTCTTCCGGTCAATGGAGTTTCGATTATTCTATCTTCGACCGATTTGTTGAAACTTGTTTTTCCCATGGTATTAATCGTCGTATAGATGCTTTTACGCTGACTCCATTTGACCATCAAGGTAGCTGGCAAATACATTTTCAACACAAGGAAGATCACTCTGTCGATACCCTCTTTTTCGCTCCTGCTGATGCAGAATACAAAAAAATATGGAAAGTGTTTTTAAGTGATTTTGAAAAGCATTTGACTGAAAAAGGCTGGTTGAATAAAACATATTTAAGTTTCGATGAAAGCCCTCGGGAAATCATTGAAGGAATTTTAGATGTAGTATCTGGCAGTGCCCCCGTATTTTTAAAACAATTTTCTATTGCTGGTAAAATGAACACCGAATCATTGGCGGGTTCTCTTGCTATTTACTATTCCCATTTACCTGAATGTTTAGTGGAAGGAGAGGAAAGTTCTATGATATTGGAAAAACGGAGAAATAATCCAGACAAAATAACTACCTATTATCTGTGTGGAGATCCTGCGCATCCGAATACTTTTACCTATTCTCCTGCTATCGAGGCAAGGATGATACCTTGGCTGGCGGCGCATTACGGACTCGACGGATACTTGCGGTGGGCATATAACAGCTGGTCTGATAAAGACCCGTACAACAAACCTGTTTTCAATTTTATTCAAGGGGATGACTATTATATTTATCCGGGAGAAAACGGACCTGTCAGCTCCATTCGTTGGGAATTGCTGAAAGAAGGTATCGAAGACTTTGAATTGCTTAAGTTAACGGACTCGAAACAGAAAAAAGAAGCGATTGACATGGCTGTGAGAAATCGGGACGGACGGCAAAAAGCTGTTACGGATTTTGAGAATGCCAGGAGGTTGCTTATTCAATACTAAAATAACTGAAATGAAACAACATATGATTTTAACTGCAATGTTCTGTTTGCTGCTCGCATTTCCGGGTTGCGGCGATGACGAAAAAGATGCTCCGGACGTAGGCGGGGGACAACCGCCTGTGGAAGCGTCTCAAACTATGAAAGGCTCGTTTGAAAGTAAATACAGGCGATATGCGCAAAGAGATAAACATGAAGGTCAGATTTCGCCCGACAAGATTGTGACTCAATGGCGGGATACGGTCTGGAGAAACGAGCGTGTGCATACCCAACTTATTCTCTGGGCGGAAACGAATGTGAAAGGGATAAGCTATCAGGTGAATGACTTGAAGTGCGGAGCGAAAACGTTATCTTCTTCAAATATCCGTTTGCGATTCCCTACCTATGTATTGGGGGATACAAAAGCTTTGGATTGTGGTATGCAGACTTCGCGCCAGTCGGCATACATTGCCGATGCGCTGTCGGAACAGCAGGTGACTCAAATTTCTTCAACCGACCCGACAAAGGTGTGGGTGACGATTGATGTCCCTAAGAATACCTCGCCCGGCTTATATGAAGGAAGCATTGACGTGAAGCAGGAGGAAACAGGGGAAAAACTGTCTTTCAATATTCAGCTTCTTGTGACGGACCACACTTTGCCCGATGTCAAAGACTGGACGTATCATCTGGATATATGGCAATTCCCTTTTCAGTTGGTTACTTTGTGCGGGAAGAACGGAAACGAGGTAGAACCTTTTTCTCCGGCTTACGAATCCTTGATGTCCTCGTTCTATAAGATGCTGGCGGATGCCGGTCAAAAGGCTGTCACGACCTATATCAAAGACGGGGCGTTTTTGGGAGGGCAGACGATGGTCAACTGGAGCTTGAATGAGGATAATACGTGGAGTTTTGACTATGCCAATTTTGACAAGTTCGTGGAATTCATGTTCTCTTTAGGGATTAACAAGCAGATAAACTGCTTTTCTTTAGTAGGTTGGAACAACTCAATAGGGTATTTCGATAGAACGGCTTCAAGTTACAAGACCAAAGAATTGCCGATAGGAACGGATGAATATAATGAAGTCTGGACAGCGTTTCTCACCTCATTCCGTGCACATCTGACTGCTAAAGGCTGGTTTGACAAAACCGGGCTCACCCGATAATCATTGGGGGTATGCATAAATCTTAGCCAGTCTAAAGAGGA
>OGJZ01000176.1_pt1 | contig 79876 bp, 62 predicted proteins | sample 1572321 | NCBI WGS metagenome assembly OGJZ01 (sample SAMEA2582086, study PRJEB24529) | metagenome | biome: Human gut stool | place: China | collected 2011 | reverse complement strand
AGAGGTCGGAAAACGAAAGTAGGAAGAAAACTACTTCGTTTTCCTCCTACTCGATGTATCGGTTGAGTTGCTAGTGAATCTCTGTAAGGGAAATATTTTAAACAATTTTAGATTCCCTCCGATTTTCATGTTTGCGGAATCATTTAATTTTTCCTATTTTTGTCCGAATAGCAGAAATTTAGTATGAGAAAATTTTTTTATATCCTTTTGCTTTTGTTCGTCAGTGCTTTAGCTCAGGCACAAATGAACTGTACGTTTACTCATTATTCTCAGGAGAATGGTCTGTCCGAGAATTCGGTAATGGATATGGTACAGGATCACGACGGTATGATATGGTTTGCAACGTGGGATGGAATCAATCGCTTCAATGGCTACGACTTTAAGGTTTATAAGGCCCGTAAGGAAAACGATATGCGATGGAGTTCCAATCGTGTAGACCATTTGCAGGTCGACAAGTATGGAGATGTATGGTGCATTACTTACGATGGGAAGGCATTCCGTTTCGATAAGCGGATGGAAGCGTTTACCGAAGTTACGGCAAATGGGGCTGAAAAAGACTTGGTTATAACTTCTATCTTGCCGTTGGATAATGGAACTGTATGGCTGCTTACTGATAAAAACGGAGGTATCAGAGTGGTGCCTGACAGGAAAACCGGAACACTTGCTTCGAAAGTTTATTTGTCTACTGCTTCAAAAGAAAAAGGTACTGCTATCAAGACTGTTTTTTTAGACAAGAAAAACAGAGAGTGGCTGCTTACAAAAGATGGATTGCTTTGCATCGAAGGTAATAATGGAAAGCAGACTCCTTTTTTTGTAAATACGCATCCTGAATCCGGACGGCCTAACCAGTCTTTTTTTTCGGCTGCATTCGTTAACGGACACGTATATTTTACCTCTAATAAAGGACGGGTATGGAAATACTCGCTGAAGGATGAAACATTCGAGTTGAAAGACCTGGGCTTGCAGGACGATGTGATAAGCATACGGGAATTGTCTGGAGGAAAGGTCATTATGGCTACCCGCCGGTCGGGCTTTGTTGTGGGAGATGCAGCGCTCGAATCACTGAAGTATTACGGTCTGAAAAATGAATTTGATTTTTCTCAGCATCCGATACGGTCAATATATGTCGACAGTCATAATGAGGTCTGGTTCGAAGTAAACAAGATTGGTACGGTCTGTCATTTTAATCCGTCGACGGAGGTGTTCAAGGTGGAACAGGTTCCGGTTGAAAAAGAACCGGGTGATGCTCCAAAGTTTGCTGTCTGCGAGGATAAGCAAGGCAATCTGTGGGTACATCCGGTAGGAGGAGGACTGTCTTGGTTCGACAGAGAAAGTAATGAGCTGAAGCCTTTCTATAATGAAGTGGGAACAGATGCATGGCGCTTCTCAAACAAACTTCATGCTATGATGCTCGACCATCAGGGCAATTTATGGCTGGGCACTCATTCCAAAGGACTGGATAAGGTTACATTCTTCAAAAACGAATTCCAGTTGATTAAGCCGCAGAACTGTAAGTACGATACCAATGCCAATCAGGTACGTTCGCTTTGTCAGGATTCCCGTAAGCAGTTGTGGATAGGTACACGTAATAGTAAAGTTTCTGTGTATTCTCTTGACTTCCAGTTGCAGGGTTATCTTACAGTCGACGGACGCATATCACTTACTGGTACTCCTTTCAGAGGATCTGCCTATAAGATAATAGAGGATTCGAAAAAAAATATCTGGATTGCTACTAAAGGAAACGGAATCGTTCAGCTGATACCGCAGGGAAGCGGATATAAGATGCTTCATTATACTTACGATGCCAACGATATCTATAGCCTGAGCCATAACAATGTGTACGACTTGTGTGAAGACAGTTACGGTCGTATCTGGGTTGTTACTTTCGGTGGAGGTATTGATTACATCGAAAAGGAGAGTGATGGAAGTGTCCGTTTTATAAACTCACGTAATAATCTGAAATCGTATCCAATGGAACGTTGCTATAAGGCACGTCGTATGTTGCTCGACAAAAAAGGTATGCTGTGGGTAGCTACTTCCAATGGACTGCTGGCTTTCAGTGAAAAGTTCGAACGTCCCGATACGATTGATTTTCATTTGTTCGTGTGCATGCCTAATAAGCGTGAAGTGTTGAGCTGCAACGATATATATGATATCTTGCTTACACACGACGGACGTCTGTTCTTTGCTACTTTCGGTGGAGGACTGAATGAGCTTAAGAGCCTTGATAAGAATGGTAACGGCCTGTTTACTTCGTATTCGGCAAAAGACGGACTTCCTACCGATGTACTTTCTTCACTTGCCGAAGATACGAAAGGAGATATATGGATTGGTTCGGAAAGCGGTCTGAGCAAGATGGATATTGTCAACCATCATTTCGACAATTATCTGAAGCAGGAGATAGGAGAGGAGCTTTCGTTTGAAGAAAGTACGGCAATACGTGCCGAAGACGGACGCTTGCTGTTCGGAACAAATAGAGGACTTTTGTGCTTTACTCCCGAACTGATACGGAAAAACTCTTATGTGCCTGGCATTGTATTGTCGGGCTTGAAGATAGCCAATAAAGATGTTGTTCCCAGACCGGAATCCGTATTGCCTGAGTCTTTGAACAGTTTGTCGCATTTGTTTTTGTCGCATAAGGAAAACACCGTAACGCTTTCTTTTGCTGCTCTGGATATGAGTTTCCCGGAAAATGTAAAGTATGCCTATATGCTCGACGGGTTCGATAAGGAGTGGAATTATGTGGGTAAACAGCGTACAGCTACTTATACGAACCTGCCGAAAGGTAATTATGTCTTTCGTGTGAAGTCGACCAACGGAGCCGGTATCTGGGTGGAGAACGAACGTGCCTTGCGGATAACCGTCAAGCCTTCGTTTTGGGAAACTCCTTATGCCTATGTGATTTACACATTAGGCTTTATGCTGATTCTGCTGGTTGGAGCCTATACACTTTTCGTTATTTACCGGTTGAAACATGAGGTGTCTGTCGAACAGCAGGTAACGGACATGAAGCTCCGTTTCTTTACCAATATCTCTCATGAACTCCGTACACCGCTTACCTTGATAGAGGGACCGCTGGAATATATCTTGAAACGTTCGGATTTAAGTAAGGACGTACGCGAACAGTTGCAGGTGGTAGAACGTAATACACATCGGATGCTGAGGCTTGTCAATCAGATTCTGGATTTCCGTAAGATACAGAATCACAAGATGAAACTGTGCATCGAACAGATTGATATCGTCGCGTTTGTACATAAGATTATGGAGAATTTTGAATCCATAGCCGAGTCGAACAAGATTGATTTTATTTTCGAAACCGAACAGCCTAAGCTCAAGTTGTGGGTAGACGCTGACAAGGTAGAGAAAATAGTCTTCAATTTGCTGTCGAATGCATTCAAGTATACGCAGCCCGGAAAAACCATTACCGTATTTATTCATGAAAATGAAGATACGGTTACCGTGGGAGTGCAGGATCAGGGTATAGGTATTTCTGAAAATAAGAAGGCTTCACTGTTTGTACGTTTTGAAACCCTGCTCGATAAGAACCTGTTCAATCCGAACAGTTCTGGCATCGGACTTTCGCTTGTGAAAGAACTGGTGGAAATGCACCATGCCAGCATACATGTAGACAGTAAGGAAGGAGAAGGCAGTTGCTTTAGCGTAGACTTCCTGAAGGGAAAAGACCATTACGGTGAGAATGCCGAATTTGTCTTGTCGGATAACGTGGAAATAATCGGTGAAGCATCCAAGCATTCCTTGCCTGTGGATGTTGAAACTCCTGCCGTTGTTACACCGGAGGATAAGCCGGAAGCTGTTCCTGCTGCTGATGAGGCTGACAAGGCATCGGTTTCTGAAACAAAGACAATGCTGCTCATAGAAGACAATCTGGAGTTGCGCTTCTTCTTGCGGAGCATTTTCAGCCAGCGTTTCCGCATTATAGAAGCTGCCAACGGAGTGGAAGGACTGGAGAAAGCCATTAAGTATGTGCCCGATATCATAATCAGCGATATTATGATGCCCGAGAAGGACGGAATAACTCTGGTGAAGGAGCTGAGGGAGGAACTGACTACCAGCCATATTCCAATCGTATTGCTTACTGCAAAGACCGATATGGACACCAAATTGCAGAGTCTGGAACTGGGGGCTGACAGTTATATCACCAAACCGTTCAGTGCCACTTACCTCGAAGCACGTGTTGATAATCTGCTGGCACGCCGTCAGAAGTTGCGTCAGTTCTATTGCGACCACCTGATGGATATCAATCCTCCGAAAGTGGAAAATGAGGAAGAAGAGGTAGATGTCATGTCGCAGCAGGACCGTCGTTTCCTGGAGCAGCTGACAAACTTTATGGAACGGAATATCGACAATGGAGAACTTGTTGTAGACGATCTGGTGCATGAAATGGCTGTGAGCCGTTCAGTTTTCTTCAAGAAGCTGAAATCATTGACCGGACTTGCTCCGATAGAATTTATCAAGGAAATGCGTGTGAAGCGTGCTGCCCAGCTTATCGAGACTGGAGAGTTTAACATGACACAGATTTCGTATATGGTGGGAATCAACGATCCGCGTTACTTCAGCAAGTGCTTCAAGCAACGCTTTGGCATGACTCCTACCGAATACCGTGAAAAGCAGAAAAACAAATAATTGAGATTCCTGAATTTCAGGTATCTGATAGTTGTACGAATAACAGAATAAAATAAGCTGAAGTTTTCCGGAAAATAGCACGTTATTTCTGGAAAACTTCAGCTTGTTTTGTAATCTATGTAAAGAATGATTCTGTTTTTCCTGCTTGCATCAGAACGGATAACCGATTGCGAAGTGGATACCCATTCCGTCCTTGAAGTTCGGTATGTTGTAGTATTTGGAGATTCCTGTTTCGTAAGGTACGTGCAGGGCTACTCCCCAGTCGAGGCGAAGTACAAGGAAAGACAAGTCGTATCGGATACCCAGACCTGTTCCCAGTGCAATATTGTCGAAGAACTTGTTGAACGTAAACTGCGCATCGGGACGTGCTTCGTCTTTCCGCATCAGCCATACGTTTCCGGCATCGAGAAACAATGCTCCGTTCAGATTGCCTCCGAAAAGGTTGGAGAAAATGCGGAAGCGATACTCCAGGTTGGCTTCCAGCTTGATATCTCCCGTTTCGTCTACGTACGAATAGGCTGCGTTTTCGGCCGGATGAAAGCGTCCGGGACCGATAGAACGTACCGTGAAAGCACGTATGCTGTTGGCTCCTCCTACGTAGAACTGTTCGTTATAGGGAGCAATGGTCTTGTTACCGTATGCCCAGATTACTCCGGCCATCAGTCGTCCGGCAATCTGCTGCTTGTCGTTGATGTAGTAAAGCGGTCGTATCTCGCTCGAGAACTTCAGGAACTGTGCAAATGGAGTTCCGAGGAATTTCTTTTCTCTTTCTTTCAGACTCTTGCCGAAGGCTGCATAAATAAGTGAGGTGACATTACCTGCCGAGCTGAAAGAGTTTTCCCACCATATTCGCATCCGGCGGTGACGCCATGAATCATCGTAGGTAAAGGTATAGGTGACCGAAGGGATGAACTGGTCGTTCAGACTGTGAAACAGCATGGGGTTGGCCTGTGCAATCGAGTCGAATGTAGCCGTACGGTGCTGCAAGTGGTTGAACGCCAGATGGAGTGGTGTTACGGTATGTTTCATGCTTCTTGACGGGCGGAAACTGTACGAAACGGTTCCTCCGAAAGACAGCATCTTGAAGTATCGTGCACGGTTTACCTGTTCGGCATAAATCTTGAAGTTCGTTTGCGACGGGAAGCGGAACGGGTCAATGCGGTCGCGTACCCATGGAAGTACAAGGCGAGGGAACTCCAGTGACAGGGCTGCTCCCAGTTCGTAAGAGTTCATGACAGACTTGTCGCCGTCGACGGTTGAGCTGGTCTGCCATTCGTATGAACCTTTCAGCTCCAGATTGAGTGAGGCTCCCATGCGGCGGAAGTTTTTACGCGACAGGTTGAATATGGCTCCGGGACCGGTCTGCTTGGTACTCTTGGTAGTGACGTTAAGCTCCAGCTCACTGTTGTAGGGCAAGTCGAACATGGCATTCACGCGTACGTCGAGTGTATCTTTTTCTACTCCTGTACGGGGAGTATATTGAAACTCGCTGAACTTGAACACACCCAGTCGTGCCAGAGCTTCCTGGGTATAGTTCTGTCTGGTCTGCGAATAGACTTCTCCCTTACGGTACAGGAAACGCTTGCGCAGTACGCCGTAGCGGATGCCCGGCTTCTTTCCGGAGTAATAGATGGTAAAGTTGCGCATCTTCAGTGAGTCGTCAGGCTGTTCACCGTTATATCCCGTCAGGTACACAGAAGTATGTCCGATATGATACGTGCGGAGGGCTTCTTCGGGAATACTTTGCCGGGGTACAATCTTTAACTTGACGTACCCTTTGCGCATGATTGTATCGGCAAGGAAAGTGATGAATTCATTTCTTGCGTAGTAGTATCCGTTGTCGCGGAAGAGGTCTATCAGACGCTGCCGTTCCTGATTCAGGACCGTCACGTCGAAATTATCTCCGCTGTGTATCAGCCGTTCGTCGAAATGTGCATGAATCAGACTGTCGGTTTGTGGTCTGAATCCTTCGTATGTCACGGTATCTATGTAGTACGGATTTCCCATATCGATGTCGTAACTCAGTTTTACAGCCCGCGGGTTACGGGTACTGTCTACCCGGTAAGTTACTTTTCCGCCGAAATACCCGTAGTCGTGCAGCAGATTGGACGCTACTTTTATTCGGGTTTCTGGATTTACGGTAGAAACATATACCGGTTTGGCAGCCAGTTTTTTGAATATCCACTTTCCGAAGCCTTTTTCATACCTTTCAAAGCGATTGTATATCCATAGTCCGAAAGGTATCGGAAAACGGATATTGGGCTTTACCACGATGGCGTTGTTCGGAGCAATGCTGATAGCTCCTTCCGCTTCGGCAAGTGCCTTTTGTCCTGCCTTGCTCTTGTCTTCGTTGTTGATGGTTACTTTCTTCAATCCCAGATACAAGGTTTCCCCTTCCGGCAAGTGCTTTGTTGTAGAGCATGATACAGCCGTCATGGCTGCAAGCAGAAGCGTCAGGATATGATATGTTTTATATTTCTTCATGGATATGTAATTATGCTTCAATCAGTTTTCTGTTGTTTGTTCGGGCTGTTTCTTTTTGCGGGAGCGGAAGATGAACAGTTCGCTTAGTTTGCTCACTTTCTTTCTCAGTACGATACCGGCTCCTGTTTCTATCACTTCACCGTCGAGTATGCTTTCGTAATTCTTGTCGTGGAAAATCTTGATGTAGCGTGTACCGCTGTTGTCCAGACGGTATTCCAGCGAAATGTTGTCGATAAACGACTCGTCTTGCTGCTGTACATCGTTTCCGGTAGATATTTTTCCTCCGATGATAACCTGGAAGCGGTTGTTCCAGAATCGTTTGGCAAACTGGAAGTTATAATCCGTACGGGTATTTCCGGTTTCGCCCTCATCGGTCGTTTCCATACCGAAGTTTATATCTATTGTTTTCAGTGCATTTCCTGCTATCTTGTTTATCTCACTTTGCAGGAACGAGTTCAGCATACTGTTGGTGTCGAATCCTTTGCCTCCGGTATTGCTTTCTGACATATATATACCCGTAACCAGCATGGTGACAGCCAGCTTGTTTTTCTCTTCGGCCGATTTGGCAGCGAGTTCGTTCTGCATGGCACCGTCGTCGGGAGCTTCGAGTGTGAAGGTAAAGCCCAGATCTTCCAGGCGGTTTGTCAGATTCACTCCCACGTTGAAGTTTACCATACGCGTACTTTCTCCATCGGAAGAAACCGACGCACGCACCCGTTCCGAAGCCTTTATGTTCAGATTCGGGTTCATAACGTTTCCGGTCCATTCGATATAGCTTCCATCCTGAATGTAGAAAGTCTTCAGCGGGATGATAGGCATTTCGTATTTCATTTCTCCGCTTATCAGCGAATAACGGCCGTTGAGCAGCATGTTTCCGTCGGGCTGATACTGGAATGACAAGTCGCCTCCACCTTCCAGCAGCATGTAGTTGCTTCCGCTTTCATTTAAGTTGACACGTGCCTGCACAGCCTCGTCGATGTGAAGTGTCATCAAAATATCCATACCTCCCAGCGACATGGCAGGAATGTGAGGCTTGGCTATGTGAGTCGTATCGCTGAAGTCCACAAACGTGACAGTTTCGTTCAGGCGGTCTTCTACGGTCAGCGGAGAGTCTTTCAGTACATAAGTGAAATCACTGCTTCCTAAAATATTCATGTTGCCTCTCATGGTAAGGGCATCCGACCGTCCTTTCAGCATGGCATTTACATCGACATAAATCTTACCGTGTACCAGCGACTCTTTGGTCTGTTTGGCATTGATCAGCTCAAAGTTATGCGCTTCCATTTTCAGGTTTATATCCATGGCAGCCATGTCGGTCATGTCTACGTAACCGTCTATGCTGAACGGTGTCTTTCCCTTGGTAAAGATGTTGAAGCGTTCGAATTTTAGTCGGCTGTTCTCAATCTTCAGCGGTCGGTTGTCGAGTTGCAGGTTCAGTGAAGCCTGTGGAATATTGATTATTACACTGTCAAGTCCTAGTTCTCCGTTCAAGACGGGCTGTGACGTGGAACCCTCTATGGAAATCGAACCGTCCAGGTCGCCTTTCAGCCTGGCTATATCATCGGAAATGAATGCGTTGGCTACCTTCAGCGGCAGATGATGCAGGTTCACATCTGCCGTCAGATTATCTTTATCATTTTTCCCCGTGGCAGAAAGGTACGTTCCGTTCAGGCTCATTATTTCTTCATCGTTCAGCATCAGGAAGCCGTCTATGCTGTGTTCTCCTGTTTCTTTAGGCAGATATACGGCACTCATTTCCCAGTTGCCCAGCTGTTGCTTGTTGTAGGCAAGGTTGTTGATTTCTATGTCGGTTGCAACTTGCATGCTCGACTCGCTTTGTATATAGTGTGCCTCGGCGTTGATAAAGCCGGCTATGTCGGGCATATATGGGATGATGCGCCGGAACTCAGCTATGTCTATCTGGTTGAGAGCTACGGTAAGATCCTGCTGTACGAGAGAATCCGGAGTAGAATATAAGGATAATCCGGAATGATTCTCATCGTATATCTTGACGTCGGCATGGATACGTCCCTCGTCGCTCAGATAGATATAGTTGCCGTGGTTCACCTTAAACGGACGATATACCAGAGTAGGATTGTCCGGAGTGATGTGCATGCTGATGCCGTTGGGGCGTAGCTGTGCCTTCAGGCCGAGATCAACTCCGGTTTCTCTTTTACCGTTCAGGTAACCTATTGCCAGTTGTGCATCGGTAGATCCGATATATCCGTTCAGTGAAATGTCGAAGGCTTCCTGACGTTTGTTGGCAAGAGCCTTTACACCACTGTAGAATTTCACCTGCACAGAGTCTTGCAACGTCTTGAAGTAAATCGTATCCAGTTGAAGACTGTCGGTCCGCAAGCCGTACAAGTCGATGGAACCGTTTAATCCGTCTTCCGGCGAAGTGCTGAAGCTGGCCCGCAGACGATTGTAGTTTACATGCTGTGAAGCCAGGAAGTTGGCCACCGGATTGTCTGATCCGGAGAATACTTTCAACTGTGCCGAAGGCAGCATTTCTCTGATCAGGCGCTGATTTATGTGTTTTTTCTTCCACTGCTCTCCAAACTCCTTGGCTACCAGGTCGCTCTTGCTCATAAACTTGTCGAGGCTGTTGGCCGATTTGAACAGGAAAGTCAAATCGCCTGCATTGACATATCCCCTTACCGAATCGGTAGCCATATCGAAACCGGCATGCAGGTCTTTGGTCCTGAAGTTTCTTTCGGCTGTTACGAGCTGTATACCGCTGACGGTAGCACGTGCTTTGTGGCGTTGCTTCATATCCGTCTGTGCATGTACCTCGATGTTCATCGACGAACTGAAAGGCGTGCTCATAAGTGACAACGCCTGCCAGTCTAACAGCCGTACATGAGTGTTCAGGTCGGCTTTTATCATATTCGGCTGAAGCAATGCCTGCAAATTGGCCGATACGTCTATTGCCCGGTTGTTGACATTCAGCATCATTGAAGCCTGAGAGTGTTTCAGACCGGCATCGAGTGTGACTCCGGAAAACAGAAGCGAGCCATACCGGAAGTGTGAAACCTCACCCTTCAGCAGAGCGGATGTTTTCGGAGAGAAAAAGTCGAATCCGTTTCCTTCGGCATGCAGTGAGGTCGAAAGTCCGAATATCGAATCATGCGGCATAAACTCGTGTATGTTGAGGCTGTCGATATTCAGGTCGACCAGATAGCCTTCTTTTTGCAAATCATAGTCAGCTTTTAAAATAACATTGGCTTTTTTGCCCGGAAAGAACTGCATGTTTGCTCCGAGCAGACTGCCGTTGACCGAAGCTTCTCCTTCCAGTTTCATGCCATGTGGCAGTACGACACCGCTGAGCATACTTTCTACAAAGTTCAAGTTGCCCGTTTCTACCGATAAGTTGATGTTACCGTTTCTCTGGAGACTGTCCATAGGCAACGTAATACTTCCCGTAGCCTGTGCACGGAAAGCATCCTGAATGCTTGCCGAGAGCGTGGTAAGACGAATCTCCTTCAAGTTTCCGTCTATGCCGGCACGTATCTGCAATGGGGCAGACGGATATTTTTTTATGAAATCTTCCGGCATTCCGGTGATAACCTTCAGTAAATCATTCTTGCCGATGTCAGCCATCAGACGAGCATTGATCATACCGTCTTTTTCAGCATCAGTCGCCTCCCAGTCCATAGATGCGCTGAATTCGAGATACGAATCGGGGGTTGTTATCTGCAACGACGGAACTTTCAGTGTCTTGGCATCCGATACCAGTTTTCCTTTTGTTGAAACAATTTCCAGTCCGGAGCGTTCCTTTAAGTTGAAGTCGCGGATATTGGCATAGATATCATTTCCGGCATAGTAGGCAGAATCTACATCCAGCTTGATGTTGGTAATGCCGATATGCGATGCATCGAATCCTTCGGCAGCAGGAAGTGTATTGGTATCAAGATAAGCACTACCGTTTGTCAGTTTAAGTGAACCTGCCGAGTATGCCGACTTATGTAAGTCAACCAGTCCGTTCCGTAGAGAAAGCTTTTCGAGCGATGTTGACATGCTGAATGTACCCAGCGGCATTTGCATGGCAAACGAAACGTTTTCGAAATCAACATTTTTCAGTTGTATTTTCCAGAAAACCGGTTGCGAGCTGGTCGTATCTGAGGCTGTAGTATCGGCCATGCAGATGGATAAATGAGTATCCTTTAAAGAAAGAGTGTTGACAATGGCAGTTTCCGGATCGAGCTCTACGCCATGTGAGGATACGAATAGCTCTCCCAGATTTCCTTTCAGCGTCATACCTTCGATGAGGTTTGCCGTATTTACAGATGCCTTGCTCAACTCCAGACCGTCAAGTTCGATTTTCTTTCTCAGCAGGGGAGTTAACTGGATCTTCGCTGTTAATTTCTTGGCATTCAGTATGGTATCCTGCTTGTCGATAATTACGGTATTGTTTACTACCAAATCTAACGGAAATGAAAGAGAGATTCTTCCTATCGAGATTTGCATACCTGTGGCTTCGGAAGCGTAGCGTGTAGCCGTGTTTACCAGAAAATTCTGAATAGGAGGTATGTATATCAGAATACATAGCAATATAAATAATATGAACGGAGATGCTATGGCGATCCCTGTCCATCGCAGATATTTTTTCATAGGCCAAGTCAAGCTGTATTGTTTGTGCGAATTTATATAAAATAACCGAATTAGTATTCATTTTGTTCTGGAACTATTTAGTTGTATTTATATAAATTCTTTACCTTTGTGCTATAACTTAATTTTAAAAGATATATTATGAAACCAACTTTGTTTGTTCTGGCTGCCGGAATGGGAAGTCGTTATGGAGGTTTGAAACAGCTTGACGGTCTGGGTCCCAATGGTGAAACAATTATGGATTATTCCATTTTTGATGCTATCCGTGGCGGATTTGGAAAGATTGTATTCGTAATCAGAAAAGATTTTGAAGAAGATTTCCGTAAGAAAATCATCAGCAAGTACGAAAACCATATTCCAGTAGAAGTAGTATTTCAAAGCATCGACAAGCTTCCTGAAGGATTTACTTGTCCGGCTGAACGTGTAAAACCATGGGGTACAAACCATGCAGTGTTGATGGGTAAGGAAGTGATCCGTGAACCTTTTGCCGTAATCAATGCTGACGACTTCTACGGACGTGACAGTTTTGCCGTAATCGGTAAATTCTTGTCTGAACTTCCTGAAGGAGCTAAGAATACATATTGTATGGTAGGATTCCGTGTTGGAAATACCCTGAGTGAAAGTGGTACAGTAGCTCGCGGTATCTGTTCTACCGACGAAAACAGACATCTGACAACAGTAGTAGAACGTACTGAAATTATGCGTATTAACGGTGTCGTTTCTTATAAAGATGAAAATGGCGAATGGGTAGGCATCGAAGATAATACTCCGGTTTCAATGAATATGTGGGGCTTCACTCCTGACTATTTCAACTACTCTGAAGAATATTTCATCGACTTCCTGAAAGAAAACATCGATAAGCCTAAAGCTGAATACTACATTCCGCTCATGGTCAATAAGCTGATCAACGATGGTACTGCTACTGTAGAAGTTCTTGATACTACTTCTCGCTGGTTTGGAGTAACATATGCAGCCGACCGTCAGGGTGTAGTTGATAAATTGCAGGCTCTTGCCGACTCTGGAGAATATCCTAGCAAGCTGTTCTGATAATTGAACATATACTATACAGGGAAATTTCCTTTATGCGTAAGCTTTGTGTTTGTCATGAAGTAAGCGTGTAAAGGAAATTTTTTTTGTTGAAGTTATGCCTGACTGGTAAATATTGCAAAACGGATTTTAATCTTTTTTTCTGAATTTTGGTTAACTTTGCACTAATATAAAAGATATTATGAGGAAGCACATTTTATTTTGGCTGCTAGTTAACTGGATTGGATGGATTTATGCGGAATCGGTGGAAAAAGAGATTCCGCAGCTTCTTGCTACACTCGATTCTATATTAGTACAAACTAGAGAGTTGGCATCGCAGAAAGAGCTTAAAATAGCGCAATTGAAGAAAAAGTTATCGAATGCTGCAAATCTTGAAGAGGAATTCTGGATAAATAAAATGCTATATGACGAATCTTTCGTATTCAATGCTGATTCTGCAATGAAATACGTTGACCGTAATATACAGATTGCTACCGAACTTAAAAAGAAGGACTGGCAGGATGAATGGCTGATAAACCGTTCGTTTATGTTTGCTGCAACAGGATTGTTAAAGGAAGCAGGTGAAGTGCTGGAAAAAGTTGATTCTACCAGTTTGTCTGACGGACTGAAACTCTCGTATTACTATCAGCGTTCTTACCTGTATTCGCATTTAGGGCAATATATGGGCGACCAGAAGCAGGTTAATAATAAATATTATAATGAGTTCGAAAATGCCAATAAGCACATGTTGGCCTTAGTCCGTCCGAAAGATCCCCTTTATTGGTGGTGTGTAGCGTCATGTAATGAACTCTCTCCTGGAGATAGCTTGTTTTCGGCCTTAGAGAACGTTGTATTGTCTTCTCATCATAATACACGGCTGGATGCAATGAACGCTTATGGACTTTCGAATATGTATAAGCGGCTAGGAGATAAAGAAAAAACCATGATTTATCTGATTTATTCGGCAATGGCTGATTTGAGAGTTTGCAATCGCGATATTGCTTCGTTGCAGGAACTTTCATCGTTATTGTATGATACAGGAGATATTGACCGGGCGTATGCTTACATGAATTATTGCTTGAAGGCTGCTTTGCTTTATCCCAACCGGGTGCGTATCATTAATATATCTACAGAATTGGATAAGATATATGCTAATTATCAGCAACGTGATATAAGATGGCGTAATTCATTGCAAAATTATTTGTATGTAGTTACTTTTTTCTCGATAATTCTGGTACTGCCCTTGATTGGTCTTTATCGTCAGACGAAAAAGTTGAGAAAGTCGCGTACAGAACTGGATTCTGCAAATCACTCTCTTAATCAACATGTTGTTGAACTTTCACAGATGCATAAACAGCTGGCCTTAGCCAATCAGGAGCTTCAGAATTTGAATGAACTGCTTAGAAGTGCTAACCAGAAGCTTCAAGAGTCGAATGATGTAAAAGAAGAATATATCGGATATGTGTTCTCTATTTGCTCGAACTATATCAGTAAGCTGGATGAGTATCGGAAAAACATTAACCGTAAACTAAAGACTGGTCAGTTTGAAGAGGCAAGACAATTGACTGATAACTCTTCATTGACTCAAAACGAACTTAAAGACTTTTATGCCAATTTTGATGCTATCTTTTTGCGGGTTTATCCTGACTTTGTAGCGGATTTAAATTCTTTGCTTCGTCCTGAAGAGCAGATTTTATTGAAAGATGCAAGCGAACTGAACACGGAAGTTCGTATTTATGCATTGGTCAGATTGGGTATAAATGATAGTGTCAAGATTGCCGACTTTTTGCATTGTTCTCCTCAAACAGTGTACAATCATAGGTTGCGCATGCGCAATAAAGCAATTATACCTAAAGATAAATTTGCCGAAGCTGTCCGCTTGTTGGGAAGAGGAGGCAAGTAATAGGAAATTCAAAATAGACTTTTTTAGCGGAGAGAACTTCTTGATTTAAGTTTTTCTTCCGGTTGAGAACAGGCCATAGTACACACTATTTTGTAGTGTGCTATGGCTTGTTTTTTTGTATTGTTCATGTTTTAGAAAAGCTTGTTCTTTCTTGTTGTAATGAGAAGAAGAGGTAAATCTCATTCCCGAAAGCTGCTTTTCAGACTTGTAAAGGCGTATAAGTCACTCTATATGTCAATCGTATAGTTTACCTATTAGTTTTATATATGTATTGATAATCAGTGTGTTGTCTTTTTGTGATCTTACTTGTTAACTTTACTTTAGAATAGATTAACGTCCTTTAGTATCTAATTTTGCTTCCAGAATTTTTAATCAAATATTCTATTATGTTAACTAAAAAATTTACTAGTATGAAGAACAATTTTCAACCGGTACAGATTACTCGGTTTGTATTGTCTCTATGTTGTTTATTGTGTTTTTCTGTTCATTTGTTTGCACAACAAATAACAGTAAGTGGAAACGTCAAAGATTCATCGGGCGAGCCGGTAATTGGAGCCAGCGTTTTGGTGAAGGGAACTACCAATGGTGTGATAACCGATTTTGACGGTAATTTTAGTATTGCCAATGTAGAAGATGGTTCTCAAATTGAAGTATCGTACATTGGTTATGTAACGCAAATGAAAAAGGCAACAGGTACACAACCTTTGAATTTTATTTTAAAAGAAGACACCGAAACTTTGGATGAAGTCATTGTAGTAGGTTATGGAATTCAAAAGAAAAGTGTTGTGACAGCATCTATCAGCCGGGTTAGCTCTGACGATTTGAAAAATGTAACTCCTACCCGTGTAGATAATATGTTGAAGGGACAGACTTCAGGAGTAACGGTTACTTCTGCATCCGGACAGCCTGGTGATGCTGCAAAGGTACGTATTCGTGGTATTGGTACCATAAACAATTCTGACCCTCTTTACATCGTTGACGGTATGCCGGTTGATGGTGGTATCGATTATTTGAATCCTTCTGATATAGAATCTATCGAAGTATTGAAGGATGCAGCTTCTGCTGCTGTGTATGGTGCTCGTGCTGCCAATGGTGTAGTATTGGTTACTACAAAAGGAGGAAGCAAAGGAAAAGCTGTTATTAGCTATGACTTCTCATACGGTTGGCAAAATCCTTGGAGAAAGAGAGATGTTCTTAATGCTGTTGAGTACGAAACGTTGATGAATGAAATGGCTGTTAACTCAGGCAAAGATGCTCCTTATGCCAATCCGGAAGCAGCAGGAGAGGGAACAGACTGGCAAGATGCTTTGTTCAACTCTAATGCACCGATAATGAATCACCAGATAAGTGTCAGCGGAGGTTCTGATAAAGGTTCATACTTTTTGTCAACAGGATATTTCAAGCAAGACGGTATTGTTGGAGGTAATTTCGATCGTTCAAATTACGAACGCTTCACTTTACGTATGAATTCTAATTATACATTGTTCGATCAGACTAAAAACCGTAACTGGCTTTCATCATTTAAAATTGGAACCAATATCGGTTATACTCGTATTAAATCTGTAGGAGTTGATACAAACAATGAAAAAGGTGGTCCGTTGGGTAGTGCGCTGATGATTGCTCCTACACTCCCTGTGTATGCTGAAGATCCTGAAGCTGTATTGAAAGAATATCCTACAGCAATAAAAGATAAAAATGGAAATGTTTATACCATTGTTGGTGATGCGTATAACGAAATAACCAATCCGCTGGCTCAATTGGAGTTGCCGGGAGATGTAAACAACTCTGATAAATTCGTCGCTTCTTTCTGGGGTGAACTTCAACTGTGGGACAATCTTAAGTTTAAAACAACTTATGGTGCTGATTTGGCATTCTGGGGAAATGATGGCTGGATATATCCTTACTATCTGGGAAAGAGCAACAGTCAGACTCAGTCTTCTGCATGGTCGGGCATGAACAGAGGATATACATGGCAGCTGGAAAATGTATTGTCGTATGACAAGACTTTTGGACAGCACTCAGTATCTGTTATATTAGGACAGTCTGCAAAGAAATATCAGGGACGTACCTTGTGGGGAAAGAACTACAATTTGCAATCTCTGGATCCGGATAAAGCCAACATTAACTTCGGACAAGGAACAAAGGCCGATCAGGAAGCTACAGGACAAGCTCAGCCTTTTTCAACACTGGCATCTATGTTTGCTCGTGTCAGCTACAACTATGCTGAGCGCTACATGTTCCAGGCAACAATACGTCGGGATGGTTCATCTAACTTTGGTCCGAATAACAAATATGCAGTATTCCCTTCATTATCTTTAGGATGGAATATCACAAATGAAAAATTCATGGAAAAACGTCCTGAATGGCTTACTTCAATGAAATTACGTGCAAGTTGGGGTAAGAATGGTAATGAACGTATTGATGCCTTCCGCTATACAGCCATTATGAACAGTGGTAACAATTATATTTTTGGTGCTAACGGCAATGAAGCTATTGTGGTAGGAGCTAAACCTAATGGATTGCCTAACCCTGATTTGAAATGGGAAGAAACCAGCCAGACTGATTTGGGATTGGATTTCGGATTTTTGGGTAATGCACTTACTTTTACAGTAGACTGGTATAAGAAGAAAACAGATGGTATGCTGATGCAGATGCCGTTGCCTGCTTATGTTGGTGATACTCCTCCGATGGGTAATGTGGGTAAGATGGAAAACTCTGGTATTGAAATGGATTTGTCTTATAGATTCCAGGTTTCTGATTTGAACGTTAAATTCGGAGCCAATGCTTCTTACCTGAAAAATAAACTGATTGAGCTGGGTAATGCCGAAGGTTGGGCTAACTATGATGCTATCCAGAATATCGGAACAATTACACGTGCCGAAAACGGAGAACCTTTCCCGTTCTTCTATGGAAAGAAAACTGCTGGTATCTTCCAGAATTGGGATGAAGTCAATTCATATGTAAATTCAAAGGGAGAGAAAATCCAGCCTAATGCACAGCCAGGAGATGTACGTTTTGTTGATGCGAATGGAGATGGAAAGATTGATGACGCAGACCGTGTGAAGATCGGTAAAGGTATGCCAGACTGGACTGTAGGATTCTCTATTGCTTTAGACTGGAGAGGATTCGACCTGAATGCTTTCTTCCAGGGTACTATCGGTAATGATGTCTTTGATGGTTCTCGCCGTATTGACTTGAAGAGCATTAACCTGCCTTCTTATATGTTAGACCGCTGGCACGGAGAAGGTACTTCCAACAAGTATCCTCGTTTGAGTGAAAATGATGAAAATGGAAACTGGTTGTCTTCTGATTTGTATATAAAAGACGGTTCATACTTACGTCTGAAGAATATTCAGTTAGGATATACTTTGCCAAAGGCTGTAACAACAAAATTCTTTGTGCAGAATTTGCGTGTATACGTTGGAGCTGAAAACCTGTTTACAATTACAGGCTACGATGGTTTCGATCCGGAAATTTCTTCAGGTGGTACTTCTTTAGGTGTTGATAAAGGAGTTTATCCCCAGGCCAAGACATTTACAGTTGGCGCAAATATTACTTTCTAACTTTTAAACTGAGAAAAAATGAAAAAATATTTTATATGTGGTGCTTTAGCACTAATGAGTTTGGCTTCTTGCAGTGATTCTTTTCTGGAAGTATATCCTACCGTGAATATAAGTGAGGATGAGTATTATAACTCGGAAGAACGTATTTATAGTGCACTGGTTGCTGCTTACGATCCTTTGCAGTGGCCTGACTGGGGACTGGGACAGTATAATCCTTTGAATCTGGTTGCAGATGTTATGTCGGACGATATTTATGCCGGAGGTTCAACAGAGCAAGATAATGAGCACTGGCATCGCATGCATAAGTTTACAGCTACTCCCGAAATCGTTTGCAGTAGTTTATGGAGTGTATTTTATTCAGGAATCAACCGTGCCAATATTGTTATGGCAAAAATGGATGGTATTCCTGGTATATCTCAGGAAAATAAGGAACGTTATTTGGCTGAAGCACATTTTCTGAGAGCTTATTATTATACATGGCTGTGGAAATTGTGGGGAAACATACCTTATTATACCGTGAATCCTTCTACTTCTCCTTATTTGGTAGAGCAGATTTCAGCAGATGAAGTGTATCCGAAAATTATAGAAGATCTGGATTATGCATTGGGAGAAAATCGCTTGCCCGAATCTGTTGATATTACAATGAAAGGAAGAGTTACCAAAGCTGTCGCACAAATGCTGAAAGCAGAAGTTGTGATGTATCAGAACGATGAAAGCCGTTATGCTGAAGTCTTGTCGGATATGCGTTCTATTATATCTTCTCAGTTGTATAGTCTGCATGATGATTTTGCTGGAATGTGGGAAGATGCAGGCGAATGGTGTGAAGAATCTATTTGGGAAATAAACTATCACGATCTGAATGCTCAGCGTAGCTGGGGAAATCCGATTGCTGCCGGTGGTACAGTTCTTCCTACTCTGATCGGAATAAACGAATGTAAAGATGAAAAGTTTGCAGGCGGATGGGGATTTGGTACTGTGAATCCGGACTTGTATAATTCTTACGACGATGATGACCAGCGTAAGGACGGCGGTATTTTGAATTTTGCAAAATATCAAGAAACTCATCCGAATGCTTCGTATACACCGCGCTATGAAGATACTGGTTATTTCTTGTTGAAATATTTACCTCGCCAGGGTGGAAATAGTCAGTGTACGGGTGACAAGGACTTGAATTATAGAAATAACTTACGTGTATACCGTTATGCTGAAACATTATTGAATGCAGCCGAACTGATATTGCGTACTGGAGGCGATACTGCCGAGGCACAAAATTATCTGGATCAGGTAAGAGCCAGAGCTTATCGTACTACTGTAGAAAATTTGGGAGCTCATAAGGTTGTTGCCAATATTGATAATGTTTTGGAAGAAAGGCATCTTGAGTTGTATGGTGAAGGTAAGCGTTTCTGGGATTTGGTACGTTCAGGAAAAGCTAATGAGGTTTTAGGAAGTCGTGGTTATAAAGATAACAAAAAGTATTTGCCTATACCGTCTAGTGAAATCGATAAGTCTGCTGGAACTTTGACACAGAATCCATATTAATCACAATGAGGAAAGGCTTTTCAGTGATTTATATCATTGGAATGCCTTTCCTGAAATGTAAATAATTTGTTTATGAAAAATAAAATATACTTACTGTCGGCTTCTCTTATGGTGGCGACATTTTCTTTTTTTTCTTGTGTTTCATCCGGAGAAAAGGAAACAGGAAAAGATGAGATAGAAAAAAAGGTCGAGAATCTGTTAGGGAAGATGACACTTCAGGAGAAAATCGGCCAAATGAACCAGCTGAGTCCGTATGGTAGTGAGGAAGAAATGTATGCTTTGGTCAAAGAAGGAAAAGTTGGTTCGTTTCTGAATATTGTAGATGCGGAAGTCGCAAATAAGATACAGAAGACAGCCGTAGAGCAGTCACGGCTGGGTATTCCCGTACTGATGGCACGTGATGTTATTCATGGATATAAAACAATTTTTCCGATTTGTTTAGGACAGGCTGCTTCTTTTAATCCGGATCTGGTTCGTGAGTCTGCCAGAGTTGCCGCTATTGAGGCTTCTGCCGATGGTATACGATGGACGTTTGCTCCGATGATTGATGTATCCCGTGATCCACGTTGGGGAAGAATTGCCGAAAGCTGTGGTGAAGACCCTTATCTTACAGCTGTATTGGGAAAAGCTATGATTGAAGGTTTCCAGGGAGATTCACTGAATGATCCGACTTCTATTGCTGCGTGTGCAAAACATTTTGTAGGATATGGAGCTGCGGAAAGTGGAAGAGATTATAATTCAACCTTCTTGCCGGAACGCTTGTTGCGTAACGTATATCTTCCGCCTTTTGAAGCAGCAGCAAAAGCTGGAGCTGCAACTTTTATGACATCTTTTAATGACAATGATGGAGTGCCTTCTACCGGTAATAAGTTTATTTTAAAGAATGTCTTGCGGGAAGAATGGAAGTACGATGGAATGGTTGTTACCGATTGGGCTTCTGCTACCGAAATGATTACTCATGGCTTTTGTAAAGACGCTGCTGATGCTGCAAAAAAATCACTTGATGCAGGAGTCGATATGGATATGGTTAGTGGAGCTTTTTCTGGCAACTTGGAAAATCTGGTGAAAGAGAATAAAATATCCGAAAAACAGATCGATGAGGCGGTTCGTAACATCTTGCGCTTAAAATTCCGATTGGGCTTGTTTGAAAATCCTTATGTTTCTACTCCACAATCAGTAAAATATTCACCAGAACATTTGGCTAAGGCAAAACAGGCTGTAGAACAGTCGGTTATTCTTTTGAAAAATACAAATCAGACATTGCCTTTAAATGCTGACGAAGTACATACAGTAGCTGTCGTTGGTCCTTTGGCTGATGCTCCTCATGATCAGATGGGAACTTGGGTGTTTGATGGAGAAAAAGCACATACGCAGACTCCTTTGGCTGCATTGCGTGCTGTATATGGCGATAAGGTGCGTATTATTTATGAACCGGCACTGGCATATAGCCGCGACAAACAGACAGCAGGATTGGCAAAAGCTGTCAATGCAGCTAAGCAAGCTGATGTAGTATTGGCTTTTGTAGGTGAAGAATCCATTTTATCAGGTGAGGCTCATTCTCTGGCCGATTTGAACTTGCAAGGTCTGCAATCGGAACTGATAGAAAAATTGTCACAGACAGGAAAACCTCTTGTTACTGTTGTTATGGCAGGCCGACCACTGACAATAGCTAAAGAAGTAGAAGAATCGGATGCAGTACTTTATGCTTTCCATCCGGGTACAATGGGAGGACCTGCTTTGGCTGATATCTTGTTCGGAAAGGTGAATCCAAGCGGAAAAACACCTGTTACATTTCCTAAGATGGTAGGTCAGCTTCCAATGTATTATGCTCACAATAATACCGGACGACCGGCATTGGAGAAAGAAATGTTGCTTGATGAAATTCCGATGGAAGCAGGACAGACTTCAGTGGGATGCCGTTCTTTCTTCCTTGATGCAGGTTCTACACCATTATTCCCATTTGGATATGGTTTGTCATATACGACATTCAGTTATGATAATCTGAAGATTGTTTCGAACAAATTGACGGTCAGTGATACATTGAAAGTTTCTGTTGAATTGAAAAATACCGGACATTATGAAGGTACAGAGGTTGTACAGTTATATGTGCAAGATAAAGTTGGCTCTGTAACCAGACCGGTGAAAGAGTTGAAGCGCTTCCAGCGTGTCAATTTACAGCCTGGTGAATCTAAGCAGGTTATGTTTGCTTTGCCGGTATCTGAATTGGCTTTTTGGAATATAGATATGAAGAAGGTAGTTGAACCGGGCGACTTTAAATTGTGGGTAGCTTCCGATAGTCAGGGAGGCTTGACAACTGAGTTTAATGTCGCAGAATAAATATAGGAGTTTTTTTTATGATAAAACAGATTATAGCACTCACTTTGGCCGGATGCTTATTTTCTTGCCAGCAATCTCAAAAGGAAGTTGAAAATCAACTGGATGAGAATAAATTTGTACATGTTGAAGGTACCTGTCTGATAGAACCGGATGGAGATACTTTACACATAAAAGGTACTAATTTGGGAAACTGGTTAAATCCTGAAGGATATATGTTTGGTTTCACCAATACCAATTCTGCCAGAATGATTAACCAGATGTTTTGTGAACTGGTAGGACCTGATTTTACGGCCGATTTTTGGAAACAGTTTAAAGACAATTATATAACTCGTCGTGATATAGAGTTTATTGCCGGTTTGGGAGCAAATACAATCCGCCTTCCGTTCCATTACAAGCTATTTACTGATGAAGATTATATGGGACTGACAGCGGAACAAGATGGATTTGCACGTGTTGACAGTGTTGTTAACTGGTGTAGAGATAATAAATTGTATTTGATCTTGGATATGCACGATGCTCCGGGCGGACAGACTGGCGACAATATTGACGATAGTTATGGTTATCCCTGGTTATTCGAAAGCGAACGTAGCCAGCAGTTATTCTGTGATATCTGGAGAAACATAGCTGAAAGGTATAAAAATGAACCTGTAATATTAGGTTATGAACTGATAAATGAGCCGATTGCTCCGTATTTCGATAACATGGAGGAGTTGAATGGTAAATTGGAAGCTTTGCATAAGCGTGCTGTCAAGGCAATACGTGAAGTCGATACCAACCATATCATATTATTGGGAGGTTCTCAATGGAATGGTAACTTTAAGCCGTTTAAGGATGCCAAATATGATGATAAGCTGATGTATACCTGTCATCGTTATGGCGGAGCTCCTACGAAAGAAGCAATTCAGGAATTCATAGCTTTTCGTGATAGTGTAAATTTACCTATGTATATGGGAGAGATAGGACATAATACTTCAGAATGGCAGTCATCTTTTTGCAAAGTCATGGAAGAAAATAATATAGGATGGACATTCTGGCCTTATAAGAAAAAGGATGACTCGTGTATAATGGGAATCCAGATGCCTGATAACTGGAATCATATTGTAGCCTTTTCTGAATCTCCCAGAGGCAGCTATGCCGAAATTCGTAAGGCACGTCCTGATCAGCAGATGGTACGGAAAGCGATGAATGATTTCATTCAGAATTGTAAGAAAGAAAATTGCATACCTCAAAAGGAATATATTCACTCGTTAGGTTTTAGTTTTCAATAGTTGAAATAGTTCTTGAAATATCATAAAACATTTAATATCATGAAAAAACAAATATTGTTAGGTGTGTTGGCGTTTGTTCTGTTTGCCTCTGTTTCGGCGCAGTCTGTCGATACACCTGTTTATTTAGATGATACAAAGCCTGTTGAGTTACGTGTTGAAGATGCCTTGTCCCGAATGACACTGGAAGAGAAAATTGCTATGATTCATGCTCAGTCTAAGTTCTGTTCTCCCGGTGTTTCCCGCTTGGGTATTCCTGAGATCTGGTGTACTGACGGACCTCATGGTATTCGTCCGGAGGTTTTGTGGGACGAATGGGATCAGGCCGGATGGACAAACGATTCATGTGTTGCATTTCCGGCATTAACATGTCTGGCTGCGACCTGGAATCCTGACATGGCTTTGTTGTATGGCAAGAGTATCGGTGAAGAGGCTCGCTATCGAAATAAAACTATTTTATTAGGACCGGGCGTAAATATTTATCGTACACCCTTGAATGGACGTAACTTTGAATATATGGGAGAAGATCCTTATCTGAGCAGCAAGATGGTGGTTCCTTATGTACAAGGGGTTCAAAGTAATGGCGTTGCTGCCTGTGTAAAGCATTATGCTCTGAATAATCATGAAGTCAATCGCCATACAACCAATGTGATTGTCGATGACAGAGCTTTGTATGAGATTTATCTGCCTGCCTTTAAAGCTGCGGTGCAAGAAGGTCATGCATGGAGTATCATGGGAGCATATAATCTTTATAAAGACCAGCATTGCTGCCATAATCAATATCTTCTGAATGATATATTGAAAGGTGAATGGGGATTTGACGGAGTTGTTGTCAGCGACTGGGGTGGTACTCACGATACTGACGAGGCCATTACTAACGGTTTGGACTTAGAGTTCGGAAGTTGGACCAACGGACTGTCGAACGGAGCAAGTAATGCTTATGACAATTATTATCTGGCTAAAGCTTATCTGGATAAAATTAAATCGGGTAAATATACAACCAAAGAGCTGGACGAGAAAGTTCGTCGCATCCTTCGTCTTTCATTCCGTACGACAATGAACCGCAATCGTCCTTTCGGATCTATGGGAAGTCCTGAACATTTTGATGCGGCCCGTACCATTGCAGAAGAAGGTATCGTGTTGCTTCAGAATAAAGGAAATGTGCTTCCGATTGATTTGAATAAAGCTGCAAAAATTGCAGTAATTGGCGAGAATGCGTTGAAGATGATGACCGTTGGCGGAGGTAGCTCTTCTTTGAAGGTAAAACATGAAATTTCACCGCTCGATGGCTTGAAAAAGAGAGTTGCCGGCAAGGCAGAAGTTCTTTTTGCAAGAGGATATGTCGGAGATGCCAGTGGCGAATACAACGGAGTTGTTACAGGACAGGATTTGTCAGATAACCGTTCGCCGGAAGAACTGATTGCTGAGGCTGTCAGCCTGGCAAAAGAATGCGATTATGTAATCTTCTTTGGTGGTTTAAATAAAAGTGCAGGCCAGGATTGTGAAGATGCAGACCGTGCACAGCTGGGATTGCCCTACGGACAAGATCAGCTGATAGAAGCTTTGTCAAAAGTGAACAAAAACTTGATTGTCGTAAACATATCGGGTAATGCCGTTGCTATGCCTTGGGTGAAATCTGTGCCGTCTATTGTTCAGGCATGGTTTTTAGGCAGTGAAGCCGGAAGCGCCATAGCATCTGTCCTTTTGGGAGATGTCAATCCTTCAGGTAAACTTCCTTTTACCTTCCCTGTTTGTCTGGAAGATGTTGGAGCTCATAAATTGGGTGAATATCCTGGTGCAAAGAGAGAGAACGAGAATATCTGGGATGCGAAATACAATGAAGGTATTTTTGTGGGTTACCGTTGGCTCGATAAGGAAAATATTAAGCCTTTGTTTGCCTTTGGACATGGATTAAGTTATACTCAGTTTGAGTACGGCAAGGTTACGCTGGATTCTAAAGAAATGACTCAGGATGGAAAAATTGTGCTGACAGTCCCTGTTACCAATGTAGGCAAGAGAGAAGGAGCAGAAATCGTTCAACTTTATATTTGTGATAAAAAGAGCTCACTTTCTCGTCCGGAAAAAGAATTAAAAGGTTTCTGTAAAGTCAAACTGGCTGCTGGAGAAACTAAAACAGTTTCTTTTACAATAGACAAATCGTCTTTGAGCTTTTTTGATGACAAGCAGCATAAATGGGTTGCAGAACCTGGAAAATTCGAGGCTGTTATAGCTGCTTCTGCGGAAGATATAAAGTCGAAAACCGTATTTGAATTGAAATAAGTTTTTAGTTAATCTTTGCAGATAAATATGTTCTTCCCTCTTTCGGCTTTGTGATGCGAAGCTGAAAGGGGGAAGTTTTTTCTCATTGTCAGGAGTATTTTCATACGTCCGCACAGATGCCAGATTGCCAGTATGCCGAACAGGATACCTGCCTGATAATGCGGTATTCCTAAATGAGTGCCGGCATTTTCCCGATGCAATATCAGGATGAGGCCTGTCGCACTTGTCAGTAAATAAACGGCCGACAGACAAACCGTAACCTTGCTGCGTTGCCTGAATCTTTCGGGTAAGCTTTTATACCATCCCCGGTGAGCCCTTATGTGTCCAGTGGACAGGATGAGAAACAATACTCCCCATACGATATGTGTAACTCTCCAGATTTTTACATTTGACTGTACGATACCATGACCTGCCGCATGGATAATCAGACCGGTAATAAGAGTGAGCAGACATATAGCTGCCAGAACGAGGTCGATGTAGAATGTTCTTTGTTTCTTCATGATTATTATTTGTTAGGGTTAGCCGGTACAGTTCGGGGTATGTCCGGCATACATACTTCGTGTTGTTCCGGATGCAAAGTTAGCCCGATGAAGAAACGGAGGCAATGGATAAGATAGGGGAGTACTTGGACTATTTATGGTTTTTGCGGAAGTCTGTTGGAGATATTCCTGCTGTTTTCGAAAAGAGCCGGGTAAAGTAAGCGTAATCTTCAAATCCGAGTTCCTGAGCTATTTCCTTTACGCTTTTACTGGTATATATCAGGCTCCGTTTGGCTCTTGTCACAATTTCATATTGTATGTTCTGGCTGACACTGAACCCCGTCGTCCCTTTAACCGCTTCGTTGAGATACATGAGCGAGATATTCATCATGCGTGCATAGTAACTGGGACTGTGGCTGTGCTCTACATGCTGTTTGAGCAGGTTTCTGAAGGTGATGGTATGCTCCACATAACGTTGGGGCAGGCTATGAGCCGTTTGCTTGGAGGTGATAGCTTCTCCGATGATGTCGATGATGGCAAGCGACAGGTGCAGTGCCAGTGTCTGTGGATGTTTGCTGGTCTGTGCCAGTTTGCCGGCCAGGATGGTAAACAGCGATGTAAGTTCAGTCTGCTGTTCCGGTGACAGTTCTACCGTCTGTGTGCCAAGTGTATATTGTTCGAAGGATCTTTTGGAATTTTCTTCAATGAATGCGCTGTCAATCATCAGTATATACGCATTCAGTCCGGTAGCCTGTACAAAGCTGTGTACCTGTCCGGGTAATACCAGAGCGGCACAATGCGCCGTCAGCCTGTAGCTGTTGAAGTCTATATGGATGTCACATTCACCCGATTCGATGAAGCCGAACATATAGTAGTCATCCTGATGCGCATAGTCGACAGGGGTATGCTGTATGCCGTCTGCTGAAAATACACGAAGGTGTATGCCAGTATCGGAGATATCGGAAGCTCTGTGTTTGGGCAGTTTTTTCATCGGAATATATAAAAAAGAAAAACCACCGATAATTTAGTTATCGATGGTTTTCTTTTGGTGATCCGCCTGGGGCTCGAACCCAGGACCCCAACATTAAAAGTGTTGTGCTCTACCTGCTGAGCTAGCGAATCAAACCTGTGTTGCATTCATTTTCTGATTGCGAGTGCAAAGGTAGGTGTTCTGAGTGAAACTGCCAAATGTTTTGGCAAGTTTTTTCAAATAAATTTTCCTTTGCGTTTTTATCTTGCTGATTTATAGCGTATTTTGCTTTCGAAAAAAATAAGCCTTTGCAAACCGGTTTTCCTGAAATCTTGTAGATTCCCGTTCCTGCCGGAGCTCTTACATTCGGACAGCCTGATTTTTTACATGCCGGCAGCCGCTTTTTATCTCCTTATTTATTCTTGAGTGCCGGTCTGCCGTTCCATTTTGGCCGGCCGGATCTTTACGAATGGCTTGCCTGAGCCTTTTTTTCCTCTTCTACCGCTTTCCGGTAACAACATCTGCACAGAGGCTCGTATTCTTCCTTTTCTCCCAGCAACACCCGTTTGTCGTTGGCTACGGTACGGTGTGATACGTAGGCCAGATCTCCGCATTTCACGCAGATGGCATGTACCTTGGTCACCTCGTCGGCGATGGCACACAGGGCAGGCATCGGACCGAAAGGTACACCTTTAAAGTCCATGTCCAGTCCGGCAATGATTACTCTCACCCCTCTGTCGGCAAGTTCGTTGCATACGTTCACCAGTCCGTCGTCGAAGAATTGCGCTTCGTCTATGCCCACTACATCAATTTCCGAGCTGAACAGCAGGATGCTTGCCGACGAGTCTACCGGAGTAGAAGGAATCGAATTGTTGTCGTGCGAAACCACTTCCGCTTCCGAGTAGCGCGTATCGATGGCCGGCTTGAATATTTCTACCCGCTGGCGGGCAAAGGTAGCACGCTTCAGGCGGCGGATCAGTTCTTCTGTCTTGCCCGAAAACATCGAACCGCAGACAACTTCTATTCTTCCTCTGCGGCACGTTTCATGTGTATGATCTTCTGAAAAAACAACCATTGGTTCAAAAATTTGGTGCAAAAATACAATTTGTGTCGTTAATTTGCCTTATCTTCTATCTGAAATTTCATTTTTCGGCTATTTTATACACAACAACTGTTAAATATTGAATGAAATTAACTAGTGAGATTAAAAACTTTCTATCTTTGCTATATTAACAGTTGAAATATTGTATGGGAAGATTATATGTTGTTCCTACTCCTGTGGGTAATTTGGAAGATATGACCTTTCGTGCCATCCGTATCTTGAAGGAAGCCGACCTGATTCTGGCGGAAGATACACGCACGTCGGGCATTTTGCTGAAACATTTCGAAATCAAGAATGCGATGCAGTCTTATCATAAGTTCAATGAGCATAAGACGGTAGAGGGGATTATCAACCGGTTGAAGGCAGGCGAAACCATTGCACTGGTTTCCGATGCGGGAACTCCGGGCATATCCGATCCCGGCTTCCTGGTGGTACGCGAATGTGTGAAAAACGATATCGAGGTACAGTGCCTTCCGGGAGCTACGGCTTTCGTTCCGGCGCTGGTGGCTTCAGGCCTGCCCGACGAACGTTTCTGCTTCGAAGGCTTCCTGCCTCAGAAGAAAGGACGCATGACCCGTCTGAACGGTCTGGTAGAAGAAACGCGCACGATGATTTTCTACGAGTCACCCTACCGGCTGGTGAAAACGCTTACCCAGTTTGCCGAGATATTCGGTCCCGAACGTCAGGTTTCTGTCTGCCGTGAGATATCCAAGATACACGAGGAAAGCGTGCGGGGAACCTTGCAGGAAGTCATTGCACACTTCACGGCTACCGAGCCGAGAGGAGAAATTGTCATTATACTGGCAGGAAAAGAAGATTGAAGTTATAAATTCTAAACAGATAAAAAACTATGAAGAAAGTTGTTTTATTTTCATTATGTGCTGCGGCCGTGCTTGCTTCTTGTAACAATGCAGGCCAGAATAAAGATGCGTTGAAACTTCAGAACGACTCGCTGATGATCGAATTGTCTAACCGCGATGCCGAACTGGATGAAATAATGGGAGCATTCAATGAAATTCAGGAAGGCTTCCGCGAAATCAATGAAGCTGAAAACCGTGTGGATCTTACCGGCGATGCTATCGAAAACAAATCGAGCGCCGACAAGATTAAGGAAGATATCCGCTTTATCAGCGAAAAGCTGAAATCAAACCGTGAACAGATTGCCAAACTGGAAGAACAGCTTAAGAACAGCAACTACCAGTCGGCACAGCTTAAAAAGGCTGTCAAGAATCTGACTGCCCAGCTGGAAAAAAAACAACGCCAGATTGAAACCCTTCAGGCTGAACTGGCTTCGAAGAATATCCGTATCGCCGAACTCGATGAGGCTGTTTCCGATCTGAACAAGAATGTCGACCAGCTGACTGCTGAAAACCAGGCTAAGACAAAGACCGTTGCTGCTCAGGACAAGGCCCTCAATACTGCATGGTATGTATTCGGTACGAAGTCGGAACTGAAAGACCAGAAGATTCTGAACCGTGGTGATGTGCTGAAAGACAATGAGTTCAATAAAGACTACTTTACAGAAATCGATATCCGTAAGGATAAAGAAATCAAGTTGTACTCTAAGCGTGCTACACTGCTGACTACTCATCCTGCCGGTTCGTACGAACTTGCTAAGGACGACAAGGGACAGCTTACTTTGAAGATTACTAACCCTAACCAGTTCTGGAGCGTATCACGCTATCTGGTTATTCAGGTTCGATAATTATAAATAACTGAATTTTAATTAAATCTGTTATTCATTCTCCGGCATAGAGAATGAATAACAGATTTTTTTGTTTATCTTGCACCGGTCAACCAATCAGAAAGGAGAAACTTATGAAAATATTCCGATATCTTATCGTTGCTGTACTGTTCCTGCTGGTGGCAGGTACATCGGGTGCACAGACCCGTGAGGAAAAGAAAGAGGCTCTCAAGACCTATGTCAGCGAACAGGTCAACGGCCGCACATTCAAGCTGGAGGCAAGCATGGCATATCCTATGAGCGGCAGAAGCATTCCGCTGACTACACCCTACGGATTGCAGATGAAGAAAGACTCTGTCGATGTCTATCTGCCTTACTACGGCAGGGCCTATCAGATACCCTATGGAGGAGGAGAGGGGTTGCGCTTCAAGGCTCCCGTAGAAAACTACTCCAGCAAGCTCAAGAAAGACCGCTACCGGATAACGTTCGAGGCTACGACCAGCGAAGACAACTTCAGGTTCTCGGTCGACTTGTACGACGACGGTTCGGCAAACATTCATGTCACCATGCGCAACAGGCAGCCCATTCATTATTCCGGACAGCTCGATGCAACCGGGTTGCAATAAAAGATGCCTATCTTTGCGTCAACGGAACAGCAGAAAACAATAAAAACATCATGGAAACAAATGAAATTTATGCCGTCAGACTCGAAAAGAAAGGAGTAAAACCTACAGCCGTACGCATCCTTGTGCTGAAAGCCATGCTCGAATCCCCGTGTGCCCTGTCACTCATCGAGCTTGAAACACTGCTGGGCACTGTCGACCGCTCCACCATCTTCCGTACGCTGAATCATTTCCTGGCGCACCACGTGGTACACGACATCGAAGACGGCAGCGGCTCACTGAAGTACGAGGTCTGTCCCGACGAAGACACTTGTACCGTCGACGACATGCACACGCATTTCTACTGCGAAGTCTGTCACCGTACCTTCTGCTTTCCGTCCATCCACATTCCCGTTGTCGACCTGCCCGAAGGCTTCCGTCTGCACAGCATCAACTACATGGTAAAGGGCGTGTGCCGCGAGTGTGCCGCCCGCATGAAATGACTGTGTAGTCCTCTCCCGGAAAATACTTCACCGACATGTGCGGCTGGATGCTGTAATACGGACGGTGGTTGCGCGGCAGATAGCCCACGCCGTGTACTCCCACCTGCACCGACAGCCGCGGAGATACCCGTATATGATGGTCGTATCAGGCTCTGTTCTTGAGTGTTGATACGACCATTCATTTTCTCTATCAGTATGTCCGGATTTTCAAAGCTTGAAAATCCGTTCCATCAGCTTCCATTTCTCCTGAGAAGACTGTCCCGGCAGCACCTTCTGGTACTTGGACATATGCTCCTCCCATTCCGCCTGACGAGGCAGTGTAGCAAGTCGGGCATAGTCACGTTCCATATCAAACTCGTCCGTCGTATCCATAATCATAAACAGGTGGTTGCCGTAAATATAAATCTGCATATCCACGATACCCACTTCACGGATGCCCGCTTTCACTTCCTCCCATACGTGCGCATGCTCTGCCACGTAAGCCTCTATCAACTCCTTGTCGTCGTAGAGATCCAACGTCTGACAATATCTTTTCATTTATACCGTTCTGTTTTGTTTTTTATCAGTCCCTGCGGAAAATATCACGCGTATATACCTTCTCCTTCACATCGTCCAGACACGCATCATAGCGGTTGGCGATGATAGCCTGCGCCTGCGCCTTGAAATCCTCCAGTCTGTTCACCACCTTCGATCCGAAGAACGTACTGCCATCCTCCAGCGTCGGTTCGTAGATGATAATCGTAGCTCCCTTCGCCTTGATGCGCTTCATCACACCCTGAATGGAACTCTGGCGGAAGTTGTCGCTGTTCGATTTCATCGTGAGGCGGTACACCCCGATGACACATTCCTTTTCCTCCGCCGGATTATAGCTGCCCCGGTTGTAGTAATCATAATATCCCGCCTTGTGCAGCACCCTGTCGGCAATGAAATCCTTGCGCGTGCGGTTGCTCTCCACAATCGCCTGAATCAGATTCTCCGGCACATCCTGATAGTTCGCCAGCAGCTGCTTCGTATCCTTAGGCAGACAGTAGCCCCCGTAGCCGAACGACGGATTGTTATAATGCGAGCCGATGCGCGGATCCAGACAGATACCCTGGATGATAGCCTGCGTATCCAGTCCCTTCACCTCCGCATACGTATCCAGCTCGTTGAAGTACGACACACGCAGCGCCAGATACGTATTGGCAAACAGCTTCACCGCTTCCGCCTCCTTCATACCCATGAACAGCGTGTCCACGTCCGGCTTGATAGCCCCTTCCTGAAGCAATGCCGCAAACTCGTGCGCTTTTTCCTCCAGCTGCTCACCTGCGATTTCCTTGATGGCTCTGTTCTCCTCATCCAGTCCCGCTATCAGTTTCGGGAATCCCACGATGATGCGGCTCGGATAAAGATTGTCGTACAGCGCCTTGCTCTCACGCAGAAACTCCGGCGAGAACAGCAGGTTGAACTTCTTTCCCGCCAGGGCAGGAGAGGTACGGAACTTCTCCGCATACTTCACATACAGACTCCGGCAGTAACCCACAGGGATGGTACTCTTTATCACCATCACCGCATCCGGATTCACCTCCAGCACCAGGTCGATCACCTCCTCCACGTGCGACGTATCGAAATAATTCTTCACCGGATCGTAGTTCGTAGGAGCCGCAATCACCACAAAGTCCGCCTCCCGGTAAGCCGAAGCCCCGTCGAGCGTAGCCGTCAGGTTCAGTTCCTTTTCCGCCAGATACTTCTCGATATACTCATCCTGAATCGGGCTGATACGGTTGTTGATCTTCTCCACCTTTTCAGGAATCACGTCCACAGCCACCACCCGGTGATGCTGCGCCAGCAACGTAGCGATAGACAGACCTACATAGCCCGTACCCGCTACAGCGATTGTATAGTTTTTCATCATGGAAATGCTCTTTTGTTACAAAGCTAATATAAAATATCAGACAAGTCAAATGAAATTCTACTTTATAGTTGCGACATCAGCGCATCGAAATCTCTGCAACCGATAAAATAAGTTCTGTGTTCCCGAATCTGTGTATCCAGTTGCTTTTTTAATGCCGAAGTACAAACCTTTTCCCAGCTTGATGTCGTGAATGCCAGCATATTCAGTTGCTGTGTTAGTACATTTAGAGGATTACTTGCCACATTTACATCCGTTACCAGAATAAAAGCAATCTGAATTTGCCCTGTGTTCAGGTTACAGGTTGTAATATCTTCACATAACTTTATACTCTCCAGCAGTTTGCGTTGCAAGTCATATTTTCCTGCCTGTCTGGTTATCCTTTTTTCAAGTACTTGTTTTTCCTTTTCGGAAGCCAATGGTTTTTGAGCAATTGGCTGATGTGACAAAAACTCTTTCCACCCTTTCAGTTCAACAAAGCACAATACCTTTTCCGTATACGAAAGAGCATCAGACGAAGGAGAAGAAGCACATCCCTGCGCACTGTGCCATTGTGTTTCCACTTCATCCAGATTGATAACAGGCGTTTGTTGTAAAGAGAGGCAAGAAGGTGTGTGCTGGCAAGGAACATGCAACTGACATAGACTGCATGGTGTGACACCTGTTTTTGTCATTACCTGCTTGTAAATATGTTCAGGAGTCATATTCATTGCAGTTACAAGCCAAGGTTTACAATTTCATTCATAGGCTGTGCCAGTTTCATAAAAATCCGGTTCAAATCGTCCGTAACATCTTCCAGCACACACAGTTCGTCTTCTGTTTCCTCTGCCAGATAATAATTTACAAAGTCATTCATCGACAATTTATCAGCGAAATATCTCACGGCCTGTATGAAATAAGGACTGTGTGAACTTATTAAGATAGGGATTCCCGCTTTGGCAAGTTCTACCAGCACAGACGCGAATTTGATCTGCCATTCCGGATGCAGATGATTTTCCGGTTCATCCCATATCAGAATTTTACTTTCATCCAGCGCTTGCGTTTCCAGTAACATCTGCAAGACACCGAAAGCCTTTATTCCGGAAGCAACATTAACCGGTGCATAATTCTGTTCTCCCTTTTTCCAGTACATGTTTCGTTTTGCATTGTCAAAATAGAAATGTCCGCCAGTGATGTTATCAGTAAGTGTCTGTGCCTTTTGTATAAAAGGAGAGTAGACGTTATCAGGCAGCGAGAAACGGAAAGCATCCAGTTTCTGTGCCATATCCTTTATGTGATAATTTATCAGCGGGCGTAATACATCCTTTCCGGCAATATTGAAATAATGTCCTCCCGGCATTTGTGCATTTGCCAGGATATCTATCAGATGAATATACAGTGGCGATTCTACCAGCGTAGCGTCTTTGACAAAAGTTTCCGTTTTACATTTAAACTCCGTTACCTTATTCTCTTTTATCTGTATGGTTATATCTTTCCCCTGTTCTTCAGAAAAACAAATTTCAGACATTTCAGTATTGTATGTACAGATAGAATTAAGAAATTCGGCTCCTATGATACTTTGGAAAGCCCGTTCCAGCATTTTTTCGGAGTTACTGCTTTCGGTAGCCAATTGTACCAGTTGGTCTATGCTTCTTATAATTTTAGCCCTTTGCTGCGGTACAATGTTTATTTTTTCCAGTTTATCTTTCAGCTGACTGACCCATCGTTTGTCATTCGCAAAAGATTCCACCTCTTTCAGGAAAGCGGCAGCAGTAGACGGCAGAATCACCCCTTTGATTTTTTCTCCCGACTCTGTCTCGGTATGCTTTACATACATATAAAGTGCTGCGCAGTTCAATCTCATGATTCTGTCCTGCGATTGTGAGCTCAGTCTGTCAGCATTACTGAGTGACTTAATGACTGAAAACAATAGCTTTCCTACTGTGCTCTTTCCCGAATCATTGTTTCCGGCAATGACAGTCAAACCATTTAGAATAATGTCAGCTTTCTTTATTTTGTTGATATGGGTAATATTCAGTCGCATCTGCTTTCTTTAATGTAAAAATGAAATAACTTTTGCACTTGTTTACAGCTTGTTTATTTCCTCCTCTGCCAGTCCCGTAGCTGCTGCAATCTGTTCGTTGCTCATGCCCAGCGACTTCAGGTTACGTGCGATAGCGGTTTGTGTTTCTGCACGACCTTCTGCACGACCTTCTGCACGACCTTCTGCACGACCTTCTGCACGACCTTCTGCACGTTCCGTTTCTATATTGTCCCGTAAAATCACGATATTATCCAAGTGTTTGTAATACGCGTTCAGCTCCTCCCGGCTCATGCGATCCAGCTTCAGCCGTTCCTTCACCGCATTCAGTCCCGGCGCCGTAGCATTCTCCGGCACATTTCCCGTATTCAGGTAATAAATCCATTCTTCCAGCGGCGTCTTTGCCACCCGGTTAAAATCATTTACTTTCAGTATATAATATTCCGGATAAAGCTGGCTCACTTTGTCCACTTTGAATGTCTGTTTCTGAAACGGACTCAGTTCCAGCACATCCCCTTCATGAATTCCCACGAACTCCGTCTTTCCGTGATATACAAAATCCTTGCCGTGTCCCAGAGAGAAATACACGATGTTGATGCTGTACACCTTACGTACCTTGTCGTATCCCTGTCCGCGGTTGATGTACTCTGTTACCAGCTTCGAAGCGCCAAACAGCATCCGCTGGAAATACGCATACTCATTATTGTTCTGAATCTCGATGAGCACCAGTTCTCCCTTCGAGTTTTCCGCCAGCATATCCACACGGTTATACTTGTCGAATTCATCCTCCTGGTTGCTTTCACTCTCCAGCAGCTTCTGGATGGTCACCTTTTCCTCCAGCAGTGTGGTAAGCAGTCCCTCCAGCACCGCATAATTAGCCTTGTTGCGCAACAGGCGCTTCATAGCCCAGTCAAAACGAATATAGCTTTCCATACTGAATGCATTTAGTAGTTGATACTTACAAAGTAAACAAATAAACCTTAAAGTGCCAAGCCAATACAAAAAAATCGCCACGCTACCCTCTGTCTGGAGTACCCTTACTTACCAGTTGTATCGGCAGACAATATAAAAAAACGGGCAGGCCGTAAAGCCCACCCGTTTCATTAGAAAAACTTATGTATCAGAAATTTCCTTTATTGGCATTATCCCACCAGAGGTGTGTACCACCCTTATCGCCCGAAATACCGTTTTTGCTTGAATTTTCCTTATTCAACAGTTCCCGACCCATGGCGACACCCTGTGCATTTGTATCATATGCGTTGCTGCTGTAGATAACTCGGCGTACACCTTCTTCCTTGTTTACTCCACCGTTACTTTCGTCTACGTAAGCAGGGAATAAGTGCGGATAACCGGTACGTCTTTGTTCAGCCCATGCTTCGATAGAAAGCGGGAACAGAGCGAAATACTTCTGTGTAATGATACGTTCCAGTTTTTCCTCGTTGCTGGCTCCTTCGTCCCATTTTACACAAAGTTTGTTTACAGCCGGTGTGTTCAGTTTCGGATCTACCGGATCTTCAAAATCAACCTGAGTTGTCGTACCGTTGATGTATTCATCCACAGCTCCTGCAGCATAAGCATCTACGCCGGCATATTTTCCGCGATAGCTCAGCTCGTTTGTCATAGATACGCGGATACCGTCTTCATACAGACTCTGTACGCTTGCAGAACCGATGTCCCAGCGCAATTTAGCTTCAGCCAGCAAGAAATAAGATTCAGCAGCCTTGAAGATAGGCAGTGGCATAGAGTATACTCCGATTGTATTTTGCGGGTCGATCCACTGAGAGAAGTTAGCCCAGTTGTTCGGTTTTCCCGGCAGACCACTGGCAAATCGGATACCCAGATACTGTGTATTGGCCGGTACTACCACCTTACCTTCCAGGTTGGTAACATCCTTGATATTCTTTGTCATGTACAACGGCTGGCGCGGGTCTTTCATACCTGTCATCAGCGTAACCAGATTCGCGTTGAATCCGCAGTCACCCCAGTTGAACATCAGCCACATTTCGTTTTCCAGACTCTTGTCGATGACAATATCCGTATTTACGGTTGCCAGCGTATTGGCAGCCGCTTCTGTAGCCACCTGTTTCAGGTCTATGCCGGCTTCCTTCATTTCAGCCTCACGTTTAGACAGACGGAGCGCCATGCGCAATCTCAACGTATTGGCCACCTTTACCCACAGTTCAGTATCAGCATTACACCAGCAGTCGAAAGTAGCGAGAGTAACCTTTTCGCCTTCACTCATTCCTTTGATATCGGTGATAGCCTTCTCCAGATCCTTCAGCATAGCTACGAACAGCTGTTGCTGGCTGTCGAATGGATAGTACGATTCATATTCTCCCGACAAGATCGAGCTGTAAGCCAGCGGACCGTAAGCATCGGTAGTCATGAGTGTACCATATGCCTGTACGACTCTCATTACGCCGGAAAGTCCCAGTGTACCCTTTTGGTCACAATCGGCGATGATCCGTCGTGTATTGTTGAATATATGCAGGTAATAGTTTTCGTACATACCTCCACTGTGTCCGCGGTTTTCCCCCATATCTCCATTGGTAAAGTTACCGTTCGGAGTCATGAAATAACCGCTGTACAAGTCGATTGTCAGGTTTGTCCAGAACTGGAACATGTTCTGCTGAGGCGGATAGCAATATTGCATCGGTTCGGTACACTGTGCAGAGAATGGCAGATCATTCGGGTCTACCTGCACACTGTTTGTGTTCAGATCTTCAAAACTGTCGGTACAAGAAGTCATCAAGTTGCTTCCTAACCACGGGAGAGCCAGCAGAATGGCATATTGATAAAATTTATTTCGTTTCATAATCAGGCTTTTTTAGAAGTTAAGTTTCAGATTCAGACCAAAGCTGCGAGAAGTAGGCAGTGCGAACATGTCTACACCCTGCACACCATTTCCAGTACCTGCAGATACATCCGGATCCATCGGAGCATCTTTGTAGAAGAAGAACAGGTTACGTCCGATGATAGCAGCTGTCAGGTTCTTTCCTACGCCGAACAGGTTACGGAACGTATATCCCAGGCTCAATTCACGCAGACGTACGTTTGTAGCATCGTAAACATAGAATTCATTGGCATACGGACTGTTGAAGTTACTAGCTCCCGTTGTAGTATACCATGCTTTCGGATCAAATTCCACGCCGTCTACCACTACCTTACCTGCGTTACGTGCATCTCCGGTACGTTTTGAAACGCCCCAGCCATCCAGTGTTGCTTCTGTCATTGACAACACTTTGCCTCCGAACTTACCGTCAATCAGGAACGATAGAGTAAAGTCCTTATAATGGAATGTATTCGACCATCCGGCGTTGAACTTCGCATTCATGTTGCCGGCATAAATCATATCCTCGGTTGTGTCACCGCTTACTATCGGGTTACCGGTAGTTTCATCCTTCATCGGTCTGCCGTTTTCGTCGCGCATGATATGGCGTACATACAAGTCACCGTACGATCCGTCCTTCTTCAGGATAATCTTGGCACCGCCGAAGTCTGTCAGTGTCAGTCCGTTTGGCAGGTCATCTACAAGTTCTACGATTTTGTTGTCGTTGTACGACAGGTTCAGGTCTGTACTCCAGCTGAAATCATCATTAAACTGCTGATACCATCCTGCGCTGAATTCGAATCCCTGGTTCTGTACGTTACCGGCGTTTACATAACGGTTGCGCAATCCCGATTCATACGGAGCAGCTACAGAGAAGAACTGATTCTTGGTATTTGTCTTATAGTATGTCAGTCCCATAGTCAGTCGGTTCTGGAAGAATGTACCGTCGAATCCCACTTCGATAGAATGAGTCTTTTCCGGCTTCAATGTACGGAACGGAGCATTTTCCGGTGGAGTGATAGCACCCTGCGATTGCAGTGAGTACAGCAGGTTACTCATAAATACCGGCACGTCATTACCTACGATAGAGTAGCTGGCACGTACCTTGAGCAAATTCACGTTCTTGCCCATATCAACAAATCTGTCAAGCAGGAAGCTACCTCCGATAGACGGATAGAAGAACGAGCAGCTTTCCGTGTAAGCCAGTGCAGACGACCAGTCGTTACGTACAGATACGTCGACGAACAAACCATCCTTGTAGCCGAACTGAGCTGTAGCGAATACAGCGTTCAGACGTTTTTCTGTATTCCAGTTATCATTCTTGCCTACAACAGACATGTTTCCGTAGTAGTTGTTCGGAGTGAAGATGTTCGGGTAATATATGTTACCGTTTCCGGGTGAAGTAAACTGAGTACCTTCAGCCCATAAGTCAACATGTGCAGTCTTGCTCTTAGTGAAGCTTGAACCGGCAGTTGCCGAAACAAGGAAATCATTGAATGTATGGCTGTAGCTCAGCAAAACGTCACCATACAGCTGATCGCTGAAGTAACGGTTATCCTTCATACGTCCCATCGGGTATAAGTTGGCGATACTTGAAGCATACAGATTATGCTGCCAGCGTTCTTCACCTCTTTCGTAACGCATACGTCCCTGGATATTCAAGTCTTGGGTAATATCCCACTTGATGCTTCCTCCAAATTCATAACGGTGACGGTCGGTTATCGGAGTCTGTCGGTTCAGTGTCCAGTAAGGGTTACTGTACTGCTGCAGTCCGGTGTTTGTCCAGTTCTGGATATTACATCCTCTCGATTCATCATACACCTCGAAGTTGTTTTTATAGTAGTTCCAGTCTTCACCTCTCGGGAACAGGTATACACCAGTCAGCGGGTTGAACAGGAATCCGGCAGCAGCCTGATTCTTCACATACTGGTTGGTATACTTGGCGCTGAAATCAATGTGAATATTCTTCAGGACATTAAATCCCACTTTCGAATTCAGGTTATGGCTGCGGTAGGTATTGCTTGGAGTCATACCTTCCGAGTACACGTTACCATAAGAGAAGTACGCCTGGATATTTTCATTACCACCGGCCAGCGAGATAGAGTTGTTTGTTGTAAATCCGGTACGATAGAATTCTTTCGCATAGTTAGGTGCTTCCGAAGCCAGTTTTTCGCCCCAGCTGTATGTACCGTTGTCGCTGACTCCATATGTATTCTGGAATTCCGGAAGAACCATTGGAGTTTCCATAGTGGTATTGCTGGACACGTTGATTGAAACTTTGCCCGACTGAGCCGACTTGGTTGTGATCATGATAGCACCATTGGCAGCCACGGCACCATACAATGCGGCAGCCGATGCACCTTTCAGCAATGTGATAGAAGCGATATCATCCGGGTTGATAGTCGACATCACGTCGCCACCGTCACGTTCGCCACCATAGTTGCTGCTTACCTGAGCACCCGAAACACTGTTCATTACCGGCACACCGTCCACTACGATCAGCGGCTGGTTGCTACCACTGATAGACTTGTTGCCGCGGAACAGGATTTTAGAAGAACCTCCGGCTCCGGTAGAGTTTGGTGTAATCATCAGACCGGCACTTTTACCCTGCAGTGAGTTGATCATGTTCACACTCTTGATGTCGTTCACATCACTACCTCCCACAGTCTGTGCAGAATACGTCAACGTTTCCGACTGGCGCTGGATACCCATAGCCGTTACCACGACTTCACCCAGGCTTTCGGTATCCGAAACCATAGAAACATCGATAACCTTTCTTCCCTTCACTGCTTCTTCCACCGTTTGCATGCTGATATACGAAAATACCAGCACATCGTCCGGTCCCACAGTAATAGAATAATGACCGTTCAGGTCGGTTACAGTACCATTGGTAGTTCCCTTTACCAATACGTTTACTCCGATTAGAGGATCGCTCATTTCTTTACTGGTAACACTTCCGCTTACAGTAATTGTCTGAGCATAAATCCCAGTCAGAAACATTCCTATCAGGAACATTGTGACTACTAGAAATGATCGTTTTTGCATAGTTAAACTATTAAGGTTAATACTCTATTTTCGATTTTAAGGTTAAAATATATTGTATATATTCTCGTTATCAATTAGTGTATTTCCTTGTAGTCAGTCAACTGTCCTGTTTGTGTTTGTATTTTGATATAGTTTATATTATTTGTATAGTTCTTGTATTTTTATGTATCATCTAAATTATATAATTAATTTTAAATAGAGAGTTTTTTAGGAACAAAATCTCATTCTCTATAACATTTTTTATACAAAGCTCACTGTAGAAACAAAAAAAATCGCCACGATACCCTCCGTATAGAGTACCGTGGCGATTCCCGTTTACTTCCCCGCAGCAAAATCCTTGATGCGCTGCTCCTCACTCAGTACTACGCTACTACCGATAGATTCTGTTCTGCCGATCATCAGTAATATGCAAGTTGATATATTCGTCGACAATCAACCATTAGACTTACAATGTTTTTGCGAAGTCCTTCAAATTAATTATGGCAACTGATGGGAAAGATATATTTTTAAGTTCATTGAAATGGTGATCCTCCGTCACGATATATTCCGCATTGGCTGTTATGGCACAGTCTACGAACTTATTGTCATCCTGGTCTGCTGTAATTAGATGAAAACGGTAGTGAGGAGTTAATTTCTTTACATTTTCACGAGTAAGAATCGTGTAGATAATCGTTTCGGCTACATACTTATTAATGTTGCGAGTCATGACTTCCAGATACTCTTCTACGATTTCATTGCTTATACATAACGTATAGTTTCCATTCAAGAATGATTGCCACACTTTATGGCAGTCATTCTTCGCTGAAATAGCAATAATCAGTGAGTTTGTATCCAATACAATGTTTCTCATATTCATTTATAGGGAGTACGTTCATGTAGTTGGTAGAATTTATCGACTTTTTCCTCATTTAATTCTCCATTCTCCCACAAACGGTCAATTTCTTTTTGCGCTTGCTTGGCGAAATAGTCAGAAATAGCCTTTTTAAGTTCTGCTAATGCTTCAGGACTATCCACAAACGACATCATTTCAAGCACTTGCAATTGAGCCAGATTAAAAACTGTAGTATTCATATATTTGGATTTGGTTCTAATACAAAAGAACAAATTTTTTTCTTTATTTCCTAATGAATAAGATAAAAGGATTAAAAAAACAATGGAGAATCAAAATCTTTCAGTAGCAGGAATCGTGGCGATTCCCGTTTATTTCCCCGCTGCAAAGTCCTTGATGCGCTGCTCCTCACTCAGGCGGCACACCAGCAGACGTCCGTCTTTCTCCGCTACGATGTAGCCCTCCAGACCCTCCAGCACCACCTGTCTGTGCTCCGCCGCATGCACCACACAGTTCCGGCAGTTGTACATATCCACCCGGCCGCCCACCTTGGCATTGCCCGCTTCATCCTGCGGCAGCAACGTGCGCAGCGAACCCCAGCTACCCAGGTCACTCCATCCGAACTCCGCCGGCAGCACAAAGATATCCTCCGCCTTCTCCATCACCGCATAGTCGATGGAAATCTTCTCGCAAGTAGGGAAGAGGCGCTTCAGCTCCTCCGCCTCTTTGTCCGTAAACAAGGCAGGCTCCAGCTCGTCCATCACTCCGGCAATCTGCGGCGCATACCTGCGTATGGCATTCGTAATCGTGTCCGCGTTCCACACAAAAATCCCCGCGTTCCAGAAATAATTCCCCGCAGCCAGATACCCCTTTGCCGTTTCCACGTCCGGTTTCTCCTTAAACGCTTCCACCTTGCAGATACCCTTTGCGTCCGCTTCCCCCTGAGCAGCTATGTACCCGTATCCCGTTTCCGGTCGGGTAGGCTTCATCCCCAAGGTCACGATAGCCTGCGAGTCCGCCGTCTTCTCCAGCGCCACGGCAATGCAGCGCGCAAACTCCGCCGTATCAATCACCAGCGCATCCGAAGGCGTCACCACGATGTTCGCCTGCGGAAACTCCTTTCGGATCTTCCAGCACGCATACGCGATACACGGCGCCGTATTCCTCGCCTCCGGTTCCGCCAAAATATGCTGAGCCGGAATCTGCGGAAGCTGTTCCTTTACTATGTCGACATACTTTTCCGATGTCACCACCCAGAAATTCTCTTTCGGGCAGATACCCTTGAAACGCTCCACCGTGAGCTGAATCAACGATTTTCCTACCCCCATTACGTCGATAAACTGTTTGGGACGTTCGGATGTACTCATAGGCCAGAAACGGCTTCCTATGCCGCCTGCCATAATAACTATATGATTTTGCATGCTGGTTTTAATAGATTTAGAATTGTTTACTTCCTGCGGAAAATGTCACATGCAGGCCCATCCGAATTTTCGGACAATTTCTTTCAGTAAGTATCTGTCCGATACCGGAATCTTTACGATTACGTTTTCATTTTCCTCAGGGGTACATGCCGTATACCCTTTTTCCGGAAGTCTGTCTTCTGATAGAGGAGCAGGAACGGATGATGTAATCTGATATTCGTTGTTGGTCAATGCCACATCAAAATATTCCGCTCCGGTTTCAGGAGAGAGAAACAACTCCCGCAAATCTGTTTTTCCGGACAAAAACTCTTCAATTCTTTTCCCTGAGATGCGTATGGCCGTATATCTGCATTCCTGCTCGTCGGTGTACAACAGACAAAGATACAAGGTTTCGAATGCATCCCGGGCGATAAACAACTGTGGCACATCATAAAAATCCAAAATTCTTTCTATCCGAATAGGAATATTTCTGGTCATAGCGATATGATTTTAGCTTGTGAAACATCAAATAAACGGCTTCTCCACCATGAATAGTGTGAATTTCTGAATGTCTTCTTTATGTTTCCGTCTTGTGGGGAAAGACTTACTTCTGCAATGTTAGCCTTTCGGAACTTTGGGAGTTTTAGCAGACGCTTTGCATCCGTGAGTTCTGAAAAAACAGATACGGCTCGTACAATGCATTCATCTATTCCTTCACCTGTAAACGTTTTGTCTGGAGCTAATTTCTTTTGAGAGAAGAAATCTTCAGACTGTGCCGGATTACCGATTGCGACTCGATAATAGATGCCTTGGCATTTTTCTGAATCTGCCGGAGGGCAGGATTCAGGAAGAGATTCAAACCAATAATTTTGCATTTTCTATAACATTTACTTCACCAAAGTTAAGGATTATTTTAAAAAAAGTAATATGCGTGATGCTTTTTCATTAAAAATGCCGCCTGCCATGATAACTATATGATTTTGCATGCTGGTTTTAATAGCCTTTGGACGTTTTTAATCCCTGCGGAAAATGTCACGCGTATATACTTTGTCTTTCACATCATCCAGACACGCATCATAGCGGTTGGCAATGATGGCATGTGCCTGAGCCTTGAACTCATCCAGATTGTTTACAACCTTTGAGCCAAAGAATGTACTTCCATCCTCCAGTGTAGGTTCATAAATGATAATCTGTGCACCTTTCGCTTTGATGCGCTTCATCACACCCTGAATGGAACTCTGGCGGAAATTATCACTGTTCGATTTCATGGTGAGGCGATATACCCCGATGATGCATTCTTTTTCCTCAGTCGGATTATAGTCCCCACGATTGAAGTAATCATAATATCCTGCCTTATGCAGTACTTGGTCGGCAATGAAATCCTTGCGTGTACGGTTACTTTCTACAATCGCCTCAATCAGATTCTCCGGTACATCCTGATAGTTTGCCAGCAGCTGTTTGGTATCTTTAGGCAGACAGTAGCCCCCGTAGCCGAACGACGGATTATTGTAATGCGTGCCGATACGTGGATCCAGACAAATACCCTGGATGATAGCCTGTGTATCTAGACCCTTTACTTCCGCATACGTATCCAGTTCATTGAAATAACTTACACGCAGAGCCAGATAGGTATTGGCAAACAGTTTCACCGCTTCTGCTTCTTTCAGTCCCATGAACAGCGTATCGATATCCGGTTTCAGTGCACCTTCCTGAAGTAACGCTGCAAACTCGTGCGCTTTCTCTTCCAGGTGCTCGCCTGCAATGGCTTTGATAGCCTCATTTTCCTTATCGCGTCCCTCAATAAGTTTCGGAATACCCACGATGATACGGCTCGGATACAGATTATCATACAGCGCCTTGCTCTCACGCAGAAACTCTGGTGAAAACAGTAAGTTGAATTTCTTTCCGGTGAGGGCAGGAGTATTCTTGAACTTTTCCGCATACTTCACGTACAGACTACGGCAGTAACCTACGGGAATGGTACTCTTGATGACCATTACCGCGTCCGGATTTACTTCCAGTACCAGGTCGATAACCTCCTCTACATGCGACGTATCGAAATAGTTCTTCACCGGATCGTAGTTCGTAGGAGCCGCAATCACCACAAAGTCCGCATTTTTATAGGCTGAGGCTCCATCCAGTGTGGCCGTCAGGTTCAGCTCCTTTTCTGCCAGATACTTCTCAATATATTCGTCCTGTATCGGGCTGATACGGTTGTTAATCTTCTCTACCTTTTCAGGAATAACATCTACAGCTGTCACTTGGTGATGCTGTGCCAGCAGGGTAGCGATGGACAGACCTACATAGCCTGTACCTGCTACGGCGATATTTATATTTTCATCCATATAACTCTTAATTAATTTGGTTAATGTAATCTGAAAGGGAATTAATAAGTGTTGGCGAAGCTGAATCAGAAAGTTTATGTAGACAATTGATGTTATCAGATAAAAGTAAATCTTTCAGCTCTTTTTCATTGAAAGCTACATGTACATATCCTAACTCTTTCATTTTTTTTGCCGTTGCCATTTGATGTTCGTTTCGATGTTCACCTAATGCTGCAATCCTTGGAAAAATAATAATAGGTTTCTGGTGTTGCATAGCTGAAATTATAGTACCCATACCTGCATGTGCTACAATCATTCTTGCTTCTTTGAATAACTTATTAAATTCATCTGGGGCTAAGAAATCAACAGTTTTGATTTTTTTGGCTTTGTACTGACTTTTGAAGGTTTGAGCAATCACTTCTTCATTTAAATTAGCAGCAATCTCATCTACCATTTTTATGAAACGATCAAATGGAGCTTGTGTTCCGATGGTTACAAATATCATAGTCCTTTTATTATTAAATTAACCCAAAATATTGCCTTTATAGAAAACGTTTTTTTCTGCTAAGTCACTCCATTGGGTGTATACTCTATCTGCTATTTTTTTTGCAATTTTACCGCTTGCCGAGAGGTGCTCTACATTTGCTATAGAGTCTATCCATATTGTTTTTATACCGCACACTTTTGCTGCTAATATACATATAAGACCAGGAGCTGCACCTGTTGTTATGACTACGGCAGGTTTTATTTTTCTTAATAATTTTATATCTTGCAGAAAGGCCGGTAAAATTTTATAAGCATTCCAGCGACTAAAATCTTCAATTTTATAGAATTGTTTTCCTTCTACCATAGTAGCACATTTTAAGTGGGTGCACATATATTCTACGCAAAACTCCTTTTCTAAAGGCTTCGCTATACGCAAAAGTTGTATCCAATGACCTCCAATAGAAGAAACAGCTAAAACTTTTTTTAATTTTTCCATAATGTTATAGTTTGACTTGGTTTCCCATTTGTGTAAGGTATTCTTGGGTAAAATAATCCATGCATCCACTTTGAGAAGTAAAAGTTAATTCTCCAAAGTATACTTTTCCGTTTACTTCATATAAATCAACTCTTAAGATAGGAAATCCTATTGAGAGTTTTTGAGCAATGTCTAACATTTGTTTTAAGCATGTAGGTTTGGGTAATAGGTGAGGAGATTCTTTGTAATGATGAGTAAATACAGAATATTCTGGGTGATATTTCCAATTTAAATCATAACATCCTATGTTTGTATTATACTTTTTTCTATTGTAACAGCAAAATATATTATAAGGCTTTCCGTTAAAACACCATATTTTGTAATCTATAATTGATGAAGAATTACAAGGTTGGGTTGAATTGTCTAGTAATTCTTCAGCGATAATGCAAGGAGGTATTTGAGAATAATGTGGTTCTCCACTTACAATACCAAAAGTTTTACTTAAAATCTTTCTAAAATATTTTTTTGTAGCCTCTATATCTAACTTACTTTTATCATTACAAATAATTACATCTCCACTTCCGTTATTACATTTCATTACAAACTGGTTGGGTAAATGTTCCCAATCTATATCATCAACAGAATCCCATTTGCCATATAGTTTAACTAAAATATTTTTTAGTCCTATGCTTTCAATATATTTTCGAACTGCATATTTATCAGTTAACATTGGCCATTTTGAGGTATCTCCATAAAATTTTAAATAATTAATTTTTTCATTCAAATCTTTGGGATGTCTAAAGTTGGGCCACTTATGTAAAATATACCAATATCTTAATTTTGCAATATTGATAGGAGTTAATACTTTTATTTTAGCAAGTGCTTGAATAATGTAAATGATAATTTTTTTCATGCTAATATGAATAATTAAATTGCTTTTTCGCCTATTAAAATATATAAATATCATTAACCCTGATATCCTATAATAAATTAAGTTTCTTAAGTAATTCTTTGGTTATTACTTTATCTACATTGTAATTTTCTGCATTTTGCTGACATATTAAAGCCATTTTTCCTATGTCATATTGTCTTTCTATGCAATTTTTCATTTTATCTCGTAATGCCGTAACATTATGTACTGGAATGAAAAGAGCTGTTTCACCTTCTTTCATAAATTGTTTGTTGTGTGCCCAATCTGTAATTATCATTGGAACACCGCTTATGAATGCATCAATGAATACACCGGCAAAGCCTTCTCCTTTCCAATATGTCGGAAATAGCATTAAATCATATTGTGATAACTTATCGTAACCTTTATCGCTTTGTAAATTGAGAAAACCTTTGTACTCTACATTTTGTAGAGATTCTAATTTTAAAAGGAAGTTTGTTCTATAAGTTTCTGCAATTTTACCGTAAAAATCAATGGTGAATTTATCTTTATATCCCATTTCATTTAGTTGGCGAGCAGCATCAATAATATAGTCACATCCCTTTTCTGCCATAATTCTGCTAAGGAAAACGAAATGTATTGGACGTTTTACGTCCTTTGTCCAATTTTTTACACGATCCGTTATATCAGGATAGTAATTGATTGGTTTGAAATTAGGAAGTTGAAAAATATTTTTTACACCACAAGTTGTTAATTGTTGTACCATTAAATTACTTTCAACTATAGTCCAATTCATATAGCCTATCACATCCTTGTCGAATGTCTTTTTTTTAACTTTTTCACCCAATGTACCACCTATAACCCAATGAATTGTAGGCTGTTTCCATTTTATTCTTTTCATCAATTTCATCATTGGATATACGTTTATTGTAGAAGTAGAGAAGATAATGGTGTCTTTTTTATGTATTAGCAGAGTCCAAATTAATTGTAGAAAGATCCAAGGATGTTTTTTCCAATTTTTAAAATCTATAAGTCTACATTTTATTCCAAGCTCTACTAGTTTTCGTATCATTAATTGATTTTTCATAGTTTCACCACAGTCGGCAGGTTTACCTTTGTTGATCCATCCAATGATAATAGCAGATTTTTGATTATTCATGTGTTATTTATTTTTATAAAGATAATTTTTGATGGCTTCTTGAATAATTTCTACGGATTTATTATTAGAATATTTCTCAAGAAAAAGCTTACGTGATGCTAGATTAAAAGTTGAAGTACGATTTTCCATTGTTCTTATTGCATTAATGAAGTCCTCACTATTTTCGCAGCAAACGCCAATATCATCCGTAATGTCAAAACCACAGAAAGCTTCTTTAGTACCGATGATGAATTTTCCCCACATTAATGCTTCTGTTGTTTTAGTTTTCATACCACTTCCTTCAAATATGGGAGCGATGACACAATCAGCTTTTGCGTAGAAGGTATATAAATCTTCTACAAAACCGTGTATTTCAATTTTTTCGTTTGATGTAATTGGTAACTCATTCATGCGGCTTCCTACTATTGTTAAGTGTATATCTACATAGGGTAGCACATTATTTATGAACCACATGATGCCATTCACATTTGCATAAAAATTGGATCCAACAAAGAGAACTTCTTTTTTTAAGCAATTAGATTTTTTTTCTGGATAATTTCGATATGTATCTTTTAGTGATGATGGTAATAATACTATCGGTGTTTTGTTTTTCCAATTTTGTACTTCGTTTCTATCACGTTCGGTTAATACGAAAATTAAATCAGCATATTTAGCTGCGTTTTTTTCAGCATTTTTAATAGGAAGATTAAAAATGGGGTAGAGTAAACGCTTTACAAAAGGTCGCTTTTGGAATATGTATTCGATGTTATGAAAAAAAACAATTATTTTGCCTTTGTAATTATTCTTTTTTAGCTTTTTTGCAATTGAACCATAAGTTGAATTATCAATCCATATAAGTTCACAATCTTCTGCAATTTTAGAAATTTCTGAAATTATATTTTTGTTTATTCCATTAACATAATGTTTGAAACAGCGATCTATCAAAGATAAAAATATAGTTTTTTGGGGTTTACCTATTTTATATCTTATTGTATCTCCTGCAGAGAATATTTTACTGAAAGCTTCAAAGTTTCTATCAGAAATGACGGAACCACCTCCTAAAATTTTTGTTGCTTGTGAGATGAAAAGATTTTTCTTTTCCATAGAAATTATAATTATTATTTTTAATTTATTATTTTTGGTAATTGCTTTTTATTCTTATATGCTAATAGAATGAAGCATAGAGCAAATGTAGAGGGAGTACTTAAATCATCACTGAAGATTGAAATGATAAATATAAATAGTATCCATACAGCTGCTGTAACGTAATAGGGAGATTCATGTCGAGCTTTGTAAAATTCTTTGAATATTTGCCAAAGGAAATGAAGATATATAATTATTCCACCAATACCATAATATGCAAGCATTGTTCCGTAGGCTATATCAGGAGATTTTAATTGCTGTGTCATTCCTGAACCATAAAATTTGATATTGACTATGAATTGATACATTTGAGTGGATATCGGAGAAGAATCTGAAATAAGTCCTAAACCAAAAAATTGTTCTCCAAAGGGTCTGTTTATAAGATATAAAATACGTTCAAGTACCCATGATAATCTATAAGTAAAATTTCCATCATTTTGTTGTTCGTAAGATTTTAACTCAATCATACCATTCAATATATTACTAATGTCAGATGCAGTATCTCCTCCAAAACGTTCTACTAAGATTGGTAGAAATGGTAATGCTATAATGCATATAAGGAAACTATATTTGATAATTGAATTTTTCTTGCCAATAAAATATAATGCTAATAAAATAGTTAATATTGTAATTAGAATAAGTGAACGCCCTAATGTTCCTAATATACATATGAAGAATATAGTTATAATTAACTTTGTCTTTTTCCCATAAAAAGAAGGATTTAATATAGCAATTATCAAATAAAATATAAGATAAGGGGGATAGTTGAAAAAACGTATTAAGCCTAATGATGGGTCTCGATTAATTGCATAGACGGGAAATATTGGGTATTGAAAAATAATCTGTACGATATCAACGACAGCCATCCATACAGTAAACCAAGCTAGTAGGCGGAGTACTTTTGTTATGTTATCCATTGACATATTTGACAGAATAGGATAACAAAGTATTAGTAATATAAATCGCCCACCTTGTAAAGTTTCGAAAAACGGTATATTATAATATACAATTGAAAAAATGAAACTAGAAATAATAAAGATACAGAACCACCAAAAACTTCTATTTATTTTTGATGGCTTTAATTTTAGTCGATGAGTAGCTGCTAGAACAAAAATTATAATACAACTATAAACTAATGCTAAATCGACATTTTTTATTCCTCCTACAACAGGATTTATTGCTATTTTATATCCATCTGTTAAAAAGCCGATATATAAAAAATAGGAAATATATTGCCATTTCTTTATAAAAAAAGAAACTAAGGCGATTATTAACAATACAATTCCCAACATATTATTATACTTTCTATAATTGATTTATGATTGATCCCCAAATTGTTAAGTCTCCTTTTTGTGTATAAATGGGATAATTCATTTTTCTATTTAATTTATGAATACATCCAGTTTGAATCAGCGAATCGTAGGACTCTTTGTCATATTTTAAACAAAGATGTTGGGCTAGATTTAATATATCATAATTATCATATGGAAATTGGTCTATTGTTTTTTGGGCATTTTTGCACTTGTAATATATTTCTGCTAATAAATAATCTAATAAAAAATAATCTACTATATATTTTTCATGAGAAATATATTCATAAAATAAATCACGCATATTTTGAAAAATACTTAGTAACTTTCCACCAATAAGATAACTTGCCCATTTATATTGAGATACATAATGGTTGTCCTGCAGGCTTTTGTATTGTTTGCTTGTAAAAAACACAAAATTAGATAAATCTGGCAGTTGCTTGGTTACTAAACAGGTTGAATCAATCCATAAACCACCGTACTTTGTTAGGAGTGCAAAGCGAAGAATATCAGAAAAATGTGTTATAGAAATGCAACCATTGTGCAACATTTGTATTATATTGGGAGGTAATTGTACATATTTAGAGAAATTTTCTTCTGATATAAAATGAAGTTCTTGGTCATTTCTTAAATTTCTACTTAGATATTGTAAACATATTTTGGGAAGTAATGGCATGAACTTCTCTCCTTGCCACCAACATACCCAAATAGGATATTTTCCTTTTATTTGTATTTTTTCATCTCCTATAGACATATTGTTGCGAATAATATATGAATATTTCTTATCTATAAATTTAATGATTGTATCTTGTTTTATTTTATTCCCATAGTGTCCTCCGATAAATTTTCCGATAAGAACAGGAATAGATTTAAATTTTAATACGTTTATTATAGATTTCAATGTTTGCCATTTAGCCCTTAATTTTTTTAATCTTATAATATATCTTGCTTTTTTACAAATAATTCGTCTTTGTATCCGTGTAAAAACATTGTGCCGGGTATGTACTTTTCTGACCTCTTCAGGCAATAGATCTTGAATCACTTTTAAACGTTCCTCTCGTCCTAATTCTTTTTGTGTGAAAGTTATGCCTTCATGATTGAATATACATACATCAACATCAATCGTTCTATAAGTTTTATGTGCTAGCAATAATGTCTGGATACAAAATTTCCAATCACTGACCAATTTTAATGTTTCATCATAAGGATATTGCAGTAACATTTCCCTCTTAATGAAAGAAGCTTGATGACTCAAAGATTTTTTAATAAATAGTTGTGTCGTTATCTCTTGAGGTGGGTAAACATAATCAATTATCTTTCCGTTTTTAGCAGATAATTCATTTCCAATAAGATAGTCGAAGCCATCTTCTATAAATAAAGAAACTTGTTTTAGTACTAGTGGATTACAAAATATATCCCCTGCATTCATAAAGATACAATATTCGCCATTTGCCATTCTGACAGCTTTATTCATGGCATTGTAGATACCTTTATCTGGTTCACTTATCCATTTAGAAATATATGGATGATATTTTTGGATAATTTCTACTGTACCATCATTACTATTACCATCAACAATGATATATTCAAAATCTTTATATGTTTGATTGATAACTGATTTTATTGTATCTTCTATGCATGATGCTGCATTGTAAGAAATTGTAATTACAGATATTTTCATTTAGCTTTAATAGCTTTTTGTTATTTGTCAAAATAAAATAGTTTGTTTGAGTATAAACTTGGAAAAGATTTATAGATTATTTTTTTATGTGGATTTTGTAGACTTCCATATTATCTTTCCCTTTGATTAAAGAAAGTGACAATATGTTCCTTTAAACTCATAACGCATATTTTGTGGTCTTTTGCTAATATATCGTGCGGGTATTCCTCCCCAAACTTCATATGGAGGTATATCGTGTGTAACAACACTTCCTGCTGCAACTACAGCTCCTTCCCCAATTGTTACATTTCTGAGGATTATGGAATTAGGACCTATCCATGCTCTGTCACAAATTTTTACAGGACCATAATGCTTTGGGTTACAGGCAAAATCTGGGTCACGATAATCGTGCTGTAATGTCCATATGCTAACATTCGATGAAAAATTGACATTCTTTCCGATATCAATTCCTGCTCGAGCATCTAAAATGGCATTACTTCCAATGATACTTCCTTTTCCTATATGCAGACCATTTGGATTTCGAATTTCTGCTCCAGAATAAATGACAACATCTTTTTCAAGGTTAATACGGTATATCTTTTTGTAGAAAAAAAGACGTATGCGATGTGAGTGGATATTACTACACCAATAAATGAACAAACGTTCAAACCACCAGCAGTATTTATTAGCTAGCCTAATTTTAAAAGATTTATGTTTAGTCCCTAATACATCTTGCTGTTTTGATGCCCAAATTGTGATAGGGGATAGACAAATCATAATTAAAATGCGGTGGAAATAAAGAAAAATCAAAAAGGCAAAAAGTAAAATTATTTTTTCCATATCTTTTGAGTTAATTTGTTTCCCAAACTGTCAACTTCGTAAATAATAGGGTTTTTAGTTAAAAATTTTTCTGTAAGATAAGTAATAAATACTATTATAATAGCTGAAGTTACTAACCTTACTAAAATGTTTATATCAGAGAAAATAGTCTGTAAGACATAACAGAAAAAACAGGTGATTAATAATGGAACAACTCTTTTTTTAATAGATTTAAATGGTAGTTTTATTATAGTTTTATTGCATATAAAATAAATAGCTGATGACATTACTACAAATTCTGAAACTAGCCAGCAAATAGCTGCCCCATTACATAACATATGTGGTACGAGTATTAGATTTAATATGAGTCCTGTAAAAGCGCCCCATATAGTACAAATCATCATTTCTTTATCCTTTTTTAATGGTGTAAGAATCTGAATAATGAGTATTTGTGCTATGCTTACTATTAGGATAATAGGCATAATTATCATCATTGGTATAATAGCTCCATTATATCCTGGACCAGCAATGATATAAATAATGTCTGAAGCGAAAAAAATGGCAAAAATTGTAAAAGGAATTGTTATGGTTAAAACTATATTAAAGCTTTTGTTTATTCTTTGTTGAAATTCATCTAATTTATTTTGGCTTATAAGTTGGCTTAATCGGGGTAACATTACTGTTGTGAATGCTGTTATTACCGATAGAAAAATTGTATATAATTTTGTAGCAGTTGAATAGTATCCTACTTGTTCATCTGTGGAAATAAATCCTAGAAAAGAAGTGCTAAAAGAGTTATATAACCACGCTAGAATATAATAAATACCCAAAACTAATATTGGCTTTGTTATTCGTTTTATTTCTTGAATATCAAAGTCTATTTGTATGTATTTTTTTGCGTAAAAAAGATTAACAATAGCATTAACTGTAATAGATATAGTTATTAAGAAGTAATATAATGTATAATCTTCTTTATTTTTTATAAATATAAATACAGATACAATAAATAATATTTTAACTATTAATGTACGTTGGGTAATGAATTTGAAATCTTCTAATCCACGATAAAACCAATCTATTAGTAAAAATGTAGATAATAATTTTAAACCACCTACGATAAGTAGATTACGATAATCTGCAAACTTTGGAATTGTGAAAAGTAAGATTACTAGTAATATAATAGCAATTATAGTAGATATGGCATTGAAAGCAAGTAAGGCTGTAAAAGATTTATTTAATCTTTCTTGAGATATCCTACTTTGTGCTATCTCTCTAACACCTACAGTACCTATACCAAGCATTGATACGATGATAAATATTTGTATTATATTGTCTATAAAATTGTATTTTCCAATAGATTCTGCACCTAATATACGTGAAACATATGGGAAAGTTAATAAAGGGAAAATGTAGTTTGCAAGTGTAAGGAAGCTGCTATAGAAGAAATTTTTTTTTATACTCATGATTTGCTATTGAATTATTTACATCAACGCAAAATTTCTTTGCTTGATTATGATTTTAAATAGTAATTTATTCTTTTTGAATAATTCTATTTAAAGTTTATTTTTTTCCAGTATTCCTTTCCTAATAGTATCCATGCTCCAGTACAACATACAGTTAAAAGTATAATCCCCATAAAAATTACTCTTTTACTAGTACCAGATGGTTCTAAAGGTATAGTTGCTGGTTCTAGCACAGCAAATACAGGTTTCTCTTCTTGTATCTTGGCACGAGCCACCTGTAACTGTTGTGCTACTTGGCTATATACCTGATAGGCAAGGTTCATATCGTTTTGCAGGCGCTCCTGTTCGGCGCGTACGCTTTGCAAAGCAATGTTGCGATTGCTGTCGAAATAGTGTGCATATTTGCTTTGTGCCTCGTAGTACTCCTGTTGGCGTTCTTTGTAGAGTTCTTCCAGATAAGCACAGTCTTCCTTCGCTTTCTTGATGCGATAGTCGATGATATACTGTTGGAGTTTAGCTACTACACTATCGGCTACAATAGCAGTTACTTTCGGATCTTGCATGGTTACTGTAATGGTAGTCATAGCTGTTTTCTTATCTGCTTCAGCAAGAATTGATTGTCTTAATTCTTTTACCTTTGCTGCTTCCTTTTCTGTAAGTTGAAATGGATTTAGCGTTGTCGCAGAATCTGTTTTTTCTGTAAAAAGTGATTTAAAGGCTCCAATAGCCATACTAGGAGCTGCTTTGATATATCCCCACCAGGGTTGTTTTTGTTCATCCAGATAAGTCACTAAGGTGGTATCTAATTCTCCATTCAGTGTTTGTACACGAGTATTGAATAATTCTATGATAAATGGAGTAGAGGCTACGATATCTGGTGCAAGAGTTACATTCAGCGCATCGTTGCTGCTGCTGGTTGCTGCTCCGCCCAAGAACGAAGAAGCCAGGCTGGCAAGTCCTCCACCTGCTTTATCTCCGCTCATTTCAGGAGAGAGAGTGACGGTTACGGTATATTGCTTGGGGATGCTCAGGGCAATGATAATGCCCAGCACTACGCCTACGCCGGCTGCCTTGTAGAGGGTCTTGCGGATGGCGATGATTTTACGCAGTATCTCCATCCAGTCTATTTCGAGTTCATCGTTTTCCGGGTCCTGTACGTCCGGGTGCTGGTAGTTTTTGTTTTCGTTCATGGGTGATTGGGTATCTAAAAAAGCTACAGTCAGCGTTGAGACATTGGTAAGAGATATTGGGTTGAGATTTATCCTTGCGCCTCCTGTAGCTGTTTATAATCAGTAGTTTACTTAATCAATGCCGTAATGGCAGCTGTCATGGTCGCCAGTGAGGCAATAGAGCTTGTCAGACCGACAACGTTGCCGATGTTGAACTGCTTCTTGCGTTTGCTGGGCACGATGATTTCGCAGCCGGGTTCCATCTGTTTCTTGCCGCTGCCTTTCACCTGGGCTATCTGGCCGTTCATGTAGATGATGAATTTCTTGCTCTTCTTGGCGTTCTGGCCGTAGCCGCCTGCCTGGTTGATGTAGTATTTCACGCCTTCGCCTTCCTGATAGGATACGGTGTTCGGCATCATCACGGCGCCGTCTATCTTCACGGTGTTGTTGTATTCGGGCACGCTGATCACGTCGCCTGCACGCAACACGATGTCGGCATCGCTGCCGGGGTTGGCAAGGGCGGCTTCCAGGTCGATGCCTACCGTAAAGGTGCTTTGTACGTTGATGCCCAGGGAGTCGATCATGGCGTCGCCTACCTGGCGGCGGAGCAGGTTCACTACATCCTGCATGCGCTTGATTTCTTCTGCATTTGCCACACGGGTAAGCTTGGCTCCCTTTACGTAGGCAAACTGAGTGGCGCCTCCTGCCTTGGCGATGATGCTGCTGATGCGTTCGTTCTTGCTGCTCAGGGCGTAGGTTCCGCCGTAAAGCACTTCACCGTCTACTACCACGTTCTGCTGTGCGCTGTAGCCCGGGCTGCGGCGTACGAATACCTGGTCGTAGGGCTGGAGGGTGAATCCCGGTTCGCCGTCTACCACAAAGCCGTCTTTCAGACCGAAAGAGAAGTTCTGTCCGATGGTAGCGGGGCTTTCGGTGCTCTTCGGGTCTTTTACGCGGCGTGCCACGTCGACACGTACTACGGAAGCCGATTCACGCAGACCGCCTGCGGTGATCACGAGGTCTTCGAGGGTCATGTTGTCGGCATACGGATAGTCGCCCGGATGAGCTACTTCGCCGAATATCTGTACGTTGCCCAGGTCTTCCAGGTCGTGGATGCTGGGGATGTAGAGTACGTCGTTTTTCTGCAGCGGGATGTCGGGCTGGCTGCCGTCCATGATGGCGCGGATGTCTATCTGCTTCACTTCGCGGGTCTTGTTCTCACGCTCGCGGTACAGTACGGCACGGCCGGTAAAGGCGTCTGCCATCAGTCCGTCGGCTTTCTCTACCAGTTCGCGTACGGTGTTCAGCTTGCCGCCCAGTTCGTAGATGCCCGGACGGTATACGGCGCCGCGCACTTCCAGCTTGTTGGTGAAGCGGTCCAGAATGGCTTCGGCGGTGATTACGTCGCCGTCGTGCAGCTGGCATACGCTGTAGTCGGTGTCATCCACGGTGTTTACCTGATATTCCTTACCGTTCTGGCGTACGATGCGCAGGCTCTTGGTATAGGCGTCGCTGGTAAATCCGCCGGCATATTTCAGCAGGGTAGAAAGGGTTTCGCCTTTTTTCATTTCGTAGCGCATGGGGCGTTTCACGTTGCCTGTAATCTGTACCAGTTCTTCGTAGGCAGGAACGATGATCACGTCGCCTTCTTCCAGGCGGATGTCGTCGCGGGTCTTGCCCTGCATGATGAACTGGTAGACGTCTACCGTAGCTACGGTCTGTCCGCCGCGCGATACTTTCACGTTACGGAGGCTACCGATGCCGCTCACACCGCCTGCACGGTAGAGGGCGTGGAATACGGTAGAGAAGGCGGAGAGGGCGTAGGTTCCCGGCTGTATCACTTCGCCCATCACGTTGATCTGGATGGTGCGGGTGTTGCCCAGCGTGACGCGTATCTGGTTGCTCTGGTCGGAATAGATCTTGCGGAGCTCGCCGGTGAGGTACTGCTGTGCGCGCTCGATGCTCATGCCGCTCAGGAATACAGGACCGAGCTGTTCGAGGTTGATGGTTCCGTCGGGCGAGATCTGCTGGCGGATGGTGTTCTGGCTGGCTCCCCAGATGTCGATTACCACTTCATCGCCCGGACCGAGACGGTAGTTGGGCGGAGTGGCTATGTTGACGTTCGGTTCGAACGTAAGGTTGCGGGTATTGAAGATGTTGCGGCCGAATACGGCGTCCTGCTGTGCCACTTCCTGTGCCTGTGGCTGTTCGTCGAGCATGGTGGAATTGTCTTCCTGTGTCTGCTCGCGCAGGCGTGCTTCGGCTTTGGCGGTTCCGGTCATGTCGCCGGCAGCGGTACCTGTCTGCTGTTCGTACAGTTTCTTTACGCGTTCGGCCTGTTCGCGGGTTACGCCTCGGCGTGCCAGCTCGGTAGCTATGGTACGCTGGTCTTTGCCTTGTTTTACTCCATCTTTAGCATATTCCAGCACTTGCTGGTCGGTCATGCCCGACTGCGCCATGAGCAGGGGCGAACATGCCATAAAAATAACAAGTGATAAAGCTTTTAGTTTCATGCTTGTCTGTTAGTGATTTTATATTGTTTTTCTGAATTTACTCTTCGATGGTTTCGCACCAGGTGTAGCTCACTTTGAGCAGGGCGGTGCTTTGGGGCATTTCGATGGCGATGTAGTGGCGGCCTCCGTAGCGGAGGAACTTGCCGGTCACACCGTAGAGCGGACCGCGGCGTACTACCCGGACGGGGACGCTGCGCTTGCCGCGAAGCTTTTCGGAATCGATGAACCGCGTGCCCTGGATGTCGGGGTTGGTGGCATGCATGAAGTTCTGCATGTCGCGTTCGCTCACCGTGCAGTAGTCGTTGCCGTTGCGTTCCTTCTTCAGGAAATAGACGGGCAGCGGGGCTTCGGAGGCGAACTGCCGGCACCAGTTGGCGTCGTAGGGACGGTGGATGAAAATCAGGTTGTGGATGGCGGGTACGAGTATGTGGGTGCATTCACCCTCGTGTCCGGTGTCGCGAAGTTCGTATGTCATGGGGATGTAATGCTCAATGCCCTGCTCTTTGAGATAGGCGGCTACTGTAAGTTCTTTGTTGTACACCGTCTGCAGGGGAAGCCATACCTGTTCTTTTTCCATGTCTGTGGATGTTTGTCCTTCTGGTTTTTTGTTCCCTTTTTTCTTGATTGAATGTTTGTTGAGGTACGGATGCACCTCTCTCTCCTTCCTAGCGTCTGAAAAACACTATGAATCAGTTTGTTATCTCCAAAAATGGAAGATGACGCACATCGTGCTTCTGTCTAGGATCCGCTCCCACAGCCGCATAGGAAGTCGTTCTTCGGCGCAAAGATAACAAATTTATATGCAGAAAGGTTTATTTTAACCCTTTTTTTAGATATGATTGTTCAATTTTTTTATTTTTACACAAGGACTGCCGTCTTTTTCCGAATGTGGACGCGAACGGGCTGGCTTGTCAATTTATCCGTTTTTTTGTCGATTGGTACAAAAAAATCTCCGGATGCCGGCATCATGGGCGGACAATGTCCGGAGATTTTTTTGGATATTCGTACGAAAAGCCGGAGCTTTTGTACGAATATCCGGGTAAACTTCCTGATGTTTACTTCAACTTTTCAGCTTTTTTTCCCGTCGGGCTGCCTTTTCGGGAGTCCGTGCCCACGGAAAGCTGCTTCAGAATCCTGAACTCGTTTTCTCCCGGCTCCTCGTCGGGATCGGCCTCGCGTACTATCAGGTTCGTCTTGTGCATGATGCAGCTCTCTATGATCAGTCTCAGGGTGGTTACGTCGAAATCTATCTCGCACACCTGTTCGGCTGCCTTGAAGAAGGTGGCCAGCGTCTTGAAACGGAAGTTGCGGACGGTGTCGAAACACGTATGCGTGCCGATGCCCGTGATGCGCTGGATTTCCGACTTCGATACGTGCGACAGGGCGCACAGTGTATCGATGAACTTTCTTAATTCTTTGAGCCACTCGTCTGTCTGTTGCTTCGTAGGCTCGCACGAAGCGTATAATTTTTCGAAATATTTCATTAGTCTTGTCTCTCGGGGGTTATCTCTGCCGTATAGGGCAGTAATTAATACTCTGCCAATCGGTATTTTTACCGGTGAAAGACAAGAACGGAAGTTTACCTGTCAGGTTCTGTTGATGACACAAAGATAACGGAAAAATCGTGGCTGAACGTTTTTCTTTGCGAGAAAAACTTCCCTTGCTTTTACTCTTTCTTTTAATATATAATAGGAAAGGGTGGCAACCCTGGTGGTGCTCTTGTGGTCCGCCGGACATTGTAATAACTTGTAACTCTGAGGGTTTGCTATGCTACACTTTGGTGACGGTGGTGGCCCGCCCTTTCGGGTTGCGTAAAAAAATGAAGAATTATGGAGGTGATAACAACTATGAAAAATCCTGGCAATCTGGGCTTTCTGGTACTTTCGAGGCGACTGCTTACCCAGATGTTTGCCGAAATGTACGGAAAGTGGCATTCCGACTCGCAGGCGTATGTGTATCTGCTCATGGCGGCGTGCTTTACCGATCAGGGTGATACCCCTGGATGCCTGAAACGGGGCGAGCTGTTTTTCTCAGGAAGGGAGCTGAGTCTGCGCTTCGCCTGGAGCCGGAGGCATGTGAACCACTTTATCGGAGAGCTGGAGCAGAACGGTGTGGTGGAGGTGATGAAGGTGCAGAACTGTTCGAAGCTGCGTCTGCTGCACTACGATACGCTGTGCCGCATGCGGGTGAAAAACGGTGCGGACGGAAGACGCAGGAGCGCGGGCGACGAGATGTTCGAGGTGTTCTGGGAACAGTATCACGACATGACGCAGCAGCCTGCCCTCGACATCGAGGCGGCGCGCAAGGCGTGGGGGAAACTGACGCTGGCCGAGCGAGAGGAGGCGGTGGGAAACATCGAGATGTATCTCTGCATGCTGCCGTCTATCGACCGGGCTCGTACGGCGCTGAAGTATTTGCAGATGAAGAGTTTTGTACTCAATTGATTATATTTTTATCTGTGTTGTCTGATGAAACTTTTTAAATTGTCAATCATTGCTGTCCGATAAAACTTTTCAAACCCTCAGTAACTTGTTGATATATAAAAATCAAGCAATAATTTTAACAGGAGGGATTATCCGTAAAGGCAATCGGATTTTCAGTAATGTGAAAAGCAGTATCTGACAGCAGTCATATTTTTAGGATTATGGGGATGGTTTATGCGGAAGAAATAGAAGGGGCGGTACTGGGGGCGTGCCTGCTGGAGCGTTCGGCTCAGGCGGTGGTGCTGAAAAGTCTGCGTGCCGAGATGTTTTACCTGACGGCGCACCGGGTGGTGTTCGAGGCGATAAACGCGCTGTATGCCCGGGGAGCGGCGGTGGATATGCTGACGGTGACCGAGGAGCTGCGTGCTCAGGGACGGCTGGACGATGCGGGCGGTCCGTTTGCCGTGGCGAAACTGGCGGCGGGGGTGGCTACGTCGGCTCACCTGGAGTATCATTGCGGCATCCTGTTTCAGTATTACCTGAGGCGGAAGCTGGTGGAGGTGCTGACACGGGAGCTGGCGGCGGCAAACGATATGACGTGTGATGTGTATGATGTGCTGATTGATACGCAGCGGGAACTGGGGGCGCTGCTCGAGGATTCGCCGCTGGAGAATCACTTGCACCCCATGCCGGAGGTGATGGATGATACGGTGGCGCTGGTGGACCGCCGGCAGGAACTGGCTGTGAACGGGCTGACGGGTGTGCCTACGGGCTTGCAGCGGCTGAACGAGATGACAGGGGGATGGCAGCCGGGCAACCTGATTTTTACGGCGGCGCGTCCGGCCGACGGAAAGACGGCACTCGACTTGTTCTTTGCGCGTCAGGCGGCGATGGCGGGTGTGCCGGTGGTGTTCTTCACGCTGGAGATGACGGCTTCGGAACTGGGCGAGCGCATGGTACTGGCGGAGAGTTCGGCCGATCCGCTGCGTATCCGTCAGGGCAGGCTCTCGCCGGAGGAGGTGGAGGATGTGCACCGTACGGCGGAACGGATGAGCGCGCTGCCGGTGCATGTCGACGATACGCCGTACATCAACGTCGACCAGTTGTGTGTCATCGCCAAGTCGCTGCGGGCAAAGGGGCTGCTGGGCTTGCTTATCGTCGACTATCTGCAGTTGCTTGCCACGGTGAATCCGGGGCGTACGCGTGAACAGGAGGTAGCGGAGTGCAGCCGCAAGCTGAAGGGGCTGGCGCGCTCGCTGGGCTGTCCGGTCATCGTGTCGAGCCAGCTCAACCGTCAGGCGGAAGACCGGGCGGGGAGTCCGGAGCTGCGTCACCTGCGTGAGAGCGGGGCCATCGAGCAGGATGCCGACCTGGTGATTCTGCTGCATCGTCCGGAGCGTTATCACATCCGGGTGGATCCCGATACGGGGTGGTCTACGCGGGGCATGGGCATCGCCACGGTAGCCAAGCACCGCAACGGGGCGACGGGAAAGGTATATTACGGGTATAATCCCAGCATGACGAAAATCGGCGAGTTCGCGGGTACGCCTGTGACTGCGCCGGCAAACAATTTAAAGCGTAAGGAGGATGAAAGAAAGAGCAGTGACTTATTCGGTGGTTCCGCGGGTTGATCCGCGTGATATCTCGGCAGAGATGACGTATTATGCCCGTGCACAGGCGCGGGGAGAGGTGACGCTGGGCGACATGGCACGCCGTATTCAGCGGCGGTGTACGGTGACACGTGCCGATACGCTGGCGGTGCTTGTGGCGCTGGAAGAGGAGGTCTGCCGCGGGCTGTGCAACGGCGAGATTGTCCGTCTGGGTGAGCTGGGTTCGCTTCAGGTGGGAGTGAAAAGCGAGGGAGTGCGGCTGGAGGCTGACTTCCACGAATCGATGATAAACAAGATATGGGTGCGTTTCCGTCCGGGCATGGTGCTGAAAGGGATGCTGGACGGGGCGGCTTTCGAACGGGTTTCGCCGCGCAAGGAAGCCGGACGTGCCGGAAAGGGGATGCGGTATGAAAGAAAATGAACACGGCGACGGGGAATTCCGTCTGCGTATCTACGGCAAGTCGGAGCTGGCTTGTCTGTATTTTCCCGACCGTTCGCCGGAAACGGCACGGCGCAATCTGTACCGGTGGATGTACCGCTGTCCGTCCATCCGCGAGGGGCTGGCGGCACTGGGCCACGACAAGCACCGCAAGTTTTTCCTCAAGCCGGAGGTGGAGGTGATCGTGCGGGGACTGGGGGAGCCGTAAGATTAAGAGAGGCTGTTTTTTCGGAACGGGAACGGGGCTGGTGAAACAAAAAACATTATCTTTGCACGAAAATACAGGATTTTGTTTTAAAAATGATTAAATCAAGCAAGGAATAATGATTGACGGACTTATTGAATTGGAAAACGATCTGATAGCGGAAGAATGCGAAAAATATAAGTCGTCAAATCGGATTTCGGAACAAGATTTGAACACGGAAACAGTTGCTGCATTGGCAGAAAATGTGCATTCCTTTCTGATAAACAGCCTTATATATACTTTTCTCTACCAAAAAAAACTTTTGGACTCGGTGGAAATCTCAGGCAGCTATGGATTTTTGCCTGATGGAGAATATTCTCTTTATACTCAGTTTCCGGCAGAAGTAATCCCTTCTTTATGTGAAGAACTGCATATCGTATTTCTGAATGCTGTGATAGAGCGGAAGAACGGCCTTGTTTACAGAAAAAAATCGAAGCATAATCTTATTGATAAGGGAGCGGTTTATACCAGATCTTATGTCGCTTATGAAATAGTGAAAAATACCTTGTCGCGGTGTGATGCAGGGGCTGACGTGTCTGTGCTTGATTTTGCCTGTGGTACAGGACGCTTTTATGATTGCATTGTCGATATATTGGATAAAGAATATGCTATACCGCCGGAAAAAAGTATTTTGAATAATATTTTTGCTGTGGATATAGACCCTGTAGCTGTAGCGATTACTCGTATGAAGGCCTTGGCAAGGCTGAAAGAACCTTCTGTTTCGGACATAGAAAAAATATGTGGAAATATTATTCGGAGAAATGCACTGATACAGGAGAATATAATGTTTTCTGATGAATGTCCGTTGAAAAACTCTGATTTTGAGGGAAAGGTAAACGGAGGATTTGATGTGATTGTTTCAAATCCTCCTTATCTGGTTCTGAAACCGGACAAGAAGAAGATTTCGGGAAATAAAGCTGACCGGATTTTAATGTGGGTGTCCTGGTTCAGAACTTCGGGGGCTTATCATTATGCGCTGGAGGGAATGTTGAATCTGTATCAGCTCTCCATTGAAAAGATGATACGGATGCTTAAGCGGAATGGTTATTTGGGAGTAATATGCCCTTCTACATTATTCGCGGATTTGTCAACAACAAAATTGCGGAAATTTTTGTTGGAAAAGAACAAGGTCTGTGAAATAAAATACTTTAGAGAAAGCATCCCGCTGTTTGACAATGTAACGCAGTCGACTAATATATTTTACCTGCAGCGATACGGTATTACCGGCAGGATAAATGTGGAAGTGGACGGGAGATGTTTTGGAGTAGAAATCGGAAGTGTGCGGAAGATTTTCGGGGAAAATATGGAGATACCTCTGATGTCGGATAGGGGGTGGGAGATTCTGGAGAGGCTGTCACAGGTACGGAAGCTGAAGGAATATCCTGAAATACGGAACAGAAGGGGGGAACTGGATCTCACTTTATATAAGCGGTTTATAACACAAGAGCAGACTCCCTACCGGTTGGTACGGGGAAATATGATTGCTGACAACGATATTGAGGATATCAATCACGAATATGTGAAGGGCGAGTTTCTCGGAACTCGTTCGGCTGAATTTCTGAAATGTGATTTTGGCAGAAGGAGGCTGGTCTGTCAGCAGGTTTCCAATATGGGAATATCGCGGAGGCTGAGGTTTGTGTATTGTGAGGAAAATGATATACTGGGAAATAGTTGCAATTACATATCGGCTGAAGAAACAGTCTTGAAGAAGATGTATATTTTGCTGAACAGCAGCTTGTTGAACTGGAGATTTAAGGTGACCAGCTCTAATAATCATATAAATAACTACGAAATAGACGATTTGCCGGTAGTTGATCTGAACAGAGTGGATGAAAACTTTACTTATTCTTCGCAGGAGGAACTGGACAGGTATGTAGGCGAACTGTATGGTTTGACACCGGAAGAGATAAACTGGATAGTACGATGAAATTATATAATCATGTTGTGTTTAAGATGGGGAAACATGAGGCGGAAATAGCCCCTCACATTCCTGAAGGTGGAAACTGGCAGGATATTCCTCTGAGCATATCGGATACTCGTCTGGATAAAATAAGGGAAACCGGAGGACGGACTACTTATTACGGCAGGTTGTGCTGGGACAAGCCAAGCTATACGATCGCCACTTATTTCAATCGGGTAGGGAACGGGTGCAATCTGCACCCTTCGCAATGTCGTGTGCTTTCCAACAGGGAGGCGGCAAGGCTTCAGTCGTTTCCCGACAGTTTTATCTTTCAGGGTTCCAATGCTTCACAGTACAAGCAGATAGGAAACGCTGTGCCTCCTTTGCTGGCCAGGTTCGTCGCTTCACTGATCATGCCTCATTTAAGAGGAATGAATTTTGTGGATTTGTTTGCCGGATGCGGAGGTATGTCGGAAGGATTCATTATGAGCGGATTCCAGCTGATAGCCGCAAATGAAATAGACAAGAGCATCATGGCTACCAACCGATATAATCACTCGCAGTATGCACCGGCTGAGAATTTTATTTTGGGAGATATTACCCAGGAGGAAACCAAGGCGCGCATTATGGAAGCTTGCGGAAATACACCGGTTAATGTGGTTGTCGGTGGTCCGCCCTGTCAGGGATTTTCGTATGCGGGCTGGAGAGATCCGAACGACAAGAGAAACCAGTTGTTCAAGGATTTTGTTGAAATGGTAAACCGGCTGAGGCCGGAATTTTTCGTTATGGAGAATGTGCCAGGTATTCTGACTATGCGTAAGGGGGATGCCATTAAAGAAATTATTGAGGCTTTTACTGAAATCGGTTATCATGTAAATGTACCCATCAAGTTGAATGCCGAGGAATTTGGTGTGCCGCAGCGTAGAAAGCGGGTTTTCATCATCGGTTCACTGGAAGAGATTTCCATACCTCAGCCGTCGCCTTTGTTTTACATGCCATCTGTCAAGACACCGAATATATGGAACTTGCCCGTAGCCATTACGGTGAGAGATGCTATCGGTTCGCTGCCGGAACTGGAAAACGGGGGAGGAAGTCTGGAAATGGATTATGAGCCTGTGCAGGCATCGGCTTACGACAGGCTCATGTATGGAGAGTTGACTTTCGAAGAGTTTTATAATCTACTCTGACTCGGAAGTAATAATCTTGTCGCACAGAAGTGTGATGAGTTTCCTGACTTCCTGGTCGGCTTGTGTGAAATTTCTGGCTTTGATGCTCTGCATGACGGCAGCCGTTTCTTTGGGAAACTGGTCTGTGTAAAATGTTACTTTACGGTTTTCCTTCATGTCGAATTCTTTCAGACTTTCGAAAGCAATGCGCAGGTATCTTTTCTGATTTTTCCGCTTGTTTTCATTTTCGATAGGGCTTTCGTGTATCTTCAGTTTGTCGGGTTCCAGCGGATTGAAATCCGAAAAACGGTAGTCGTACATGGAGTATTCGGGATGCAGATAAGTCTGGAGAAATTCTTCCCCTCCTTTTTTGTAAATAAGGGAGAACAGTTTCAATACGTTCTGGTGGCATTTAAGCATGAGGGAACTGAGTTTCCGGGCATCTTCATCGGAAGTGATAGTATTTTTGTACTTGTCCCAGATATATTGGGAATGCCAGCTTACCACCTGATTGCCCTCTGCCTCCAGTGTCAGCAGCTTACGGACATCCGACAGGGAAAGGCGATTGTTCTTCGCACTGTTGCACGCTTTGCACATAGGAGCAATGTTCGTACTGTGGCAGAATCCGAGCGAAATCGGACCTATATGGTCGGCTGTCATTTTAGCTGTTTCTCCGCAGACCGGACATGTGCACTTTGGAGCTTTCTGGTATTCTCCCATCAGTCTGTTGGCCAGGTTATAGTTGCCGTCGGACCATTCTTCATAAGCACGCCGGTCCTGCACATAGGTTTTCATGTTGTCTGTATGTCTGCCCTTGTCGGTAAACTGCCGGCAGCACAGTCCGTCGGAATGGTAGCCGTCGAAACGGTCCGGACAATTTGACATGGCTCCCGGAGAGAGTTTGCCTGAACACTTGGCTACATGTGTATCATATATTTGCCGGATCAGGTCGGCTGCATCTGTAAAAGATTTTACCTTGAATATGTCGGCTATGTTTTGCAGATCATTGGTATTCTTGCAAAACTGTTCTATTATTTCCTTTATGGTATAATCTGTCTGGTTCAGTCTGGTACCGAGTTTCTGGTTGATTCTGGAAAGCGTTTGCTTAGTGGGGTATTCATAATATATGCTGAGCGCCTTTCCACAGATCTGGCATACATGTTTTTTTGTAGGATGTATCTCCCTGACTGCAACGGCATAGTTTCCGGATTTTACGGGAATACCCAGTTCCTCGCATTTCTTGTTCCACCATGCCAGACGTTTCTGTCCGGCGGAAGATTTCTTGGTGGCAACCCATTTAATCTGCGTGTCTTTTTTTCTTTCAAAATAAAGCCCTTCATATTCGGGAGCTGAAACAATGGCTTCTGTGTATTTTTGAAATTCGGGATGCCAGTTTCTGTCAATACCTTCTTCTTGTTTTTTATTCATTGCTTTCCAGTAGTTTAGTTAGATTAATATTTAATGCTTTTGCTATTTTTTCTATATTGACAAGAGTTATGTTTTTTTCTGCACGCTCTATCATTCCTATATAGGTACGGTGAAGTCCGGCATATTCCGCAAGTTTTTCTTGCGAAAGGTGTTGCTCTTTTCGGTACTTCTGGACATTTCTGCCGAATATTTCTAGAATGGAATTGCTACTCATAGTATGTTTTTTTACAAAAATATGTAGGCTTAGATTGAAATTCAACATACTATAGTTAGCATTTTGGGAGTATTTTTTGTTCTTGCTGGTTTGTTGCTTATACACCGCAAGTTTTTCCTCAAGCCGGAGGTAGAGGTGATCGTGCGGGGACTGGGGGAGCCGTAAGATTAAGAAACTATGATATATACTTGCACGGGGTGTGAACCTCACGTTTGCGGCATCGCGGCGTGGTTCACACCCCGTTTTTTGTGTGTATGCTGCATCGGAAACTTAACGGCGGAGGCCTGGACGCTTTTTCAGAATCGGATGAGGAAAGAATAGATTGAAAGAAACTTTCTGAGGATGATTGACTGTTAAAAGCAAGAAGTCCCAGTCGTAATGACTGAGACTTCTCTAATTCCTTTTTATAGTGCAGATGCGACGACTAAGCTCGCACGGGCACTTTCGTATTGCAAAGGTAAGCATTATTTTTTATTCCGCCAAACAGTAGGGCTGTTCAACATTCGAGTTTAGAAGTCTGTGCCACAACTTTTTTAGCTTCATCTGTCTGAATGGAGCAGACAAGATTATGGATTTCGTTCTCCAATTCCGTTTTTCGGGTTTGTGAGATGCATCCCAGAATATATCTTACAACATCTATGCCACCTTTAATGTTGTGTCTGCAATCGGCAGAAATGTCAGCAGGCAAGCGCTTAATACCTCTGGGAAAGTCCATGCGGTAGATGCAGCCTCCGTGTGCACATTTGTTGCGAAGGACACGAATTGTTTCCATATAATTGTAAAAAACACCTCTTGAACAGCCATAGGCATTGGCTACCAAATCTTTTGCATCCGTCTCTTTCAACGAATCATATAATGTAATGATATTGCCGATTGTCATAAACTCTATGGTTTTCCATGCCGGAGCATATATCCCCGGATGATTTGCATGGTGATGCTGGATTATGGGATTTTTACGCATAGCAGCATAGACCTGCTCTTCAAAGGTATTTACAAAATTGGATGTTACATATTTACGGTTGACAAACCAGCAAGGATCGTCAATATACCGGAGTGATATATTGTAGATGAATTTTGTGCGGATATTGACCTCGATACGGTCGAGAGCGTTAAGCAGAAGTCTGCGGAGTCTGGTATCAAACTCATAAAGATCATACACACTCTTGAATGTTGTGCCCGGTTTTAGCTTATGGTCACGGTGTTCCAGACATGGGAATTTTATCTCATAAGGAAAAGAATAGAATCCTAGCCGATAATAACCGACGTCAAGAAGAATTTCTTTTGCTTTCTCCTCATCATCAAACATCATACCGTTTGATTTAAGTTGGGCAATTTGCTGGTCTATCGTATATGCTTTTTCCATTGCTGTTTTTAATTGAAAAACAAATTTACTCTTTTTTATGAAAACAAGCGCCTTTTGTTGCGCTTTGATTTTATCTGCCGGCAATATGCTGTGCCGTACAAAGACATAGCCAGGTATTCACACCCCGTTTTTTTGTGTGTATGCTGCATCGGAAACTTAACCGTTTTGAAACAGGATTGCCACATGCGCGTTTCTGTTTTGAAATACGCTGCCTTTAATTTTGCGCAATGAAAATTAAGGATTTTTGATTGCTTGAAAAACGCTGGTTGTCATGTAGATAGCTGGTAATGAAAAGGTAAGGAACAGGTTGGGAAAATTTACAATTTAAAAATAAAATGAAAAAATTTGCAGCGTATTTACTTTGCTTTTTGCTGATTGCTGTCTTGCCGCTGATGGCGTGCAGCAACGATGGAATGACGGAAGCTGTGGCAGGCAGCTTTGATGTACAGTTTGAATGCCCTTCGCTGATAGAAGTGGCCAAGGGAGGGGAATATACGTTCCAGGTGACCGGGAGTAACAAGCCGGCGGAATCGGATGTGATTATTCTGGAATCGACAGGGGGAATCTCGTATACGTGTGTGCTGGTGAGTGTTTCGGAAAACAGTTTTACCATAAAGCTTGCCGACGGATGCGAAAGCGGTACGTACCGGGTGTTCGTCAAGCGTGGTGACCGCAAGAAACAGATTGGTACTACCTATATTAATATTGTAGAGGGAATTGGTTTCACACCGGATGCCGGAACGACGGTGTACGGGGTGGTATCGACAGCCGACGGTCCGGTGCAGGGTGTTGTGGTATCGGACGGTGTAGAGGTGAGCGTGACCGACGAACGGGGTATCTACCAGCTTCAGTCGGAAAAGAAATGGGGGTATGTGTTTATCTCCGTTCCTTCGGGATATGAAGTTCCTGCCGAGGGAGTCTTGCCTCGGTTCTGCCAGATGATGAAGGGGGATGGCACTGCGCATACAGGCTGCACGCATCGAAGACAAGGGTGTGGTAGAGGTGATCTATTTCTCGGAAGACTTTGAGTGGCTGTTGCCCTGGGCAGAGAACAGCGGCGCCGGACAGACAGTGGAAAACGACGGATCGGGTACTGCTCCGCAGATTTACAGTGCGAAGAACGACGAGGGACAGACGGCTGCCGAAGCGTTGCTGGCTCACGGATACGGACTGGAAGAAAGTCGCGGTGCTTCTATCTACCTGCAGAAATGTTACCTGAAGTTCGGTAAGGCAGACTATCAGGCAGGACTGACACTGCCGGCTGTAGACGGCATACCGTCAGGCGAGAAGGTAATGCTTTCGTTCGACTGGGCGCCGATGGTGGGCGGTACGAGAAAGTTCGACCCGGTACAGTTGATCATCACCGTGACCAACGGCAGCGAGACAGTCGGACTGGATCCGATAGGACATAACTTTGTGAATGAGGTAGACAAACTGGAATGGCTGCATGCCGATGTGGTGCTGGAGGGTGTTTCCATCACGAAAGATACACGCATCACCATCAAGTCGGATGCATGGGGTGAAACTGCCGGCTGCTTCGGGCAGCAGTGTCTATCGCCGCTGGTTTATCGACAATATCAAACTGAGCCGCGCCAACTGACAGGTGCGGTAGCAGAGAGGTTCCACAGGCTGTACAGCATTTACGCAGACGGTTTTCTACCGGCAGGCGTCGAGCTGTACGGCCTGTGGTTTTTTTATTTTTATCGTAACAATGCAATCCTGTAGGCGGACGGTGACGGACACTGCCCGGAACTGGCTATGTATCTTTGTGATACAGAAAAGAGATTGAAAGCTTTCAACAGGTATTCGTTTTAATCATTTAAAAAGTAAAAAGATTATGGAAAGAGCAGTGACTTATTCGGTAGTAGCAAGAAAGAAACCTAATGATCTGGAAGGTAGTGCCAAATATTATGCCCTGGCACAGGCACGCGGCGAGATGGGAATCCGTGAAATGGCGGACCGTATTCAGCAGATGTGTACGGTGACACGTGCCGATACGATGGCGGTGCTGATTTCGCTGGGTACGGTGATGCGTGACGGTCTGTGTGCCGGAGAAATCGTGCGTCTGGGCGACCTGGGTTCGTTTCAGATCGGTCTGAACGGTGAGGGTAGTGTCACGGAGGAAGAATATCACACCGGACTGATAAAGAAGGCGCATATCAACTTCCGTCCGGGAGCCGATTTGTCGGACATTCTGAATTCGCTGAGCTACGAACGTGTGCCGGTAAAGCCTAAAAAAGAGGAGTAAGACTCCGGAAGGGAGATGCGGACAGATGTGAAATATAAAAAACAAGGAGGAATGTATGACTGGAAAGGTAAAATGGATTCTGATCAGGATAATCAAGTGTCTGTATTGCATACTGACCGGAAAGAAAGGAGGGTGTGATGAGAAAGATTGACATGATTGTCATTCATTGTTCGGCAACGAGAGCGGATGTTCCGCTCTTGCCCCGTCAATTGGATGAAATGCACCGGCAGCGCGGGTTCGACGGATGCGGGTATCATTATTATGTAAGGCGCGACGGAGAAATATGTACGATGCGTCCGGTAGACCGCCCCGGAGCGCATGCCAAAGGATATAACCGGCACAGTATCGGTGTGTGCTACGAAGGAGGACTGGACGAGCAGGGACGTCCTGCCGACACACGTACGGAACTTCAGAAGCGTTCGCTCAGGGTGCTGGTGAGAGTGCTTGCCATGGACTTCCAGACACGCCGGATAGTAGGACATCGCGACCTGAGTCCGGACCTGGACGGTGACGGTGTGATAGAACCGGAAGAGTGGACAAAGGTGTGTCCCTGCTTTGATGTTGGGACGGAATTATAAGAAAATTTATGTACAGTGTTATAATGATATGTTTTTATGTTAAAAAGCTGTCAAAATGTAATATGTAAAATAAATATGTGTATTATTAAATTTTAACACTTATATAAATCTTTGGTTTATAGTAATTTGTATTAAGGGACTCTTTTGAGGAGTCCCTTGTTTTTTAAATATTTGTTATTGTTTGTTTTTATATGGTTTTATCCATAGATTCTCGAAGAGGGTATAAAGATGTTCAATGTGTTAGTAAAATATCGGTATTTATAGTAAAAAATAAAGCTGAAACTGTCTATTTGATAATTTATAGAATATGCAAGAATATTTATGTATTTTGCTTTAATTTTTTGTTTTTTAATGAAATGATATGTATATTTGCGTCCGTTATTAAAATTTTATTAGAATATGAAAAAGCGAATTACACTTTTTTGTGCCTTTTTGTTAATAGGCATAAGTCTGGCGATAGCTCAGGCTGTACAAGTGACAGGTGTCGTGATGTCTGCGGAGGATGACATGCCTGTCGTGGGAGCTTCTATTTTGGTTAAGGGAACTTCTAATGGTACAATTACGGATATCGACGGAAAGTTTATACTGAAAGTTAACAAGGGGGATAAACTTGAAATCAGCTATATCGGTATGAAATCGCAGACAGTAGCTGCCAAAAATAATATGAAGGTGGTACTGGAATCGGATACAGAGGTACTGGATGAAGTCGTAGTTACCGGTATGCAGCGTATGGACAAGCGATTGTTTACAGGTGCGTCAACAAAAATATCTGCCGAAGACTCTAAACTTGACGGTGTGCCGGAAATCAGCCGTGCCCTGGAAGGACGTGCAGCCGGTGTATCGGTTCAGAACGTATCAGGTACTTTCGGTACAGCTCCGAAAATCCGTGTACGTGGTGCCACATCTATCTACGGTAGCTCTAAACCGTTGTGGGTAGTAGATGGTGTCATCATGGAGGATGTAACGGAAGTAGGTGCTGACGATTTGTCTTCGGGTGATGCCGTTACACTGATCAGTTCGGCTATCTCTGGTTTGAATGCTGACGATATCGAAAACTTCCAGATCCTGAAGGATGGTTCGGCTACTTCTATCTATGGTGCTCGTGCCATGGCGGGTGTGATTGTCGTTACTACCAAGAAAGGTAAGGCAGGTTCTAACAAGATCAGCTATACAGGTGAATTCACCATGCGTATGAAACCGAACTACCGTAACTTCAACATCATGAACTCTCAGGAGCAGATGGACGTATACAAGACACTGGAAAGCAACGGTTACCTGACATTTGCCGATGTATACCGTGCTTCTAACAGTGGTGTATATGGTAAGATGTATCATTTGATCAACAGTTACGACGCAAAAAACACAAGATTTGGCATGCCAAACACTCCGGAAGCAAGAAATGCTTATCTGCGTGAGGCTGAATACAGAAATACAGACTGGTTTGATGTTTTGTTCAACAACAGTATTTCTCAGAACCATGCAATCAGTATGACAAGTGGTACTGAAAAGGCTTCGTACTATACTTCACTGAGTGTGATGAACGACCCGGGATGGACCAAACAGAGCAAGGTACAGCGTTACACTGCCAACCTGAACGCTTTGTATAACATTACCAAGAAGGTTTCATTGAACCTGATCGGTAACGCTTCTTACCGTAAACAGCGTGCACCGGGTTCGTTAAGCTCGAATCTGGACCCTGTAAGTGGTGAAGTAAAACGTGACTTCGATATCAACCCGTATTCTTACGCGCTGAATACTTCACGTGCACTCGACCCGAATGAATACTACGTACGTAACTATGCGCCGTTCAATATCTTGCATGAACTGGACAATAACTATATGGACCTGGATGTAGTAGATATGAAATTCCAGGGTGAATTGAAATACAAACCTATCAATAAGGTAGAACTGAGTGTGCTGGGCGCTTACAAGTATTCTACTACTACTCAGGCTCACAAGATTACTGACTATTCTAACCAGGCATGGGCTTACCGTGCAATGGATGATGCTACTATCCGTGACGCTAACCCGTGGTTGTATACTGACCCGGATGTATCGAATGCATTGCCGGTATCGGTTCTTCCGGTGGGAGGTTTCTACCGTGAAACTAAATATGGCATGAACAGCTACGACTTCCGTGCTACTGCCAGCTACAATGACGTATTTAATGAAAACCATATCTTCAACTTCTTCGGTGGTATGGAGTTGAACGCTACCGACCGTACACAGACTTGGTTCCAGGGTGTAGGTTTGCAGTATGATATGGGTATGCTTCCTTCTTACGACTATTTGTACTTCAAACAGGGTAATGAGGAAAATGCTGCTTACTACGGTGTGTCTACAACCCGCTCTCGTGACGTGGCTTTCTTCGGTACAGCTACTTATTCATGGAAAGGTAAATATACAATAAACGGTACAGTCCGTTATGAAGGTTCTAACAAGCTGGGTAAGAGCCGTTCGGCACGCTGGCTTCCTACATGGAACGTTTCGGGTGCATGGAACGCACACGAAGAAAGCTGGTTCGAAAACCTGAGACCGGCCTTGTCTAACCTGACTCTGAAGGCTTCTTACTCACTGACTGCCGACCGTGGTCCGGCTGAGGTTTCTAACTCACGCGTAATCATCAACAGTTATAACTCTTACCGCCCGTTTGCCAGTGTAAGTGAATCCGGACTTCAGATTACAGAACTGGAAAACAGTGAGCTGACTTACGAAAAGAAACATGAGTTGAATATCGGTGCTGAAATCGGTTTCCTGGATAACCGCATCAATCTGGCTATGGACTGGTACAAGCGTAACAACTACGACTTGATCGGTATCATCAATACAATGGGTGTAGGCGGACAGATTTCAAAATATGCCAATGTTGCCAGCATGAAGTCACACGGTGTGGAATTTACATTGTCTACAAGGAACATTGTAACACGCGACTTCAAATGGAATACCGACTTTATCTTCTCTAACGCGAAGAACGAAGTTACCGAACTGGATGCTAACTCACGTGTTATCGACCTGATTGCAGGTACAGGTTTTGCTCTGGAAGGTTATCCGGTACGTTCACTGTTCTCTATGGACTTCCAGGGACTGAACGAACAAGGTCTTCCGACATTCATCAATGAAAAAGGTGAAGTGACTGTAAGTGACATCAACTTCCAGGAACGTAACGTTAAAGATCATCTGGTTTACGAAGGTCCGACCGATCCGACTATTACCGGTAGTTTCGGTAACGTATTTACCTACAAGAACTTTAAGTTGAATGTATTTATCACTTACTCATTCGGAAATGTAATCCGTCTGGATCCGGTATTCAGCAATAAATATACTGACTTGGATGCAACACCGAAAGAGTTTGTAAACCGCTGGACTAAGCCGGGTGACGAAAATATTACCAACATACCGGTTATCGCCGATACACGTATGAACCGTCAGGATTCTCAGTTGAGCCGCGCATACAATGCATACAACTACTCTACAGAACGTATCGCCAAAGGTGACTTCATCCGTATGAAGGAAATTTCACTGAACTATGATTTCCCGAAATCACTGGCCAGCCGTATGAAACTGAGCAACCTGTCACTGAAACTTCAGGCAACCAACCTGTTCCTGATTTATGCTGACAAGAAGCTGAACGGTCAGGATCCGGAATTCTTCAACACCGGTGGTGTGGCTGCTCCTGTTCCTAAGCAGTTTACTTTGACTTTGAGATTGGGTATTTAATTTGATTTAAAAGAGAAAATTATGATGAAAAATATAAAAACATACAGTGCTGCTTTATTGATGGCGTGGGCTTTCGCTTCGTGTAGCGATTTCCTTGATACAGTGCCTGATAATCGTGCAGAAATAGATACGGAATCGAAGGTTACTAGTCTGTTGGTTTCAGCTTATCCTAGCTATTATCCGATAATGATGTTTGAAAAAGCTTCGGACAATACGGCTGATAACGGTGAAATGTATGCTTTTGAGTACCAGCAGGAGCAGGATGCCTATTTGTGGAATGATATCAAGACAGATACGGATCAGGACTCTCCGCAGGGAATGTGGAACGGACTTTATATGGCGATTGCTTCGGCAAACCATGCACTGCAGGCTATCGAACAGATGGGAAATCCGGCTTCGCTGAACGCTCAGAAAGGTGAAGCGCTGTTGTGCCGTGCATATGCACATTTTGTCTTGGCTAATATCTTCTGTGAAGCTTACGATCCGGCTACCGCTTCAACCAAATTGGGTATTCCTTATGCTACGAAACCGGAAACAGAAGTAGCTCCTGAATATACCAGAGGTACGCTGGAAGAAACTTATCAGCATATTGAGGCTGATTTGCTGGAAGGACTTCCACTGATTAATGATAACTTGTATTCGGTTCCTAAATACCACTTCAACAAAAAGGCTGCCAATGCTTTTGCCGCACGTTTCTACCTGTTCTATGTAAAAGAAGATAAATCGAACTATGAAAAGGTGCTGGAATATGGTAAGGAAGTTTTGGGTACAAATCCGGCAAGATCACTTCGCCAGTTGCAGGCTGATCTGGGTTCTCTTACCGAACTGGATGAAAGAGGTGATGCGTATATCTCTGCATCGGTAGATGCTAACTTGCTGATAACTCCGATCAACAGTTCATGGCCTTACATTTACGGTCCTTACAACATGGCAAAACGTTATGGTATGAACCGTACGGTGACTGAAACAGAAACTTTGTGGGCAGGCGCTCCATGGAACAACCCGTTGTTTTATGCCAGCCTGAACGGTATGGAACAGAAGTTGTGTTTCTTTAAGTATCGCATGTATTTTGAGTATACAGATAAGGTAAACGGTATCGGTTATCGTCACGCTGTAATCGTTCCGTTCAGTACCAATGAAACATTGCTTTGCTGCATCGAGGCTAATATTCTGAAGGCTCAGCCTGACTATGCTACTGCTGTAGAATATATGAACAAATGGCTGGATGCATCGAAGGGTGACGGAAGATACGGATATCCGGAAACACTGACAGAAGATAAAATTGTAGACTTCTATGAAGGTGTGGGATATACACCGATACCTGTAACCGATGAAACCAAGCGTACAGTGAAGAAACACCTGAATCCTTGCTTCTCGTTTGTAAACAAGAAACAGGAAAACATGATCCACTGTGTGTTGCAGATGCGCCGTATTGAAACTATTCACGACGGTTCACGCTGGATGGATATTAAACGTTATGGTATAGAAATTACTCATAACCGTGACGGTATGGACCCGATCGTATTGACGAAAGATGATCCGCGTCGCGCATTCCAGTTGCCGCAGGATGTTATAGAAGCTGGTCTGGAGGCTAATCCTCGATAAATGAACTTTAAAATGATAGTTGTTATGAAAAAGATAAAATACTTATTTTTAATATTGGTAGCCATGTGTACTGCTACCTCATGCAGCGAAGATGATTTGTCGCCTGATAGCATTTTTGATACGACGGCTCCTCAGCGCAATGAGTTTGATAACTGGATTCTTACGAACTATACAACTCCATATAATATCGATTTGAAATATCGTTTTGAAGATATCGAATCGGATATGGACTATAACGTGATACCAGCCGATTATAACAAGTCGATAGCTCTGGCGCAGATGGTGAAATACCTGTGGTTGGAAGTGTATGCCAAACTGGCTGCTCCAGAGTTTCTTCCTACTTACTGTCCGAAAATCATGCACTTTGTAGGTTCACCGGAATATAACGCAGCCAGCGGTTCCATTGTATTGGGTACTGCGGAAGGCGGTATGAAGATTACGTTGTTCAACGTAAACGGACTGGATGTCGAAAATCCGAATATAGATGTGTTGAATGAATGGTACTTCAAGACCATGCACCATGAGTTTGCTCATATCCTGCATCAGACAAAGAATTACTCTACAGACTTTAATGACATTACTGCCGGTAAGTATACAGGTGAAGGATGGGTGAACATTCAGGACGCTGATGCACGTAAAGACGGTTTCGTAACTGCCTATGGTTCCAGCAAACCGGATGAAGACTTTGTAGAAACCATTGCAAACTACGTGGTAAAATCGGACGCTGAATGGCAGAACATCATGAGCCAGGCCGGAACAGTAGGTGGCGCATTGATTCAGGAAAAACTGGATATGGTTACCGAATATCTGAGTGACTCTTGGGGAATTGATATTCAGGCTTTGCATGAAGAAGTGCAGGAACGCCAGTCGCATATACTGGAAATGGATTGGACAACATTAAAATGATAAAAACGGAATGAGTATGAAAAAGTTATTATATATTTTTACTCTGATCAGTTCGTTCTTGCTGGCGGGCTGTACTTCAGAAACGGAAAACTTGTTCGGTGAATCGGCTTCGAACCGTGTGGAGGAAGCGATGGAAAACGCCCAGAAAATTTTGATTGAGGCACCGAACGGATGGTTGATGAAATATTATCCTTCTTCTCAGCAGAGTTTTGGCGGATACAACGTGCTGATGTCATTTACTGCAGAAGGTGAAGTAACGGTAAGTGCTGATATCGCTGATCCCGGTGCTAAGTCGACAAGTCTCTACCGTTTGAAAGAACAGGCTGGTCCTACACTGACTGTAGATACTTATAATGAAATTTTCCACTTCTTCTCTGATCCGGCTTCGGGTGTAGGTACTACCGGACTGGGTATGGAAGGTGACTATGAATTTACTATTCAGTCGGCCACTCCGGAACAGGTAGTGATGAGAGGTAAAAAGACTGGTAATACCATTACCATGACTCCGATGCCGGAAAATGAAACTTGGGAGGCATATCTCACTGATATCGAGGAAGCTGAGCAAAAAGTAAATTATGTACTTTTCTCTTATGCTGCTGATGGTGAGAAATATGACGTAACAAAATCATATCGAACACTGGCTATCTCGCATGAAGTTGACGGTGAGAATGTAACAGAGGTCTTTTCATACATTCAGACCAAGGAAGGTATGGAATTCTACAGCCCGATTACATTGGGTGGAATGGAAGTATCGAAATTGGTTTACGATAGTGCTTCTGGTACTTGGAAGTCTGAAGATGGAAAAGCTGTATTGAGCGGTGAAACTACTCCTCCGGCATTGTTATTTGCCAACGGTGGTCCGTGGTTTGTTACTTACGACGGTATGAGTTCATACGGACAGCAGACTGTAGCTTCAACATTGCAAGGTATGGCTGCTTCTTATCCAGGTCTGACGCTGGATTATCTGGCTATCGCTCCTACTTATGAAGTTGTGGATATGGTATTCGGTGGCAGAGAAGGTCTTTTGCAGCTTGTGACTTCAGCAAGTGGTGATGATAAAGTAAGTCTGACTTTGACTGGAGCTGGAGATGAAATTGGTGTAGAATTTGCAAATGCTGGAATCCTTGACGCTATTTTTCTGTTTGCAAAATTCTCTCCAGTCACATTCACTGTAGAACCTGATGATCCAATTAATCCGACTAAGATGACACTGACTCAGGTAGGTAATACGAAGAATGTAATCGTTGTAACCAATCAGGAAACTCCGTTTGGTTATCATGAATAATAATAATTTTCTCTATTAATTTCTCTCTTAAAGAATGATTGGAAGGCTATTCCTAGTGATAGGGGTAGCCCTCACTTTTTTATTGCTGGACGGGTGTGAAGGCAAGTGGCTGTATACATTTTGCGCTAGACACTTTGAGCTGTCTCAAAATGGAACTGCGAAAGTAAAAATCTTATAGATTACCTATTGGCGGAATTAAATTATAAAAGATTTATGTTTAAAAAGTTGTGCATATAGTTGATATTTAGTAAAATAAAGGTGACCAAACTTTTTAATAGACAAATATCGTATGCACAACTAAGTGTGCATGACATTCATTACCTGAAGGATGTGAAAGTGGATTATAGTAATTGT
>OGJZ01000164.1_pt1 | contig 81507 bp, 98 predicted proteins | sample 1572321 | NCBI WGS metagenome assembly OGJZ01 (sample SAMEA2582086, study PRJEB24529) | metagenome | biome: Human gut stool | place: China | collected 2011 | reverse complement strand
CTGTTTCTGTAAATGGTTCAGAAACTTCAAACTTTGCCACATTCCAATAAAACAGTCCGAGCAGGAGTCCCGATAAATAAAAGAATCTGTTTTCGTTGTCTCTAGTCTAGTGGAAATACATAGAAAAGTCAATGGAAAACGAATATATTTTGTGATATACTATGTAACGGGCACAAAAGTAAAACAAGCGGCACCGCAGATGACATTTGTTTTTCTTGCGCTGCCAGCATAGGTTTCGTCTGCGTGAGCGGGCAGGTCGGTTACTATGAGCAATTTCTTATATCGGGGAACAAAAAGGGGTATATTATATGGAAAACAAAAACACGATCCTCGTGGTCGGCCAGGCAAAGCCGAGCAAAGAGGATGCGATCTACAATCTCCACGGGGAGTTTTATATCAGTCTGATCGTGGAGCGGGATACGGGGAAGATCCTGGAACTGGACTGCAATACGATCCTTGAGGTGACGAAGCAGTTCGTGGCATCCATGTTTGTGGGGAAGAGCCTGAGGACAGACGTTCCGCTGATCGAGAAGGAGATCAGGGAGCGCTATTTTGCTTTGACGCAGAAGCCATTGATCGCGTGCATGAAGGATGCGTGCAACCGGTACCTCACGGCGATCGGGGAAAACCGCGGAAAATAATTGTACAGATGCGGAAACAAGAGAATAGAATTTTTAACATTATTAAGCCGGAGTTCTCCTCCGGTTGTTTTTTTCTCGTTTTTCAAGAGACCGATTGACAATCAAAAAAATCATGATAAAGTTAGGAAGGTCGTTTTTCTAATACCCCATACAAAACGGCAAAGAATCTGAAAACGATGGACCGATTCGGGAAAATACACCATTTGATTTATCAAATACAACAATACCGGATCGCAGCACCAAGAGTATGAAAAAGGAGTACCCCACTTATGAGTTCCTGGAATGATGTTACCAAAAAGGTACGTGAAATACGGAAAAATTTTGTTGTCCGCTGTGCGATTTCCTTCGTGGCAGTTCTGGCATCTGCCCTTCTGCAGTCTTATGTAATTCTGGCCTTTATTCGTCCGGCAGGCCTTCTGTCCAGCGGATTTACGGGACTTGCGATTTTGATCGACCGAATCGCTGAACTGTATGGATTTACCGTCTCGACATCTTTGGCGCTCGTTGTTTTAAACCTGCCTGTTGCCCTGATGTGCTGCCGCAGCATCAACGTGAAATTCACGGTGTTTTCGCTGCTGCAGGTATTTTTTGCAAGCTTTTTCTTAAAAGTCTGCCACTATACTCCGCTATTTGAGGATCTGACCCTGAATGTGATCTTCGGCGGTGTGCTTTACGGACTGTCCGTTGTCCTTTCCTTAAAAGGAAACGCATCCACAGGTGGTACCGACTTTATTGCCCTCTATGTTTCCAATAAGACCGGAAAGTCCATTTGGAACTATGTGTTCATGGGAAATGTGTGTATCCTTGTAATTTTTGGACACATGTTCGGTTGGGAGTATGCAGGATATTCCATCCTGTTCCAGTTCATCTCCACAAAGATGATCTCCACCTTCCATCACCGCTATGACCGCGTGACCTTACAGATCACCACGGAGAAAGCGGAAGAGGTCATGAAGGCGTATGTCAGCAAGTATCACCACGGTATTTCCTGCGTGGACGCCATCGGCGGCTATAGCCACAAAAAAATGTACCTGCTCCACACCGTAATTTCTTCCTATGAGATCAACGATATCGTCCAGCTGATCCAGGAAGTAGATGAAAACGTGATCATAAACGTATTCAAAACAGAAGACTTCTACGGCGGATTCTACAGAGAGTCCTTGGACTAGCTTAAAATCAAAAAATATTCCCCAGAAGACATGCCCCGGTATATGGGCGGTGTTTTCTGGGGATTTTTGTTTGTGAGACTATTTCTTCCAGTCACTGATGAGGGCGGTGCATGATGTTGGTAAAAAAATTTGTTTAGAAAGATTTTATGGATTAACGGATTGTCATACATCCGAAAAACCTACCGATATCAGAAGCTGTGGATGGATTCTACTGCCTACACCTCCGTTCCAGCACTGCCACCGCCTGATACAGGATTGCGGACAGAATACAGAGGATCACGATGGACATGATCACGAGATCCAGCTTGAAGACCTGGCTGCCGTAGATGATGAGGAAGCCAAGGCCTGCCTGGGCGGAGAGAAACTCGCCGATGATGACGCCGACGAGGCAGAGACCGATGTTGACCTTCATGTTGCTGATGATAAGTGGAACAGAGCCGGGCAGCAGGACCTTTGTGAGGACATCCTTCTGTTTTCCTCCCAGCGTGTAGATCAGACGGATCTGGTCAGGATCCATGGAGAGAAAGCCGTTGTAGAGCGTTAAGATCGAGCCAAATACCGCCACAGAGACCGCCGCCGTGATGATCGTCTTCATGTTGTTGCCCAGCCATACGATGAGCAGCGGCGCGAGAGCGGACTTCGGCAGACTGTTCAATATGACAAGGTACGGTTCCAGAATCTTTGCCAGCCGCCTGCTGGACCAGAGCGCCACCGCGCCGAAGATCCCGATCCATGTCACAAGAAAAAAGCTCAAAAGCGTCTCCAAAACCGTGACTCCCGTGTGGTAAAAGATCGTCCGGTCTGCCGCCATGGAAAGAAAACAGGAGAGCACCCGGGACGGGGAACTGAAAATAAAATCGTTCAGGATCCCGATCCGGGCGCTGATTTCCCAGGAAAAAAGAAACAGGACCAGAAATAAGATCCTGCAGATGAAGATCTGCCTCCGGATCCGCCGCTCCTGCTCCAGATACCGGCACTGGGCCGGGGAGACCGCAAGATCCGCTGCCGGGATCACAGCCCGGTGCCTGCGCAGGATAAAAGAAGCGATACTATGAAATCTCATCCGGCTCACCTCCCACATTGACGGCGGTCATGTGTCCGTTTCTGGCTGCCGGTGCATTCTCATCACCGGATTCAGTTCCATTGATAATATCTGTATCTCCAGATCCGGCCCCGTCGACAATTGACGTATCATCACCATTCCCGTTCCCAAGAATCTTCCACAATTCATTAAAATAAGAAGAAAACTCCGGATAATTCCGCCGCTTCAAAGGACTCATTTCATGGTTCGGAAACCGAATCACAAGCTCCCCCTTGATCGTCCCCGGTCTGTTCGTCAGAACCAGGATCCGGTCCGCTGTGCTCACCGCCTCCGAAAGATCATGGGTGATCAGGATCGCCGTTTTCTTTCTGCTGCGGATGATCGAACTGATATCATCACAGACCGAAAGCCTCGTCTGATAATCCAGAGCAGAAAACGGCTCATCAAGAAGCAGAAGATCCGGCTCCAAAGCAAGAGTCCGGATCAAAGCAGCCCGCTGCCGCATCCCCCCGGAAAGCTCCGACGGATGCGCATCGTAAAAATACTGAAGTCCGTAAGAATCCAGAAGCTCCTTCACCCGGCTCAAATGCTTTGAATCACACTTCCTCCGCACCTCAAGCCCCAGTGAAACATTCGAAAGGATCGTCCGCCACTCAAACAAATGATCCCTCTGCAGCATGTACCCGATCCCCGAAGCCCCCTTCCCGACAGAAACCCCGTCCAAAAGAATCTCCCCCCGCTCAGGGGCCAAAAGCCCGGCAAGCAGAGAAAGCAACGTAGACTTCCCACACCCGGACGGCCCGACAATACAAAGAAACTCGCCGGAATTCACATGAAACGATATATCAGAAAGGGCCTTCGTCTCTCCCTCCATGGTATGGTAGGAATAATCCACCCCTCTAACTTCCAATTTCGGAGTCATGGATACCTCACTCAAACGTATTTACTATAAAATATGTAAAAACCTCTCATCCGTGAGCCAACCGTCAAAACAACAGCACAGTACACAACTATTATGCAGCACTGCTTATTCCTTTCTCGTCCCTCAGCACAGCCACATCCTCAACGCACAGCGCAGCGCCTGCGCTCCCGCCAGTACACAGCACAGACCAGCTTTCAGATCCTCTGAGCCCGGATCTGAAAGCTGGTCTGTGCGTACCCCCCGCCAATTCTCCTCTCCCCCAAAAAACGTAAGAAAATCGCAAGAAAACCGCCAGATAAAAGACCCAAGAAAGAAACATTTCCCTGCTATACTAAATTCCAGTGTTAAAATAATCACATTTAACATAGAAAACCTCGGAAGGAACACATGAGTATGAGCAGTGAAGAAAAAATCTCACCAGAAGAATTCGACAAAGAACTGGACTCCCTACTGGCCGGAACCACAGAAAAGAAACCCAAAAACCCAAATAGAAAAAAGATCATAATCGCCGCCGCCATTGCCATCCTCGGAATCACCGGCATCAAACTCCTGTCCGGCGGAAAAGACATGGTCCCCGTTGTGGACACTGTGACCCCAACCCGCAAAACCATCCAAAACCGCCTCACCGTCACCGGCCCCATCTCCGGAACCGACAGCGTAGACGTCGTCTCAAACCTCCACGCTGAGATCCTCGAAATTCCCGTAAAAGAAGGCGACAAAGTCACAAAAGGCCAGCCTCTGGCAGTCCTCGACGATTCCGACGTAAAAAAAGAAGCCGACATCGCCAAAAACGACTACGACCTCGCCGTGACCACCTGCGCCGAAAAAGATAAAGAAGCAAGAAACGGCTACGCCAAAGCCATCCAGGACCTGAACACCGCCCAGGCCAACTACGACCGCACAAAAGCCCTCTTTGATGGCGGCAGCGTCCCCAAAGTTGATCTTGAGACAGCGGAAAACGGTCTCCACGACGCAGAACGGGAATGCGACTCCTACACAATAAAAAACGGATCCGCCGTCGCCGATGACTCCTACCGCCTCCAGATCGAAAAAGCAAAATTCGACTACGAAAAAGCCGTAGAGCAGTTAGATAATACGATATTAAAGGCCCCTATCGACGGCACCGTCGTCCGCGTCAACACAAAAGTAGGCCGCTTTGCCGACAAAATGGAAAACGACGCCCCACTCTTCGTGATCGAAAACCTCGATAACCTGGAACTCGAGATCAAAGTCAGCGAGTACACCATCGGAAAAGTCGCCGTCGGCCAGGAAGCCGAGATCTCCGCGGACATCTTAAACGGTGAGACCGTCCACGGCGAAGTCATCTCGATCTCCCCGACCGGCGAAGAAAAAGGCGGCGGTTCCAGCGAGCGCGTCATCCCCACAAAGATCCGCGTCACAGATCAGGACACAAAACTGATCGCTGGAATCACCGCCCGCGCGTCCATTGTCTTGGAAGAATCCGAGAACGCCCTGACAGTCCCAGTCTCCGCCGTGATGGAAAAAGACGGAACGAACTACGTACAGGAGATCAGTGACGGAACCGTATCCTGGGTTCCGGTGGACATCGGTGTGGAAGGCGATGTGGAGATGGAGATCATCCCGGTGGAAGGGAGCTCCCTGGATGAAAACTCCATCCTGATCGCGGAGCGGGGAGAACAGTACACAGATGGAATGGCAGTCACATCATCCGGAAAACAGGGGGAATAAACAATGTTTGAAAAACTGACAAGATCCCGCTACATGACGGAAAACGTGACAGACGAGCTGATCCGCCTGGAAAACCTCGTAAAGATCTACGACACAGGCGCGATCCGGGTCATGGGACTAAAGAAAATCAACCTGACGATCCACCGCGGCGAGTTCGTTGCGATCATGGGACACTCCGGATCGGGAAAATCTACCCTGATGAATATTTTAGGCTGCCTGGACCGCCCGACACTGGGTCACTATTACCTCGACGGGATCGACACGGCGGCCCTGTCCCCGGACGAACTCTCCGCGGTGCGGAATAAAAAGATCGGCTTCGTGTTCCAATCCTTCAACCTGATCTCCAGGACATCGGCGTTAAAAAATGTGGAGCTCCCGATGACCTACGCGAGGATCCCGAAAAGGAAAAGGACGGAGCGGGCCATGGAACTGTTGGAGTGCGTGGGGCTGGAAAAACGCGCCGGACACATGCCCAATGAGATGTCCGGCGGACAGAGACAGCGCGTTGCCATTGCGAGAGCGCTGGCGAACGAGCCGCCGCTGATCCTGGCGGATGAACCGACGGGAAATCTCGATACAGCCGCGTCCATCGAGATCATGGAGATCTTCTCGGAACTCCACAAAGCGGGAGCCACAGTGATCGTTGTCACCCACGAGGAAAATATCGCCGCCTTTACGGACCGGATCATCCACTTCTCAGATGGTCAGATCATCAAAGATGAGATCAACGAAAACCCGACAAAAGGAAGCGGTAAAGTCCACATGAAAGGTCTCTACAGACACTTCCAGAAAACAGCCGGAACAGAGAGTGGGGTGGTCGGATGCTAGGCGAAAATATGATCATGGCCTTCCATGCAATCATGGCGAACAAGATGCGCTCATTCCTGACCATGCTGGGCATTATCATCGGAATCGGTTCTGTCATATCCATCGTTTCCATCGGCGATACGATGCGCGGACTGTTCGCGGACCTCTATAAGGACGCGGGGGCCACCCAGGCGGTGGTATCCATCGGATACAATGTGGAGGATGTGCGGGACAGCGATTACTTTACCCTGGATGAACTTGATAAGATCAAGGAGGTCTTTGGGGATGAGATATCCTATATCGACAGTTACGCCAGCGTAAATTCAGAAGTCCTTGCAGGACGGACAAACATGAAATTTGACTTCCAGGGGATCGACTGGAATTTTAGCGATGTCCAGCCGGTGACCATGATTTCCGGACGTTATTTAAACGAAGGAGATATCCTTGGACGAAAGAAAAATGTGGTGATAGAGGAGGAGAGTGCCAGAAAACTTTTCGGAACGGAAAACGCGGTGGGAAAGACCTTCCGGACCACCGTCTACGGGGATACAGACATGTATACGGTAGTCGGTGTCTACAAAAAAGAGATGAGCGCCTTCCAGAAGCTTTTGTCCGGAGGTTCCGGCGATACGGGATCCGCGTATATCCCGTATACACTGCTCACGTGGCCGAATGACCAGTTCTATTACTGCCGTCTGTACGCGAAAGAGGGAACGGACATGGTAAATTTCATGTCCAGACTGACGGTGTATCTCGGGAAAATCAAGAATAGAAACGCGGGAGATTTCTATACGAGTACGGTGGCGGATGAGATGGGATCCATCGACAGCCTCATGGGCGGACTTTCCATGGCTGTGGGCGGGATCGCTGCGATCTCTCTCCTGGTGGGCGGCATCGGGATCATGAACATCATGCTGGTGTCCGTCACGGAGAGGACCCGCGAGATCGGTATCAGAAAGGCGCTCGGTGCAAGGACCCGGGATGTCCTGATCCAGTTCCTGACAGAGTCCGCGATCCTGTCCGCTCTGGGCGGAATCATCGGCGTTCTTCTCGCTGTGAGTCTCGTGACGGCAGGCGGTGCGGCGCTTGGACTCCCTGTTGTGATCAAACCTGGGATCATCCTTCTTGCGGTATCCTTTTCGGCCGTAGTCGGCATCTTCTTTGGGATTTACCCGGCGTCGAAAGCCGCAAAGGCGGATCCGATCGATGCTCTGAGATATGAATAAAGAGGAACTGCCGATCAATGGGACATATGCAAGAAACGTATTATTGGAACGGATGCTATATGGACCGGCAAAAAATCCCCGCAGGATGCGGAAAAACGATCCTGCGGGGATTTTTAAAATTTATGCCAGTGACTATTCTACAAGCGCACCATTCACGTCAACGGTGTATCCGTCCGGAGTCTCACAGTTTACCATGAGAGTGCCCTTGAAGCCATCACCTTCCTCGTGGAAGTAGTACCACTTGCCGCTGATCTCGTGCCAGCCGGTGAAGAGAGCACCGGTCTCAAGATCCATGTAGTACCAGTTGCCGTCATCCTTTACCCATCCGGTCTGCATGATATTGTCATGACCGAAATAGTACCAGGTTCCATCGATCTCCAGCCAGTAATCGGTAGCTTCGAGACCTTCCGCAAAGTGATATTTGTAGGTACCGTCAGAAAGCTTCTCCCAGGCACCGCCTGCCGGGGACTTTAAACCGCGGCGGCGTCCGCCGTTTGTGCTGCGTTTGTATGTGCCGGATACAACAGTTCCATCTATTGTATCAGCAGCCTGAGCTGTGATCATGGTTCCGAGAGCCAGTGTTGCAGCGAGAGCTGCGATGCAAAATTTTTTCATAAACGTACCTCCTGGGATTTCGTCTTTTGGTACAAAAATGCACATAAAATATATGTAGATTTGTCCTTTTCATATAGATATATCCTAATATGGAAACTGGAAAGAGTCAATGGGATTTAAAAGGAATTTATGGAAAAAAACTGTAAGAATGACTGAAACTGTCAGAAATATACGCCTGATGCTTCTCATTCCAAATCGGCAAAATCCACTAGCCGTGTACAGTAATAAAAGAACGGACAGAGCCCTATATATGCGCAGAAAGGTATTGTCATTTTTTTTTTAGTGTGATAAAATGAGTGGCACAGTTTTTGATTCGTTTTTGCTTTATATGGAGGCAGATATGAAATATAAGTGTCTGATCTTTGATCTGGATGGAACGCTGGTAAACTCGATCCATGCGCTGACATACTGTACGAACCTTTCACTGGAGAAGTTTGGGCTCGGTCCTTTGACAGAGGAACAGATGATGACCATCGTCGGCGATGGATATAAAATGCAGATGAAACGTTCCCTCGCGGCCTGCGGGGATACGGATGAGGCGCACTACGAGGCGATCCTCCCTGTATATATGGAGATATTCGGAAAATACTGTAACTATGAGATGCATCCTTACGATGGAATCGTGGAGCTCACCTCGAAGGCGAAAGAGCTGGGTTTAAAGATTGCTGTTGTATCCAACAAGCCTGATGCCCAGGCGAAGAAGACCGTAGAATATGTATTCGGCGCGGGATATTTTGACACGGTGATCGGGGAGCAGGAGGGCGTTCCGAAGAAGCCGGATCCGTCGGGAGCATTGAAGGCGGCGAAGATCTGTGGCGCGGATCCGTCAGAGTGCCTGTATTTTGGAGATACGAATACGGACATGAAGACTGGAAAGAACGCGAAGATGACGACGGTGGGAGTTCTCTGGGGATTCAGGGGCCGTGAGGAGCTTGCGGCATTCCAGCCGGAATTTCTGCTTGAGAAACCGCTTGATATCTTAACGGAGATTGAAAAGTAGCTGTTTGGCAGACCTGTGTAGATGCGGCATGACTTATCAATGTGCCATAAAAAGGTGACAGCAGCCCGCGCGTTAGATACCGGAGGAAATGGATTGAAGGATTTTAGAAAAACAAGACGAAAACGGATAGAAGCATGGCTCACCGCAGCGATGTTTCTTTTTGGTACCCTGACAGGCTGTGGCTCTGTTAGTGACACACACGGAGATGTGGGAACTCCGAATGATGGAAAGCTGAAAGTTGTAACGACCCTGTTCCCGTACTACGATTTCACGAGACAGATCGCGGGGGATGCCGTGGATCTTTCCATGGTGATCCCGGCGGGACAGGACAGCCATTCCTTTGAGCCGACACCGGCAGATATCCGCCTGATCCAGAACGCGGACCTTCTGATCTGCAACGGTGGTGCCATGGAGCAGTGGGTGAGCCAGGTTGTGGCATCCCTGGATTCGGAGAGCTTAAAGGTCATCACGATGATGGACTATGTGGATACCGTGGAGGAAGAGATCGTGGAAGGCATGGAGGACGCAGGTGAGGAACATCACCACAGCCATGCGTCGGCAGACGATACCCATGATGACCACGACCATGATGAGGCGGTCCATGCTGATGACGATGATCATGATCACGATGCGGAAGATCATGATCATACGGATGATGAACACGATCATGATGCGGAAGATCACGATCACACGGATGATGAACACGATCATGATGCGGAAGATCACACACACACACACGATGATGACGACGCGGATTACGAGATCGAATATGACGAGCACATCTGGACTTCCCCGGTGAATGCCATGAAGATCACCCAGGTGATCACGGACACGCTTCAGGAGATGGACCCGGCAGACGCGGACATCTTTGCGGCAAATGCAGAGGATTATCTCGGGAAACTTGAGAATCTCGACCAGGAATTCCGCGATGTGGTAAACGGCGCGGACTTAGACCTCATTGTCATGGCGGACAAGTTTCCGCTCCGCTATTTTGCGGACACTTACGGACTCCGGTACAGGGCTGCGTTTTCCGGCTGCGCCTCCGACACTGAGCCAAGCGCAAAGACCATCGCATACCTGATCGACAAGGTGCGGGAGGAACAGATCCCGGCGGTCTATTACCTGGAACTCTCCAGCCACCGGGTGGCGGAGATCATCAGCGAGGAGACCGGTGCGAAGCCGCTGTTATTTCACTCCTGTCATAACGTGACGAGAAGAGAGTTTGATAACGGCGTCACCTATCTGGAACTGATGGAACAGAATGTTGTCAATTTACGGGAAGGACTTTATCGATGAACCAGCCATTATTAAAATGTGAACATGTGGATTTTGGATATGAAAATTATGACGTGGTGAAGGACGTGTCCATGGAGATCAATCCTGGGGACTATCTCTGCATCGTTGGCGAGAACGGATCCGGAAAGAGCACCCTGATGAAGGGACTCTTAGGACTCATAAAGCCCACCGGCGGTGTCCTGACGCTGGCGGACGAGTTGAGACGGTCCGGAATCGGATATCTCCCGCAGCAGACCCCGGCCCAGAAGGATTTCCCTGCGACGGTACAGGAGGTCGTGATCTCCGGCTGCCTTGGAAAGCGTGGAAACCGACCGTTTTACTCGATGGAAGAGCGGAAGCTTGCGGCAGTCAATATGGAAAAGCTCGGAATCACGGATCTCAAAAAGAGCTGCTACCGGGATCTCTCCGGCGGACAGAAACAGCGTACCCTGATCGCGAGGGCCCTCTGCGCTACGGATAAGCTCCTGATCCTGGATGAGCCGATCACGGGACTTGACCCGGCATCCACCCAGGATTTCTACGCGGTGATCCGCCATCTAAACAGGGACGAGAAGGTGGCTGTCCTCATGGTCTCCCACGATATCGGAAATATCGTGACCCAGGCCAACAAGATCTTACAGTTGAAACAGACGGTCCAGTTTTACGGGACCGTGGATGAGTATAAGAAATCGGAATTCGGAAGAGAATTCCTCGGAGGTGAGAACTAAATGGGACTTTTACAGGAAATGTTTTCCTATCCGTTTCTCGTGCGGGCGATGATCGGTGGTATCTGTATCTCGCTCTGCGCATCGCTCTTGGGAGTCAGCCTTGTGCTGAAACGGTATTCAATGATCGGTGACGGACTGTCCCATGTTTCCTTTGGGGCACTCTCTATCGCGGTGGCCTTTAACTGGGCGCCTCTCGCGGTATCGATCCCGGTGGTGGCAGCGGCGGCGGTCCTGCTTCTTCGGATCACGGGAAACGGAAAGATCAAGAGTGACGCGGCGATCGCGATGATTTCCGCAGGATCTCTCGCCATCGGTATCATCGTCACATCCCTGACGACGGGAATGACGACGGATGTCAGCAGCTATATGTTCGGAAGTATTTTAGCAATGAGCCGCGAGGACATGTACTTAAGCGTAGTCTTGTCCCTGGTGGTCCTCGGCATGTTTGTGATCTGCTACAACAAGGTCTTTGCCGTGACCTTCGATGAGAGCTTCGCGAAGGCGACGGGTGTGCGGGTCTCCGCCTATAACCTTCTGATCGCGGTCCTGACTGCCATTACGATCGTTCTCGGCATGAGAATGATGGGGGCCATGCTGATCTCGAGCCTTGTGATCTTCCCGGCACTGACATCCATGCGGGTATTTAAGAGTTTCCTCGGCGTTGTGGTATCCTCGGGCGTTGTGTCTGTGGTGTGCTTCTTTATCGGACTCATTCTTTCCTATGTATATTCAATTCCGGCGGGAGCCAGCGTTGTTGTGGTGAACCTGGCGATGTTCGGGGGGGTCAGTGTCGTTCAGATGGTGAAGCAGTCGAGATAGGGGAGAAACAGCAGGATGCCAGCAGATATGTAATCGCAAGCGCTCAATGAGGCTGGATTTTGCCAGATCCTGAAGACTGTACAAGAAAACAATATTATATGAGAAAATTTCTCGTATTTCTGCCGCTTTCCAGACATCCGCTGGAAGCGGCAGTACTTGACTTTGTTAGAAAATGTGTTAAAGTTAGTAATTGGTAATGAAAAATGAAAGTGCGGCAGTGGATCTGGTCTGTATACAGTATAAAATTAAGGCGGACAGATAAAAATACAGGAATGCCGCGCGGATGGCAAGAAAGAGGTGTCATTATGACAAAAATTGATATTATCTCCGGTTTCCTCGGAGCCGGAAAAACAACATTTATAAAGAAGCTTCTGAAAGAAGCAATTGCGGGCGAGAAAGTAGTCCTGATCGAGAATGAATTTGGTGAGATCGGTATCGACGGCGGCTTCTTAAAGGATTCCGGCATCGAGATCCGTGAGATGAACTCCGGATGCATCTGCTGTTCCTTAGTCGGTGATTTCGGACGTTCCTTAAATGAAGTCCTTACAAAGTATACACCGGACCGTGTAATTATCGAGCCGTCAGGTGTCGGCAAGCTTTCCGACGTCATGAAGGCAGTCTGCGACGTTGCGGGCGAGATCGACGTTGTATTAAATGGTTCCGTGACAGTCGTTGATGCTCAGAAGTGCAAGATGTATATGAAGAACTTTGGTGAGTTCTTCAATAACCAGATCGAGAGCGCAGGAACGATCGTGTTAAGCCGTACCGATGTCGCTGACGCAGACAAGGTCGCTCAGTGTGTAGAGATGATCCGCGAGAAGAACCCGAAGGCAGCTATCGTTACAACTCCGATCGACAAGCTCACAGGCGAGCAGCTTCTTGAGATCATTGAGAAGCCGACAGATGATATGGCTGAGAAGCTCCTTGAGGAGGTAAAAGAGGGCCATCACCATCATCATGACGATGACGACGAGGAGTGCTGCTGTGGCCACCACCATCACCACCACGATGACGATGATGACGACGAAGATGAGCATGAGCACCATCATCACCACCATGACGATGACGAAGAGTGCGGATGCGGCCATCACCATCACCACGATGATGACGATGATGAGCACGAGCATCACCATCATCATGACGGCGAGTGTGGATGCGGCCACCACCATCACCACCACGATCATGACGCCGACGAGGTATTCACAAGCTGGGGTCTTGAGACAAACCGTACCATCACAAAGGAGAAACTCGAGTCCCTGTTACAGGAACTCGCACATTCCGAGAAGTACGGCCAGGTTCTCCGCGCAAAGGGAATGCTGCCGGATGCGGACGGAACATGGTACTACTTCGATCTTGTACCGGAAGAGACCGAGATCCGCACAGGCGCTCCGATCTACACAGGAAAAGTGTGCGTGATCGGTTCCAACCTGAAGGAAGACGAGTTAAAGGCTGCGTTTGAGGCTTAATGAACGTATTCTGCCAGGGTCAGGCTGCCAGATCTGCAGAACCTGTTCAGTGGCAGTTCCTGTCTGCGCAAGACGTGGGCAGGAACCATTTTATATAATTAGGAGAATAAGACAGTGAAACAGCAGGAAAAAATGCCGGTATTTGTCATCAACGGCTTTCTGGAAGCGGGAAAGACCCAGTTCATCACAAATACTTTACAGCAGGACTATTTCCAGGCCGACGGTACGACCGTTCTGATCCTCTGCGAGGAAGGCGATACGGAGTACGATAAGGAAATCTTAAAGAAAACAAGAACAAAGATCGTTACCGTGGAAGATATCTCCGAGATGGACGAGGATTTCTACGGACGGATCGAGGCATTATATGACCCGGCCCGCGTGCTCATCGAGTGGAACGGAATGTGGCCGCAGGATCAGCTGCAGCTCCCGGATACCTGGGAACTCTTCCAGCAGATCACGATCATCGACGGCTCCACCTTCGAGCTCTATTTAAGCAACATGAAGCCGCTCTTAGCGCTCCTTGTAAAGCGCTCCGAGCTTGTGATCATGAACCGCTGCGATGAAGTCAGCGATGAGAACATCACCCGCTACCGCCGCGGCTTAAAGGCTTTAAACCCGCAGGCAGAGCTGATCTTCGAGGACGCGGAAGGCGAGATCGAGCAGGAGGTTCTGGAAGAGGATCTTCCGTACGACATGAAGGCAGATGTGATCAAGATCGATCCGAAGGATTACGGCATCTGGTACATCGACGCCATGGATAAGCAGGACCGCTACGAGGGAAAAGTTGTGGAGTTCACCGGTATGGTATTAAAATCCCCGGAATTCCCGAAGAACTATTTCGTTCCGGGCCGAATGGCGATGACATGCTGCGAGGCAGATATGACATTTTTAGGATTTATCTGCAAGGCGCGTGAGGCGAGAAACCTTGAGACAAAGCAGTGGGTCAAGGTCCGTGCGAAGATCGCATACGAGTTCTGGCCGGACTACGACGGTGTCGGTCCGGTGCTCTACGCCGAGAGCGTGGAACCGGCGCAGGAGATCAAGGATATTGTGCAGTTCTAAATGAAGATTTCAGCTGAAAAACAGAAAATGCAGAATAATACCGGGTACGCTGGATGGAAAAACTGTCCAGCGTATTTTGATTTTCTCGAATTCCGAAGAAGCTGCCGTTGGCAGGCTCTGCGGGTTCCCATGTATTCAGAAGGGACTTCCAGTGAAAGCTTTAGCGGATATAAACAAAAGAAACGGACTTCATGAGCCATATGAGATATGACTTTTGAAGTCCGTTTTTAATTCCAGGTCTAATTCATCGGTGCCACCGGAACCGGCCGTTCGCGGTCGAAGACCTGGGTCACATCGAAGAGGTCGCTTAAGTGGTCTTTTTCCGGATTCGTCTCCGGCAGGTCGTAGTACATGCGGTAGCCGTCCAGGTTCCGGCGTCCCTGGCGGAGATAGTCAGATCCAAACTGTACCCAGTACTGGCTGGAGTCTACATTGCAGAAGTAGCGGAAGCCCAGCTCATGGAGATATGCGTATTTTTCATTTTCCATTGTGTACGGATGCCAGTCGCCAACATCTGATCCGAATGGGTAGAGCAGGATATCCGTCTTTCCGATCAGGGATTCCACCCTGGAGGCCCACTTATCGGAGTCTGTCTTCACATCCTCAAAGGAGCGTTTCCCGAAATTGATATGTCCCCAGCTGTGGGAGGCGAGCTCCCAGCCGTTGTCCCTGAGACACTGTGCCACCTGGCGGACCATCTCTTTATCGGCCTCATAATTTGGGTTGGAGCTCTCATAGGACGGATCCGTCCGGTATCCCAGAACGCCCTGATATCCGGTAAACGCCAGGACTGCCCGGGCACCCCGGTAGGAAAAGTCTGGGTGTTCCGTGATAAAGTCCTCAAGGAGCGGCACGAGATCATAAGAACCCACCGACACGGAGCCGTCATCCATCACCATCTCGCAGGTCGGTTTTCCATTCTCGCCCACGATCATCCGGCTTGCGAATCCGTCACCGTCCATATACTCGTAATAGCAGAGATCATCCTGAGACATGACGAAAGGAATCTTTCCAGGCGGCAGCATAATATCTCCCGCCACCATCTTCGTATTGCCGTTTTCGTCCGTCACCTCGTGGGCAATATCGTGGAGCTTTACGAGAACATATCCTTTCTCGTACATGGAATCCAGGATCTTTAAAAATTCGCTCTTCGTGGTCATCACCTGGTTGTAGCCCTTGGAATCTGCGTCCCCGTCGAAGGCTTTGGAGTTATCCATGATCAGGGAGTGGAAGAACACATGGGTGATCTTGTTTACATCCGCCCGGACGAGTGTGGATTTTGTCTCCTCGCAGGAGGCGAGAAGCTCCTTCACATCGGAATTCTCCGCGTAATCCGGGTTGGAGTTTAAGATCTCGATGGCAGCATCGTAGTCGTAGGTGACGAATTTTGCGTGAGCGCTGTTTAAAATCCCATCCAGGGCAGTATCGCCTGTATTGTAAGCGGCAGCCGGTACGGCGGCTTCCTGTGACTCCGGAGAAGCGTCTTCTCCGGATCCGCTCTCCGCAAGTGAAACGGTCGTTTTATCGTCTCCGGACGGATCGGATTCCGCCGAAGATTCAGAAGTGTTGTTTTTCAACTGTGTGGATAAGCAGCCTCCTTTTTTAAAGAGGAGCAGTCCGCCGATTCCCAGGAGAAGAACTCCGAGAACGATCAGCAGTATCGTAATATGAACTGTCCGCCGCCGTTTCCGCAGCTTTTCGCGGCTTGAAATATATGCGCGGCGCCTTTCAAAATCATTATTGTATTCCAAAATATCACCTCGTAATTTAATTCGTAACCGCCGTCCTTTGTCAGACAGAACAACGGATAAAATTCTGTATTTATTACTTCTATCATAGCACAACCCCATGTCCGACGCTACGAGAAATAGAAAAATTAAGCATTTTGTAAGCAGTGACATAAAGGGGGATGTCCGGGCCATATTTTATAAGGAGAAAACTGGCTGAGAACATGAAAAGCGTGCCGCAGGGCGGAATAAAATGGCGTCCGGGCGGAGAAATTTTATGGAACAGCAGGCAGGTCGGGAGTAGAAATATGAGAGTGGGAAAAAGAAGCATTTGTGGGATCATGGCCGGAATCCTGTTCATGATGGAACCGGTGAGCGGATATGGGATGATGAGGGAAGGGACGTGGAAAAAGGATATAAGAAATCAGATCATGGAAATACAGCAGATGCAGCCGGAGCTGACACCGTACACCGGCCCGGAGATCACGGCTCCGTCCGCAATCCTCATGGAGGCATCCACGGGGACCGTGATCTGCGAGAAAAACGCGGATGAGCCGAGAAATCCCGCCAGTGTCACAAAGATCATGACGCTGATCCTGATCTTCGACGCCCTGCAGTCAGGGAAGATCCGTCTGACAGACGAGGTGGTGACAAGCGCCCACGCGAAATCCATGGGCGGATCCCAGGTGTTCCTGGAGGAGGGCGAGATCCAGACAGTGGAAACTCTGATTAAGTGCATCGTCATCGCCTCCGGCAACGACGCGTCGGTGGCAATGGCTGAGTTTATCGGAGGCGATGAGGGGACTTTTGTGAAGATGATGAATGAGCGGGCGAAAGGCCTGGGGATGGAGCACACGAAGTTCATTGACTGCTGTGGACTCACGGATTCCCCGGAACATGTGACTACGGCGAGGGACATCGCGCTGATGTCCAGGGAACTTATCACAAAATACCCGCAGATCACAAACTATACGACGATCTGGATGGAGAATATCACCCATGTGACGAAGCAGGGGACAAAGGAGTTCGGTCTCTCCAACACAAATAAGCTCTTAAAGATGGCGACGAATTTCGAGGTGACGGGGCTGAAAACAGGTTCCACCAGTATCGCAAAATACTGTCTCTCCGCCACAGCAAAAAAGGACGGCGTGGAGCTTATCGCCGCGATCATGGCGGCACCGGACTTCAAGGTGAGATTTAAGGACGCGGTGACACTCTTAAATTACGGGTACGGAAACTGCCGACTCTATAAAGATGAGACGCCGCCGGAGCTTCCGAAACTCTCCGTGACAGGCGGAAAAGAGCCGGAGGTGGAACTTTCCTACGGCGAGACCTTTACATATCTGGGACTCCACGGCGAGGACTTTTCCGGCGTGGAGCGGGAACTGATGCTGGAAGAGAGCGCAAAGGCCCCGGTAAAGGCGGGAGACCAGCTTGGAACGCTGCGCTACCGGTTTAATGGGGAGGAGATCGGAAACATCCCTGTCATTGCGGCCCGGGATGTGGATCCCGCGGGATTTTCTGACTATGTGAAGTGGATGATGGGATGGTGGAGAATGAGAGGAGAGGAAGTATAAAAATATCGGAGAGATCTGAATTTAAATGATTAGTAACCTCAGTACTTTCATAGTTACAAGCAAAAACCATTCGAGACCGGCTGCGCCGATGGGATTTTTGCCTTCCAGCTTATGTTTTCTTACGGTCAGCGCAGCAAGTGCGCAGACCTGCTGAACAGTTACAATGATTAAAAAAATTCAGATCTCTCCGATTAAAAGGTTATTTCTCTGCGGCTGCCTTCGCAAACTTCGTATTCACAAGATCCTCATAAGGAACCCGCGTGTCAAGCTCGCCGGCTTCCTCCAGAATGTTCTCGAGAAGCTCAAAGCTTTCCTTCTCAAAGACCGTATTTTCTTTCCAGGTATCCTGCTCTTTGTAGCGGTCCACGATGATCGCGATCTTTTCGGTGTCGGTCTCCTTAAACTGCGGGCTTATCGTCTCGGCGATCTCCTCAGCGGAGTGGGTGTTCACATAGTCGAGGCCTTTCTGAATCGCATTTGTGAATTTCCGGATGATCTCCGGATGCTTTTCAATATAGCTTTTTTTTGCACTGTAGGCCGTGTAAGGGACGTAGCCGGAGTCTTTTCCGAGGGACGCGACTACATAGCCGTTTCCTTCCTGCTCCAGGGCTGTGGCGAAGGGCTCAAACTCGACGGTGTAATATAGAATACTGCCCTTGCATTTATAACAATAATTTCACATCTTTTATCTGCCTGGTTTCTGGATCCACCAGGATTTCTTCAATTGTTTGTTTCCAAAAGGCACGTTTGTGTTCATTGTCTAATCGCACATAAAGACTCTTCCAGTCACCAGAAAAACGTTCTGATACGCATCTTAAATTTTTCTTTTGCAATTCCGCTTTTTGATCACTTACTTCGGAAAGAGCTGCTGTGAGGCGGATATATTCCTGGTCATAATAATCATCAGAAAGCCGCCCTTTTTGATACATTGTATTTAAGCGATTGATTTCATCCTGGATGGACTGGGTCGATCGGGCTGGCTTGGCAGAAGCTCCGGATGGTTCCAGACATATATCGATTCGAGCTGCTTCAAGGATGGAGTCCATATGTTCCAGAAGGTATTCTTCGATAGCGCTTTCTCTGAGAGAAGCACCTGAGTGGTATCGGAATTTTCCCATGCAATTATAACGAGTATCGCAGTACACGTTGCCGTTTTTTCGGACAGCTTTTCGCTGGCGCCCGGAAAATTTGCAGCCGCAGATAGGACAGGTGATAAGGGAACTGAATATATAGGTATATCCGCTTGGACTCCAGGATTTTGCCTGTCTCGACTTGAGGAGGGCATGGTATTGATCCATAGTCATGTATGGTTCACAGTAAGGCTTTCCATCCTTATCAATGCCAGCATATTTCGGGTTGTGGAATATTTTATCAACTTTATAGTAGCTGGGACCATTCTCACCATATTTGTCGGCGATATACCGGGTCGTATGGCGGATAGAAAAACAGGAAAAATAATACTGGATAGCATCCTCCACGATAGATCTGGTAGCGGGATCCTTTTTAATGTACCCGTTTTCTATGATATATCCGTAGGGGGCGCACTTTCCGGTAACGCACATTCCTTTTGCGCGTTTATAGTCAAATACAGCTTTGATACGTTCGGAGGTCCGATCGCACTCTGCCTGGTTTACCGATAACATAATATTGATAACCATCTGCCCGTTTGCGGTGGAAGAGTCGTAATTTTCAAATATAGTTTTCCAATAACAATGATGTTCCCGAAGAATCTCTTCGGTAATGTTATAGTCTTTAATGTTTCGGAACCAACGATCCAGCTTCGTAACAAGGATCATATCGATCTTATTCTGACGGACATCTTCTAACAGGCGCAAAAGTCCTTTACGGTGAGACATGCTTTTCCGGGCAGAGATACCTTCATCAGCATAGACACCTACGATGATGTAGCCGTTTTTACTTGCGTAATCCTCTAACGCCATACGCTGGGCCGGAAGGGACAGCCCATTTAGATGCTGTTCTTCAGTGCTGACACGGATATAGATACCAGCGCGGCAGGCAGGTGGTGTTTTCAACATAGAATCATCTCCTTGTGATAGTGTACGAAGAAATAGGTACAAAAAGAACACCCCTTGCCAGGACGCTTCGGAGATGATATAATTCAGGTGTTCAAAGTCTGATTTATATCTTCCGGGCATCCGGCAAGAGAAAATCTATGTAAAGCCGTTCGGTGCGCCAACACCGGGCGGTTTTTGCTATTTATGAGAGTTGCACCGGTGCAACTTTATTTCAAGAGATCCCGGATCCGGATCGTGAGTCCTGAATAAATTCCAACAGGAATATCAACATCAAAGGAATAGAGGTATGGATCACTGTCATTTTCATAGCAGTAGACAACGACTTTCTCCTTTACCGGATCCACGATCCAATATTCACGGACACCGGCATCAGAATAGACCGTGTTCTTCAAACCATAGTCCATTTTGCGGCTGGCCGGCGAGACAATCTCAAAAATGAGGTCCGGAGCTCCGGAGCATCCGCGGTCAGTCAGCTTATTCGGATCACAGATCACGGAAACATCTGGTTCCACCCAGTCTTTGTCATCGGCATCGAGGTTGACGGCGAAGGGAGCAGGGTAAACTTCGCATGAGCCGTGGTGATCGGCGATATACTGATTTAAGAGAGCAGTTAGTTTGCTCACGAGTTTCTGATGGATCCGACTCGGCGGCGCCATGTCGTAAAATTTGCCGTTGATCAGCTCGGCGCGTTCTTCTTCTGGTAAATTCCAGTAGTCTTCGGATGTATAATGGTCATTTTTTAATAATGGCATAAAATACTCCTTTCTGATAATGTGTCTATTTATCTGAACAAAGTTTGCGAATAAACTGTTCTACAATATCTGCATTGTGAAATTCAAGTTTGTAGGACTTATTAGATTGCTGAAGAAGTAAAATATTATGATTCGCAGAAATATTAGTCAACTTTTCCAATGGAATTTCAAATGCCTTTTGTGCCTGCATAAAAGAAATCCGTTGATTAGTAATAGATAATAATCCTGTAAATCGAGTTGTCACATCTCTATATATTTTCTGACTGCCAGATCCGCCACTTCGAAGATATACACCCTTTGCTACTCTTACCGAGACGCCAGAACTTCTTCCGGTAGATCCAACAGCTTTATTTTGTGTAATAAGAAGAGTAGCGGATTGTTCAAAAAAGGCGATTTCATCTTTTTTTAGCATAATGCTTGGATTGGAAAGTGCGGTAATCGAGGAATTTTCAATTGCATTAAGTAATTGCTGGCGGCGTTCATCTTGAATTGCAATTTCTGTTTGGATTTTTTTCTTGGTTTTAAAAATAGAAAACAGTAATGCAATAGCAATGAATCCACAAAATATGCCTGCATAGAAATTATTTTCTCCCTCAGGCACATCTCGCTGAGTTATTCCAACTACACATATAACTCCAAAAGTGATAACCCCACATATTTTCAACGGTAGGTAAGACTGCTTAAAACGAGTATCCTTCTTTTTTCTTGTCTTATACTTATAAACTAAGAAACACGGGACAAGCCAAATGAATAACATAGCAACCCAATCAGCTATAGAATAATGGGAATAGTTTCTCAATATTCCGGCAATTAAAAATAATGTCCACACACATAAGGATATATACCCTATCATTGTAACACTGATCCTCCATATCATCGGTTATTTTAATCTTAATTCAAGCAGTTCTTTTGGATATCCAGTGCAATCACAAAATTGGCTTTGTGTGCATCCGGAATAACCCTGTAACATTTCATCTGAAATAAGTAAATATGCTGCGAACTCATTTGCTTCTCGCTCGATACCAGAGGCAAGAAGCAGAGTCTTACTTTTGATAAATGCACAATTTTCCCTTCTATGCAAAAGAGCGTGACCGAGTTCATGTGCAACGATAACGTCGAACATAGGGCTTTCTGGTAAAATGTTATCGTTAATGAAAATCCAACGTTTTCGATTTATAAGTTTATAGTTTCCTGCAATTTTTCCAAGAGGAAGGATTGCTATGCGAATATTTGCATACTCAGCAATTTTTACAGGATTTCGGCTTCCGACCATGCGCTCATAGTACCGGATTAAACGGCATATTTTATGCTGAGTGGTTTCCAAAAAGTATCACCTACTTTTTATTCTTATTTGGATTGTATTTTACTTTATTTTCTTTCTTTGTTTCTCTAAGAGCATATTCGAATGCATTTTGAAGAAGGCTCAGAGAAGCACTGTCGATTTCAGAATTTCCATAATATAGAGGGCCATCCTCTCCATTACGAAGTTTATCCATGATGTTGTCGAGATCTTTTTTAATATCACGTTCGTCACGTGCAGTGAGAGAAGGATTAGTATCCCTATCATCAATTAAATCTGTTTTTCCAACTCCAAAATAATCAGCTAATAATTGAACCTTTCCCATTCTGGGAAGAGCGATTCCTTGGCACCAAGTATTGAATGTTTGTGGGGAAACGCCGATTGCGTCAGCAACTTCTTTCTGGGTTCTGTTATTGGATAAAAGGTAGTTATTCAAATTGCGTGAAAATATTTTTTTCTGTTCTTCGTCTGCCATATCAGTACCTCCTATCTGTATAATACAATAAAACTGTATTAAAAGCAACAAAAAGTCAAAAAAAAATTGATTTTAGTATTGACATCAAATTAAATTTGATTTATTATAAAGGAGAAAGGAGGGGAGTGCAGTAATGGGAAAATTTCAAATCAGCTTAGCTGCTGCCCGTGTGAATGCTGGGCTTACCCAAGAAGAGGCTGCAAAAGCTTTGAAAGTAGGGAAACAGACAATTGTCAGCTGGGAAAAGGGGAATTCTGAACCCAAAATGTCTCAAAGTAGGCAGTTGAGTGAACTTTATAAAATTCCTTTGGACTATATTTTTTTACCAACAAAATCAAATTAAATTTGATATCAGCAATTAAGAAAGGGGTGAGAGAGGTGGATAAATCATTGCTGAATGCAATGAAGATTATTTCATGTGAACTGGGAGTCATTATTGGTCTTTTGCTTTCAATTGGTACTAAGCTCTGAAAAATTGGTTGAGCAGAAAACCAATAATGGCACCTGCAAGAGCACTTATCAATTGAACAGTTCTGTTTTTCTGAGCTTCCTTGTCATCGTGTTTAATACGTTCATATTCACGATTGCCTTGTGAGGTAAGGCAGTACCAGAAACCAGAATATTCAGTAGGAAAGTTCTGAGATTGCAAGTATCCCTGGTTACAGAGGCTTTGCAGGTCAACAGAAAGCTCAGTGCCGTCAATCCATGGGAAAGATTTATGGATAACAGCAAATGGAACATAGTTTTCATAATCAGCTTTTTGCCGTTTATGAACTACTGAAAGAATTTTTTCATCACGTGGATTCATATAGATCTCCAATTATATGTACTCGGCGGTGCAACGCCTGTAAGAGAAGTATAACGCAATGGAGATATGGAAGCAAGCATACAAAGACGAGAAAGGGGTGAGAACAGAGTGAAGAAACCAGACATTTCAGATATTGCACTTGTAATATCCATCACTACATTACTGTTTCAGCTTTTCTGTCATTTTATTTTGCTAACGTAACAAATTCTATGATTACGTAAAATATATCGCAATAGAGACATGGAACCAAGGACAAACGATGACGCATATGATGAAGAAGGAGGTGCTTTACATGAGTACAGAAAAAGTGATTGCAATATTAGCAGCGTTACTTGCGGACCAAGAAAATGTAAAAGTATCTTACGAAATTCACAAGGATAATTACGCTGAAGAAAAAACCGCCTAATGGCGGAATGAAGCGTGGACAAGCAATAAAGGAAGAAGTGAATAAGATGCATGAGAAAAGAACTATGCGCGCTGTGCATGAGACAATGGGGCGTATCGAAGTACATACGGATCGGGCAGAGCGGATATGTGTGTCCTGTATGCCGATCACAGTTGAAGAAAAAGGACCGGGACCGGCAACGCGCCTCGCGTATGTGGTCGGAGCGTTGATCGAGGGCGGTGCCTGTGCGGGAATGGTATACATGATAGCTCGTATGGCCGGGATCATTCCGGTCTAAGGGAAGGGGAGTTCATGGAGACAATTCTGGGACATGTAAAAGAGCTTGTAGAACGTGGTGAAAACATTGGTTATATCATCGCATTTTTAAGCGGATGGACTGAAACAGAAGCGAAACTGGAGCCAGAGAAAACATACACAACAGCAGAAATGAAAGAACTGTTTGATCTGCTGTATGACATCTTAACAAAGCATATATACAGGAACTAAAAGATCCCCATAGCGGAGCTGCAACTCCGAGGGGATCATGTAAAAAGTTTACACCTCTATTTTAGAGGAGAAAGAGGAGAAAAGCAATGAAAAAATTGGTCAGAGTTTCAACGGATCTGCAGGTGACGATCCACGATTATCCGGAAGGATCTTATCAGATGCAGAATAAAGCTCTGAGGAAGCTGATCGGAAAAGATTGTGATTTGTATGAATCGGTTAGCCCAAAAAGGCTTTATTCAAAAGTGAAGGTCAGTAAGAAAATGGAAAAAGAAGGTCATCGCATGGTTATGTTGGTCGATGAAGAAGGACTGTTGAAGTCTTTAGAGTCGAACATCCTTGGCAGCTGGCTGTATGAAACAGATAAGCACGGATATCCGATTGCCGGGAATGTACTCTTTGTAGGAACCAAATATACGGGTATGGGGATTGACTTCTGCGGAATTTCGGAAGATGCAGCAGAATCTTTGAAAAAGGAATTTGAAGAGCAGATTGCAAAGGGGAAAGCCTGATGCCTACCGAGAAGTACATACTCCCCGACCGGGCCGCCTGGCTTGCGGCAAGAAAGAACCATATTGGCGGATCGGATGCTGCGGCGTGTGTGGGGAGGAGCCCGCACAAGGATAACGTGCAGCTCTGGGAAGAGAAGATGGGTCTGGTACTTCTGGAAGATATTTCTGATAAGGAATATGTCCGGTACGGCACTGAGGCGGAGAAGTATCTCCGTGGACTCTTTGCCCTGGACTTCCCGGAATACCAGGTTCTTTATGACGAGAACAATATGTTCCTGAATCCGAACTTCCCGTGGATGCATGCATCTCTTGACGGGGAACTGATGGACAGGCAGGGGCGGCATGGAATCCTGGAGATCAAGACAACGAACATTTTACAAAGCTCCCAGAGGAGAAACTGGGAGGGCAGGATCCCGGACAACTATTACTGCCAGGTGCTTCACTATCTGGCAGTGACGGAATATGATTTCGCAGTTCTGAAAGCACAGCTCAAGAGCGAGTGGGGCGGAGAGCTGCATATCGAAGTCCGGCATTATTTTATCGAACGGAAGGAAGTAGAGGAGGACATCCGGGAGCTGCTTGACGCAGAGCAGAGGTTCTGGGACTGCGTGGTCACAGGCCGGCGTCCGGATCTGATCCTTCCAGCAATATAAGGAGGATATAGAGTGGAATTAAAGATTTACAACCCGGTGGAAGATGGGTTCATCAAAAAAATTGACTGGAACTATGAGGATCTGAAGGCAGAGATCGAGACCCGGACTGCGGAATATGCGGCATCTGTCTACAATGATGATTCAATCAAGAATGCCAAGGATGACCGGGCAAAGCTTAATAAGCTTAAGGATGCCCTGGAGGGGAAACGGTCATCGGTCCGGAAACAGATGCTGGAACCTTATGAGATATTCAGCTCAGAGATCAAGTCTCTGACGGTTCTGATCGATAAGGCGATCAGCAACATCGATGGTCAGGTAAAAGACTACGAAAGCCGCCAGCGCAAGATGAAGGAAGCGAAGATCCGCGAGTTCTATGATGCGAACATCTTTGACCTGGAGAAGTATCTTCCGTTTGAGCGTGTGATCAAGCCGTCATATCTGAATGTATCGACATCGATGAAGTCGATCAAGGAAGAGATCTCAGCAATGATCCAGAGGGTGTCTGAGGGCATTGCACTTCTCAACGATACGGACAGTCCGTATGTGGTCGACATGAAAGCAGAGTTCTTAAAGACTTATGACATCGGTGCGGTCCTGGCGGTAAAGAACAGGTTGGAGGCGGCAGAACGCAAAAGACAGGAGTATGAAGCGGAGCGCGCCAGACAGAAGGCAGAGCGGGAGGCAAAGGAGAAAGCAGAGACAGAGAAGCTGATCCAGGCCGGGAAGAAGGAAGAAGCAGCGCCGGAGCAGAAGCCGGCCCTGCAGGAAGCTCCGAAAATAGCGGTGGAACAGAAGACAGTTCCGGAAGAAGAACCGGTATGCGCCCTGGACTTCCGCGTATATGTGACAAAATCTCAGATGGAGAAATTAAAGAAGTTCTTAAATGATTCCGGGATCCGGTTCGAGCCGGTACCGAGACAATAAGGAGGAAATGAACGATGGCAGTAGGAAACAACTTAGCGGCAAAGCCGCAGAGCATGGAGAATAAAGCAGAATTTATGGTCGCGGGGGAAAAGGTCGTTCTGACCCCGCAGACAGTCCGTGATTACCTTGTAAGTGGTGATAAGGAACGCGTGTCCATTCAGGAGATCGTGATGTTTATCAATCTCTGCAAGTACGCCGGACTGAACCCGTGGCTAAAGGAAGCGTACTGCATTAAGTATGGCAACGAACCGGCGACCATGGTAGTCGGCAAGGAAGCGTTCATGAAACGCGCAGAGAAAACTCCTGGTTTTGACGGCTTCGAAGCGGGAGTGATCGTCTTATCCGGTGAGGAGCTGATCTACCGGAAGGGAACCTTAAAACTTCCGGAGGAAACGCTTGTGGGCGGCTATGCGGAAGTATACCGGAAGGACCGTTCCCATTCGTACCGCAGCGAGGTGTCTTTCGAAGAGTACGCAGCCAGAAAGAAGGATGGCACGTTAAACAGCCAGTGGTCCAAGAAGCCGGCAACAATGATTCGGAAGGTTGCACTGGTGCAGGCGCTGCGTGAAGCATTCCCGGAAAACTTCTCCGGACTTTACAGCGAGGAAGAGGCTGGAACGGAAGAGACTGCGTTCCTTACCTCGCCGGACGTATCTGTAGCAGCAGAACCGCAGGCCGCAATCCCGGCCCAGGAACAGCCGGTAACTCCGCCGCCGGTACAGAAACCAGCGCAGCAGGCAGAAAACGCGCAGATGGACATGGCATCGGCGTTCTTTGGGAACTGATAAGTTCAGCCAGAGAGGGGAGGTGAGTACATAAATGGCAAAGATCACATTTGATTCCATCGCCGGAGGTGAGCTGGCGGAACGGTTTAGACATGCGCTGGCCCAGATCGGGCGGAACATCATGGATCCTAACATGGATTCGGAGGCATCCAGGGGAATGACGATCAACCTGAAGTTTAAGCCGAACGATGCAGGCGGCATCAACGTAGAATTTGATATCAAGACAAAGCTTGCGGGATTCCGCAAAGGAAAATCATTGTTCCTTATTGCACAGGATGCCCGGTCCGGCAGGATTGAGATGTCAGAACACAATAACAACCGTTCCCAGGTGGCAGTATATACCGCGGTGGAGCGGAGCGCAGAAACGGACAAGCCTTTTGATCCAGAGACCGGTGAAATCCTGGAAGAGGAACGGAAAGGTCCAATCGACTTAAGAGCATGAGAGGAGAAGTGAAATGTTAGAAGGATTAAAAGAAGCGTTACAGTATGTGGTAAATCTCGGAAACGATGCAGAGAAAGTGCAGGTCCTCGAGATCTGCGGTGAGACATATGCGAATAAAAAACTGGAACGTTATGGATCACCGAAGAGAGCCAGTGCAATCGGGGCGGCGTCCCTGTCTGCTATGGTGGATTATATTGCTGCGTGTTCTGAGGAGTTTGACGGCAAGAAGATGGTGATCCAGATCGATGGTCCGAAGACGGTACGCCTGGTATCGTTCCTTGATTCCGAGAGAAAGAGAGAATGCCTGTTCTTATGCGAGGCAGAGACATCCGAGTACCGCTTTGGCGCCTGGTACGACCAGGAAGAGTTTATGATCGCGGTCCAGTCGAACTTTGCGACAACACCGGATCTGGAAGCAATCATGAAGTTTGCAGGCAATGTAGAGCAGAAGAATAACACGACATATTCTGACGATGGCAGGACCCAGGTGGCAACCATGAATGTGGGAGTCGCTTCCAAGGCAGACGTGATCGTCCCGAATCCTGTGGATCTGGTTCCGTTCCGTACCTTCCAGGAAGTGAAGCAGCCGCACAGCCAGTTCGTGTTCCGGCTCAGCGACCAGGGAACACCGGCCTTTAAGATCGTGGAAGCTGAGGGAGGTATCTGGAAGAACGAGGCGGTGGGCAGCATCAAAGAGTACTTCAAAGCAGCGCTTGCAGAGATGCCGGAAGAGATTAGAAGCCGGATTGTGATCATCGGATAAAGATTCATAAAGCGGCTATTTCCTCGTTCTGAGGCATGTCACAGGGATCCCGGCGTTCTGGCCGTTGACGCCGGGAAAATTATCGAGAACAGGAGGCTGGTCGTGACCAAAAATAGCTTTTTGATGTACACCGACTGGGGTGACATGATCGAAGAGCTGGACGAAGAAAACAGAAGCCAGTTGCTTCTCGCGATCATGCGTTACCAGTCAGATAAGGAACTTCCAGAGATGGACCTTGGAGCGCGGGTTGCCTTTGCTCAGATCCGCACTCAGTTCCGTAAAGATGAAGAAAAATACAGCAAAACGATTGCAAACAGATCTGCTGCCGGAAAGCTTGGAGGGAGACCAAAGAAAGCTTCCAATTCCGAAAAGCAAAAAAAGCAAATGCTTTTTGATGAAAGCAAATCAAAGCAAACGAAAACAAAAAAAGCTGATAATGATAATGTTAATGATAATGATTTAAAAGAAAACACCCTTGCGGGTGTTAAAGAAAAGCGCTTCGCGCCACCCACCCCGGAGAATGTGAATGGATATTGCCGGGAAATGGGATATACGCATGTGGATGCAGTGCGTTTTGTTAATTATTACGCTGCAAAAGGCTGGAAAATCGGCAATGACAAGATTGAGGACTGGAAGGCGTTAGTGCGTAACTGGGAACGTCAGGATATTGACCAGAGGCAGGGAATGGCCGCCAAGGATCCGCAGACCGCTCAGAAGAAGTCCGCAAACCGTTTCGCAAACTTTGAGCAGCGTCAGTATGACTATGATTCAATGCTTTTCCGGGAACGGAAGGAAAAAGCGCAGGAGTGAGAAGATGGAGGATGTAGAGAACACAAGAAGACCGGAAGAAATGGATCTTTCGGGGAAAAGTTATTTTCTGGACGTGAGTCTTGAAGAGGCGGAGACCAGCATTCGCGCCAGTCTGAAGGATGCGGCCCGCAGCGTGATCGCCGTGGGGCATTACCTCAAGGTGATCCGGGATAAAGAACTGTATCGCGAAGCCGGATATGAGAATGTGTGGGATTATGCAGCGGATCGGTTCGGTTTTAGCAAATCGACGGCCAGCCGATACATGACCCGGAATGACAAGTTTTCCGTAGGTGGCAACAGCCCGATCCTTGCGGAAGAGTTTCGGGAATACAGCAAGGCACAGCTGCAGGAGATGCTGTCCCTGGATGCGGAACAGATGAGTGCGGTGACGCCGGACATGACGGTGCGGGAGATCCGTGAACTCCGAAGACCGAAGGAGATCCCGTACTTTGAGATCCCTGGGCAGCTGAGCCTGTCAGACTTTCCGGAGCTGGGTGAAGCAGAAATGGAAGATTCGGCAGTGGAGAATTCAGCACCGACAGAAACGATGACCTCAACCACGGCATTTACGGTCAGTGCTGAGGACCTGATCGGGGATCCGGAGGAGAAGCTATCGGCGTATGGTTTTCCAAAAAGAGTTTATCCGGCAGATAGCTTACTGACGACACCGGGATGTAAAGGAGACAATGGACGGGGATACGATTGCTTTAATTGTCATCTGGAATGTGAGATCCGGCAGGAATATTGTCGGTGTGTCGATGCCACATGTGGATTTCCATTTCCGTGCCAAATGGTCGATACCGGTAAGCGTGAGATCCTTGAAAAGAAGATCGGAGAGAGATGCCAGTTTATTGATTTAAATTTAGCGGATCACGCGGCAGGAGATGGGAGTCCTATACCGTGCTGCAAGGATTGTGAAACGCCATGCGAATATGCGTGCGAAAATTCCGGGAAGCGTGTTGCGACGTCGCAACAGTCGGTTGCTGCCGATGCGCAGCAGGAAACTGCGGGGAATGCTGCCGAAAAGCAGCAGGATATTCCTGAAAAGCCAAAGACAGAGAAATGCATCTATGATGGAATATCGCGGTGTACGCTGCCGGAGGAAGACAAGGAAAAGGACGGAACCGGAAAAGATTGCGCTCATCATTGTTGTTGGAACTGTGTAAAACGTGATGGCTGCAATATAGAATGCTATGCATCATCGAAAAGAAAAACATTGGATGATGATGAAGTGGCAGCAGAAGATGAGGAAAATGCTGAACAGCCGGCAGAGCCAATTGAGTTTGACAGAAAAACGCTGGAGGATATGATCCGAAATGCGCAAGAGGTACTTGATCAGATGTGCGATTGCTGGGTGGAGAATCAGCCATACACTTATGCAAAGTATAACATGATGATCCAGGCGTATAAGCTGTTATTAAAGGAACATGATGAATCTGATCAGAAGCTGGATCCGGTTGAACAGCAGCCAGAGCTTCCTTTACTGAAGAACGATAAGCAGCGGGCTGAATTTATCGACGCATATGAGGAATGGCCACTGTGGATCGATAACCAGGAAACTGGGGAGAAGTACTATCGGTATGAACTTCCGGATGGGACAAGCTTTGTAATTAAGACCTATCATGCAATGCTGTATAACTACGATGCGTTGGAATATGGGAATTACAAAGAGGGGTATGGAGAAAATGAACAGTATCTTCTGAAACCTGGAAAGTTCTTCCGGGACTGCCGAACGAACCGCTCAACGTTGATTGATAAGTTGAAGGAATTACAGAAGGCGGGAAGCTGATATGGAGAAGAGTGGAAAACACAGGTACACCTTGAGAGATATTCAAACTGGAGAGATCATATGCGCGGATCTTACAGCCGGTGAGGTATACCGCATTACAGGAATCCCGTCTCAACAGGTCAATAAATACTGGCAGAGAGGGACGATCCGTGACAGCATATGGAAAGTGGACTTGTATGAAGAAGGTGATGAAGGCATTTGGACACCTGAACTTTGTATGCATTGGGATTGTATCCGGAAGATGGTCCTGGGCGGCCTGAAGCATGGCAAAGGCACATACGAGGAAAAGATAGCGAGGTGGAGAAATCGTGCCAGCAAGGAAACGTAGCACAGAACTTAGCCGGACGGAGGTTTGTGCCAGATATATGCGGGAAGCAATCACCCCGGCCAGAATGGCAGAAGTCAGAAAGAAGGTTAAGATCGGGGACAAAATTATTATCGTGCCTGTGAAGTGCGGCGAGGATGAGCAGAAGGGGACTGTGGTCGGAATTTACCGAAGCTTCGCGACGGTGAAACTGAAAAATGGAATCTGCGAGAGTGTTTCGTGGTTGGAGGCAATGAAGCTGAATAAGAAACTGGGAGGGTGGATGCATGAAAAATACATTGGGTGATCTGAATAACCATTTATTTGCTCAGTTAGAAAAGCTGTCTGATGATGATTTAAGTGGAGATGAACTCGATACGGAAATTAGAAGATCAGAGGCGATAGCCAAAGTAAGTGAGCAGATTATTAAAACAGGAGAGCTGCAGTTTAAGGCGATGCAGCACATGGATGAATACGGATATGACCGTCCACGAGTAGTGCCAGAGATGTTGGAAGTACGTCCCCATTCACAAGGAGGTCAGTAGATGGCAAAGGGATGGCCTGAAGAAATTGTCCAATGGCTGCGTGAGAATGTTCCAGAAAAAACAACGAAGCAAATTGTGACGATGATAAATCAGCAAGGTTTTAATCAGAAGTATGGATTAGTGTTTTCTGAATCAATGATAAAGACGGCTAAGAAAAGATACGGCATCAGAAGCGGGACTCCAGTAGGGAACCCTAAGGGATATTCGTTGAAATATCCGGAAGGAATGGAAACTTATATTCGGGGCATAGCGCCAGGAAAGCATGCCGGTGAAATCGCCGAAATGGTATCTGATCATTTCGGAATAGAGTTCAACGAGAGACAATGCAGAGCATATAAGAAAAACCATAATATCATAAGTGGTGTGGATTGCAGGTTTGAAAGAGGTCACGAGCCAGCTAACAAGGGAAGGCCGATGAGCAAAGAGCAATATGAACGGAGCAAAGCAACGATGTTCAAGAAAGGCCATGTCCCAGCAAACCATATGAATGTTGGTGAGTACACGCACACAACAGAAGGGTATCTGATCAGAAAGGTGAAAGAAGACGGTCCACAGCGAGAACGGTTTGAATTTGTTCACAGAACAGTATGGGAAGAACATAACGGACCGATTCCAGAGGGAAAAATGGTATCTTTTCTGGACGGAGACAAAGACAATTGCAGCATAGAAAACCTGATATTGATGGATAATGCTGTGAATTTGGAAATGAACAGAAGAAAGCTAAGATTTACCGATAAGGACAGGACCAAAACAGGAATGTTGGTATCGGAGTTACGAGTGGCTGCGCGGAGAAAAAATAAATAAGTTGGGAGGATGGCGGAATGAAGAAGATTAAGTTGTTTCCGGCACCGCATGTCGAGATCAGGATCCATGTGTCAGAGGAGATGGAGAGGGACTATGCGGAGTGCCAGAAGATGATGAAATCCGGTGAGGACTATGACTGCGATAGATGCAGCTGGGCAAACGTCAGCGTTTACGGCACAGGAGCTTGCGAACTGAAAGGTCTGAAAGAACAGTTGGGAGGAATAAGCGGTGAGACTGACGGAAAAGAAAGATAGTGGTCATTGGTGCCTGCGGGACGTCCCGTGGGATCAGATGAAACCCGGAACGGTATTGACCCGGAAGACATGGGAGAAGCTTTACGGAGCGTTATGGAAACTGAAGGACTATGAAAATACCGGGAAAAGCCCGGAAGAAATCGAGTGCATGGACAATGACATGCAAGTGACGGCAAAGGGGATGTTAAAGAGAGTTGCGGAGCTGTCTGCGGAGGTTGACCGAATTAAGGCGGAAGGCTTCTGGATCCCGGTAACAGAGAGGTTTCCGGGATCCAGAGACCTATATATTGGTTTCGTTTGATAATTATATACTCCCGGATATTGCGACCTATAGAATTGATGATGACGGTAGCGGAGCATTTTACCCGGGTGATGAGGATTATACGTATCTTTCTGTGGGATTTTATGTGAATGCATGGATGCCGTTGCCGGAGCCATACAAGGAAGAAAACTATTAGTCAGGAGGGGAATGAACTATGGAGTGGGTACTACTTGAAAAAGAAAAGGCTAAAAAAATTGCTAGGTTGCTGGAACGCTATGGACGGATCCAGCGCAAGAGAGCCTGGCATAAGCGCAGCAGGACAGGCAAGCGGAAGTAAATTAAGATTTGGAGGATGAAAGCATGAGTTATTTACACTGTCCCTATTGTGAAGCCAAGAAAAATGCAAAGGTCAAAGTTGTGTATAAAGCATTACAGCCTATTGATGGGGAATGCCCGGATTGCGGAGCATGGATTGATGCCGGGCAACAGACTGTAAAAGTAAACGGATATGCTGATATCTACAAGGGTGCTATTGCATTGATTGATGATATGGTGGCAACATTTAATCGCATATTATACGACTTGGATATAGATCTAAAAGATGCTTATGGCGAAGATGTTGAAGTTAGGTTCAATACATCAGAACTGATTGAAAAACTGTTTCTTCCATATGCCGGAAGAACAAGTAAGAGCAACTTTGCAGAGGCCTTAGGCATATATGAGGACGAACATACTTGGATTATCTCGAAAGATGGTGACAAATGTGAGGACTAAAAAGTGTACGGACTGTGTGAACTGCGATGCAATCCGCGGATTTATGGTTACATGCCATTATTCATATGATACAGACGAAATATTTGTTCTTTAATTAAGATTTGGGAGAAATAGCATGAGAGATGAAGAAATAAAATATTGCCCTTTTAGGGTGGTAACAGAAACATTTCCTGCAATGTATGTGGGGAATGGAGATATTACGAGAACAAGTTTTGAAGCGTGTTTGAAAGAGCAGTGTCCGGCTTTTTATGTGGCTCATGGCGGATATGGTCAAGAATATGAACGATGCAAGCGGTTGAAATAACTATTAAGATTTTGGAGGCTATGAAAAGCTAAAAGAATCATATGAAGCTGGGCAAATCTTAAATTATGAGAAGGAATGATGAGGATGAAAGGTAGAAATGCAGAGGGTTATCCGGGTCCAACGGCGGCCAGAGCAATCAAGGCAGCAGATCGGCCGCCGGAAGAGATTATTATGTTCCGGAAGATGATTAAAGCGTTGAGCGTGATCTGCCATGTGAGAGTATTGGGAAAAGTAACTCTGGTCGATAAGAAAGGGCGGCGGTGGTGATGATGACCAGGGCGGAGAGACGGCGGATGGAGCGGGAATCAGGCAGCAGGACTACATACCAGTTCACGCTGGAGCAGATCGAAGCCATGAAGCGTCAGGCGGTTCTGGATGCCAAGGAAAAAATGAAAGAGGAGATCGCGAAGGAGATCGATGAGCACATCCAAGAAGAATGGAAACAGCGAGAACAGGAAATGTCCGGAGAAAATGAGCAAGAACGAATCGAGAAAGTTCTGGCGCTTCTGATGTCAGTTCCTGCACGGATCCTGTGTGAGAAGTTCCACTGGAAAGGTGTCAGGGATGAGAATGATCATCGGTCAAAGCTCCTTCAGTTCTCTGAGGCAATTGTGGAGGAAGTGAACCGGATCTGTGGTGATGAGAATGCAGATATCCGGAAATACCGGGATGAAACATATGAACTGTATGGCGTGAAGTATGAGGTGAAATGAGGATGAGAACCCAGTGGGATGAAAAAGTTGCGAAGGCATTGGAGAAGAAAAATCAGGATGCAGAGTATGCTGCTATGAGCGAGGATAAGGGCAGACACAGTTGGTCGGCGGCGCATCCGGCGTACATGGGGACAAGCCTTTGTCCGGATCCGAGATACAGAGGAGGGAAAGAGCGATGAAATGGATCATGCTTTGGAGCTTTAGGTATGCAATGGGAATTATTCTTCTTGCAATAGGTTTTCATTGCGCTTATAAGAGCAAGAATGAACATAAGATTGCAGATACGATATTCTGGTGTACATGGATGATTATTATTGCAAGAGGATTTTATTGATCAACAGAGGGGAGGTGATGCCAATGGAGACGATCAAAATCACGCGGGCGTTACTGGACAGCTATCGAAAACTGCTTCGAGAAATCAATTTGTTAGAGAAAGAGCTGGAGGACATGCTGCAGGGAGATCATGGGATTGGCAGCAGTGTTGTGATGGACTATAGAAAAGGATATCCTCAGCCTCAGGGAGTTACTGGTTTTGATGGAGAACTGTATGACCGGAGAAGAAAGATTCTTGAGGGCAAGCGCGAGAAATGCAAAGCAATTGAAAATTGGATTAATGCAATTGAGGATACGACAACACGCTGCGTTTTCAAAATGTACTACATTGATGGACTGACATGGGAAAAGATTGCGATGAAAATTGGATATGCGGGAAATCCAGACTATCCGAGGCTGGTGATCCGTGACCGATATCTTAAAAAAATGCAAATCAAATAAAAATAGTTCGGAAAGTTCGGAAAGTTCGTTTTATAATATAATCGAAGCCAAAGGGCAGACGGAAACGCTCCATTTGGTCACAATACCTTCCTTTAGCTGCAGGCGGTAGCCGGGAACGGCTGCCGGTATTGGAACATAGCTTAGATGGCAGAGCAGCTGATACTTAATCAGCGTGTCGAGGGTGCAAAATCCTTCCGTCTTGGTTCGCGGAGTAGAGCAGCCTGGAAGCTCGTCGGGTTCATACCCCGAAGGTCACTGGTTCAAATCCAGTCTCCGCAATGTTGGCGGTTGCCTTTTAGGCGATATGCCTGAATCCGTGATATCAGATAGCGGATAAATTATATGCTGGAGCGATCCAGTACATCTGAAATACCTGGTTTCGGGATTCTCCACCCAGACATTCCAGGTATGCAGGGCATCTCCCCAGAAGGGAGGGAGCAAGAGCCGTAAAAGTGAGCGGCGAGTTCGAGCCTCGGTGTCCTGGTTTAATTTCATAATATCCCCCATGAGAAGCACCTGTTGAGAGATGGGTGCTTTTTGTGTATTTATATAGAAAATACAAACGGAGAGAGCTAGTTGTAAGGACTTTCTTTTCACTGAATATTATGGTAAAATAATATGAAATTCAGTAGAAAGGAGAATACAATATGGGAAAAATAAATGGTGAGAAGACGATAAAGTTTTTAAATGAACGCTGGAATGGAGTTGCATGTCCTTTGTGTGGAGGTACGGAATGGTCAGTTACAGATAGAAGTTTTGAACTGAGAGAATTTAATGATGGTAAATTAGTATTGGGGGGAGCTAATGCGTCGGTTATACCTTTAGTACCTGTGACCTGTGAGAAATGCGGTAATACAGTTTTGATTAATGCAATTGTAGCAAATTTACTAGAGGAGTAGCAAGATGATTAACTCCAGTACAGAACAAAGAAAAAAAGATAATGTACCCATAAAGATTACAATAGACAGAGAGAGAAGAAGTTCTACAGCAGGAACAGAATCAACATTTTCTCTTAGTAACAATACCGTGCTTACAGATGAACAGATGAAACAAAATTACCATGTGCAGCGGTTAAATCAGTCTAGAATAGCGTTTTGGTTAAGCTTTTATGGATGTATAGTAGGCTTCTTAATTATTGCTATAGGAATTGTGATAAGTATATTTATTAAGGATATAGCTTGGATAGAAGTCGTTTCAGGAGCAATTATTGAGACTGTATCAGCATTGTTTTTTTATTTGTCGGATAAAGCTAATGAAAAAATCTCGGAATTCTTTTTAGAACTACAAAAAGATTCAGACAAGAAGAATGCGCGTGATTTAGCAATGAAAATAACTGACGAAAAGATAAAAAATGAATTAATTGTGAAATTAGCATTACATTTATCAGGTATTGACGAAGATCGAATTTGTAGAAATACAAATGAGGTTTGCAAGAAAACAGAATCGAAAGATTAGATGGAGCCACCACCGCGTGGCTCTTTTCTTTTACCCAAAATCAGACAGATTGGAAGGTGAGGTGAGTGGCCAACAATGAAAACTTAAAACCTGTACGAACCAAGAGCGAAGCAAGAGAACGTGGGAGAGCGGGCGGCAAGGCATCCGGGGAAGCCAGACGCAGAAAAGCAGACTTCCGGAGGACACTCAACGCCCTTCTCACGACAGAGATAGACAACCCAGAGTGGACGCCGATCCTGAATGCACTGGGGTTGGATTCCACTCTGGAATCGGCGGTCAACATGGCGATGATCAAAGAAGCTTTGGCGGGGAACGTGAAAGCGTATGTGGCGATCAAGGATGTTCTGGGACAGACCTCCAAGTCGGATACGGATCTGGAAGAGCAGCAGCTCCGCATGGCAGCGACCAAGTCGAAGCTGGGAACCGATGTGGAGGAAGAGCCGGAGGACGACGGATTCCTGGATGCGTTGAACGAATCCGCTGCGGATGACTGGGATCCGGGAGCAATGGAAGGAGAAGATGGCGATGATGAAGAAAAAACGACCGATATTTAAGTTTCAGGCATTTTCAAGGAAACAGCGCCAGATATTCACCTGGTGGGCGGACAAGAGCCCGGTAAAGGATGCAGTCGGCATTATCGCGGACGGAGCGATCCGTTCCGGAAAGACCGTCAGCATGAGCCTATCCTATGTGATGTGGGCGATGTCAAAGTATGACGGCCAGAACTTCATCATGGCGGGGAAGACGATAAGCTCCTTCAAGCGAAATGTGCTGCAGAACCTCAAGCTGATGCTGACCAGCCGCGGGTATCACTGGATCTACCACATCTCCGGAGAATTTCCGAACATGCTGGAAGTCACCAGAAACGGCAAGACCAATTATTTTTATATCTTCGGAGGCAAGGACGAAGGTTCCCAGGACCTGGTACAGGGTATCACGGCAGCGGGAGCCTTTTTTGATGAGGTCGCCCTGATGCCGGAGAGCTTCGTCAATCAGGCAACGGGCCGTTGCTCCGTTGAGGGCGCGACCTGGTGGTTTAACTGCAACCCGGCGGGACCGATGCACTGGTTCAAGCTTGAGTGGATCGATAAGCGGAAGAAAAAGAGGCTCCTGTACCTTCACTTTACGATGGATGACAACTTAAGTCTTTCGGAAAAGGTTAAGGAAAAGTACCGGGAAATGTATGCCGGGGTCTTCTATCTGCGGTACATCAAGGGCATGTGGGCCGTGGCGGAAGGTCTGATCTACACGATGCTCACAAAGGAGAACCTGTATACGAACGGTGATCGTCCGGCAGGCCTGAAGAGCACGGCAGCAAAGACGATCACCGTGGACTACGGTACCACAAACCCCTGCGTATTTCTGGAGGTGTGGGACGATGGGGAAACGTTGTGGGTTGATCGGGAGTACCGTTGGGACAGCCGGTCAGAGGAAGCAAGACGCAGCGAAAACCCGCAAAGGACAGATTCGCAGTATGCAGACGATATGGAAGAGTTTATGGGAGCAGATCCAGAAGATCAGTGCATGGTCGTCGTGGATCCGTCAGCGGCATCCTTTATTGCAGAGCTCCGCAGCCGTGGCGTGTATGTAAAACCGGCGAACAACGATGTGGAGGACGGGATCCGCGTGGTCGGATCGCTCTTGGCAAAGCGGAACATCCGGATCAACAAAGAAAACTGCAAGGGGCTGCTCGGAGAGATGCGGTCCTACGTCTGGGACGACAAGGCGGCAGAGCGGGGCGAGGAAAAGCCCGTGAAGCAGAAGGATCACGGCCCGGATGCGTTAAGATATTATTGCTATACGGTCCTTCCAAAGTGGCGGATCGGGGCATAGGAGGAAGTTAAATGTCAAAGAAAAGGACATCACGCCAGACAAGGGCGGCTACAAAACAAAATATGCATTCGAGGGCGCCCGTCATGACGATGGACGCCTTTTCTAATCCTGCGGCAAGGATCGGATTTGGAACGCTGGATCTTCTTCAGGCGACAGAGTATCCGATGACCCGGATGACACAGAACTATCAGCTTCTGACAAGCCTGTACCGGGAAAACTGGATCATCCAGAACATCATCTCAACGATCCCGAACGACATGATGCGGAAGTGGTACGATTTGAGAACAAGCGTGGCACCGGAATATCTGAAGCAGATGACACAGCTAGAGCGCCGGACACAGATCCGGAAGAAGCTGCTCCTCGGAATGTGCTGGGGACGGCTCTACGGCGGTGCGGTGGGCGTGATCCTGATCAAGGGACACAATGATATGAGCATGCCGCTGAATCTGGACACGATTATGCCGGGAAGCTTTCTGGGACTTCATATTCTGGATCGTTGGAATGGAGTGTACCCGGAAGGAGAGCTTGTCACGGATCCGGAAGATCCGGATTTCGAACTGCCGATGTTCTACACGGTCCGGAATGATGAGACAGGAACCATGGTGGCACGAGTGCATCACAGTCGGGTGATCCGGTTCATCGGCAGGGAGCTTCCATGGATGGAGCAGGTGACCGAGCAGTACTGGGGGGAATCGGAGATCGAGGCAATCTATGAGGAGCTGACCCGCCGGGATAACGTGGCCGGGAACATTGCGGCACTCACGTTCCGGGCCAATATCAACTATCAGGAGACAGATGGTCTGGATCAGCTGCTTGGATCTGCGAACGCTGAGATCCAGCGGCGCTTCTGGAACACACTGGCGGCGCAGTCCGTGATGGAGAGCAACTTCGGAACCCGGATGATTAACAAAGGGGATGCGATCCACAACACCCAGTACACCTTTACCGGACTTCCGGATGTCTACGACCGTGTCATGATGGATGTGGCCGGAGCGGCAAGGACACCGGTGACAAAGTTATTTGGGCGGTCTCCTGCCGGCATGAACGCCACCGGTGAGTCTGATCTGAAGAACTATTACGATTACATCGATGGACTGCGGGAGGCGGAGCTTCGGGGAATCATTGAACGGCTGCTTCCAATCATGGCATTATCGGCGTGGGGTAGGATCCCGGACGATATGGACATTGACTTTCCGCCGATGCAGACGCCGGATGCAAAGGACGTGGCGGAGATCACAGAGCGTAAGAGCAATGCGATCCTTGCGGCATATCAGAATGATCTGATCGATGCGGCGACCGCCATGCAGGAATTAAAGAGTCTGTCTGATGAGACGGGGCTTTACAGCAAGATCACGGATGAAGCAATCGAAGCCGGGAAAGGAAAATTCTATTCGGAATCCCGCAGTATGCAGGATCCGATGGCAGGCTTTTCCTTACCGGATCATGCAGGAGGAGATGAGATAGACAATGGCAACGAAGATCCGACCGCCGCAGACAGCTGATGTCACGATCCTTTTTCGGAATTTATTTCTTCGCACGGAGCAGGAACTGATCAGAGAGATCACCAGGAAGCGGAATGTGGGGCATGTAGAGTATGCGGAGGTTGCCGCCCTGGAACGGGTTCAGAAGATCCTTCAGAGTATGGTGGACACCTCCTGGAGCTATGTTCCGGCGATGATCGAAAAGATCTTTTATCATTCCGATAAGGATGCCGCCGGATATGCCAATGCGAGAAGCATGACAGGGACGTACTCAGTGACACAGATCGCGCTCATGGAGCATCTTGCGAACAATCTTCAGGGTGAACTCGTGGAAATGGCGGGGACGGCCAAACGGAGCGTTGAGAGCGTGTTTACGATCGCAAGGCTTGAGAATGATCCATACCGGAAGCTTACGCTGGAACAGATCCTCAGGCAGGAGGCAGCAGGGAAGCCGTGGATCCGCACCAGTGAGGATCTGATCAAAGAGATGGAGACGAACGGGATCACAGGCTTTACCGATAAGGCAGGGCGAAGATGGAGTATGCAGGCATATGGAAACATGGCAGTCCGGACAACGGCCAGGCAGGCGGAAGTGGCTGCACTCTTAAGCTCCGATGAGTATGATCTCTGGCAGATCACGAAGGTCGGGACAACCTGTCCTGTGTGTGCACCGCTGGAAGGACGTGTCTATTCGAAGAGCGGAACGAATCCGGACTATCCTCCACTTACGGTTGCGTTCGGGAAAGTGGATCCGGCTGGAGCGGATGACCTGTCAAACACTTATCTGAACATCCATCCGAACTGCCTGCATGCCCTTGTCAAGTACACCACGATCGGCAAGAGCGCGGAGCGGATCCAGAAGGACAAGGATTTTTCGAGTATCGAGAAGAACCCTCTGAACCGGGATCCAAGAACGAAGAAGCAGATCGCGGCGTATCGGGAGAAGGAGCGGAACCGGCAGAAGCTCTTGAGGGATATGAAGCGGAAAGCGAAAGAAGTTGACTTGAATGCAGAGAAAAAACGTGATACAATCCCAGATATAAAGTTCAAGTCGCAAAGACCCAGTGCAGAGGTACGCGAAGACAAGAAAACAGTTATCGAAGCATATGTTACATTACCGCCAAAAGTACAAAGAGCTATGTCTGATGTGACATTTGATTTAGGAAATCCAGGAAGTGCTTGCGATTATACAAATGGCGTTATTTACGCTGCATCAAATGCGGAGAAAGAAGAAATATATCATGAATTTGGTCATTTAGTGGAATATCGAATGATGAATCCTGCGGATGTGAAGGCATATAAACAATACTTAGTAGAAGGACTTACTGATGCCGATATTACTCAGGAGATATATTATAATACAGCAGGGCAGCCACAAAGTGTATATATTGTTCACGGTAATCGTTTCGTTAGCGAGTATCAGGGACGTATTTATGTAAGCTCGCTTCAGGAAGCTGTTAATGCAGATGGAAGTATAAAAACTGAAAAAATGTTTGAGACTATTTCCGAGCCTTTTAGAATGTATCAAAATAAACAATTGAATGGGTACAAAGAGATTTACGATTTTATCAAGAAGGTGGTAACATGAGCTTAAAAGAAGAACTACTGAGTATAAAAACATATAAGGAATATGAACCTCAGCGAGAAAAATTTCGTAATGTTGTAAGAGATAAGGAAGTTATGGATCATTTAAACAAGTTGTACGGAAAAGGATATGTGGGTGGAGATATCGAGCATGGTTTAATAGAAGAACTTTACAAAACTCCGCCAGGACACGGAAAAAGATGTGTTGGAAAATAATGCTTGACAAAATATGAAGGAGAGTGCTTTTTTATGGCAAAGGATGATTATTATGTAATCGCATATCGAATTTTGGCATATTTATACGCATGTCTGAAAGAAGGAACTCCCCCGGACATGTCCTATATCAAAGCGGATTCCAGTGTAATATCAATAAACCAGAGTTACTGGGAATACATTATCCGGCATTTATGTGATGATGGATATCTGGAAGGAATTACATTGTTTCGCGTTGTAGGGCAGGAAACACCAGGGATTAAGATGCTGAATCCAATGATAACCCCGAAGGGGATTGAATTCTTGCAGAATAATTCAGCGATGGCAAAAGCAAGAGACTTTTTAAAAACTGTAAAAGAGACGATACCAGGATTGTAAATACCACCAGTCAACCGGCCGGTGGTATTTTTATACCCATTTTTAGAGTTGCGACATCGCAACAGCAGGAGGTGATCACAATGGGAATCTTCAGATGGATCAGACAACACCGATGCAGACACCAGTACCGGAAGCACTGGAGCCGGGATTCCGGCCCTTATGGCGGCTATGTAAAAAGGTGCCCCAGGTGCAATAAAATCATAGACAGAAAGGAACGTACATGCTTGCATATTACGGATATATGATAAGCCCCAACCAGATTGAGACTGGTGAGGGCTTTTTGATTTGCAAAAATGTGCCGATCGCCCGCACCGGATCGCAGAACTATCTCGGAAGGGAACTGGGACTTACGGACGGGAATGCCGATAAGATCATCGCGGTGATCCGCTCTCCGGATGAGGTGTTTTCCGAGGCGGCACTCGCTTCTTTTGAGGGTAAGCCGGTGACGAATGACCATCCGCCAACACTGATCGGACCGGATGACGTGAAAACATATGAGATGGGTCATGCACAGAACATCCGGCGAGGAGTCGGAGAATGGGCGGATTACATGATCGCGGATCTTCATATACACGACAGAGATCTGATCGATGCGATCCAGAATGGAAAGCGGGAGATCAGCTGTGGGTATGAATGTGATTATGTGAAGAATACAGATGGCACATACAGCCAGAAAAACATCAGAGGGAATCATGTAGCAGTTGTGGACCGGGGAAGAGCCGGGAAGCGGGCCGCTATTTTAGATTCAGATAAAAACAAAAAGGCAGACAAGCCGGAAAGGAAAGCAATGAGCAAAAAGGGATTATTTTTCAACCTCTTCGGACAGGCCGTCAAGGATAAGAGTCCGGAAGAGATCCAGCAGCTGGCCATGGATGCTGCGGCCGCGTTAGATGCGGAGGAGACAAAAGGCAAGGAGGGAGCGACCCCGGAGGGGGAAAAGACATCAGAGGAGAAGCCGGGAGAGACAGGAAAGACTCCGACTAAGGACGCCGCGTTTCTGGATGCCCTGGATAAGAAGATCGACAGACTCTTAGAGGTCCTTGATAAAGCTCCGGAGGAAGAAAAGAAGGATCCGATGGACGAGGCCATCAAGGCATTAGAGGGAACCGAGGACGCTGATCCGAAGGGAGAAGAAAAGAAAGAGGGCGAGGCAAAGGTCGTTCCGGCAGAAGAGATGGATGGAGAATCTTCAGAAGGTATGGACAAAGCAGTAGCTCTCGGAATCTTAAAGGCAATGCGTCCGACCGTGGCCGCGATCCAGGATCCGGTACAGAGACAGGCTGTTTCTGATGCGCTGATCAAACTTGTTACCACAAACGATTCGAAGAGCGATATCAGCGCGATCTTAAATGCATCCCGCGCGAACGCAAAGAATGCAGCTGATAAAGCGCCGGTCATGAATGTGGACCAGTGTCAGGCCGCTTATGACGCAAGAAACCCGCACAAGAGAAAGGAGAATAACTGATGAGAGGACAGGTAATTGGAAAGAGCATGCCGCACGGCTATGCCGGAAGCTATGCAAGACAGGCAGATATGGTGGTAGACACCCATCCGAGCGAAGGTGAGATCGCATTCGGTGCGCCGGTAGTACTTGGAACCGCGGGAGCAGTAAAACCGTGGGAAGCAGCATCCACAGCGGCGAAGTTCGTCGGTGTCGCACTTCGTGAGGTAAAATCCGCAACGGATTATATGAACCAGAACGAGGGCGGATATCACAAAAACGAAGCCGTGCCGGTCATGAAGCGCGGCTGTGTGAACGTGATCTGCCAGAATGGCACACCGGCACCGGGCGGAAAGGTCTATATCCGCACCGTGGAAAATGAGTCTTATCCGAAGGCAGTTGTGGGCGGTTTTGAAGCAACAGCGGATACCGGAAAGAACGAGGAACTGACAAACGCACAGTGGAAGGGAAGCGCAGATGCCAATGGCGTGGCAGAGATGCGGATCCTGACCATCTTAAACGCATAGGAGGGAATGAGACATGGCATTTAAGAATGTAGGTACATACAACTTAGATAAAGCGGTGAGCGGGTCTGCCGGAGCCGCAAACGCAGGTGCATTTACAATGGACGCTGCCGGAATTGCCTCCGGACAGGCGTTTCTCACGGCTGAGCTTGAGAAGCGTGATACGCTCGTTCGGACACCGCTCACAAGCTTCACATACGCAAGAGATATCCCGATCCGTGTTGGCGGCGGCTGGGCAGAGTTTGTTTCCGCGATGCAGGTGGGTTACGGCATCACTGGAGGCTCCGGGGATAACCTGATGCATTCCGGCGGTGCAAACGGGATCCCGATGGTACAGGCGGACTTCTCGAAAGGACAGTATAAAACCCACGTGGTTGCCGCAGGTACCCGTGTGATGTGGGTCGATCTGCAGCGTGGTAATATGACCGGACGCAACATGGACAGTCTCCTTCGTGACGGCCTGCGCCTGACTTACGACAAACACATGGATGAGAATACCTACGTGGGATTTTCCAGATTTGGCACCACAGGCTTGTTAAACAATCCGGATGTCACCGTAACAAACGCGGCATCCAATGGCGCAACGACATCCAGTACAAAGTTCAAGGACAAGACGCCGGATCAGATTTTAAAGGACATCAACGAGGCGATCCTCTTAGCGTGGAATGCCTCCGAGAACGATAATGCAGCGATTCCGAACCATATCATCATGCCGTATGAGCAGTTCAATTACCTCGCAACCACAAAGGTGACAGATCTGGCAGAAAAGACGATCTTAACCTTCCTGCTCGAGAACAACGTTGCCAAGCAGAACGGATCCGATCTTGTGATCGCAGCAACAAAGTGGTGCAAGGGAGCCGGAGATGCAGGGGTGGATCGTATGGTGGTCTATCGCAATGAGGAACGTTTCCTTGCGATGGATGAGTTGGTACCGCTGACGAGAGCCATGACAAGCTCTAACACTAATGACTTCTGCTTTGACACTGCCTATGCCGGAAACCTGTCCGAGGTAGAGATGTTCTACGACCAGACCATGCTCTATGTAGACGGAATTTAAGGAGGGAACACATGTTTATTATAGCGAAAAGAAATTATCTGGTGAGACGGGCCGATGGCTCGTTTTACCGGATCGAAAAGGATTATATCGGAGAGATCCCGGAGGATGTCGCAGAGAGTGAGCTCGTCCAGAGAGCGATCGTCGGCGGTAATATTGCAGTTCCGGGCGGAATTAGGGATAGAGAACTTTATAAGGCGGATGATGCGGCCGCGGAGCGTTCGGTAGAATATGACATCCGTCCTGACACTGAGAAACCTGCGGCGGAGGAAGAGGCTAAGAAGTCTGTAAAAGCGAAGAGTACAAAGAAAGAGTGATGCCTATGTGGCCGTATGGAAGCACAAACCCGATGACAGCAAAGTTTCAGGCGGCAAAAGAGCAGGCGGCGAACCTTACACAGCCGGGAGAGCGAGGAGCTTACACGGAAGAGATGTTTCGGGAAGACTTCCCGCAGTTTACGAAGAAAGTCACTCCAGAGAATGATGGGGATCCCGAAATTCAGGATCTTCTTCCGCAGGGGATCCTTCAGATGTTTCTGGAACAGGTCAATGACAGTGTCCTTCCATCGCGCTGGGGAAGCATGTGGCGCTATGCCGCAGGGCTTTACCTGGCGCATTTTGCGGCGATGTACTTAAAGACATACGCTCCGGAGTCTTCCGGGGCGGCACAGGCAGCCGCAAAGGCACAGCCCGCAGGAGTCATTAAGAGCGCCACTATGGGAGACACATCTGTCAGTTATGACAATTCCGCGGTGACGATCGGAACGGAGAAGTGGGGTAGCTGGAACGCCACACAGTACGGCCAGCAGCTTGCAACACTCGCCCGCTTGGTGGGGATGGGAGGCATGTATGTTATTTGATAATCCAATTTTTGAAGGCTGGTACACGGACCTTGTGGACGTTTACAGGGTAGTTACTGTGAAGGATGGAAGTATTTCCAGACAGGAGCGGAAGAAGGTTGGAGAGGGCATTCCGTGCCGCGTGTACCATACCGGAACCGGAAGCCCGAGCATCACGGACAATGCTGCAAGAACCAGGGGAGAAGATAAGATATCCTGTGATCTCTCTGCAGACATCCAGGCCGGGGATGAGCTTCATGTAATCCGCGGCGGGAACATCGGCAAAGCGAACCAGTCGGAACGGTATCTGGCCGGACCGCCGCAGGTTTATTACGATCCGATCGGCGGAGCGCTTACCGGTTTGGAGCACAAAGAGGTCGTTCTTCTGAGGGACAACCTGATCGGATCCGGGAGGTGATCGTTTGTCGAGCTTTGGAAGCCAGATGCGGAAACGACTGGAAGAACTGAGAAAAGCCGGAGAGAATGTTCCGCAGATCATGGCGGAGGTCGCTGAAGGAGCGACCATTGAGGCGGTTCGCGTGGCAACAGAAAAGACGCCGCCGAATGATGGAACCCTTGCCGGGACCAACATGAGAAGCGGGCAGATGGCACAGCACTGGGCGACAGACAGTGTGACAACACCGATTATGGCCGGCGGATCCATAATCACGGAGCTTAACAACAACATGCAGTACGCATCCTATGTGAATGATGGCCACCGAGTAGACAAGCACTTCGTTCCGGGACTGATCATCAACGGAAACCTTCTGGAGATGAGTCCGGATGGTTCCGGCGGTCTCATGGTCGGTACAAAGACAACTTATGTGCAGGGAAAATACATGAAGGAAGCGGGAATCGGAAAATACCGGGATACGATCCGGAAGGAACTGGATCGGAGAGTAAGGGAGGCACTCAAGTGATTTTTTCATTGCATCATGTGAGCAACAGTCTGGCGGAGCTTCTTTCCGAAGGCTATCCGGAGTACCCGGTATATGACAGCCCAAATCAGCAGGGAACGAGTTTTCCCTGTTTCTTTATTTTCTACATGCCGTCTACGATTGAGGACCAGATCGGGAACCGGTATCTCCGGGATCTGGGCGTGGATATCGTCTTTGTGCAGCAGAGAAACCTCGCGAATGGAAACCAGAAGATCCATGAGATTGCGGACTTTCTGGACCGGAATCTGGAGATGTTCCGATATTCAGACGGCAGCGGGGACAGCGCGTTGATCGCGGTCTGGGAACGTCGGTGGAATATCGAGGATGAAGAACTGCATTACCAGTTCCATATCCGGGAGCGGATCCTGGTGGAAGAAACCGTAAATCTCATGCAGGACATGGAGGAAAACAATGTCGGAATCAAAGAGGACAGTTAAGAAAACGGCAAAGGCGGAAGAGAAAAAGTACTCCACGGAGAAGCTTTTAAAGAGCCGCCATCTTGCAGCATATCAGCCGGATTTTGCCAGGGTGATCCTGACAGAAGCGGAATACACGATCTCCGGGGCAATTGATGCTCTGGAGAGGGCATTGAAAGGAGGAAGATAACATGGCAGGCGGAACATGGATGAGCCAGAACAAGGTCCAGCCGGGCGTGTATATCAACACGAAGTCCAGCGGAAACCTTTCTGCGAGTATTGGAGAAAAAGGTATCGTGGCGATCGCGGAACCCCTCTCATGGGGGCCCTGTGAGGTCATGCAGACGATCATTCCGGGCGAGGACTTAACGCCTTACATCGGATATGACGTCACGAGTGAGAAGGCAATGTTCCTGCGGGAGATGATGAAAGGCAGTGATACGACTCCGGGTCCGATCAAGATCCTTCTGTATCGTCCAAAGGGAACCGACGGAGCCAAGGCAACCGGAACGATCGGAACATTGACGGTGACAGCATTGTACGAGGGAATCCGCGGTAACGATATCACAATGATCGTTCAGGAAGATCCGGACGCGGAGAGCACCTATGTAGTCTCTACCGTTGTGGATGGACGTACCGTAGATGAACAGACTGTCACAGAAATCTCCGGGCTTACAGCGAATGCCTGGGTCACATTCTCAGGAACGGGAAGTGCCTTCACGAAGACAGCAGGAACGGCGCTCACAGGAGGCAAGGACCCGACGATCGCCAATGCAGATTACTCTGCATTTCTGACTGCGCTTGAAAAGTACAGTTTCGATGTTGTGGTATACGACGGGGCAGAGCAGGTCGTTATCCAGGCATACGCATCCTTCGTGAAACGTATCTCGGAGCGCGTGGGACGCAAATGCCAGGCAGTTATGGCGGCAGCGGAAGAAAGTAGCAGTGAGTGGGTGATCTCCGCAGGAAACGGTGTCAAGCTTTCTGACGGTACAGTCCTGACACCGCAGCAGGTGACTTGGTGGCTCGGTGGAGCAGAGGCCGGCGCCCCGTATAATCAGTCTCTTACATACGCCAGATATCCGAACGCGGTGGAGGCAAACCCGAAGTTTACCGACACAGAGATCGAGGAAGCAATCCAGAAGGGCAAGATCGTGTTTATCGATACCTTTGACACTGTCAAGGTATGCACAGATATCAACACCCTGACAAGCTTCACGGTGGATAAACAGAGCTGCTTTGCAAAGAACCGCGTGATGCGTGTCCTGAACCAGTTCTGCAACGATGTCTATAAGCAGTTTTCCTTGTATTACATCGGAAAGACCAACAACAACGACGATGGAAGAAATCTTCTGAAAGGCTGGATCGTTGGATACTTAAACGAGATGCAGGCAAACGGCGGAATCCAGAATTTCGAACCGGATGACGTGGAGGTCCTTGCAGGCAATGAGATCGATGCGGTCATCGTAAACGTTGCGATCCAGCCGGTAGACAGCATTGAGAAGATCTACATGACAGTAAATGTGTCTGTTAATTCGGACAATGAGTAAGGAGGTGTAAGACATGGCAATCAACGAAGGATATTTACTTGCCCAGGACTCCTACCGCGGTGCGGCCGGAAAAGCCTTTGTCGCGATCAATGGCAGTAACGAGCTTCTGTTCGGAATCACAAAGTTTGAGTCCAATGCAGAGATTCAGACCGGCGAGTTTAAAGTCGTCGGAGCGCTGACAGAGCAGGAAAAGATCAAGGGGTTAAAGTATTCCGGATCCGCGACGATCTATTATGGAACTCCGACGCTGCTGAAACTTCTGGTGGAATTCAAGCGTACCGGAAAGTTCCCGGTAATCAACTTCCAGATCACCAACGATGACCCCGCGTCATCTCTTGGATCGCAGACCGTGGTGCTCTACAACGTAATCCTGAAAAAGATCCCGATCGCGATTTTGGATGCATCTGCGGAAAGTCTGTCGGAAGATATTCAGTTCACATTTAATGATTTTGAGCCGCTGAAGCATTTCAACAGCCAGCCGTCTCAGTTAGGTAAATAAGGAGGACAAGTTTATGGGAAACTTAGGAGCATATTTAAGACCGATCCCGGCCGGAAAAACGAAGGAGATCTTTCTTGAAAATTTTAAGGATGAAAAGGGAAATAAGATTCCGTTCGTGGTAAAAGCGATCACCCCGAAAGAAAACGAGATGATCGTGAAGAGAAACACCATTAAGGGCAAGCTTAACAACACAACTTATGGTAATGAACTGATCGTTACATGCCTGGAGACACCAAATCTGAAGGACACGGAGCTCTGTAGCTTCTATGGTGTCATGGATCCGATGGAAGTGCCGAGTCTCATGTTCACCATCGGTGAAAAACAGGTCGTTATGGATGCCATTACTGAGATCAACGATATCAAAATGGCGAGCAATCTGATGAACGAAGCAAAAAACTTTTAGCGGGAGGAGACTGGGAGACAGAAACAAGTTATTTTGCATTTGTCTCCCTCGGAATCTTCCCGGAAGAGTTTGAAAAGCGGCCGTTGCGGGAAAAACTCCTCATGGCGGCAATGATGGACCGATTGTCGAAAGAGATCAAAGATAAGTAAGGAGGCGGGAGAATGGGACAGGTAAATGAAAGACTCGTTTTAACGGACGGTTTTACGGCAGCATTCACCCGCTTCTTAAATCTCGGAGATCAGGCGGTGGTAAAGTTCGATAAGATGAGCGGATCCAGCCAACAGTTTACGCAGACATCCATGTATGCGACGCAGCAGATCGATTCGATGAGATCCGCACTTGCAGCACAGCAATCACTCTTTGCCGCGCAGAATCAGAGGCTTGCCGCCCAGAAGAACCATGTGGCGGAACTTACAACGAGATATCAAGAACTGGCAGCCAGCAAAGGTGCAGATGCAACCGCCACGCTCAGGGCCCAGGAAGCGCTGGCAAGAGCACAGGTTGCGGAACAGAACATCTTCCAACAGTCTCTTAAGACTTCTGAAGTAATCGCAAAGCAGAACAGCGCGATTGAAGAGTTTGCTTCAAAGATGGAGGAGGCAGGACAAGAGACCGAAAAGGCAGGGAAGGCACAGGAGAAGTATAACGAGCAGATCAAGAAAGGAAGTTCTGCAGCTGGAGATCTTTTGAAAACAATCAGGCGTATCGGAACGGCGCTCGGCGTAGCAAAGCTCACGAAAGATTTCCTTGATTTTTCTGATACGCAAACACAGATCACTGCCAGGTTGAACCTGATGAATGACGGATTGCAGACGACAGAGCAGCTCAGCGAGCTGATCTATCAATCGGCTCTGCGGTCAAAGTCATCGTATTCAGATACGGCGGATGCGGTCGGTAAGATGGGCTTGAATGCGAAGAATGCGTTCTCATCAAACCAGGAACTGATTGCTTTCACCGAACAGGTCAACAAGCAGTTCAAGATCGGCGGAGCATCGGCCCAGGAGCAGACTAATGCAATGGTACAGCTCACCCAGGCGATGGCAGCGGGTGTCCTTCGAGGACAGGATCTAAACTCCATCCTGGCGGCGGCTCCGGGAATTGCCAGGACCATCGAGGAGAGTATGGGATGGGCGTCCGGATCCATCAAGCAGTATGCGGAAGATGGAAAGGTTACGGCTCAGGTCGTAAAGAACGCGCTGCTTGATATGGCGGAACAGACGAACGAGAAGTTTGAATCGATTCCGATGACCTTATCGGATGCCATGACACAGGGACAGAACATCGTTCAGCATAGCGTGAAACAAATGGCGCAGTCCTGGAACGATTTTATCCAAACAGATAAAGGGCAGGAGATCCTTGGAGAAGTGATCTCGCTGTTCTCAGTTCTGGCACAGGTTGGAACAGACGCGTTGGCGGCCGTGGGAGCCGGAGCTCTTTGGGTACACGATAATATGGATATGATCTTACCAATCTTGATGGCGGTCGGAGCTGGATTTTTATTTATCAAGGCTCAGGCGATTCAGACGGCTCTCGCAAGTGCAGCGGCGGCAGGAATACATGGCGCTGCGTGGGCCGCGGCAAACTGGCCGGTTCTTTTACTTGTCGCATTGTTCGCTGGGGCGTTGATTGCAGCGCAACAGTTCGGAATCGGTATGCAGGAAGTTGGCGGCTGGGTTGGTCAGGTATTCGGCATGATTTATGCGGTTGGATACAATGCATTCGCTACACTCTGGAACGTAATTGCATCATTTGCGGAGTTTTTCGCGAATGTATGGAATGATCCTCTTGGAGCAACCGTGCGCTTGTTTTCCAGTACCCTTGATACGATTCTTGGCATGGTTGAGACTGTGGCCGGAGCTATCGATGCATTGACAGGATCACACCTGCAGGCGGCGGTAAGTGGATTCAGGGGAAAAGTATCTGACTGGGTGGACAGTACATTCGGAGAGAATGCGGTCCAGATTAAACGTATGGCAAACCTTGATGTCAGTGCCACAGCTAAACAGTTCGGTGACTACGGTGCGAATCTGGGTTCTAAGATTGAAAATCTTGATCTTGATATCAGTAAGCTTGCAGGCAGCTTCGGAGACTTGGATCTATCCGGAAATGGAGATATTGACAAGGTGGCTAAGGTCGGAAAAGTCGGCAAGGTAGATGATATCAAACTGTCAGATGAGGACCTGAAGATCTACAGAGATCTCGCGGAACGGCGGTACATGAACCGGATCGAACTGAAGACCATGGCTCCGGAGATCAACGTGACGATCCCGCCATCCTCTGGTGGAAATCTCACAGCGGATGATGTCTCAGAACATCTCAGAAAGATGCTGATTGAGGAGATGAATTCACAGACACCGGTCCCGCACGGCTGATGAAAGGAGAGCATGCATGGGAAAACTGAAGAATGGATGCTCGATCTATCTGGTGTTCGCCGGAAAGAAAGTCAAGCTTCCGGTGAATCCGGAGGAGATCGAGACAAAGCATCCAACGAACCATAAAACATATGATGTCATCGGTGTGGGAGAGATTGTGGTTCCCAGAAAACCTTCGTTAAAAGAGGTTTCCTGGGAATCTTTTTTTCCTGGGGACCGCAGTGCCGTGTATGTGAACAGTGGAGCAAAAGCGCCCTCCTATTACCTGAAATACTTTGAAAACGCACTGAAAAAGAAACAGATCTGCCGCCTGATCATAACAAGATCGGGTGGATATGATACGAACATGAAGTGCATTGTTTCAAACTTCGAGGTGAAGGATAAAGGCGGAGAGCCGAAGGATATTTATTACAGTCTGGAGCTGAAGGAATACCGTTCTTACGCGCCAAAGGTCGTATCGATTCTCACGACGCCGGCGGCAGGACAGGCAACTGCGGAAGCAACCACAGAAACTGCAAGAGCAGTGGAAGCGCCGGTTCTTAGAGTGGGTGCACCGGTCGTTGTGAATGGTGAGTACTGCTACGACAGCTATGGCGGAAGGCCGCATGGGACAGCGAATAACCTAAGCACCACCGTGACCAGGATCGTTTCCGGTAATCCTTATCCGATCCATGTCGGATCTTATGGCTGGGTAGCAGAGAGCCAGCTGCAGATAACGGGGTGATGAAAGATGGAGAGATCATTGCAGGTCCAAATTAAAGGAAAAGCTCCCGACGGTTCAGAACAGGTGACGATCATGGAATACATAGAGGTTGCCCGGGAGATCGAGTTCACAACGAACCGGATGGATGCTCCCGGAAAGTTAAAATTCTCCTGCCTGGAGGAAGGTCCGATCGGGATCCCGGAGGGCAGCTCCGTGGAGTACAGTGTTGATGGAACAAAGCTGTTCAAAGGATATGTGTTTACCATTGAACGGACCAGGGACGGTGAGACATCCTATACAGCCTATGACCAGCTTCGTTATCTGAAAGCCAATGCCAGCTATTCTTTTGAGAATATGAGCTTGGAACAGATCATCACACGGATCGCGGGAGATTCTGGCTTGAAGGTAGGAAAGCTGGAGGCAACTGGATATGTATTTCCAAGCTTGCTAAAAGAAAATGAAGAGTGTCTGAATATTGTGTTTGACGCGCTGTCAGAGACGATCATCCAGACTGGAAAGATCTTCATTTTGTATGATAAGGCAGGGGAACTGACTCTGGTAGAGGCAAAGAACTGGTTTACCAGCACAATGATCGGTGACAGCAGTCTGGCCACGGACTACACCTACAAACGGGATATTGATTCCGACACCTACAACCGTGTGAAGCTTGTCCGGAAGAACGAGAAAAGCGGACGGACAGATGTATATGTGCATGAGGACACTGACAACATCAAAAAGTGGGGACTTCTTCAATATTACGATGAGGTGGACGAAAAACTGAATGAAGCCCAGATTGATGCAATGTGTAAGGCGTATCTGGAGTACTACAACCGGGTTCTTCAGACCCTGAAACTGGAAGCCATCGGGATTCCAGAACTTCGTGCCGGAATGATCCTTCCGGTAAAGATCGGAGATATCGAGGATCTGGCGATTTCCAGACTGCTGCTTGCGGAGAAGGTAACACAGAAGTGGGAAGGCGAGAACCATACCATGCAAATCGAAGTAAAATCATTTGAGCAGCTGGGAGGTGTAAGCATCGTATGACAGGTTTTGTTGGTGTAATTCAGCAGATCGTAAAAAACTATGTGGACGCGATAAAAATGACGGACAAGGCCACAGGGACGGTCACGAAGACATCTCCGCTCACCATTCAGACAGATACATCACTTCCGCCCATCTCCGGAAATGCATTGATTCTGACCAGTAATGTGATTGAAAGAATTGTTCCGGTCCAGGGCGGGGCTGGCGGAACCGTGACGGTTACAGAAGGTCTAAAGATTGGAGACAAGGTATTGCTTTTAAGAGTCCAGAAGGGGCAGCAATTTATTATTTTATCGAAGATTACATAGGGAGGGCAAGATGGCAACGTTACCGGAAGGTGTGGGGCTTGATGTGTCCCTGCAGTATGTCGGAAAACCGACGAAAACATTTCTGATTGACTGGTCCTCGAAACAGATCTCCGGAATGAATGAAGGACTTCTGGCGATGCGCCAGGCGGTCGAGATCATCCTTCAGAATGAAAGATTTGAATGGCAGATCTATTCGTCTAACTTCGGAAGTGAGCTGGAAAGCCTGATAGGCGAAGAGCGGGACTTCATCGAGAGTGAGCTTCCGCGCCGGATCGAGGACGCATTTTCAAGCGACAGCAGGATTTTGGCTGTTGATAATTTCGAATTTTCGGAGCCGAAGGTGGGAGAGCTTGTCTGCCGATTTGATGTGAGGACTGTATACGGCACTTTGAGGGAGAAGGTGAAGGTGTGATCGATTTTAGCAGATATACCAGAGAAGCGATCCAGAAAGAAATGCTGGATCAGGTGGACCCGAGCATTGATACCAGGGAAGGGAGTATGGTCCAGACTTCCCTTGGTCCGACAGCATGGTATCTGGAAGGAACTTATATGGCTTTGGATCAGATCCAGAAGAATGCATACCCGGCGACGGCCGTGGGTGCTTCCTTAGATATGATTGTTCAGACGAGGGGGCTTACCAGAAAACAGGCAACGGCAGCAGTCCGGAAAGGAACATTCAATACTGCCGTTCCATCCGGAGCAGAATTTAAAACGATCAACGGGGCGGATTCACAGATTTTTGTGGTGGGTGAAAAGATATCTGGAAGCGGAACGGAATATGTGTACAAGATGAAGTGCTCAGATGCAGGATTTTCCGGCAATAACTATGTTGGAAATCTGCTTCCGATCACCGCTGTGGATGGGCTTATTTCTGCTGTTTTAGGGGACATTATTACGGCCGGAACGGAAGAAGAAACTGATGATGCCCTCCGGAGTCGTTTCTATGAAACGTTTAATGTAGCCGCCTTTGGCGGAAATCTTTCATCGTACAGAAATGAGATTCTGGCAATTGAGGGCGTTGGCGCAGTTCAGGTGTATCCGGCGTGGAAGGGCGGTGGCACAGTCCTCTGCAGCATTCTTGGTGATGATCTTCGCCCGGCATTATCGGCCACAGTTCAGAAGGTACAGAGCATCATTTGCCCATCGGAAGAGGGCGGCAGCACGCAATCTCCGTCTGGATATGGAATCGCTCCGATCGGTGCCGCAGTGACGATCACAACGGGAACAGCGCTGACGTTAAACATTACCTGTGACATTGACTTTGTAGAAACAATGTTAAATGGCGTGGAGACGTACCAGGAACAGATCGAGGAAAAGATACAGGAATATTTAGATACACTCTGCAAAGCCTGGGGAGATCCGCTGAAGGCGCATCAGATCACTTATGCGGTCACGGTCTATGCATCCAGAATCATTTATTCCATTCTGACTATCCAGGATGTGGTCAATGTCTCAAACGTCAAAATTAACGGAGTCGGCGGAGACCTGAAGCTGGCCGAGAGCGCAGAACTGCAGCAGGTGCCGGTACTTGGAACGGTGGTGATCAACGGTGAGTAGTGCAGAGAAAGTTTTGAAACAACAGTTGCCAAGATACTTCCGGCCAATCAGTGAGTTTGGAGAGATCTTAAAAGCACAGGGCTACGGCCTGGACCAGTTTGATAAAGCGAGCACGAAGGTGTATGCCAACAATTACATCGCGACATGTGACGAGGAAACAATCGCGTACTATGAGCGGCTTCTGGGGATTGTATATCGGTTTGGCGATACCATGGAGTATCGAAGAACACGGGTTTTGCAGAAATATAACACGATCGTACCGTTTTCTGTTGGATTTTTGAGGGACAAGCTTACGGAGTTGTATGGAGAAGATGGTTATGAAATGTCTGTTGATTCGGCTGCGTGTAAGCTGAAAATCAAGGTTACTTCGGATCGATACGGCGCTATAGATCTCCTGTATGATCTTTTGTGGGACGTTGTCCCGGCCCATATCCAGATCCTGGCAAACCAGCAGACGACCAACCGTGTTCCATGCCGCCTGTATGTGGCTGGAGCAGTGTCACGGGTATTTGTGCAGACCATTTACAGGCATACCGTTTATGATATCGAAGAGGCGGCAAATACAGGTGGAGCGGTAACAGGCACCAAGATTCAGACAATATCGAACGAATAGGAGGAAAAAACGATGGGAGTATATAGAGCGGCCATTGTAACAGAGAGTGGACAGAACCTTATTGCGCAGGCATTAGCGAATGAAACGCCTTTAATTTTCACAAGCGCGAAAACGTCAAGTTATTCATATCCGGTAGGAACCAATGTTCCGGCTCTGACCGGTCTGCAGAACGTGGTTCAGAGCGTAATGCCGTTTGACAGCAAAGTACTGGGCGGGAACGTAGCGCAGGTGAGCGTACGGTTTGATAATGATGGAGTTGATCAGACTTACCGGATCGAGACGATTGGACTCTATGCGAAGATTGAGGGTGGCACGGAGACGTTGTTTTCTGTCACCCAAGCGACAACTCCGGACGAAATGCCGGTGCAGAGCGATGTCTCCCCGTCAGCGTACATATACAATATTCAGCACACGGTGCAGAATGCATCACAGATCACGCTTACCGTGAATCCGGTCGGAACTGCAACGGTGCAGGATATTATGGATATTGAAAGTCCAGAGTTCGATGATTCTGGTACGGTGGAAGGGATCAGCAGCTTTCCAAGTTTTCTTGAAACCATGAAGTCGAAGATGAATTTCTTCCAGTTCTTCCGGAATCTTAAGGCCGGACTGCAGTTCGTGCTGCACGCTGGGCAGATCGTTAATAACTGCGTGACGGACAATGCTGGGCTCCCGCTTTCGGCGGCACAGGGGAAGGTCCTGAAAGATCTGTACACTCAATTGTATAGTGATTTGAATACCACAAATAACAATTTGGGTAATATAAATTCTCGGCTGGATACTTCATTATCTTCAAGTGTTTTAGATTATGCTTTGACGCTTCCAGAAGGAATGCACACTGTTCGATTTCCGGGTGATGGTTACACGGGCGCTGATACTCCAAATTCCTATTACAGATATTCAAGTGCGACAATAATCGTTCGATCAAAAGGCAAAATTGTTACGGTTTTACTCTACGGGATTTCCACAAAAGCCCCTCTCGCAGTTAATAGCTACGATGGAGGAAAATGGAAGGGATGGGATCAGTATGTTACAAAGGATGATTTAACAAAATCCATTGATTTCCGAGGAAACGCAAAGACATTTAAAGTTCGAAGCGGTACCAATGGATTAAAAAATATTTATCTTGATATAGAAGATGAATCAGGAAATTCTTGTTCATTGGCTTTTCTTTCTGATGGTGAAAATGCGGTTAAGCTAATGCTGAATAACAAAGTAATCTGGACAAAGTAATTATACATCATGCAAAGCTTATATAATGCTATTTTTTTCTAACAAATAAATAAAATGCTATTGCCATATCAGCTGTTATGGATACAACGTCATTAGAAGTGTTTGCAAGCTGAAGATTGATCCTATGCGTTCCATTAGAGCTTGAAGCATTACAATATACCGGTACAACTTTTCTGGCAAGTGCATTCGTGTCTTTTAGACAAGCACCAACCAATATATAACCAGATGGCAATGATGGGTTAAAGATAAAATATGTATAATTATTTGGTTGAATTGTGGCGGCTGTTAAAGGTAAAAAGTCCGTCGCAACTAATTCAAGTTTTGTTGCCAAATCATCCTTTGAAGCCAATTCTGACCAGCCGGTCCAAGTGCTGTTATATTTTGAGTTGGTATATATTTTGGATAATGCATACGGTACAACATTTAAAGATATCCATGCATCGCTTAAATAATTCGCAATGACCATGCCACCTCTTGATGACATAGGTGCATTGGACGCACCAGCATCATAACAATAAAATCCCGATTTTTTTATGGCATATAAATCTGTAATCTTTTTTACAGTTGGGATCCCAGCATTACTCAAATTGTTATTTGTGGTATTCAAATCACTATACAATTGAGGGAAAGAAGAAAAATCAACTCATAGACAAAAGTCAATTGAAAAATCACATAAATTTGAAAATTCAGGATCCGCGAGGGTCCTTTTTATATACAAAAAATTATTTTTTTAGGAGGTATTCTATGGAAAAAATCAAAATCAAGGGATCAAGCAAGTCATACGAGATCCGGAGCATCCAGACGATCGAACCACACGTGATGCAGATTGTCTTCGTGGGTACACCGCCGACAAAATGGGGAGATATCACCCTATACACGGACGGCGGCATCGAATGCGCAACGCTGACGGGATGGACTACAGTTTATCGCGATGAGGGCCAGACAGTCTATCTGTCAGATGATGGCAGCGTGTACCAGACACCGGATCCGGATACCGGTGGCGAGATCCTTCCTCCGGAACCGTATGTTCCAACTCTGGAAGAGCTGCAGGCAGCGAAAAAACGAGAGATCAGTCAGGCATGTGAGACCGCTATCTATTCCGGAGTCGATGTCAAGCTGTCGGACGGATCCACGGAGCATTTTTCACTTACGGAGCATGATCAGCTCAATCTCTTCGGTAAACAGGTACAGCTTGCAGCAGGCACCACCGAGCTTGAGTACCACGCGGACGGTCAGCCATGCCGATACTACACAGCCGAGGACATGCAGATCATCACATCCACGGCAATGGCTTATGTATCTTACCATACGACCTATTGCAATGCCGTAAACATGTGGATCGCAGGATGCGAGACAGCGGAAGAAGTCCAGCAGATCTATTATGGCGCAGAGATTCCAGAGCAGTACCAGTCAGACGTTCTCAAGGTATATATTGCAACAGAGAAAGAGAGGGCAGGTAATGTAGATGAACCACAGGATACTAAATAAATATCTGTTCCTGATCGATGTTGGTGGACTGCTTTACATATTGATCGAACTGATCTGGCGCGGCCGGAGTCATTGGACGATGTTCATCCTGGGAGGAATCTGCTTCATCTATCTGGGATTGATCAACGAGGTTATTCCTTGGCAGATGCCGTTATGGCAGCAGATCCTCATTGGCGCGGTCGGAATCACGACATTAGAGTTCTTGACCGGCTGCATCGTCAATCTGTGGCTCGGCTGGGGAGTCTGGGACTACAGCGGGCTTCCGGGCAACCTCTTGGGGCAGATCTGCCCGCAGTACTTTGTGCTGTGGCTGCCGGTGGCACTGGCTGGAATCGTTCTGGACGACTGGATCCGGTACCGAAAGTTCGGGGAGGAACGGCCGCACTACAGACTGATCTGACGGACAAACATATAATATAGTAAGGAAATCAAAAGGAGAAATGAAAATGAGCAAAGGTACATGTACAACAATCCAGCTGCTTGCAACTGGAGTAATCGCTTTTTTGTCTGAAAAGTTGGGAATCACATTTTATTTGTTAGGGCTGCTTGTCTTTTTAATGGTCGTTGACTATATCAGTGGGATGATTGCGAGTATGGTGGAAGCGATTGATCATCCGGGAGACACATCATATGGTTGGTCCAGTAAAAAAGGAGCAAAGGGAATCGCAAAGAAGATCGCATATTTATTTGTGATCACTGTGGCAATTGTAATTGATTACATCTTAGCAAAGACATCTGGAAATCTCGGATATCATTTGCCATCTGCGATGCTGTCCCTTCTTACAACGGTGTGGTACTTATTGAATGAAGCCTTATCAATTACAGAAAACGCCGGTCGCATGGGTGCACCGGTACCTGACTGGCTGATGAAGTACATTGCGGTTCTGAAAGATAAAATTGATAGCAGCAATGAAACAAATCTGAAAGAGTAGGAGGAGGTGATCCGAATATCTCCCGTCACGGTCCGGGATATGACCGTTGCGACGTCGCAACAGCTCGGTGGGGATATCCTTCCGGGCTTTACTAAATAGGAGAGAATAAATATGAGAGATATTACATTATGCCACCCGCGGCTCCAGACACTGGCTACTGAGTTAATCAAGGAATGCGCGAAGCAGGGACTGCAGATCAAAATTGGTGAAACCTTCCGCACTGTGGCGGAGCAAGACGCATTTTATGCCCAGGGAAGAACAAAACCGGGCAACAAGGTGACGAACGCTCGCGGATCCAGTTACAGCTCCTTCCACCAGTGGGGGACGGCCTTTGATATCTACCGGGCTGACGGCCGTGGCGCATACTATGACACTGACGGTTTCTTTTCCCGTGTAGGTGCGATCGGAGTTTCCCTCGGACTTGAGTGGGGCGGTAACTGGAAATCTATCCCGGACAGGCCACACTTCCAGTTGCCAGACTGGGGATCATCGACGAGCGGGATAAAAAAGAAATTTAAGACGCCGGAGCAGTTCATGAAGACATGGCCATCTACGGAAAAAAAACAGATCGTAGAAGGCTGGCAGCACGACGCGCACGGCTGGTGGTGGCAGAATGAGGACGGATCCTGGGTAGCGAATGACTGGCGCCTGATCAACCACCACCATTACCTCTTCGGGACGAACGGGTACATCCGGACCGGCTGGCACCGGTGGAATCCTGATACAAAGCAGGTGGATCCGGCTGACGGCTCGGGAGACTGGTACTATCTTCAGGAAGATGGAGATCTTCAGGGGGCGTGCTGGCACAGCAGATCAAGTGGAGCGATGGAAGTGTGGTACGTGGAAAAATAGGGAGAAGGCGGCGCCTGCATAAGCAAGAGCCGCCTTTGTACTAAGGCTGAAATGTAAAATATTACGAGGGCAGTATTTAATAATATACAACGGTGTAGTCGGAATCATTGCTGGTGAACGCCGCCGCGGTGAGACCGAAGCTGATGCTCTGGTCGATGGTGAGATCTTTGGCGGGATCGATGCCGTTCTTCTTTAAGATATACTCAAAGACCATCTGGGGCATGCCGCCGGCACGGCCGCCTAAAACTTTCTTCCCAATGAGGTTTTCCCACTTGAAATCAGCTTCCGGTGTCCGTCCAACGAGGAAGTTCCCAGCCCGCTGGGTGAGCTGGGCGAAGTTTACGGCGTAGTCATCATCGCCCTGGATATAAGTATAGATACTCGCCTCAGATCCCATGAAACCGATGTCCGCATCCCCGGATACCAGGGCTGTCATGACCTTGTCAGCCCCTGCACCGTTTACCAGTGTCAGGTCGATTCCCTCCTCCTCAAAATACCCCAGCTCGATGGCGGCATACTGGGGGGCGTAGAAGATGGAGTGGGCAACCTCATTTAAAGTCACGGGAGTTAAGGAGGATTCCGCGTTCTTTTTACACCCGGTGAGCAGAGCCGCCGCCGTAAACACAAAAAGAACCGGTGCCAGAAATTTTCTCATAATACCAAAAGACCTCTCTTTGCGATCGTTCTATATGTTCAGTGTATGAGAAATGCCGGAAAGGGTGCAAAAGATCATGATTCCTGCGGTGCCTTGACGCAGCATAAAGTAATAGGAAAAACCTATAGCAAACCTTGAGTACATCCAATTAGACAGATTTTCCAACATATGGTACTATTACCTTGCAACCAGATAGGATGGTTGGTAAATGAAAATAAGAAATTTTTCGGGAATGAAATGCGATGTCCCGATCCGGAATAAGAGGAGGAAAATCACTATGGCAAAGAAAACAAGAGCGGAGAGAAACTTCAAATTTGAGACATTACAGCTTCATGTAGGACAGGAGCAGCCGGATCCGGTGACAGACGCGAGAGCGGTTCCGATCTACCAGACCTCTTCCTATGTATTCAGAAACTGCGAGCATGCGGCAGCACGTTTCGGACTCACAGACGCAGGAAATATCTACGGCAGGCTGACAAACCCGACCGAGGATGTATTTGAGAAGAGGATCGCAGCATTGGAGGGCGGCGTTGCGGCACTGGCAGTTGCCTCCGGCGCGGCAGCAGCAACCTATGTATTCCAGAACCTTGCTCATGCAGGTGATCACATCGTCGCAGCAAAGAACATCTACGGCGGAACATACAACCTTTTAGCACACACACTTCCGGAGTACGGCGTGACAGCAACCTTCGTTGATCCGTTCAACTACGAGGAGGTAGAGAATGCGATCCAGGAGAATACAAAAGCGATCCATGTTGAGACACTTGGAAACCCGAACTCCGATGTCGTTGATATCGAGAAGCTGGCTTCCATCGCCCACGCACATAAGATCCCACTGGTTGTTGACAACACATTCGCAACTCCGTACCTTGTAAGACCGATCGAGTACGGCGCAGATATCGTATTCCATTCCGCGACAAAATTCATCGGCGGCCACGGAACCACGATCGGCGGTGTGATCATTGACAGCGGCAACTTTGACTGGGAAGCAAGCGGAAAGTTCCCGTCCTTAGTTGAGCCGAACCCGAGCTACCACGGTGTAAGCTTCGTAAAGGCAGCAGGAAGAGCAGCATTCGTTACAAAGATCCGTGCGATCTTACTTCGTGATACAGGAGCAACGATCTCCCCGTTTCACGCATTCATCTTCTTGCAGGGACTCGAGACACTGTCTCTCCGTGTAGAGCGCCATGTACAGAACGCCTTGAAGGTCGTTGAGTACTTAAACAACCATCCGCTTGTAGAAAAAGTAAACCATCCGTCCGTATCCGATGATCCGGAACAGCAGAGACTCTACAAGAAATACTTCCCGAACGGCGGCGGCTCCATCTTCACCTTCGAGATCAAAGGCGGCGCAGAGGCAGCGAAGAAGTTTATCGATAACCTCGAACTCTTCTCCTTACTTGCAAATGTTGCTGACGTGAAGTCTCTCGTGATCCATCCGGCTTCCACAACTCACTCCCAGTTAAATGACGAGGAGTTAGCGGACCAGGGCATCAAACAGAATACGATCCGTCTCTCCATCGGTACAGAGAACATCGACGACATCATCGAGGATCTGGACGAGGCGTTTAAGACATTACAGGAATAATCCCCCAACAGTTCAGCCGTGCGTCGAGCTGTGCTGGAAAAAATCCCCCTCAATTAACGAACGAATACAGGACAGCGGTCACTGCGTAGCAATATGTGTGACCGCTGTTCTATTGTTGGACGGAAGTGGAATATATGTGGATGCCATGCTGCCGTCCCCAATATATAAATCTGTAACGGTCTGTGCCGTTGAACAGGCACAGAAAAAACTTCGTAAGAAACTGCCTTAAGACAATTTTTTGCGAAGCTTTTTTGTTTCGATATATAAAATACAATATAAAAAAGTCACAAAGCCGCAGATTTTATGACTGACACGGACCCTTCACACTGTTTAAGATCTCCTCAGCCGCCAGTCTGTGCTTTTCCTCCAGCTCATGCTTCTGATCCAGGATCGTCTGGATCGTGATTCCGTCTAAGTAGTCCATGATGACGCGGTTTAGGCCTTCCCAGACCGGGAGCGTGTCGCAGGCGGAGCAGCGCTCGCAGGGGTTTGGAGTGTGCTCGAGGCAGGAGACCGGGGCGAGGCTGCCTTCAGTGGTCTGTAAGATCGCACCGACGGTGCATTCCGACGGGGATTTTGCGAGTTTGTATCCGCCCTGGTAGCCGCGGGTGGTGGAGAGCATTCCGGTCTTGTTTAAGAGTGGAACGATCTGCTCTAAATATTTTTTTGAGAGACCCTGGCGGGCGGCGATGTCCTTTAAGGAGATAAAGCCATCGTCGGCATGTTCAGCCAGGTCGATGACCATGCGCAGTGCATAACGACCTTTTGTAGATATTTTCATGATTCTTTCACCAATTTCAACAGTGATCTGACAAGATGTGAGATGTTCAGATCATTGGACTTCCTAAAAAATGTTATAACTGTGCCGATAAGGAACAATTTTGCGATATTATTCTGCAGAAATGCGCTCAGAGGGCATCTGCAGATGAAACAAACAAAGATTCCGCTCATCATGCGGAATCTGGAACTGCTCTGATTATACTACAAAAAAGGTAGGTATTCAACCGACGTTTTGCTTTTTCTCATGGTTGCCAGAAAAAAATACATGTGATAAAATAGAAGCAATCGTGGATCGAATCAGAAAGGAACCATAAATATTATGAAAAAGCTGGAAGAGTATGTAATAAGCATCCCGGATTTCCCGGAGCCGGGGATTATTTTCCGTGATATCACTTCAATTTTACAGGATCCGGATGGATTAAAGCTGGCGATCGATTCTCTCCTTGAGATGGTAAAAGACGTAGATTTCGATGTGGTCGTTGGAGCGGAGTCCAGAGGATTTATTTTTGGAACACCGGTTGCTTACGCGATGGGAAAAGCCTTTGTTCCGGCGAGAAAACCGGGAAAGCTTCCGAGAGAGACCGTTTCTATGGAGTACGCCTTGGAGTACGGCACAGGAACCATCGAGCTCCACAAAGATTCCATCAAGCCGGGCCAGAAGGTCGTGATCATAGATGACCTGATCGCGACAGGCGGAACCGTGGAAGCGATCGCAAAGCTTGTGGAAGAGCTTGGCGGAGAGGTCGTTAAGATCTGTTTTGTGATGGAGCTTGCGGGATTAAAGGGAAGAGATAAACTGCAGAAATATGATGTGGATTCTGCGATCATTTACGAGGGGAAATAAGCTCGTCAGACAGGTTTGAGAGAACATGGCAGCAATGCCGGGAAAGTAAAAAGGTAATGCCGCCAGGGAACGCTAAAAAAGCGGTCTGGCGGCATTTTTACGTCACTGGGCATCCGGAAGAAACTGCCTGTGGCGATGATACAAGGCGGAAAGTGAGAAACAGAAGGTACCGACGAAATGTTTCACGGCTTCTGGAATACCTGTTACCGTAAATAGAAAAGAGGATAAAAATGAGAGAGATCGTATTTAAAATGGAACGTCCGGGCCTTGTGGAGGTCGGACAGGAGGTAGATGTCAGCGAGTCCATCACACCGGTCAATGTGAACTACATGATCGAACCGGCGGTGGCGATGTCAGGACTGTTTCGGTTTACGGAGCGTTTGAAGAGCAGAAAGGGCATTGTGAAGGATATTATCCAGAATGACCGCGGGTATTATGTGACGGTGGAATTCGACGAGTGATCATGTAGAGGTCGGCCCCTGTTTTCTGTGAAAAAACAGCAGAAACAGGAGATACATGGTGGATAAAAGAAGTATCTGCACTGCAGTCCGGAAAAAATCCGGGAGCCCTGCCGGAAGCGGAAGCGTTTCCGGAAAGAGCCGGAAGAGCCACAGGGCGCAAAGCAGGCAGAAAACAGGCTTTCCGATCAATATCCATGCGTTCCAGTCACAGGGGACGATCCTTCGGAGCGCCAGAATATGGAGCAGGGCTAAAAGAATCTCACTCGCAAGCATCCCCCAAAGGCAGGCGCGGATCCCAACCTTCGGGATCCCGAACCACACGAACGTGATGCGGACGAGAAGGGAGATCAGATGGTGGAAAAAAGTGAGCTTCGTTTTTCCGAGACCATTTAAAATACTGCCGGACGAGGTAGCGAGATAGAGAAACGGACAGAGCCAGGCGAGGATCTGAATGAAGGATCCGGCGTCCTGGCTTTTAAATATCTGCAGGCCAAGTGCTTCGCCGAAGACCGTGAAGACCCCAACGCAGAAGATCCCGAGATAGAGACTGTACCGGAAGGCCATGGAGATCCCGTCCGCGATCCCGGAATCGTTTCCGGCGGACTGATGCCTCGCGGTGACTGGCAACAGGACCACAGCCAGAGAGTTTACAAGGGCCGATGGAAAGAGGACAAAGGGCATTGCCATGCCTGTGAGCGTTCCATATGTACGGACGGCCTGGGAACGGGTGAGCCCGTAGACGGTCAGACGCTCCGGGATCATGATCGTCTCCGTACTCTGCAAAAGGTTCAGGACAAGGCGATTAGCCATGAGCGGAGCGGCGAGGGCAAGGAGGGCGGCCATGGGAGAGAACAGATTGCCTGAGAAATCTGAAATTCGTCCGGGATTCCTGAAAAGAGGATTTTTTATGGAACTTTGGCCAACACTGTATGATCTGCCTGTATTTTCGTGAAATTCATGAAATAAAAGAAAAAATATCAGCACAAACAATGCCGATCCGGCTTCCCCGGCAACCAGCCCGAATACGGCAAGTGACACTGTGACCGGAATCCGTTTCTCGATGCAGACAGACACCAGCAGAAATACCGTAAAGATCCGGATCATCTGTTCAAAAAGCTGGGCGGCAGCGGGGACGGAGACTTTTTCTTTTCCGTAATAGTACCCGCAGATGCAGGCATGGACGGAGGTACACGGAATCGCGAAGGCCATGACGGAGAGCAATGGGGCACACCGCGGTTCCATGAGGACGTGTTCCGCAAGAGGGACCGAGAAGTGCCGGATCACAAAGGCGGCGGCCAGAGACATGGCGAAAGATAAAGAAAAACCAGAGAGCAGCGTTCGCTCCGCATGGTCCGGGTCCGCCGCGGTAAAGCGGGATATGGCGGTCTGGATCGACCCGGCGCAGAGGGAGAAAAAGATTCCGTAGACTGGGAAGATCATCTGGTAGATTCCGAGTCCCTCCGCACCGATAGTCCGGGAGAGAAAGATCCGGTAGAAAAAACCGAGGACCCGGGAGAGGAGTCCGGCGGAGGTGAGGAGAATGGTTCCGGTGATCAGTGGGTGAGTTTTATGGGAAGAAGGCATGGGCAGCTCCGTTGAGGCAGAAGGATTCTGTTATATATATGTGGAAATAAGAGAGGGATATGACGGCTGAAACCGCTGAAAATACGGGGATTTCCTAAATACTTAGCGAGTTACTGTGTATTTCTGAAAAAACATAAGATTACCGGTTGAAATTCCCAACCGGTTTCGTATATAATGTAGGATATCTGTGGCTTGTCTGCGCCTTTTTGGGCGCTGACTCACGGGTCATGGCATAAAATAAATGGTAACAGTTCAGCCTTGCGGCGGTATAACAGCAAGACTGGATGATCAAGCTTTACAGAAAGGCGGAACAATGAAAAAAGTAATCTATCTCGACAATGCGGCTACGACAAAGGTACGTCCGGAAGTCGTGGAAGCCATGCTGCCGTTTTATACAGAATATTACGGAAACCCTTCCGCGGTATATGAGTTTTCCACACCGTGTAAGGAAGCGCTCGCAAAAGCAAGAGAGACTGCAGCAAACGCTCTCGGCGCGAAGGACAATGAGATCTACTTCACAAATGGCGGTTCCGAGTCCGACAACTGGGCTCTGATCGCGACTGCGGAGGCTTACGCGTCCAAAGGAAAACACATCATCACAACAAAGATCGAGCACCACGCGATCCTTCACACATGTGAGTATCTCGAGAAGCGCGGCTATGAGATCACCTACCTCCCGGTAGACGAGTTCGGCACCGTCTCCATCGACGAGTTAAAGAAGGCGATCCGCCCGGATACGATCCTGATCTCTGTAATGTTTGCAAACAACGAGATCGGAACGATCCAGCCGATCAGGGAGATCGGTGAGATCGCCCATGAGAACGGGATCATCTTCCACACAGACGCAGTTCAGGCATTCTGCCACGAGCCGATCAATGTGGATGAGTATCATATCGATATGTTAAGTGCCAGCGGTCACAAATTCCACGGACCGAAGGGAGTCGGCTTCCTCTACATCAGAAAAGGCTTAAAGCTCCGCTCCTTCATCCATGGCGGTGCCCAGGAGAGAAAACGCCGTGCCGGAACTGAGAATGTGCCGGGAATCGTCGGTCTCGGAAAAGCTGTCGAGATCGGAATGGCAGAACTTGAGAATAATAAGAAGAAAGAGACAGAACTCCGCGATTACCTGATTGGACGTGTTATGGACGAGATTCCGTACACACGCTTAAACGGTCACCGCACAAACCGTCTCTCCAACAACGCGAACTTCGCGTTCCAGTTCATCGAGGGTGAGTCCTTACTCATCATGCTGGACATGGACGGAATCTGCGGATCCAGCGGATCTGCATGCACATCCGGTTCTCTGGACCCGTCCCATGTGCTCTTAGCCATCGGACTTCCGCACGAGATCGCGCACGGATCCTTACGCCTTACCTTAAGCGAGGAGACAACGAAGGAAGAGATCGACCATACTGTAGACTGCCTTAAGAAGATCGTGGAGAAGCTTCGCGCAATGTCCCCACTCTATGAGGATTTCATTAAGAAGAACAGAAAGTAAGAGGAAAAAATAATGTATTCAGAGAAAGTAATGGACCATTTCCAGCACCCGAGAAACATGGGAGAAATTGAGGACGCCAGCGGCGTAGGTACTGTCGGAAACGCAAAATGCGGCGATATCATGAGAATCTATCTCGACATTGATGACGAGACACATATCATCCGTGACTGTAAGTTTAAAACCTTCGGCTGCGGTGCTGCCGTTGCCACAAGCAGCATGGCGACAGAGATGGTAATGGGAAAGACGATCGAGGAAGCGATGGAAGTAACCAATAAGGCAGTTATGGAAGCTCTTGACGGACTTCCGCCGGTAAAGGTTCACTGCTCCCTGCTTGCAGAGGAAGCGATCCATGCAGCACTCTGGGATTATGCAGAAAAGCACCATATCGAGATCAAAGGCTTACAGAAGCCAGTGTCCGATATCAGTGAGCATGAAGAGGACGAGGAATATTAATGAAGAAAAAAGTCGTGGTAGGAATGTCCGGAGGCGTGGACTCATCGGTTGCTGCCTGCCTTTTGAAGGAACAGGGATACGACGTGATCGGGGTCACCATGCAGATCTGGCAGGAAGAGGATTCCTGTACGGTTGAGGAAAACGGCGGATGCTGCGGACTCAGTGCGGTGGAGGATGCGAGACGTGTCGCGTGGACACTTGGAATTCCCTACTATGTTATGAACTTCCGGAAAGAATTCCAGAAGAATGTCATTGATTATTTTGTTGCGGAGTATCTGCACGGACGGACACCGAATCCGTGCATTGCCTGCAACCGCTATGTAAAATGGGAGGCGCTTTTGGAGCGCAGCCTGGAGATCGGTGCTGATTATATTGCGACCGGTCACTATGCCCGGATCAGCCAGCTGCCGAACGGACGTTACACGATCCGCAATTCCGTGACGGCGGCGAAGGACCAGACCTATGCGCTCTACAACCTGACCCAGTTCCAGCTTTCCAAGACGTTGATGCCTATCGGTGATTACGCGAAGGACGAGGTGCGAAAGATCGCCGAGGACCGTGGTCTCACCGTGGCAAAGAAGAAGGACAGCATGGAGATCTGCTTTGTGCTGGATAACGATTATGCCGGATTTATCGAGCGCGAGGCGTCCGATGTTCCGGGATGCGGAAACTTTGTGGACAAAAACGGCGTGATCCTCGGAAAACATAAGGGAATCACCCACTACACCGTCGGACAGAGAAAGGGCTTGAACCTTGCGATGGGACATCCGGTGTTTGTCACAGGGATCCGTCCGGAGACCAACGAGGTCGTCATCGGCGAGGGGAATGATGTGTTTTCCGATCATCTGATCTGCAGGGATGTGAACTGGATGGCGATCGACGGTCTTCATGGAGAGGAGAAAGAGGTTCTCGCGAAGATCCGCTACAGCCACAAGGGATCCCCTTGTATCATCAGGGAACTCCCGGATGGAACGGTGGAGTGCCAGTTTAAGGAACCGCAGCGTGCGATCACGCCGGGACAGGCAGTTGTATTTTATGAGGATGAATGCGTAGTCGGAGGAGGAACGATCCTATGAGCAGGATGAAAAAGGGAAACGGACTCCTCCGATTCCTTGTCTTTGCAGCCCTTTTTGCTCTGGTGCTTACCGGATGCAATGGGGCGAGGAAATATGAGGCAGTGGATCTGAGCAGTGAGACGGCGGCGGGGGCTGAAATGTCCGGGAATGGTGCAGACCTGGTGGCAGAAAGCACGGATACAGGAGCTTCCGGATCCGGGGATGCGGACGTGCAGGTGCTCGGAGAAGCTGCCGGGGAACCGCTAAGCGCAGATCCAGAGGGTGGTGATGTGGCTTCTGAGAGTTCAGAACTGGCGGAAGCAGCTTCAGAATCAGAAGAACTGTCCTCAGAGATGTCCGAGGCAGAGAGCGTTGAGGCCGCGAGAGAGGCGGCTGCGGCGGCGTACACAGCGGCTGCGAGCGATGATGCTGAGACTGCGCCGGAGATCCCGTTTAACGGTCACACCGTTGCCATCGACGCGGGACATCAGGCAAAGGCGAACACCTCAAAAGAGCCTATCGGCCCGTCCTCCACGACCATGAAGGCAAAGATGCCGGAAGGCGCGGTGGGGACATCCAGCGGAGTCCCGGAGTACGAGGTGACGCTGACAGTGGCGAAAAAGCTGGAAAAAGAGCTTATAAACCGCGGCTATCATGTCGTCATGATCCGCACGAGCCATGATGTGAATATGAGCAGCGCGGAGCGGTCTGTGGCGGCAAATAAGAGCGGAGCGGATATCCTGATCCGTCTTCATGCCGGTACTATGGATAACTCCAGCGTCTACGGCGCACTGTCCACCTGCATGACGTCCCAGAATCCTTATAACGCCAGTCTTCACGACAAGAGCTATAATCTTTCCAAGAAGATCGTTGACACCGTCTGCGGCACCACAGGCACGAAAAACCGCGGCGTCCAGGAGACGGACAGCTCCTCCGATATCAACTGGTGCGAGATTCCGGTCTGTGTGTTTGAAATGGGATTTTTAAGCAATCCTGATGAGGATACCTGGCTGCAGGATGACGGTTACCAGGGGAAAATCGCGAGCGGGATCGCCGGAGCAGTGGATGCTTATTTTGCGGAGGGGAATTAGTGGATTGATGCCTGCTAGCTTCTTGTTTTCATGTGCATGAAAACAAGAAGCATTTGGCGTTCGCCTAATATCAGTTCTCATTTAAAAATGTTTATGCAGGCAAGCTTGCAAAGCATTTTGAGATGAAAACCGACGCACGAGCAAGCTGGTGAAAATTATTTTGTAATTTCTCTATACAAATCTGAAAAAATATGTATAATAATATGTAGTCTGCCTTTTTTAAAGAGGCAGACATCCTGGAGACGTAGCGAAGCGGCCGTAACGCGGCGCACTCGAAATGCGTTTATCGGTTCATCCCGGTACGAGGGTTCGAATCCCTCCGTCTCCGCTCCGGAACCCTTGGTTTTCAAGGGTTCTTTTGTTTTTGCGGCACAGGGAAGGCTGTCAGGAAACTGGCGACTTTTATCCTGGACGAAATTTTGCCACAAAGTCTTAGAGGTGTGACAACGAAAATGTAAGAAGTTCTTAATAAAAAAAGAGGGAAATTGTAGTATACTTGTGAAGACTTAAAGAAAACTGTTTGTAACCGTTCAGCATCCTCATAGTCACAACGGTTTCTTGTGCAGCTTTGAAGATGGAAAATATTTAAGGAATAAAACACGGACAGAGAAGAAAGGCGGAATCAGAATGTTTCAGAAAAAATTTCGATATATGGCAGCAGTCCTTGCGGTGCTAATGATCACACAGGGCAGTTTTACCGCGTTTGCGGATGAGATCGGACCAGGTTATGATGAGCAGAATAAGGCATCCACGGATACCAGTGTAACGGATCCTGCAAATGCATGGAAAAAGGTAAATGGTGTTTATGTGGATAATAATGGAAAAACAATAGAGGGAGCGCTTCTCCGCGGCATCAGTGTTGCAAAATGGCAGGGAGATATCGACTGGGCGAAGGTTGCGGCAGATGATATATCATTCGCCTTTATTAAGATGATGTCTTACGGATATGAGGGTGGTTACACCATGGATCCGAATTATGAGAAAAATATGAAGGGAGCTTCGGACAATGGAGTTCAGGCAGCTCCGTATGTCTATCTTCAGACAAAAACTGTGGAGGAAGCGAAGGCGGCTGCGAAATATGCAGTAGAAAAAGTATCCGGATACAATGTAAAGTATCCGATCGCTGTGGATGTAGAGTCAAAATATATCCTGGAGCTTTCGGTTCAGGAGCTCACAGATGTGGTAAACGCATTCTGTGATACGATCGCTGCGGCAGGCTACACACCGATCGTATACAGCGACTACAGCAAATTTACGACCGAGATGGACACAAAGCAGATCCACTATGATATCTGGCTTGCGAGATACGGCGCGGACGGTACATATGAGGGTCGCACAATCTGGCAGTGTACGGATAAGGGGCGTGTAAACGGAATCAACGGAAATGTATGCCTGGAATTCGCTTACAAGGATTATGCTCCGGTCACTAAGGGAACCGCGGTGGATGCCGGTGAGTGGAAGAATGAGAGAGGCAAATGGTACTTCTACCGTGATGGCGGAAGAATGAGCGGCTGGATCAATCCGGATGGATACTGGTATTATCTGGATCCGTCTGAGTTAGGTGCTATGGTGACAGGCACGACGATGACGATCGATGGCGTCGGCTATACGTTTGATGCGAATGGTGTGATGCAGTAAAACCGGAGCTTCCGGGGAACGGGCGGCAGATCAGCACATTTTGGATGCTTTGTGGCCGGGAAAATGGTATGCTTTCTGCGGAAATGCGCAGTGAGCGGATAAAGGTTTCAGGATAGAATAAAGGATAAAAAAGAAGAACGGGGACGCGGTCTCTTGATGAGATCTGCGTTCCTGTTCTTCTTTTTGTAGATATACATTTAAAGTAACTGTTCAGTAGGTCTGCGCACTTGCTGCGCTGACCGTAAGAAAACATAGGCTGGAAGGCAAAAATCCCATCAGCGAAGCTGATCTGGAATGGATTTTTGCACGTAACTATGAAGGTACTGAATAGTTACCATTTAAAAATAATTCCTGTTAATGGATTCTACAGGTGACTTTAGCGTGTGGGAAAACTGGTACTTACGATGATTGGTGGAAAACGCTGTTTTTATTCCTCCCATGGAAGATCCACGATCGTCGGCTCGTGATGAACAGCCGGAAGAAATTTCTCCATGATATCGGACGTTTTGAGCTTCATGCTTGTGGTGTTGATACACGGATGGCAGCCGAAATACTCGTCCTTTAAGACGTCAGAATCGATCAGAAGCTTTACATGGTTCTCAGGGTCATTCATGAGTCCCATGATGCTGACAGATCCGGGAGTCAGACCAAGAAATTCCTTCATATGGTCATCATCCGCAAAAGAAAGTCTCGCGGAACCGATCTGTTTGGAGAGAACCTTCGTTTTGAATTTCTTATGTCCAGGCATCAGGAGAAGGTAGAATTTCGTCTTCTGGGCGTTGCAGAGGAAGAGGTTCTTGCAGATATGGATCCCAAGGACTTCGTCGGCACCGTTGCATGCGTCGATGGTGAATGCGGCCTCATGGTCAAAGCGCATGTAGGGAATATTTAAGGAGTCCAGGAGATCGTAGGTGCGGATTTCGGTCTCGATTCGTCCAGTGACGTCCTTCGGGCGTCCGGATTCGGCAACAGGGGTATTGGATTCATTATTCATGATTTGTTTTTCGGCAGTGTCTGGAGTGTCCAGATGCTGCGTCCTTTCTTGAAAATGTGAGGAACAGTTACAACTGGTTTTACTGATGCTTTGCATTCTAAGCCGGCAAAATCTGCATGTATCATGCGGTATTTTCAGCTCAGAAAATGCCCAACTGTGTATAACGGCCGGAATTGTCCCAGATAAAAAGTTTCAGTGGAATATTCCGGGAAAAAACGCTATACTTTATGTGTTATTATAATCATCCGCATTCCGGGAATCAAGCGGAATGTTTCAGATAAGAATGGAGAAATATTTATTATGGAATACAGGGAAAAGAAGTTTAAAGGTGCCGGGGAGAATGGAAAGAAGAGCTGGAAGAAAGAGAACGCTGGCAGAAACGGGAATAATGGAAGAAATGTGAACGGGAAGACCGAAAGAAATAGCGGAAGAAAAGAAACGCAGAATTTCGTCAGCGGTACAGAGAAAAGAAACGGAAGAAACTACGGAAATCAGGATAAAAGTGTAGAAAAAAAGCTGGGATATATTGATGAAAAATTAGAAAAAAAGTATGGCGGAGCATGGAATCCTACAGGGGAGAAAAACGTGAACGCTGGTGACAAAAAGAAGGCGGCATCCGCAGCCAAACGCCAGGATGACCGCAAAACAGCACATGTTCGAGGAAAAAATGCATCTGTCCAGGCAGAAGCAAAAACAGAGCGGAAAAAATCCCTCTGTCCACATTTCAAGACCTGTGGCGGCTGTCAGTATCTGGATATGCCATATGAGAAGCAGTTAGAGCACAAAAAGAAAGAGGTTTCTGATCTTCTCCGCCCGTTCTGCAGGGTTGAGGAGATCATCGGCATGGACGACCCGTTCCATTACCGGAACAAGGTCCATGCAGTCATGGCCCGCGACAGGAAAGGCCGTATCATCTCCGGCGTATACAAAGAGGGAACCCACACGGTTCTCCCGGTGGAGACATGCCTGATCGAGAACAAAAAGGCGGATGAGATCATCGGAACGATCCGTGAACTTCTTCCATCCTTCAAAATGAAGGTATTCGATGAGGATACCGGATACGGCTTCCTGCGCCATGTCCTGGTGCGCACCGCCCATGCCACAGGGGAGATCATGGTAGTCCTGATCACCGCATCACCGGTGTTCCCGTCGAAGAACAACTTCGTGAAGGCGCTCCGCAAGATTCACCCGGAGATCACGACTGTGGTGCAGAACGTAAATGGCCGCGACACCAGCATGGTCCTCGGGGAAAAGGAACATGTGCTCTACGGACCTGGATTTATCGTCGATGTCCTCTGCGGCAAGAAATTCCGGATCTCCTCAAAATCCTTCTACCAGATCAACCCGGTTCAGACGGAGAAGCTCTACAACCTGGCGATCGAGGCAGCAGGACTCACCGGAAAAGAGACCGTTGTTGACGCCTACTGCGGAATCGGAACCATCGGAATCGTCGTAGCGTCTGCCGCGAAGGAAGTCATTGGCGTCGAGTTAAACAAGGATGCCGTCCGGGATGCCGTAACAAACGCGAAGGCAAACGGCGAGAAAAACATCTGCTTCTACAACAACGATGCCGGAAAATTCATGGTCCAGATGGCCTCCCAGAACGCTCATGCCGATGTGGTATTTATGGATCCGCCGAGAAGCGGAAGCACAGAAGAATTTATGGATGCTGTAGCGATCTTGAATCCGGACCGCGTGGTCTATGTGTCCTGCAACCCAGAGACGCTGGCGAGAGATCTGGCGTATTTTAAGAAGAAAGGGTATAGGGCGGAGAAGGCATGGGCTGTGGACCAGTTCCCGGCCACCAGCCATGTGGAGACGGTTGTCTTGCTTTCCAAGGGTGAGGTCGACTCGAAAAAGATTCGGGTTGAGTTCTCTTTGGAAGATATGGATATGTCCGAATTTCAGGATGGGGCAACCTACACCCAGATTAAGGACTATGTGCTGGAGCATAGCGGGTTAAAGGTATCCAACCTGTATATCTCACAAATTAAGCGAAAATGTGGGATTGGGGTTGGTAAGAACTATAATCTGCCGAAGTCCGAGGATTCCAGACAGCCCCAGTGTCCGCCGGAAAAAGAGAAAGCAATCCGAGAAGCATTCAAATATTTTGGGATGATCTAACATCCAGCAAAGTGGAGGTTTCTTATGGATAGGTTGATTTCTTGTGAGTTCAACATGGATAATGCCTGTGTGGAACTGAAATTCTTAGATGGCAGTATGATTGCTATTGATACAATAGCCGTGGAGAATGAGGTTTCCGACAATCTGTATCAGCGGTCAGAGCTGGACTATCTAATCTACAATGACCCGATTGGATATGCAGACCTTGTTTTGAACGGAAACCCCGAAATTTATCTAAAAACTGTAACTGAATGTAAACCCTTAGATTAAAACTCAGCCCTCTGCCTTTTCATTGGCAGAGGGCCGTTTTTTGCTTAACAGTTATTGAGCATCCCTTAATTGCTCTACAACACTGCATTTCGCTGCGTTGTCATACATCATGCAAGGAATCAGCCACCCCAGCAGAAGAAATACCGGAATTGTCAGCAGGACAGGCAGAATGGTGAATCGATACTCAAAGAACCAGAACATACTGCCCAGCATTTTTCCCGCAAGAGGTCCCAACGCCAGCGACAGAATAAAGGCCGCCGCTACAGAAGACATTGCGTAAAACAACCCCTCATAGATCAGCATGGTTTTGAGCTGCCGGTTTGTCATTCCTACAGCCTGAAGCACAGCAAATTCACGGCGGCGGGAAAGAATACCGGTCATCATGGCATTGAAGAAATTTAAGAGTCCCACCAGCCCAATGATAGCACAGAGGATACCACCTATCAGAAGGAACATCTGCCGGAACTGAGCAAATTCAGAGCGAGCCGTGGCCTTGCTTTCATACATCAAGGGCGAAAACTCACCGGCAGTGAGCTTCGATAGATATTGCTCTGCTTCGGCCTCGTCAACTTCGTCCGCTGTGTCGAACAGGTAGAGCATCGGAATGGCTGCACCACCGCTGTCCCTCTGTGCGGTGTCCACAGACAAAACTACGTCATATCCAATACCACCATAACGATAACTCATGGAATTCGGAAGTTCTACCAAGGCGCAGACCGTGTACTCTACATCTCTGGCTCCATACAATTTTGCCTGAAAGTACTCCTCCGGTGTATCTTCGGTGAGTTCCCCGGTGCGGCTGTCGATATATTTCACATCGTCCGCATAGGTAACGGTGATCGTGTCTCCCACCTTGGGGTAGTATTCAAGATTGAGCAGATTACCGTAGTCATCTAAGGAAACCGCAATGGCAATGGCGTTATTGTCCGGCTCCAACATGGGAGAAATATCTCCGTCGAATACTTGCAGCTTGTCAAACAGACTGTTATCCAGAGCCTCGATCCTGGTATCTCCCATCACCATATTGCCCCGGTGCTCCAGACGACTCATATGGCTGTCCAACTGCTCGGCGCTTTCGTACCTTGCATAGTCCTGCCGCAGAGCATCCTCCGTCATCCACAGGTAGGCGGGTTTTCGCACAGCATATCCCGTGCCGGAAAGACTGGCCTTTGTGTTTGCTGCGATCTCCTCGATCTGTTCTGGCGTGATGAATTCATCTGCCGGGTTGTAACGGAAATAGTCGGGCGTGCTGACGATAAAATCGGCGCAGGTCATGGCGGATACATACTTCTCCATGCTGAAGCCGCCCACAAAGGCACACAGCGCATTGAACAGTGTCACCGACAGTGCCAGAGACACCACCACCAGCACCGTCTTTTTCTTGTTTCGTCCCAGATTGGCAAAGGCCATCTGATGGAGCTTTGCTCCCCGGCTGCTGCGCCGTTTTTTCTTGGTCTGCATCACATCCGTATATTTGGTAGCCTCCACCGGAGAGACCTTAGCTGCCATTTTTCCGGGCTTGGAACAGGACAAGAGCACCGTCAACAAGGCGAACAGCATAGAACCAAGGAAGATCACAGGCGATGTGCTGATGGTGGTGATGCCTGCATCCAACCGGGTGGAGCGCAAGACAACAGGAACCAAAACAGCGCCAATGCCGTAGCCCAGCAGCAGCCCCGCCGGAATACCGATCAGACAAAGCAGAAGTGCCTGCTGGCGAATGATGCGTTTGAGCTGCCGGGGCGTTGTGCCAATGGTTTTCAGAAGTCCGTAAAACCGGATATCCCCCGCAACAGAGATCTGGAAAATGTTATAGATGATAAGATACCCGGTAAAAATTACCAGCAGCAAAAAAGCTGCTATGGCAATCACAAGTTCCGGGTCGAGCTGCGACTCCAGCTGGGATGAGGTATATCCCCAGTTGACGCCGATCCGGACGCTGTTGGGATCGGTATAGCTGTCCCATGTGTAACCAAGATCGGTATCCACCTGCTCCATCTGCCCTTGAATGTTTGTGCCGGAGGCCAGCATGACATTCAAATCGGTGCGGAAAGGCTGTAAACCTGTTTTCACTGCCTGCGCTTCGATGTCATCTGCGTAATCACGGCTGATGTTGATGTAATGAACAGGCATTAGTTCATCATAGTCCCAATAGCCCACCAGCGTAAAGGTATCTGTTACAGTAAAGGCGGTTTGATCCTTGTCCGTAATGGAATAGGAAACCGTGACCTCGGCGCCCAGCTCCGGCGTTACGCCAAGCAGCTGCAACGCTGCCGTATCCATGGCTACCTCTTTGCCGCTTTCGGGCATCCGTCCGGTAGTAGGGGTGGCATAGCTCCATTTGGTGCAGTTGGCATCCATGTAGCTGATCTCTGCCGGTATTTTGGCAAAGACCCCCTCCGCAGTGATACCGATTACCTTCCGTGCCCCCGTAGCCTTCACCTTTGGGTGGGCAGCGATGCGTTCCGCCTGCTCGGGGGAAACATCCTTAAAGGTGCCATGCGCATAGCCGCCTACCTGCCGAAACTGGTAGGTTTCATAACTGGCGTTCAACGACAAGACAATGGTGAACATGGACGTAAATAGCAGCGTTGTCAGCGCAATGGCAAAAATAGCGATCAGATTGCGGCGACGGTTCGCATAAAGAGATTTTAAGCTGAGCTTTCGAATACATTTTCGATTTTTGACATTCATCGTAGCCACCTCCCGTTAGTTCTGGGAGACGATCCGACCATCTTCGATACGGATAATGCGGTCTGCCATCTGTGCAATTTCTTCGTTGTGAGTGATCATTACGATTGTCTGGGCGAACTTTTGACTGGTGACTTTCAAAAGACTTAATACATCCTGGCTGGTTTTGGAATCCAGATTGCCGGTGGGTTCATCTGCCAGAATGATAGCGGGTGCTGCCGCCAGCGCACGGGCAATGGCTACCCGCTGCTGTTGACCGCCTGAGAGCTGATTGGGCAGGGCATCCAGACGATCATCCAGCCCAAGTGTCTGTACAATCTGCTGTACGAAATCCTTATTGACCTTGCCACCGTCCAGCTCAATGGGTAGAACAATATTTTCATACACATTCAGCACCGGAACAAGATTATATGCTTGGAACACAAAGCCGATTTTCCTGCGGCGGAAGATGGTCAGCGCTTCCTCCTTCAGGGAGAAAATATCCTGTCCGTCCACCATGACCGTGCCGCTTGTAGGGCGATCCAGCCCGCCCAGCATGTGCAGCAGCGTGGATTTGCCGGAGCCGGATGTGCCGACAATTGCAACAAATTCGCCCTTCTTTACACTTAAATCAACTCCATCCAACGCATGAACTGCGTTATTGCCGGAGCCATAAATCTTTTTCAGGTTTTTTGCCTGTAAAACTTCCATAAATGAGTACCTCCATGAAAAAATCTGTATGTATGAAAGGAAATGATCCTTTGATACATACAGATTATCGCATAGGAATCTTTCCACATTCTTTCCGGCGGAAAATGAAATCTAACAGTTTTGATAGAATTGTTGTTATTTCGGCAGAAATATGGAAAACGTACTTCCTTTTCCCGGAACGGAAGCAACCTTGATATAACCGCCCTCGCCGGATATGATCTGTCGGGCAAGGTATAAGCCGATGCCGACCCCTTCTTGTTTCTGCACACTATTTGAGCGGTAAAAGCGAGCAAATATCTTCGCTTGCTCACTTTCCGGGATGCCTGAACCGGTATCCGATATATCGATCCTTGCAAACATTTCATAGCTTACGGCAGAAATAGTAATGGTGCCATGCTCTGTATATTTGATGGCGTTGTCTACGATATTAGCCAGCGCTTCCGCTGTCCATTTGAAGTCGAATACAGCAAAAGCATCTGTATCCTGCATTTGCAAAGACAATCCTTTTTCAGAAGCCTTGGCAGTATATTGTTCTACCACACTTTCAAGCAGCGGCTGCAGCGCTGTCGGCTGGGGGGAGAGTGAAATGATCCCGTTTTCCAGTCTGGAAAGCTTTACGAGAGAATCGATCAGAAATCGCAGCTTTTCCGATTGTTTGTACAGCGCCTCCACATTTGCCTTCGCCGATGCAGGCAGAGTTTCCTCCATCAAAAGCTCGCTGTATAACAGCAGGTTTGCAATCGGCGTTTTTGTCTGGTGGGAGATGTCCGCAATCAAGGTTTTGATTTTGTCTTTTTCCTGCGCTATGTTTTGAGAAGATGCTTCTGCGGCGGAAAGATAGTGCGCAAACTTCGTTTCCAATGCAGATAGCTGGCTTTCATCAAAATTGGTTTCAGAAAAGGAGCCGGTCATGGCAGCGTCCAGCATTCTTTCGATTTCTTCCATCGTTTTTCTGGCCTTTCTCCGCTCCCATAACACAACAGCTGCCGCCGCCAGAAAACACAGCAGTATGATCACAATGCCGGTTTTATTCATCTTTTGTCACCCAGCTATAACCGATTCCATAGACGGTTTTAATGTATTTCTGTGCGCCAAGCTTATCCCTCAGACGCTTGATCGTAACAGACAAAGCATTTTCATCCACATATTCTGCGCCATCTGTCCAGACCCGGTCGACAAGGTCTCCACGGGTCATGGTTCGGCCTCGGTTTTCAACAAGCAGGCGCAGTAATTTTTGTTCTGTTTTACTCAATTCCACTTTTGAATCTCCCACATAAAAGGTCATAGCCTCAAAGTCAAAGTGAAATAGATCCATATGGATCGGCGCATTTTTATGGCTTGACGCTTGCTTTCGCAGTTGGGTATTCACCCTTGCCCGCAAAACCGAAAGAGAAAAGGGCTTGGTAATGTAATCATCAGCACCTCTCTCCAGTCCGTCTACGATGTCCAGATCGGTGTCGTTGGCAGTCAGCAGAATAACAGGAATATAGGGTGTGTTTTCCTTGACCTCCCGGAGCAGCTCGAGCCCGCTGCCATCCGGCAGATTGATATCCAGCAGGATCAGGGATACACCGCCGCAAAGAAGCTGTTCCTTCGCCGTTTTTAGGTCTTGGCAGGATATAATCTGACGGTCATCTGCTTTCAGTGCTTTACTTAAACCCTGATTCAACCCTATATCATCTTCAATAATCAATAATTGTTCCATGTATCTCACTCCCTCGTTATTCAAAGGCCACCATTATTTTCTTGGGTAATTTTTCGTTCTCACAGTTCAGAAGATAGGCGATTGCTCTGCTTGCAAATTTGTTTGTTTTCACTGTATCCCAATCGGCAAGCAAAATGACCTCTGCCTTGCCGTTCTCAAAATCTAATTGCACCGCTGGCTGTACTGCCCTCAAACATAACCGCCAGTTCTTCAAAGGTGGGG